>ERZ724510.418-NODE-418-length-24454-cov-9.687569_pt1 | contig 24454 bp, 20 predicted proteins | sample MGYA00376043_ERZ724510 | MGnify/ENA primary metagenome ERZ724510 (study PRJEB28724, sample SAMN07190888) | wastewater metagenome | isolation source: influent of sewage treatment plant in Hong Hong | place: USA: Christiansburg, Virginia | collected 2016-03-01 ... | reverse complement strand
GCCATGTATTTTGTCGAGCGCGCAGCCCAGCCAGCCGCCGAACACAAAACCCCGTCACCCGCCACATTGCGCAAGTTAGAGCTGGACGAATTTGGCCGCGTGAAAAACTGGCCAGATGGCTTTTTTGGTGATGCCTTGGGTGAAACCCGCGAGCAGGCCAGTTGGATGTTTGCCCGCCAGAAAGCCGCGCGTGAGCAAGCGGGGCAAGCATGAGAGCGCGCTATGTGGTGGACACCAATGTGCTCATCGCCGCCAGCGCGGCAGACCCACAGCACCCCAAAGACATTGACGCCACGCCGACAGATCCGGTGCTGCGTGAGCAAGTATGGCATTGGCTGGTTCAGTTTCAGCAAAGTTCAGCCCATCTGGTGCTGGATGATGCTGGAAAGATTTTTGACGAATACCAAAACAAGCTTGGCTTCTATGATTTTGGCCCTCAAGTCGTTCAACACAAATGGGATATGTGTGCTGTAGACCTCGTGCCGGTGGATTATGACGCTGACGGGCATGGTCTCTTGCCGCCCACTTTAGCGCTGGTGCATGACCCCGCAGACAGAAAAATGGTGGCGGCAGCCCTGGCTGCCCATGTGTTGTATGGCGAAGGATGTGTGGCATTTGCGGGCGACACCGATTGGCATGACTGGGAGGATGCTCTGCATCAGCATCAAGTCTTGCTGGAGCCAATTATTGAAGCCTGGTCACGTCAAAAACACGCTGAGAAAAAGCAACGTCAATCACGACCGTCATCCTAAAAACGATAAAACCATGCCCGATTTTTTCCGCTTCCCACACACCCCTCATCTGACCTGGCTGGGCGCGGGTTCGCCGCGCGATGACAAAGTGCTGTCCGCCGCGCAAGCCCAAGCTTTGCTGGCGGGCGAGGTAGTGGTGGAAGAAAAACTGGATGGTGCCAATCTGGGGTTTTCCTTGGCACTGGACGGCAAGTTGCGCGCGCAAAACCGGGGGCAGTATCTGGCTGACCCGCATAGTGGGCAATTTGCGCGTTTGCCGGCATGGCTGGCGCTGCATGGCGCGGCGCTGCATGCGGCGTTGACGCCAAGTTTGATGTTGTTTGGCGAATGGTGCGCCGCCCGGCATTCACTGGATTATCCGGCCTTGCCAGACTGGTTTTTGCTGTTTGATGTCTACGACCGCGCCGCTGGCCGTTTTTGGAGTGTGCCGCGACGCAATGCATTGGCCACGACGGCGGGGCTGGTGACCACGCCACAGCGGGCGCATGGCCAGACCACGCTGGCGGCCTTGCGGCAATTGTTGGATCAGCCCAGCCGTTATCGGCCAGGGCCGCTGGAAGGCGTGGTGGTGCGCCAGGAGTCGGCTTTGTGGTGTGAAGCGCGCGCCAAGCTGGTGCGCCCGGATTTCACGCAGGCGATTGACGCACATTGGCGGCGGCGGGCAATTGAATGGAATCGCGTGGATTTTGCCCGTTCAGGGTAACCATCACATTGCAGCAGCCAACGCCATCTTTCGCGAATGTCCAGCATGTATGGCCCAAAAAAGCCAAACGCAAGCGCGTTGCCCCACGCACTACACCGTCACCGGCTCCCGTTCCAGCGTCACCGCATAATGTGCCCACACCGCCGCCTGTACTGCGCTGGCCAGCGCCAGGATATCCGCCCCGGTGGCACCGCCATGGTTGACCAGCACCAGTGCCTGACGATCGTGTACCCCGGCAGGACCCAGGCGGCGGCCTTTCCAGCCGGCGCGGTCAATCAGCCAGCCGGCGGCCAGTTTGACCTGGCCATCGGCCTGCGGATAGTGCGGCAGGTCGGGGTGGTCGGCCAGCAGGCGGGCGGCGTGCCGGGCATCGACGACCGGGTTTTTGAAAAAGCTGCCGGCGTTGCCCAGGGTGGCTGGGTCGGGCAGTTTGGCCTGGCGGATGCGCATCACCGCATTGGACACATCCAGCGGGGTGGGCTGGGCAATGCCGTCCTGCTCCAGCGCCTGGCGGATATCGCCGTACAGGGTCAGCGCGCCGGGCTGGCGGCTCAGGCTCAGGCGCACGCTCAGCACCAGCCAGCGCCCGGCTTGCTGCTTGAATAGGCTGTCGCGGTAGCCAAACTGGCAGTCGTCGCGGCTGAACACATGAATCTTGCCCTCCGGCAGAGACAGGGCGCGCAGTGAATGCAGGCGGTCTTGCACTTCCACGCCGTAAGCGCCGATGTTCTGGATTGGGCTGGCACCCACCGTGCCAGGAATCAGCGACAGGTTTTCCAGGCCATACCAGCCCTGTTCCAGGGTGTGGCGCACGGTACGGTGCCAGGGCTCGCCGCCGGCCACGTCGATCAGCACGCGATGGCCATCATCGGCAACCCGTTGAATGCCCTGGGTGGCCAGTTGCAGCACGCTGGCGTTGACCTCGGGCTGGGTGATCAGCAGATTGCTGCCGCCACCCAGAATCAGCCGGGGGCCGTGGCAGAAGTCGCCATCGGCCAGCAGGGTGGGCAGTTGGGCTTCGTCGCGCAGCACCGCCAGCCGGCGGGCGTGGGCGACAATGCCAAAGGTGTTGAGCGCGGTCAGCGCCACATGCTCATGAAAAAACGCAGTCATCGGTCAGGCTTTCGGTCGGGGGCAGGGCAGGCGGCGACGGCTTTCGTGGCGCAGCAGCGCCAGCAGCAGGATGGCGGCCACCAGAATGCTCAGGGTCAGCGCCGCCCAGAAACCATACGCGCCCAGCGGGCGCTGCCAGCCGCCGGGCAGCGGGCCTGCGCTCAGCCCCAGCCAGATGCCCAAGCCCAGGCCAATGCCCCAGAACGATACGGTGTGGATCACCATCGGCACGGTGGTCAGCTTGTAGCCGCGCAACGCGCCAGAGGCGATGGTCTGCATGGCGTCGGCCAGCTGGAACACGGCGGCAAACGCCAGCAGGCTGGCGGCCATGGCCACCACGCCGGCGTCGGTGCTGTACATGCCGGCAATGCTGTCGCGCAGGCCGAACACCATCAGCGACGCCAGCAATGCCACCGCGCAGCCCAGCCACAGGCCAATCTGGCTATTGAAGCGGGCGGCAACATAGTTGCCCGCGCCGACGGCGTGACCCACGCGCACCGACAATGCCGCGCCCAGGCTTTGCGGAATCATGTACAGCAGGCTGGTGAAGTTGATCACCACCTGATGGCTGGCCACGGTTTTGGCCCCCAGCTTGGCAATCAGCAGCGCCACCGAGGTAAACGCGCTGACTTCAACAAAATACGACAAGGCAATCGGCACGCCCAGCTTGAGAATGGCGCGCTGCGCCGCGCCGCGCGGCCAGTCCCAGTGCTGCCACACGGCATAGCGCTGGTAGGTGGGCCGCCAGCGCACCCAGCCGGCCAGCGCCAGGCAGCTGAACCAGAACACCAGGCCGGTGGCCCAGCCGCTGCCTGCCCCACCCAGCGCTGGCAAGCCAAGCTTGCCGTACATCAGGATGTAGTTCAGCGGGATGTTCAGCGCCAGCGCCAGCAGGCTGATGACCATGATCGGGCGGGCCTGGCCTACGGCGGATGAATAGGCGTGCAGTGCCCGGTAGATCAGCGCTGCCGGCATGCCCAGTGCCGCGCCAATCAAATAGCCTTGCGCGGCCTGGGCCACGGCAGGTTCCAGCTGCATGCCGCGCGCCACCCATTCACCTGCGGCCAGCATCACCCCGGTGCCCAGCAGCCCGCACGCCAGCGCCGTCCACAGCCCCTGGCGCACCTGGCCGCCCACCTGGGCGTGCTGGCCGGCACCAATCTGGTGGGCCACCAGCGGGTTGAGCGCGGTGACCACGCCGCTGAGGGTGATATACACGGTGATCATGATGGCCGAGCCAATTGACACCGCTGCCAGCGCGTCGGCCCCCAGCCGGCCCGACATCACCGTATCGACAAAGCCGGTGGCGGTATACGCCAGCTGGGCAATCATGATTGGCAAGGCCAGCGCCAGCAAGGCGTGGGCTTCGGCCCGCACCGCAGCGCGGCGTGACGGGGAAGAGAAGAACATACGTTTGGATCAGCCTGTGGCCGTCCGGTGAATCCGGACGGACAAAACGCTTGAGTATACCGGGGAGGGGGCCAGCGGGGAAAGCGCCGGGACGGCGCGGGGGCTTCAGCCGTCAGCGGGCTCAGGCTGCCGGCAAGATGCGTTGGCGGCGGCCCGCCGGATTAGCGAATCTCCCACTCCAGCGTATGCCGCGCGCCGCGATCCTGGCCCAGCACCTCAACCAGATAAGGCAGGGCAGTTTGCAGTGTGTCGGGCAGGGTCCAGGGCGGGTTGAGCACAAACATGCCGCTGCCGTGCATGCCAAAGCCGTCGTCGGAGGGGCGTTGCACCGACAGGCTGACATGCAGCCAGTCCACCCCAAGCAGCTTGAGTTTTTCGGGCAAATCGCGTGATTCCAGCCGCTGCAGTTGCGGATACCACACCGCGTAGCAGCCGGTGGCAAAGCGTTTGAGCGCTTCTTTCAGGCTGGTGACCACGCGGGCGTAGTCGCGTTTGTCTTCGTAGGGAGGGTCGATCAGCACCAGTGCCCGGCGCGGTGGCGGTGGCAGCACGGCCTTGATGCCTTCAAAGCCGTCGGTGTGTTCCACCCGCACCTGACGATGGGCATCGGCAAAGTTGCCGGCCAGCAGGCCGTGGTCGGTGCTGTGCAGTTCAAACAGACGCATGCGGTCGCTGGGGCGCAGGCAGCGCTGCGCCACCATTGGCGAGCCAGGGTAGGCGCGCAGCGCGCCATCCGGATTGAACTGGCGCACCAGCGCCACGTATTCTGCCAGCGTGGCCGGCAGGTCATTACGCGTCCACAGGCGGCCAATGCCGGTGTCGAACTCGGCATTCTTGCTGGCGTAGCCGCTATCCAGCGCATACGCGCCGGCACCGGCGTGGGTGTCGATATACCAGTAGGGCTTGTCTTTGTGGCCCAGGTGCGTCAGCAGCAGGATTTGCACCCAGTGCTTGAGGACATCGGCGTGATTGCCGGCATGAAAGGCGTGACGATAACTCAGCATGGCGCAACCCCTGGTCTGACCGCCCGCCCTGGCGGCAGGCCCGGCTGGGGGGAATATGGGACAAACAACCCAAAAAAGCAAAAAGCCCTGACAGAATCAGGGCCTTTTGCTTGTATCTGGCGGAGAGATAGGGATTCGAACCCTAGTGGGACTTGCGTCCCCCACTGATTTCGAGTCAGGGCCGTTTAGCCGCTCCGGCATCTCTCCAAAAGAGATGCGCATTATAGGCGGGGTGATGGAGTTTGGCAAGGGGTTTTTGCCAGATTTTTTACCGCCGCGTGCATGGGGGGGCGTTCTGGAGCCGGCCAACCGTTTAACCATTTGCAGGGGGAGGTCATTGCCCTGGTGGCGAGAATCGCAACATCCATTACAATCACCGCCATGTATACCCCTCATCTTGTATCGCGCTCGGAAACCCTGTCCATCCGTGGCCACGCCTACCATGTGCGCCACTGGGGCCGGGACGATGCGCCCAAACTCTGGATGCTGCACGGCTGGATGGACGCTTCGCCCACCTTCCAGTTTGTGGTGGACGCCTTCAGCCGCGACTGGCATGTGCTGGCCCCGGACTGGCGCGGCTTTGGCCTGAGCGCCTGGAATGCCGGCAGCTATTATTTTCCTGACTACCTGGCCGACCTGGATGCGCTGCTGGCGCACTACTGCCCGCAGGCCCCGGTCCGGCTGGTGGGGCACAGCATGGGCGGCATGGTGGCGATGATGTACGCCGGCATTCGCCCGGAGCGGGTCAGCCGGCTGGTGTCGATTGACGGCTTTGGCCTGCTGGACCTCACCCCGGATCTGGCCCCGCAGCGCTACGCGCAATGGCTGCAGGAATGTGCCCAGCCGCCCGGCTTTGCCCCGGTGGCCGACCCGGAGCACTTTGCCAGCCGGCTGATTCGCCGCAACCCGCACCTGACCCTCGACCGGGCGCGCTTTCTGACCGAGCACCTGACCGCGCTGGACGCCGATGGCGTGCGCCGCCATCTGGCCGACCCCCGGCACAAGATGGTCAACCCGGTGCTGTACCGGCTGGAAGAAGCCAAGGCATGCTGGCGGGCCATTCGCTGCCCGGTGCAATGGATTATCGGCGGCGGGGCCAGCGATCACCCGCTGACCGGCAAGATCAAGGCCAGCCTGGCCGAACGCGCCGCCTGTTTTGCCGACCTGGAGCAACTGACGGTGTACGATTCCGGGCATATGGTCCAGCAGGAACAACCGGAACAGGTGGCGCAGGCAATTGAGCGCTTTATGGCCCCCACCCGCTGCGCCGACCCCGCCGCACCGCGCCAGGAGTAACAACCAATATGGCCAAAGCCAAAACCATTTATGTGTGCAGCGAATGCGGCGGCATCAGCCCAAAGTGGCAGGGCCAGTGCCCACACTGCACCAGCTGGAACACCCTGAGCGAAACCGTGCAGGCCCCGCCAGCCCCACCGGGCAACAGCCGGTTTCAGGCGCTGGCGGTGACCAGCGAAGTGCAAGTGCTGGCCGAGGTGCAGGCCGAGGAAGTGCCGCGCGAGCCATCCGGCATCGACGAGCTCGACCGCGTGCTGGGTGGCGGGCTGGTGCATGGCGCGGTGATCCTGATTGGCGGCGATCCCGGCATTGGCAAATCCACCCTGCTGCTGCAAACCCTGGCCAGCGTGGGTGCGCGGCGCAAGGTGCTGTATGTGACCGGCGAAGAATCCGCCCAGCAGGTGGCGCTGCGTGCGTCACGGCTGGCGGTGGACGCTGGCCGGGTGCGGCTGCTGGCAGAAATCCGCCTGGAGCAGGTGCTGGCCACCTTGCAGGGTGACCGTCCCGATGTGGTGGTGATTGACTCAATCCAGACCGTGTACACCGATATGCTGAACTCGGCCCCCGGCTCGGTGGCGCAGGTGCGCGAATGCGCCGCCCAGTTGACCCGAGTGGCCAAGCAGACCGGGGTGACCATGATTCTGGTCGGGCATGTCACCAAAGAAGGCGCGCTGGCCGGGCCGCGTGTGCTGGAGCATATTGTTGACACCGTGCTGTATTTCGAGGGTGACAGCCATTCCAGCTTTCGCATGATCCGCGCCATCAAGAACCGCTTTGGCGCGGTTAACGAGCTGGGCGTGTTTGCCATGACCGAGCGCGGGCTGAAAGGCGTGTCCAACCCCTCGGCCATCTTTTTGTCCAGCCACCGCGACGAAGTGCCTGGCTCCAGCGTGCTGGTGACCATGGAAGGCACCCGCCCCTTGCTGGTGGAAATTCAGGCGCTGGTGGACGAGTCACACGGCCAGCCGCGCCGGCTGTCGGTGGGGCTGGAGCAAAACCGGCTGGCCATGCTGCTGGCGGTGCTGCACCGCCACGCCGGGGTGGCGTGTTTTGATCAGGATGTGTTTATCAACGCGGTGGGCGGCGTGCGCATTGGCGAGCCGGCAGCCGACCTGGCCGTGTTGCTGGCCATTGTCTCGTCGCTGCGCAACCGGCCCCTGCCAGATAAATTGGTGGTGTTTGGCGAGGTGGGCCTGGCCGGTGAGGTGCGCCCGGTGGCGCACGGCCAGGAGCGGCTGAAAGAAGCCGCCAAGCTGGGCTTCAAGCGGGCGATTGTGCCGCTGGCCAACGCGCCGCGTCAGGCGCTGGACGGCCTGGAGGTGATTACCGTGGAGCGGCTGGAGCAGGCGGTGGAATATTGTCGCTCGGGTGGATAAGCGCGGTTAACACAACGCGCCGGGGAATCCATCACCCCTGCTGCGCCAGCCAGCCCCAGCACAGCAACATCGCCCCCAGCGAGCAGGCAAACATCGGCGCGGTGCGCCACATCAGCGCCTTGCCGCCCAGGCTGGCCACCATGCCAAACTTGAACAGGCTGTTGGTCAGCAAGGCCAGCGCCAGCGTGGCGGCCACCTGGGCGGCGGTCAGATGGCCATCGGCAAACTGATTGAACGCCGACAGTGAAATCGGATCGACATCGGTCACCCCGGATACCAGCGCCACGCCGTACAGGCCGCTGGAGCCAAACTGGTGCATCAGCGCCGCTGCGGCCAGCGTGACCACCGCATACAGGCCGCCAAACACCAGCGCGGTGCGCATTTCCACTGGATTATGCGGGGTAAAGCCGTCGTCGTCGCCGTCCGGGCTGCCATTGCCCGAACCATGACGCAAATGGCCTAGCCCGGTGGCCAGCAGCCCGCCAGCCAGGGCGCTGCCCAGCAGTGGCAACACCGCCGGCAGCGCCAGCGGGGCCAGCAGCCCGGCCAGAATCGCCAGGCGGACAAACACCACCAGATTGGCCAGCTGAATCACCGTGGCAGACAAATGCAGCGCCTTGGCGTCGTCGCGCACCTGGCGGGCAAAGCTCATGCTGGTGGCGGTGGACGACACCATGCCGCCCAGCAGGCCCAGCAATGGGCCGCCCACTTTTTCGCCAAGCAGGCGCACCGCCACATAGCCGGTCAGGCTCACCCCGGAAATCAGCACCACCATCAGCCAGATTTCATACGGATTAATCGCCTGATACGGGCCAAAAGCCCGATTGGGCAGAATGGGCAAAATAATGGCCGACACCGCGCCAAACTGCAGCACGGCCAGGATGTCCGGGCGGGTGAGCTTCTGGCTCAGGCCAGACAGCTCTGGTTTCAGGTAGAGCAACAGGGTGGAGATGATAGCCAGCGCCACCGCCAGCTCTGCCGGGCCAGCCTGCACCAGCAGCCCCAGGCCATAGGCCAGCAGCAGGGCAATTTGCGTGGTGGAGTCTGGCGGGCTGGCGCAGTGGGCCGGGTGCCAGTATGCCGCCAGCGCCAGCGCCACCACCCCGGCCAGGCCCACCACCGGCAGCAGCGGCCACGCCGCCAGGCTGGCAATATGCCCGGTCAGCGTGCCAAACAGGCAGGCCAGGGCAAAGGTGCGCACCCCGGCGCGGGGATCCTGCTTGCGTTCGCGCTCTATCCCCAGCAGCAGGCCAATGCCCAGGCTGGTGAGAAACTGCGGCAGCGCGGCGTAGCCGGTGCCTTGCAGCTGAAAAACCTGCCCGAGCCAGTCGCCCATCAGGCGTCCGCCTGGACGGCCAGCCGCGCACGCACGCTGGCTTCCAGCCCGGCGGCGTCCAGCCCGCAGTCGGCCAGCAGCAGCGCCGGGTCGCCGTGCTCGACGTAGCTGTCGGGCAGGCCCAGTTGCAGACAGGGGATGTCCAGGCCGGCGGCGCTCAGCACTTCCAGCACGGCGCTGCCTGCCCCACCCTGGATGACGTTTTCTTCCACGGTAACCAGCAGACGATGGCTGGCGGCCAGCTGGCGCACCAGCGCTTCGTCCAGCGGTTTGACAAAGCGCATGTCGGCCACCGTGGCGTTGAGCGCTTCAGCGGCGGCCATGGCTGGGGTGACCATGCTGCCAAAGGCCAGAAACGCCACGCCGCCATCGCCCTGGCGGCGGATATGGCCCTGGCCGACCGGCAGCGCGGTCATGTCGCTCTGGATATGCGCGCCGGGGCCGGTGCCGCGCGGATAGCGCACCGCCGTGGGCGCGTCCAGGGTGAAGGCGGTGTACAGCATCTGCCGGCATTCGTTTTCGTCAGACGGTGCCATCACCACCATATTGGGGATACAGCGCAGGAAGGACAGATCAAACGCGCCAGCGTGGGTGGGCCCATCGGCACCCACCAGGCCGGCACGGTCGATGGCGAACACCACCGGCAGGTTTTGCAGCGCCACGTCGTGAATCAGCTGGTCGTAGGCGCGTTGCAAAAAGGTGGAATAAATCGCCACCACCGGCTTGACGCCCTCACAGGCCAGCCCGGCGGCAAAGGTCACGGCGTGCTGCTCGGCAATGCCCACGTCAAAATAGCGGTCGGCGTATTCGCCGGCAAAGCGCACCATGCCCGAGCCTTCGCGCATGGCCGGGGTGATGCCCACCAGCCGGCGATCCTGCTTGGCCATGTCGCATAGCCAGTCGCCAAACACCTGGGTGTAGCTGGGCTTGCCGCCACTCTTGCCGCCGGCCAGGCCGTTTTCCGGGCTGAAGCGCGACACGCCGTGGTAGGCAATCGGGTCTTTTTCCGCCAGCTTGTAGCCCTGGCCCTTTTTGGTGACCACATGCAAAAACTGCGGGCCCTTGAGCTTGCGCACATTGCCCAGGGTGTCCACCAGGGTGTCCAGGTCGTGGCCGTCGATCGGGCCAAGATAGTTAAAGCCAAATTCTTCAAACAACGCGCCGGGGGTGATCATGCCCTTGACGTGTTCTTCGGCGCGTTTGACCAGCGCATGCACCGGCGGTGCCATGCCCAGCACCTTGCTGGAGCCTTCTTTGACTGCGGCGTAAAAGCGTCCGGACATCAGCTTGGTCAGGTAATGATTTAGCGCGCCGACATTGGGCGAGATCGACATATCGTTGTCGTTGAGGATCACCAGCAGGTCGGTGTCCATCGCCCCGGCGTTGTTCAGCGCTTCAAAGGCCATGCCGGCGGTCATCGCGCCGTCGCCAATCACCGCCACCACCTTGCGCGCCTGGCCCTGGGTGCGGGCGGCGGCGGCCATGCCCAGCGCCGCGCCAATCGAGGTGGACGAATGGCCGACGCCAAAGGTGTCGTATTCCGATTCTTCGCGCTTGGGAAAGCCGGCCAGGCCGTCTTTCATGCGCATGGTGTCCATGCGCGCACGCCGGCCCGTCAGGATTTTATGCGGGTAGGTCTGGTGGCCCACGTCCCATACCAGGCGGTCGTGCGGGGTGTCGAACACATAGTGCAGCGCCACGGTCAGCTCGATGCAGCCCAGGTTGGAAGCGAAGTGGCCACCGGTCTTGCTGACCGACTCCACCAGAAACTCGCGCAGCTCGCGCGCCAGTTGCGGCAGCTGGCGGCGGTCGAGCCGGCGCAGGTCGGCAGGCAGATCGATGGTGTCGAGCAGGGGATAGCGTGCGGCAGTGGTCATGCGGTCAAGCCTAATCAAAAAGAACGGACAACAATATAGTCAGCCAGCGCGCGCAGACGTTCCGCTGATGCGCCAAATGGTGCCAGCGCGGCAAAGGCTTCCTCGCGCAGGCCCTGTGCCATGCGCCGGGCTTCGGCCAGGCCAAGCAGGCTGACGTAGGTGGGTTTGTCGTGGGCGGCATCCTTGCCGGCGGTTTTGCCCAGCGTGGCGCTGTCGGCTTCGCAGTCGAGCACGTCGTCCACCACCTGGAAAGCCAGGCCGATGGTGCGGGCAAAATGGTCGAGCCGGGCCATGGCCTCGTCGCTCAGTGCATCGCCGGCCAGCGCGCCCAGCAGCACGGCAGCGCGGATCAGCGCGCCGGTTTTCAGCGCGTGCATGAATTCCAGTTGCGGCAGCGTCAACGCTTGCCCCACCGACGCCAGGTCGATGGCCTGGCCGCCAGCCATGCCCAGCGCGCCGGAGGCATGGCTGAGCAGGCGCAGCATGGCCAGCTGGCGGGCCGGTGCCAGGTCGCCGTGGTCGGCGGCCAGCACGGCAAATGCCTGGGTTTGCAGCGCATCGCCGGCCAGCAGCGCAGTGGCTTCGTCAAACGCCACATGGCAGGTGGGCTTGCCACGGCGCAGCACGTCGTCGTCCATGCATGGCAGGTCGTCGTGTACCAGCGAGTAGGCGTGAATCATCTCCACCGCCGCCGCCGCCCGGCCCAGTGCCGCTGGTGCGGCATTGACCAGTGCGCCAGCCGCAAACACCAGCAGCGCCCGCACCCGCTTGCCGCCACCCAGAGTGGCGTAGCGCATGGCGGCGTTCAGCGCACGCGGTTCGTGTTCCGGGTTGGGCAGCTGCGCGGCCAGCAGGGTTTCCATTTCTTGCTGGATGGCACTCATCCAGCCAATAAATTCGCCATCAGACATCAGCCACCTCCAGCGACAGCGGTTTCAGTTCGCCGTTTTCCAGCACGCTAAGCTGCTGCTCGGCGTCGGCCAGCTTGGCCTGGCAAAAACGGATCAGTTCGGTGCCCTGCTGGTAGGCAGCCAGCGAGGCATCCAGCGGCAGTTCGCCACTTTCCATATCGCGGATCAGACTTTCCAGGCGGGAGACAGCTTCTTCAAACGAGGCAGGGGCGACAGGCGCAGTAGGGGCCATGATGAACAGACAGGATGCAAACCCCCGGATTGTAGCCGCTTCGGACGGGGGGTTCCAGTTTACGCAGGCATCGGGTGGCGGAACGCCCCCGTTTCGGCGTGGCGATGACGGGGGCGTTCGGTCAAGGTGCCTCTTCCGGCTGGTCGAGGGGGCGCGGTGGTGGCGGGAGACGGTGGCAAGGGCTCAGCCAGGACTTACCACTTGCCTTCCAGCGTCAGCAAAAAACTGCGGTTGGCGCGGCGGCTTTCCACCTCCTGGCGCTTGAGCGCACCGGCGCTGTCGTACTCCCACACCTGATTGCGGGCTTTTTCGCCGGTGACATTCTGCGCCGAGGCACGTACCGTCAGCTGGCGATCGATTTTATAGGTGGCGTACAAGTCCAGCTGACGGCGGGCGTCCTGCTGCTGGCGCACGGTCAGGCTGCTGTCGCGGTCCAGCGCCGAGGTGTAGCTGAACAGGCCGCCCAGCGTCAGCCCGGTGTAGGGCGTTTCATAATCCAGGCCAACATTGCCGCCCTTGCGTGGGCCATCGCCCAGAATCGAGCCTTCCACCTGAGTGCGCGACAGCGACAAATTGGCCCGCGCAGTCAGCTTGGGCAGGCCCAGGCTGTCCAGCTTGGCCTTGGCGTCCAGCAGCAGCCCGCGTGAACGCGCCTGGCCGAGGTTGAACGGGCGTTCCACCCAGCGCTCGCCCTCCAGCAGGGTGAGCCGCTGGCTGTAGTCGTCAATGCGCCGCTCGAACAGCGACAGGCCAATCGTGCCGGCGCGGGCGGGTAAAAAGTGCTCAATGCCGACTTCCAGCACGCGCAGGGTTTCCCCCCGCAAATTGGCATTGCCGGCACGGTCCGGGTTGCTGGCGCTGTTTTCACCGCTGGCGATGCGCACCACCGGGCTAAGCTCGCGAATCGACGGTGCGCGGTTATTGCGGCTGGCGCTGGCGCGCAGATTCCATTGCGTATCCACCTGCCACAAATAATGCAGCGACGGCAGCCAGCCCTGGTGGGCGCGGCGCAGCGTGCTCTGGCCGTCGTCTACCTCGGTATGGTCCAGCTGCCAGCGCAGGCCGGGGGTGAGCACATGCTGTTCAGCCAGCTGCCATTCGTCCTGAATCCAGAACACTTTTTGCTGTTCGCTGGTTTGTGCGCGGCTGGTGCTGGCGCGCGTGCCGCTGCTGTCCTGGCGGTCATCGCTGGCGCGGGTGCGCCATTCCAGCGCGCTGGTGATCAGATGATCGTCGCCCCAGGCTTTTTTATGGCGCAGGCTGGCCAGCCATTCGCGCTCGTGGCGCAGGGTGGTGTCCTGGCTGGCGCGCGTGCCTTGGTTGTCCTGGCGCTGGGTGTGGCGGTCGGATTGCTCGCGCTCGCCTTGCGCCATCAGGCGCACACTGGTTTCGCCAAGCTGCGGCGTGGCCAGTTTCCATTCCGCCATCAGCCGGCCACTGCTGCGTACATCGCGCTGGTGGCTGTCTTCATGGCTGCTGCTGGCCGTGCCGCTGCCCTGGCTGTCTACCGCACTGGTGCGGGTAAGCCGGCTATAGCTCAAAAACGGGCTGAGCGTCAGCTGGCCATATTCGCCCAGTTTCCAGTTCAGCCGTGGGCTGAAGGTGGCATTGCCGTCCTGACCATGGCTGTGCGCCACCTCATGCACCTGACCTTCGCCCTGGCTGGCGTACTGGGTTTCATCGGTGGTGCGGTTGCCACTGCTTGGGCGCTGGGTCAACGACCCGGACAATAAATAACTGAACGCCCCCAGATTATCCCCGGCCTGCCCTTCCAGCCGGGCATTGGGCCGGCCCTGGCTGGCCCCCAGGCCCAGCTTGGCCGCCAGCGTGCGGCTGGGGGGCGTGTCACGCAGAATCAGGTTAATCACCCCGCCCGAGCCCACACTGGGAAACTCCGGCGTGCTGTTGCGGATAATCTCCACCCGCTCGATCAGCTCCACCGGAAAACGCAAGGCCGTGCCCAGCGCCGCGTGCCCGCCAGGCAGCGCCTGGCCGTCCACCACAATCTGCGGCATATTGCGGCTGAGCGAACGTCCGCGCGGTGCGCGGCTGCCGGTGTCCGGGTCGGCAAACAGGCCGGTGCCGGGCAGCTTGCGCAGCAGCTCGCCCACACTGCTGGCGTCCAGCGTGTCCAGCTCCTTGCGATCGACAATAATCTTGCCGGCGGTGGCGTTGCGGCGCATCTCCTGGGCATCGCGGGTGGCGGTGACGCTGACTTCCTGCAGCACCGCGTCGTTGGCCTGCGCCAGCGGCGTCAGACCCAGGCACACGGCACCCACATGCCACCAGCGGCGCGACGGACTGGACGAAAAAAACACGGACATGCTGAACACTCTCCTGTGGCCATGGGCTTGGCGCGCGCGGCAGCGCCTCCGGCCAGGCCAGGGTTAAGTTTTGTAAACGTTGAGAACTGTTCTTGATTAAACCGCAGGCATGTAACTGGTGCATGTCCGGGCGGGAGAGAAATGTAACGTAATGTTGCAGCGGGGGGTGAAGCGTGAACAAACCCTTCCAAGCGTTGTGGCACGACCTTGCCGGGCTTCTTTGTACGGCCTACGGTTGTGCGCTTCGCCAGGGTTGCTATGCGGCGTGTTGTTAGGGATATGCTGAAAAAAATCGTGATTTTTTTGAAGAATGGAATCCAGTGTTTTGATTTTGCTGGGTTTTATTTTTGGAGAGCACGATTTTTATGAATAAGTCATCGCGTTCTTAGCGGCACGGGCTGATTGGCGCACCACCGTACACCACGCCATCCGGCAAAGCGGCGCGGCCCAAACAGCGGCGGCTGTGGCGACGGCGCGGCAGCGCATACACCCGCACATCGTCACTGGTTTTATCCAGCATCGGCAGCAATTGTTGCAGACAGCGGCGCACATCACTTGGCCGGCCTTCTAGGGACGCTCGGCATGAGCCTCACCTCACGTGTCGTTCCCGCGAAGGCGGGAACCCAGGCCGCACCACAGCGTGCGCCGTGGGCGTTTAGCACTGCGGATGGCGATTGCGCCCGGACAACACCACCACGCCCACCCCACGCTCGCCCAACTGCCCGAGCAAGCGGGCTTGCAGTGTCATGTCGCCATGCACCACCACCCGCTCCAGCGGTGCCAAGGGCACTGCGCCAATGCGCTCGCCATTTTCATAAAACACCAGCGCCCCACCGTCCACCCGCAAATCCACCCCGCGACGATCCACATACAGGCAGCTCATGACAGCCTCACACAATCAGGAAAGGATCACACTGCGGCGCGCGCGCCACGCCAAAGCGCAGCACCTTGCGCCGCGCATCCAGCGCAAACACATGCACTTTGTCTTCTGCTGGCGCAATCACCGCCTCCAACCGCGCCAGCAAAGCCTGATGTTCAGCCGCAGTCAGCCAATCCACCGACAAAAAGGCAAGAGCGACTCACAAAACCCAGCGCAGCGGTCCTGGCTAGGCGTGTGGCCGCAGACAGTGCAACAAGCACGGCAAGGCCACGCAACAACGCCAGGAGGGTTTTGTGAGCCGCTCTTTTTTGTCCACTGACGGCATGCGCCTACACCGCCTCATGCACCTTGCGCCAGCGCTTGGGATCAGCGATGTCGTAGCACACCAGAAACATCCGACGGGAACTTGCCATGCTATTTCTCCGCACAGTGGATGTGTAAAGCATATGCCTGATGACTGAGTGGCTGATAGTGGGCGCTGCTGGTTTTTACAGAAAAATTTGGCTTGCGTTGGGTATTTGCAACACTTTGTCATCATTTGACGTGAAGGCAATACAACTGACTTTAATCCCTTAGAGATCAGGGAAACCACTAGAGTTAGTGCTATTGGCTGAGTCTGCATTCTCTGTAGTGTCTTAATCCCTTAGAGATCAGGGAAACCACTAGAGCAAACAATGTTTCCGTATTGATGAAAATTTCTAGTCTTAATCCCTTAGAGATCAGGGAAACCACTAGAGTTTCTTGCACGGCTATGGACGTACCATTGGTAAGTCTTAATCCCTTAGAGATCAGGGAAACCACTAGAGTTTACGATCGAGTTCGGTATTGGTGATAAATAGTCTTAATCCCTTAGAGATCAGGGAAACCACTAGAGAAAGCATAAACGTGAAACATGCTGATCTAACTAAGTCTTAATCCCTTAGAGATCAGGGAAACCACTAGAGAGCACCCTATGTTTTTCTCCTGTAAGATCAGCATCTTGCAAGGGGCGTTCCCAACTTTTTGCTCCGGGCGGGGAGATGTCTCCCCAGACACCCCCGAAACGCCTTGCGATGATAGCGCACTGCATGCTGTTTGCCTAGTGGGTTTTGGGTGGCTGGATCAATTGTTTTGCGTACCTGTCCATATCAATGGCGGGCACGGTGCCGAGTGTTTGCAGCAAACTGATGAGCTTGAACAAAAAAGCAGTGGCGGCTTTTTCGTGTGTTTGGATGCACAGCGGCGGGGAAGGCAAGATGACTGATTTTGACGCCAGGCGCTTGAGTTTTTCGGTGGCAAGGCTGTGCTGGGCTTTTCTGTGTTTGAGTCTTGGGGCAGCATATAACTGGGTTATGGGTTTGGTCATTTCTTTCTGCCACCAATGCTGTTGTTTATTTGAGGTGGCCGGGCTCAGATCAACACTGAAACAATAACCTGGAAGGATTTTACTATCGTCACTGGGTTCATTTGTTTCCACTTGAGCAACGCAGCCAATATCAATCTTGCCGTACGGGTGCTCTGGAAGCAGGTTAGATAAATGTCCGTGTAATGTTTCTTTGCCGACCTCACTGCGTAAAGCCAGAAAGCCACCCAGGATATGCTTGGGTTTTTGTGGCGCATAGACCCCGCCAGCGTGGGTAATCGGAGCGCTGGTGCGTGTGAGCCGACGCACCCTATTAATTTTGTTTTGTGCGTATTCAATATGCGCTTTATTGGCAGTTTGTTTCACCTCAAACACTGCATACACGCTTTCTGCCGGCACAATCATGCTGCCGCGCAGTTCAAAAATCAGCGGGGTGTATTGGCGGTCGAAAATCACGATATCGATTTGATCGCTGAATTCGCCGTTGCTATCCACCACATGGGCTTTTTCGGCGCGGTAGCGTTGTGGCAGATAATCTTGCATCAGTTTTAGCCAGACGTCTTCGCTGGCATCGCCTTTGTCGGTGGGATGGGCCAGCACGCGGCAGGCTTGCAGTTCACCTTGAATGCGGGTGTGCAGGGTGTCCAGCAGGTCGGAAAGCTTCCATTTTTGGTGTTGAGATGTGTCAGTCGTCATGGCAGGGTTTTACGGTAATGGGTTTAGTTGCTTTAGCAGCTGCTTGATTCGTTCTTGGTTTTTTCCCAAGCCGTTAAATTTTTGCTTAATGGTGGACAGGGGAAAGTGTTTGGCCAGTTGCTCCCGGTCGGCTTGGCTCCAGTCAGGATTGGTGCCCGCTTGGTGCAGCAAGCTACATAGCTCGACAAACAAATCAGTGCCGGTATTGTTGGCGTTGGGCGCTTTAACAAACTTGGCAACAAAATCCTGAATGGTTTGCTGATTGGCTGGCAGTGGGGGTTGAGCCGCTTGATCGCGGATGATTTGTGCTTGCTGATTAAAAATATCGGAATCTTGTTGCTTTGCCGCCATCCGCCCATATCCCGCTGCGCGTTTGCCGCCGATGCCGGTGCCGTGCAGGGTGGCTTTGAGCAGTTGGATGGCGAGTTCGGCCCAGGGTTGGCTGTCTGAGTGTTCGCAGCCGATGTAAAAGAAAAACTCGCCGTGGGTGGCCAGCTGGGCGTTGGGCACCGGGGTGTCGGTGTCGCTGGCCATGACCTCTTTACCTTGGTAGTACTCCGGGTGGTGAACGGTGACGACATCGGCCACAAAGGGGTATTTCTCCTGGCCGCCGGGGCGCCACCAGGCGTCGTGCCACACCAGGCCGCCGGGGCCGGCCAGTTCGCCTTCGTCCAGGCCAAACAGCATGGCCAGGTATTCTGCGCCCAGCCCAAGTTGCTGGGCGTAGGCGCGGGCGCAGCCTTTGACGGCGCTGCCGGGAATCATCGGCATGCCGTAGCTGTGCTGGATGGCGGCACCGGTTTCCAGCGCGCTGGCGGCGTTGCTGCCGATCAGCAGGCGTTGCGAGACGGTGGCGAACAGGGCTGCGCCGGGCAGGGTTTTGGCGGTTTCTTCCCAGCGGGTGAAGACTTTTTTATAAAGCGCGCTGGGCTGGATGGCGCATAGCCTATTGATGTGGCCGGTTTTATTGTCTTTGCTGTCGCCGGTGACAAAAGCAGGCCAGCCGCGTTGCAGCCACAGGCCGGCGTGGGTGTGATCCGGCTTGGGGGGCTGAGCGTCCAATTCTTGTTTGAGTGCTTCGCGCATCAGTGGGGTCATGATTGCGCGCCCTCGGTGGTGGTGGGCGCTGGCGCATCTTCTTTCAGCAGGGCTTGGGCGTAGCGTTTCAGCCAGCCGCTGGCGTCCAGCGCCTGGCGGGTGAGTTGCTGATAGTCGGGCAGGTCGCTCTTAATCACGGCCTGGTGTAAATTCTCGCCGCTGCTTTTACCCAATATGCCAGCCAGGTCAGATAGATACAGCTGATATTCGTTGTTGTCGCAGCTTTTTGCCTGCAAAAACCCGGTGGCTTGCGCCAGGCCGGATTGCAGCACCATGATGGGAAAGCTTAACGCCAGCGCGCGGTATTTGCTGGCATAAGCTTGTGAAGCGACAGCGCTGACGCACGCGTGTGCGTTGGCGGCGTGTTGGCGGCTACGCGTGTTCATGCTTGCTCGCCTTCTGTGTGTGCTGCACTCAGCACCAGCCGGCACAGGCCACGGCCGACGGTGTGTTTGCCGCCCAGCTGCATCAGTTGCTCTGGCTGGCTAAAGCAGGTTTTGAATTTTGCCTGCATGTCTTGTGCGCTGTCGCTGCTGCTGCGCGACGGGCTAAACGCCAACATGCCCCACAGCACGCTTTCGGCGGGCAGGTTTTCTTCGTACCACAGCGCGCCATTGGCCACGGTGCGGGTGTGGGGGTCGATGCGCACGCGGGCGCGGATTTCGGTGGCGGTGTCGGCCAAAAACGAAAACACATTGTCCGGCAGGATGGCAAAGTGTTTAACAAACTCAGCCTGCCAGTCTTTGTTTGGGTGACCGGGGTAGAGCGCTTTAGCCAGGTGATCGCCCCAGGCATGGGCTTGCGTGTGGTTTTGCTGAATGCTCAGGTTAAGGTCTTCCAGCAGCAATTGCTGACCGGCGCCCTTCACGCTGTATTGCAGCACGCTGCATTCTGGCAGCGCGGCTTCGGTGTCGGCCAGGGTGGGGATGGGCAGTTTGTCCCGGCCTGCGGCAGGCAGGTCGCGGGCGTAGCGGCGCAGGATAAACGGGCAGGTGGCAAACGCCACCACGCCGCAAAACGCGCGCACCGGCAAAATCAGCAAATTGGCGTCGCCCACCACCAGCGCGCCAGCGTGCGGGTTGTCCATGGCGGTGTTGTCCGGGCCAAACAGCGCGGCGATGTTTGGATGGTCCCGTGTGGACGTCTGGCTGGCCTGGTCGCGCAGCACGCCTTTCAGGCTGGAGCCCGGCAGCAGCGGCAGCTGGGTGGCGCGGGCGCGGGCAATGGGCAGGTCGATGGCACCCACCCCCTGGCCTGTGCCGGCGTGCAGGGCAGACAAGGCGTGCAGATAAAACAGTTGATGTTCCATGTTCGGCAATCTCGGGGTCAGGCGGATGGGGGAGGTGTCCAGGCGGCGGGCAGGGCCAGGCCAAAGCCGTCGCGCTGGTCTTGTGGGTGGTCGCTGAGGGGCTGGGTCCACAGCGGGCGCAAGGCTTCCGCGCTAAGCTGGGCCGGGTGGTCCAGGGTAAACCACAGCACAGCGCCGGCTTTCAGCGCCTTGCGCGCAGCGCGGGGTTGTTGCTTGGCCAAATCCCAGCCAGACACGGCTTGCCAACCATGGTTGGCCACCGCGCGCAGGGTTAGGTTCAGGTCTGGGCAGCCGGGCGGCTGGCCGCTCAGGCTGCCGTTTGCAGGGTTAGCGCTCAGCCAGCCGGGCAAATGGCCGTTGGCAAACAGCGCCGGGGTCAGCAGGGTCAGGCGCAGGCCGCCTTGTGCAAGTATGTTGGCGATTTGATCTTCACAGGGGCGCAGCCAGTGCGCCGGGGCGGCGTGGGCGTCCAGCGGGTGCAGGCGGGATAGCCGGCGCTCGCCGCCAAAGGTGGCCAGCCGCGAGGCCAGTTGCTTGGGCGTGCTGGCCAGCCACACCAGCTCGCGCGTGGCCCAGCCGCCGTCGGCTTGCCGCTGTGGGGCCAAATCCAGCCCGGCGGTTTGAAACAGCTGGCCATTGGTGGCGGCCTGGCTGTCGGGGGCGATGGCCACATGGGTGCGCACGCTGTCGGTGAGCGTGATCAGGCTGTTGTCGTTGAGCGCATCCAGGCAGATGTTTTCGCCCTGGCTCCAGCGCGCCAACTCGGCCAGCGGCCAATACTGCGGGCCGGGGGCGGGTTTGCCGGGGTTTTGTTCGAGGTCTTCGCGGCTCCACACCGGCAGCAGGCCGGCGGCTAAGTCACAGCCCATTGTGTTGGGCAGCCGCTGCGGGCAGCGGCGGCGGATGGTGGCCTTGGGCGTTTGCTGTGCATCGGTTTGCCCGTTTTGTTTGTCTGGCGGGACAGCCACATATTGGGCATCGGCCGGGGCGGGGGCCAGCGGAATCAGCGTGTTGTCTTGCTCGCGCCAGGCCAGCAGCGGGCCATAGGAGGCTATCTGATCCAGCTCGGGGCTGAACGCCTGGCCCTGCTGCTCGGCCCACAGGCTGCGCAGCAGGCCGGCCAGGCTGGAAGGCAGCGGAAATGCCGCGCCATCGGCACCGGCATTCACGCCAAACGGCTTGCCCGAGCGAAACACCAGCGGGGCCAGGGCTTCCAGCTGGTAATGAAACAAGTCGCTGTCGCTCATGCCAATTCTCCCAAGTCCTGACGGGTTTTGCTGGCCAGCCAGTGGCTGACGTAAAGTTCGTGAGCCAGCTCGCAGGCGGCGCTGCTGGGGTGTTGCTTGTGCAAGGTGGCCAGCCGGTCTTTCAGGCATCGCTGCCAGCGCGCGCGCGCCTGCGTCCGGGTTTCCGGTTTAGCACTGCCCTCGGGAATATGCTCAGGGTTGGGGCGAAATTCGGTGCGGGCAAACAGCCGGATGAATTCGGCTTCCAGCATGGCGGCGGAATGCCTGGCCCGCTTGCCCGCCGCTGCCAGCGCCAGCGCGTCGTGCGCCAGCCGGCTGGGCAACAGCTGCTGTAAAAAACCCTGTTGCCATTGCTGCAAGGCGGCTTGCCCATCGTGATCGTCCCAACGGCGGCGCAAGCTCAGCTCGGCGTTGTTGCGGCTGCGCAGGCAAATGCCCAGCGCATTGCGCGGCTGGGGGCCCAGGTTGCCCTTGGCCAGTTGCTCGGCGCGCTTGGCCAAATCGCGCAGGGTGTTCAGGGTTTCTTGCATATGGCCAATGCCCAGGCCCACGCTCAGGGTGGGATAGTTGGTGGGGGCAAGGTCAAGCTGAATGTCTTTAATGCACTCGGCCAGGGTGTGGGCAAAGCTTTGGCGCAGCGCATCCGCACAATCCCGCGCCTGATCCAGCGGAACCAAAGCCAGCACATCGTCGCCGCCAGCATAAATCACATGGCCGTGGTGAGTGCGCGCCACCTGGCCGGCGTTTTCAGCAAAGCGCGCCAGCGCCTGCGACACTTGCTGATGGTCCTCGGGGCTTTTGATGTGCTCCAGCAATGCGCCCATCTGGTCGCCATCGGCTTGCAGCACGGCCATATACGGCGTGGGTTCGCCGTAGGCGCGCCAGATTGGGGCCAGCGTGTCTGCCAGCGTTGTTAATGCTGCCGCCAGCGTGTTGAGGCGCTCGTCTTTTTGGGCCTGTTTGTTTTTCAGATTGTTCAGCTCGCGCTGCGCCACCGCCAGCCGGGCGCGATAGAGCAAGGCGCCGTCAAACGGCAAAGCCTGGTAAGCCTGTTCATTGCCTGTTACCCGAGACGCCAGACCCAATAAGTCGGCCATCTCGGCCAGCTGTTTCCCCGCCTGATAAACCTCCCCATACTCTGTGCGTAAACGGCCTTGCTCTGCTTCAGGCAATTGCCGCAGCCAGCTGTCCGCCGCAATGCGCGACACCGGGGTAAATTGCTCGGCGTTGACCGCCAGCCGCTTGATCAGGCCCATGCAATCCAGCTGCTCGCCTGGGTTCAGTCCGAGTTTCAGTTCACGAAATACCGCGTTGAGGGGGTCGGGCTTAGTGTCGGATTCTGGCGTCAGCACAGTTTCCCGCGCGCCATCCAGCGACGATTTGGGCACGCCAAACCCTTCTGCATCCCGATGGCTGGCCAACTGGGCAAAACCACGGGTGGCCTTGCGCGCCTGCAAAGCCAGATTGGCGTGCTGCACGGCCTGGCTGTAGCTGATTTTTGGCTGTTCGTCTTGCGTCGCCCAGCCGGCATAGCACTCCAGATAATCAATCAGTTGCTTGTGCCACAGGGTTTGATTCAGCGTCAGCCCGGTATTCGTGCTGCGCGTGTTAAAGCGCTCCTCGGTATCGGCAGCCAACTGGCCCAGCCGCGCCTGAGCGGCCTTCTGCGCCAGCTCAATCAGCTTGTCAATCCGTGCGGCGTTGGGCTGGCTGGTGAAGGTAATTTGCAGTTTGTTGGCGACGGACAGGGCTGAGCGAGGTTGCAGCAGGTTTGCCGGGTCGGTTTTCTCTACTGCGGGAAACACCAGCTTGACGTCTGGTTGCCGATTCAGCGCCAGCGCAGCGGCCTTGCACACCTCCGACAGCAACCACGAGCCACTCCATAAATCCCGGCTGCGCCGCGCGGCGGCGATAAAATCCTGCACCGGGCCAAAAGAAAGGATGAGGACGGTGGTCATGATTTTGTCTGATATTTTTTAAGAAGTACGTGACAGGTTTGCATCAGATTTGATGTCTCTTTTTTTGATTTTGCCAGTGCGGTAGATATGCTTGAATCTTTTAATCTAAAATGGCTTAGTGCCTTGAGAAATTCGCTAGCTTCTTTTGCATTTTTTACGGTTGGCAGCATCAAGGCAAGCGATTGCCATTTCTCATCTTGCGTTGGCCGAACACGTAAAATAACCTGGCTGGCTTGCCGTTCTGGGCCTAGATAACCTTGGCGATTTTCTATCTTTTTCCCTTTTACTTTCAAGGCAGCAATAGCATGCTCCCAAGCCACAAATGCCGTATCAAATTTCATTAATGAAAACACCAGCTTGCCACTTAATTTACTTTCAACTTCTTTCGGTGTTAGCAATTCGCATTGAGGGATAATTAAACAGCCAAACCCTCTGCGAGTACGTGCGCCAACACCTCCAAAATTTGCCCACCATTGCACTGCCTCCATTACTTGGTTACATTGCGCACTGGTCAAATGGCTACGCTCGAACCCAATATATAGATGCCAAGTTGATTGGCAGTAAAGAATATCACCTGGTTTTCTATCTGCCCCAGCTAAAGCATAGGAATTAATATTTTTCGCCGCCGTGAGCTTAGGTGATTCATTGTGCCTCACCTCCACCCACACCCGGCTTGCCTGCGGCGGGGTGCCCAGGCCGCCCCACAAGGCGAATTCTTCCTGGCGTATGGCGTTTACATTATTACCCAGCCGTTTACTGGCCAGCAGTCGCCACCAAAAGCGCAGCTGGCCGCGAATGGCGCTGGCGCGAATGGGCATGCGCTGATCCACCTGGCCGGCGACCACCCCGCCGCCAAATAGCGGCGTCACCAGCAGGCATTCGTAACTTTCCCAGTGAATTGGCTCAGCGTGGCGAGGCTTAGCGTCGCGCGCTTGCTCATTCTCTTGTGATTCTTTCTCCTGATTACTTTCTGTTTCTTGGCTCTGTTTCTGCGGAGTCACGCATAAGTCTTGCAGGTCGCTGAATAAAGTGCTGGAAATCGGGGGCAAACGGCGAAGCGGCATATGGGCCACCTTAAAGAGAGAACGCGTGTGTTAGTGAATGATTTCGGGGCAGAGGCAGATCGAGCCGCTCACAAAGCCCTTCTGACGTGGCAGGCAGGCCCGCCAGGGCTGGGTGAGCGGGGCCAGGCCATCAATCCAGCCATTCGGCATGCATGCACCCAAAGCCAAAAGTGGTTTTGCCGCCCAGTTGCAGCACTTCGCCCAGCGCCAGCAGGCCGGTGAGCGGGGTGAGTTCGCCGTGCAGCTCCAGTTGGCCGGTGAGGCCGCCAAACACCATGTGTTGCTGGCTGCGTGAGGAGCGGCGGGCGATATTGCGCCAATTGAGTTGCGCCGGGCCAAGGCGCAGCGCTTCGGCGGTCTGGCGCTGGGCGGCCAGCTCGGCTTCGCTAAGCGGAAACGCCTCGCCAGCGGCGTCGCACAGCTGGCCCAGCCGGCCATGCAGGCGGCGCACCAGCTGCGGGGCGTCCAGCGTGTGGCAGAGTTGATTGTGGTCTTTGATGCGCAGCGGGCTGCGCAGGTGCAGGCG
>ERZ724510.409-NODE-409-length-24684-cov-13.231841_pt1 | contig 24684 bp, 25 predicted proteins | sample MGYA00376043_ERZ724510 | MGnify/ENA primary metagenome ERZ724510 (study PRJEB28724, sample SAMN07190888) | wastewater metagenome | isolation source: influent of sewage treatment plant in Hong Hong | place: USA: Christiansburg, Virginia | collected 2016-03-01 ... | reverse complement strand
TGTGAAAGTAGGTCAACGCCAGGCTCCCATTCAAACCCCCTGTACCCAACGGTACAGGGGGTTTTGTCTTTGTGGTGTGAATTTTTTGCGCAGCCCTTGCGCCTCGCTGCAAAAAAACGGCAACTTCTCCAGTAAAACCCTGTTGTGCTTGCGGCTATCCAGATGAAAAACAAGGGCTTTTTGCCGGTGGCCGGATAAATCTGGCACAATGCCCGGCTTGTCCTGTTTGTGGTGCCCTCATGAGCCAATTTGCCGCCAGTCCTGTGCCGATTTTTTCCCTGCCTCGTCAGCCGATGACTTCAGGCCGGCGTGCGTCATTTTTACCGATGAGCCGCGCCGAGATGAAGCAGCTGGGCTGGGATGTGTGCGACATCATTCTGGTGACCGGTGACGGTTATATCGACCACCCCAGCTTTGGCATGGCGCTGATTGGCCGTTTGCTGGAAGCGCAGGGGTTTCGGGTGGGCATCATCAGCCAGCCTGACTGGAAAAGCGCCGAGCCTTTTCGTGCCTTGGGCCGGCCCCGGCTGTTTTTTGGTGTGACGGCGGGCAATATGGACTCAATGATCAACCGCTACACCGCCGATCGCAAACCGCGCTCTGACGACGCCTACACCCCGCATGGCGAGGCGGGCAAGCGTCCTGACCGTGCGGTAGCCGTATACGCCCAGCGTTGCCGTGAGGCGTTTCCTGGGGTGGATATCATGATTGGCGGCATTGAGGCCAGCTTGCGCCGGATTGCCCAGTACGATTACTGGAGCGACAAGGTGCGTCAGTCGGTGCTGGGCTACGCCAAGGCCGATATCCTGCTGTACGGCAATGCTGAACGCGCCCTGGTGGAAATTGCCCACCGCGCGGCCCATGGCGAACGGCTGGCCCAGATGCGCGACATTCGTGGCACCGGTTTTCTGACCAGTCAGGGCTGGCGACCGGATGCCGGCTGGCAGGAGCTGGATTCCACCACGGTTGATCTGCCAGGCCGGGTGGATCCGCATCCGGATCCCTACGCCATGGAGCCTGCCAGTACGGCACCAGCAGAAGACACCGACGCCGTGCAGCCGATTCGGCTTGTCTCCGCCGCCGAACGGGTGGCGGCGCGCAAGCTGCAGCGGGCTAAAACCGTGGTGCGCATTCCCGCTTATGAAGCCGTTGCCTACGATCCGGTGCTGTACGCCCACGCCAGCCGCACCCTGCATCTGGAATCCAATCCTGGCAATGCCCGCGCACTGGTACAGGCGCATGGCGAGCGGGATGTGTGGATTAACCCGCCGCCGATTCCGCTCAGTACCGAAGAAATGGACTACGTTTACGATCTGCCCTATGCGCGCCAGCCGCATCCGAGCTATGGCGACGCGCGTTTTCCGGCCTGGGACATGATCCGTTTTTCGGTCAATATCATGCGCGGCTGTTTTGGCGGCTGTACTTTCTGTTCGATTACCGAACATGAAGGACGGATTATTCAAAGCCGCTCCGAGCAGTCTGTATTGCAGGAGATCGAGCATATTCGCGATAAAACCCCCGGATTTACCGGGCATATTACCGATCTGGGCGGGCCAACCGCAAATATGTATCGGCTGGCGTGCAAAGATCCGAAAATCGAATCTTCCTGTCGGCGTTTGTCCTGTGTCTATCCGGGGATTTGCGAAAACCTGGGCACGGACCATGGCCCGCTGATTCAGCTATACCGCAAGGCCCGGGCCCTGCCTGGGGTGAAACGCATCACCATTGGTTCTGGCGTGCGTTACGACCTGGCAGTGGAATCGCCGGAATATATCCGCGAACTGGCCACTCATCATGTCAGCGGCTACCTGAAAATTGCCCCCGAGCACACCGAAGAAGGCCCGCTGTCGAAAATGATGAAGCCGGGCATTGGCAGCTATGAGCGCTTCAAGGTGCTGTTTGACCGTTTCAGCCAGCAAGCCGGCAAAAAGCAGTTCCTGATTCCGTATTTTATCGCCGCCCACCCTGGCACCAGCGATGAAGACATGCTCAATCTGGCGCTATGGCTGAAGGCCAATGGCTTCAAGCCTGACCAGGTGCAGGCGTTTACCCCCACGCCGATGGCGCTGGCCACCACCATGTGGCACACCGGACGCAATCCGCTGAAAAAGCTGGCTCGCAGCTCGGAAAAAGTGGATGTGATCAAGGATGGTTACCGGCGCAAGCTGCACAAGGCGTTTTTGCGTTACCACGATGCCGACAACTGGCCGTTGTTGCGTGAGGCGCTGGTGAATATGGGCCGGGCCGACCTGATTGGCCATGGCCCACAGCAGCTGATTCCGCCGGAAAGCGGTTTTCGTCCTGGCGCACGTCCCGTGGTGGCACGATCGGCCCGGCCTGGGTTGGGTAAACCCGTATCCAAAGGGCATAGTGTTGCAGGAAAGCCGCACTCCAGACCCACGCCGCAAGGAAAAAAAACCGGTCGACGCTAAATGCCCCAGACCAGTGCCGGGGTCAGCCTCGGCCTGGGGCGTGCACCAGCATGGTGCGGTATCTGCCCGCGATAGCGGCTTAGAAACGCTTGGTCAGGTGGGCGCTGTGAATGATGGTGCTGGCGATTTCTTCAATAGACTTATGCGTGGTGCTGATAAACGGCACGCTTTGCTGACGCATCATCGCCTCGGCTTCGTTGATCTCGAAGCGGCAATTGTCCAGCGACGCATAGGTGCTGTTTGGCCGGCGTTCCGAGCGGATTTGCACCAGGCGTTCCGGGGTGATGGTCAGGCCAAACAGCTTGTGGCGATGCGGCAGCAGCAGCTTGGGCAGCACCGGCTTGCCAAAGTCTTCCGGGGTCAGCGGATAGTTGGCGGCGCGGATGCCATATTGCAGCGCCAGATACAGGCAGGTGGGGGTTTTGCCCGAGCGCGACACGCCAACCAGAATCACGTCGGCTTCCGCCAGGGCATTGGGCTTGAGGCCATCGTCGTGATTCATCGAGAAATTCACCGCATCAATCCGGTGATGGTAGGTTTTTTCGTTACCAATCCCGTGTGATTTGCCTGCCGTGCGCGAGGCGTGCATGCCCAGTTCGTCTTCCAGGCAGCTGATGAATGAGTCAAACAGGTCGATGACCAGCGCGCATTCGTCCACGGCAATGGCCTTGCGCACGCCAGGGTCGATAATCGACAGAAACACCAGTGGGCGGTGGTGGTCGGCTTGTGCGCGGGCGGCAATGCGCTGGCTGACCTCGTTGGCCTTGTCTGGCGAGTCGATAAACGGAATGGTTTCCCGCTTGAATTCCACCGCCTCGAACTGGGTCAGCAGGGTGTGCCCCAGCGATTCGGCAGTGATGCCGGTACGGTCAGAAATAAAGAAGGCAGAGCGGCGATGTGGCATGGGAACTCCCGTGGGTCTGTCATTCCAGACGATTATACGCGCAGGAACATGCACTTTCGCAGGGCAAATCCTGCTTTTGTGCAGTGCATTAAGGTTACGCAAAGTTTACGCTTTCGGATAGAATCCGGTTTTCGATAGCCCCCATCTAGCACAGGAAGTTCGTTACATGGCAGAGAATTACGTTGTCTGGTTCGACAAGCTGCGCATGACCGACGTGGAAACCGTCGGCGGCAAAAATGCGTCGCTGGGCGAAATGATTAGCCAGCTCGCCAGTTCCGGCGTGCGCGTGCCTGGCGGTTTCGCCACCACTGCACAGGCTTACCGCGATTTTCTCGCTCACAATGGCCTGGCCGATCGCATCAGTGAGATGCTCGCCAAGCTTGATGTGGACGATGTGGTGGAGCTTGCCCGCGTGGGCAAGGAAATCCGCCAACTGATCGTGGATACGCCGTTCCCGGCACAGCTGGAAAATGAAATCCGCACCGCCTACGACCAAATGGTTGCCGATTCCGGCGCTGCCATTTCGGTGGCCGTGCGTTCCTCCGCCACGGCAGAAGACCTGCCGGACGCCTCGTTTGCCGGCCAGCAGGAAACCTTCCTGAACATCCTCGGCTTCGAGAATGTCATGGCGGCGATCAAGCATGTGTTTGCCTCGCTGTACAACGACCGGGCCATTTCCTACCGCGTGCACAAGGGCTTTGCCCATGACGTGGTGGCCCTGTCCGCCGGCATTCAGCGCATGGTGCGTTCCGACTGTGGTTCTGCCGGTGTGATGTTCACCATCGACACCGAATCCGGCTTTGACGACGTGGTGTTTGTCACCGCGTCCTACGGCCTGGGCGAAACCGTGGTGCAGGGGGCGGTCAACCCGGATGAATTCTATGTGCACAAGCCAACGCTGAAAGCTGAGCGTCCGGCCATCCTGCGCAAGAACCTGGGTTCCAAGCAAATCAAGATGGAATTCACCGACACCCGCGAAGCAGGCCGTTCGGTGAAAACCCTCGACGTTGCTCCGGAACTGCGTACCCAGTTCTCCATCACCGACGCTGATGTGGAAGAACTCGCCCGCTTTGCCCTGATCATCGAAAAGCACTACGACCGTCCGATGGACATCGAGTGGGGCAAGGATGGCGTGGATGGCAAGCTGTACATCCTGCAGGCTCGCCCGGAAACGGTGAAGTCGCAAGAATCCCGCGTGGACACCCTGCGTCGCTATCGCCTGAAGAACAAGAGCAACGTGCTGGTGGAAGGCCGTGCCATTGGCCAGAAGGTGGGCCAGGGCGTGGTGCGCCTGATCAAGGACGCCTCCGAAATGGATCGCGTCAAGCCGGGCGACGTGCTGGTGACCGACATGACCGACCCCGACTGGGAACCGGTGATGAAGCGTGCTGCCGCCATCGTGACCAACCGTGGCGGCCGTACCTGCCACGCGGCGATTATCGCCCGTGAGCTGGGCATTCCGGCAGTGGTGGGCTGCGGTTACGCCACCGACGTGCTGAAGGATGGCATGCAGGTTACCGTGTCGTGCTCGGAAGGCGACACCGGCAATATCTACGACGGCCTGCTCGAAGTGGAAATCATCGACCTGGCACTGGACAGCATGCCGGACGCTCCGGTCAAGATCATGATGAACGTGGGCAACCCGGAACTGGCGTTTGACTTCTGCCAGCTGCCGAACGAAGGCGTGGGCCTGGCGCGCATGGAATTTGTGATCAACCGTCAGATCGGCATTCACCCGAAAGCCCTGCTGGAGCTGGATCGCCTGTCGCCGGAACTGCAAGCCACCATCCGTGACCGGATTTCTGGCTACGCCAGCCCGGTGGACTTCTACGTCGATAAAATCGCCGAAGGCGTGGCCACGCTGGCTGCCGCGTTCTACCCGAAAAAGGTCATCGTGCGCATGTCCGACTTCAAGTCGAACGAATACGCCAACCTGATCGGTGGGTCGCTGTACGAGCCGCACGAAGAAAACCCGATGATCGGTTTCCGGGGTGCTGCCCGCTACATTGCGCCGGAATTCCGCGACTGCTTCGAGCTCGAATGCCGCGCCATCCGCAAGGTGCGCGACGTGATGGGCCTGACCAACGTCGAAGTGATGATCCCGTTCGTGCGCACGCTGAAAGAAGCCGAATCCGTGGTGCAAATCCTCAAGGACTTCGGCCTGGAACGCGGCAAGAACGGCCTGCGTCTGATCATGATGTGCGAACTGCCGACCAACGCTGTGCTGGCCGAACAGTTCCTGGAACACTTCGATGGCTTCTCCATCGGCTCCAACGACATGACCCAGCTCACCCTGGGCGTGGACCGCGACTCCGGTGGCCCGATTGCCCCGACCTTCGACGAGCGCGACCCGGCAGTGAAGGCCATGCTGCATATGGCCATCTCCACCTGCCGCCGTCTGGGCAAGTATGTCGGCATTTGCGGCCAAGGCCCGTCCGACCATCCGGACTTTGCCCAGTGGCTGGTGGATGAAGGCATCGAAACCATCTCGCTGAACCCGGACACCGTGGTGGAAACCTGGCTGTATCTGGCCAAGGAAGCCCAGAAGTAAGACATGTCCGTCTTGCTTGGTTCGTGCAAAAACCCCCGGCAACGGGGGTTTTTGTTTGCGTGCCTGCACTTTTTGTCATTCCGGCAGTCTGCTGGCTGCCTGCGTTTTTCTGTGAGCCGACGATGACCTGCTTGCGCCTTGCCGCCCGCGCCGCCCTCAGTCAGGCGGGGCTGGCCGACAAACTTGCTGCTGTGGCAGCGCTTGATCTGACCCTGCCGGTGGGCGCTGAGCCGCTGCCGCCGTGTGCCGGGCCGCTGCCAGGCCGGCCAGCGCGTCCGCTGCTGGTGCCGCCTGGCCAACTGCCCAAGCGCAGCCTGAACAGCGTGGCGGGCCGCGCCGCGCTGATCCACGCGCTGGCGCATATTGAACTCAACGCCATTGATCTGGCGCTGGACATCGTCTGGCGCTTTCCCGGCTTGCCCGAGGCGTTTTACCACGACTGGCTGGGCGTGGCCGTCGAGGAAGCCGGGCATTTTCAGCTGCTGCACGCCCACCTGAACACCCTGGGCCATCAGTACGGCGACTTTCCCGCGCATAATGGCCTGTGGGACATGGCGGAAAAAACCGCCGGCGATATTCTGGCCCGGCTGGCGCTGGTGCCGCGCACCCTGGAAGCGCGCGGGCTGGATGTGTCGCCGCCGCTGCAGGACAAATTGCGTCAGGCTGGCGATCACGCTGCCGTGGCGATTCTGGAGGTGATTTTGCGCGATGAAATTGGCCATGTGGCGTTGGGCAACCGCTGGTTTCACACCCTGTGCGCCGCCCGTGGCCTGGACCCGGCGGCGCATTACCGCCAGCTGTGCCATGACTACCACGCCCCGCGCCTGCGCGGCCCGTTCAATTTGCCGGCACGGCGTTTGGCCGGCTTTGACGAGGCCGAACTGGCCGCGCTGGAAGCGGGTTAGCCGATGAATAAGCATCCGCCCAGCCTGGAGCAGCGCGACGACGGCGTGGTGTGCTTGCGCGGGGCGTGGACCTTTGCCGGCCTGCGTGCCCAGCCCCAGCTGCGCGCGCAGCTGCGCCAGCTTCGCGCCAAGGCCCAGGGCTGGGATGTGCGCCAGGCCGAGCTGGACAGCCTGGGGGCCTTGTGGCTGTGGCAGGACTGGCAGGCCCAGCTGCCTGCCCAGCTGCAGGCCAGCGCGGCCCAGCTGGCGCTGTGGCAGGGCTTGCTGGACGAACAGGTCGCCGCACAGGCCGACACTGCGCCAGCGCGCACGGCGGGCCACTGGCGCGCCGCCGTGCAGGGTCTGGGTGAGGCCACCCTGGCGCTGGGCCGTGAAGCGCAGGCGGTGTGCATGCTGTGGGGGCGGGTGCTGCTGGCCAGCGTGCATGTGCTGCGCCATCCGGCTGCGCTGCCCTGGCGGGAGTTGTCGGCCAATATGTACCACGCTGGCGTGTCGGCGCTGGGGATTACCGCGCTGGTCGGGCTGCTGATTGGCGTGGTGCTGTCGTATCTGTCTTCGCAGCAGCTGGCGCGCTACGGTGCCAATGTGCTGATTGTCGATTTGCTTGGCATCAGCATCCTGCGCGAACTCGGCCCACTGCTAGCGGCCATTCTGGTGGCTGGACGCTCTGGGTCGGCCATGACTGCCCAACTGGGCACGATGAAGCTGAACCAGGAGCTGGACGCGCTGTCGGCGCTGGGCATTTCGCCCACCTTGCGCCTGGCCTGGCCCAAAACCGTGGCCTTGCTGCTGGTGATGCCGCTGCTGGCCGTCTGGACCAGCGCACTGGCGCTGCTGGGCGGCATGCTGGCGGCCAACTGGGAGCTGGGACTGTCGTTTGCCCAGTTTCTTGACCGCTTTCCCCGCGCGGTCAAATTGGTTCACCTCTGGGTGGGGCTGGGCAAGTCGGCGGTGTTTGGCCTGCTGATTGGCCTGATTGGCTGCCATTTTGGCCTGACTGCGCCGCCTTCCAGCGAGGGCCTGGGCCGGGCCACCACCCGGGCCGTGGTGGCGGCCATTACCCTGGTGATTGTGGCCGACGCGCTGTTTGCCGTGCTGTTTTCCATTACCCTGAAGCCCCGGCCATGAGCGCGCCCGCCGCCATTGTGCTGGATGACATCGAAACCCGCTTTGGTGAGCGGGTGATTCACCAGCATCTCAACCTGACCGTGCAGCAAGGCGAAGTGCTGGCGCTGGTGGGGGCGTCCGGCTGCGGCAAAACCACCCTGCTGCGCCATATGATCGGCCTGTCGCGGCCCAGCGCCGGTACGGTGGAGGTGCTGGGCTGCCGGCTCGACCCGGAGCGGTTTATTGCCCAGCGCCCGCTGCGTCAGCGCTGGGGCGTGCTGTTTCAGGCCGGCGCGTTGTTTTCTGCGCTGACCGTGCTGGAAAACGTGGCCCTGCCGCTGCTGGAGCGCGGCGGGCTGCGGGTGTCGGATGCGCACATTCTGGCGCGCTGCAAACTGGCCCAGGTGGGCCTGGCCCGCCACGATGCCGACAAACTGCCGGCGCAGTTGTCCGGCGGCATGGTCAAACGGGTGGCGCTGGCCAGGGCGCTGGCGCTGGAGCCGGAACTGCTGTTTCTGGATGAGCCCACCGCCGGGCTCGATCCGCTGGGGGCACAGGCGTTTGTGGCGCTGCTGGCAGACATGCGCAAGTTGCACAACCTCACCGCCGTGATGGTGACCCACGAACTCGACCGGGTGGCACCGGTGCTGGATCGGGTGGCGGTGCTGGCCGACCAGCGTGTGGTGGCGGTCGGTTCACTGGCGCAGGTGCGCCAGGTCGATCACCCGTTTATCCAGGCGTATTTTGCTGCGGAAGTGACTCCGACAAAGGATGAACATGGAAAGTAAGGCATTTGCCCTGTGGACCGGGCTGTTTATGCTGCTGCTGTTATCGGCGCTGGCGGTGACGGTGGCGTGGATGAGCGGCGCGCATCAGGGCGACCGGGTGGCGTACACCGTGGTGTCCAGCCAGTCGGTCAGCGGGCTGAACCGCGAGGCGGCAGTGCAATACCGGGGGATTCCGGTGGGCAAGGTGGTGGCGCTGGCGATTGATCCGAGTCATCCGCGCCTGGTGCGCATTCAACTGGACGTGGACGTGGCGGTCAAGCTGAGCCCGCAGGCCTGGGCCAGGCTGGGCACTCAGGGGCTGACCGGGCTGACCTTTGTGGAACTGCACGATGATGGCGGCCCGCCCTGGAGAGACCCGGCTGGCGCGCCCTTGCCGATGCGCCCATCGCTGTGGCAGGACACCACCAACAAGCTGCCTGCCGTGCTGGGTGAAGCCCGCCTGCTGGGAGAGCGGCTGAATGCGGTGCTGGACGAGCGCAACCGCCGTGAGCTGGCCGAACTGCTGGTCAACCTAAACCGCCTGTCGGCCCAGCTGCCGGCCTTGGGCGAGCAATCGGTGGCCACCCTGGCTGCCAGCCGGGCGCTGGTGAACGAACTGCGCCAGCTGGCGCAGACCAGCCGCAATGTGCTCACACAAACCGCACCGCAATGGCAAGGTGCTGCCGCCCGGCTGAATCAGGACACCCTGCCGCAGTTGGGCCAGCTGGCGCTGCATGCCGAACAAACCGCCCAGGCGCTGGACACCCTGATTGACAACCAGACCCGCCACCCGCAGCAACTGCTGCTGGGTGTGCCTGCCAGCCGCCCCGGCCCCGGCGAAGCGGGATTTACCCCTTCTGGAGCGCCACAATGAACCGGCTATTCTGGCTTGGCCTGCTGGCCTGCGTGGGCTTGAGCGCCTGCGCCACCCCCGCCGTCAACGAAAGCCGCTACCGATTGCTGCCGCCTGCCGTAACGGCGGGCACCCTCCGCCCGGCTTTGCCGGCGCTGACCGTGCAGATGGATCAGGCCGCCTGGCTGAATGGCAGCGCCATGCATTACCAGCTCAGCAGCAGCGCACCGGCCTTGTTGCGTTACCGCGACAGCCTGTGGGCCGATCGCCCGGCGGCGCTGTTGCACACCCAGCTGCGCCAGCGTCTGGCGGACATCCCCTTGCGCCCCGGCCCGGCCTGGACGCTGCGGCTGACGCTGGAACAGTTTGAACAACAGTTTGCCGCCGACCTGAGCAGCCAGGGGGTGGCGCGCTGGTATGCCGAACTGCGCGATGAACACGGCCAGTTGCGCGCCCGTCGTGGGCTCAGCGCCAGCGCGCCAGCGGCCAGCGCCAATGCCGAAGGCGGCGTGCGGGCGCTGTCGCAGGCCAGCGCACAACTGATTGACGACACGCTGGCCTGGGTGGCACTGGCGGTCAGATAGCCCCACCTTTCCCCGGCAACCGCCTCCCCCGCTGGTGGCGCTGTCCGCTATCCGGTCAGCGCCGCCTGCACATACTCCACCAGCATGCTCACCTTGGGCGGGGTAAACCGGCTGCGCGGCCAGGTGGCCCAGACGGCATCGCTCAGGGTGTAGCGTTCCAGCACGCTGACCAGCGCGCCGCTGGCCAGCGCATCGTCCACGTAATAATCCGGCAACTGCACCAGCCCCATCCCCTGCAGGGCGGCGCTGCGCAGTGCCACGCCGCTGCTGCAGCGTAGCGGGCCGCTGACACTGATGTCGCGCTGCTGCGGGCCATCCTGAAACCGCCACACTTCGACCATGCCCACCAGGCAGGCGTGCTGGCGCAGGTCGGCCAGGGTGTGTGGCGTGCCGTGGCGGGCCAGGTAGGCGGGCGAGGCGCAGACATGGTGTACCCTGGGGGCCAGCTGGCGCAGCATCAGCGAACTGGCGTCCATCGGCCCCAGGCGGATGCCCAGGTCAAAATTTTCTGCCACCAGGTCCACCTTGCGGTTATCCAGGTTCAGCTCGGCGCTGACTTCCGGGTAGTCGCGCAGATAGCGCAGCAGAATGGGCGCAATCACCGTTTCGCCGTAGTACACCGGCGCGGTGAGGCGCAGATGGCCGATGGGCCGGGCCTGGGTGTGCGACAGCGCCTGTTCGGCGGTGTGCAGGCCATCCAGCAGCGGGCGGCAGTGCTGGTAGTACTGCTGGCCGGCTTCGGTGACGCTGACGGTGCGGGTGGTGCGGTACAGCAGGCGGGTGGCCAGCCGCGCCTCCAGCGCCGACACCTGACGGCTGACCTGGGCCACCGACATGCCCAGCTTGCGCGCAGCGGCGGTGAAGCTGTGCTGTTCGACCACGGTGATGAATTCCACCACGCCTTCCCACGGCAAGATTGTTTCCATTGCGCAATAATGTGTTTCCAGATCGGGGGATTATCGCTGTTCTGGTGAAGACTACAATACTGACATGTTTGCTGTTGCCCCTGGCGCTGCGATTGGGCGGGCCAGGGCCAGCGTGTCTGTCACCGTTGTTCCGACAAGGAATTGTGCATGAACATGATCAAAACCCGCGCCGCCGTCGCCTGGGCACCGAACCAGCCGCTGACCATCGAAGAAGTGGACCTGATGCCGCCGCAAAAAGGCGAGGTGCTGGTGCGCATCGTCGCCAGCGGCGTATGCCACACCGACGCCTACACCTTGTCCGGCAAGGATTCCGAAGGCGTGTTCCCCTGCATTCTTGGCCATGAAGGCGCTGGCGTGGTGGAAGCCATCGGCGAGGGCGTCACCAGCGTGGCGGTGGGCGACCATGTGATTCCGCTGTACACCCCGGAATGCGGCGAGTGCAAGTTTTGCAAATCCGGCAAGACCAATCTGTGCCAGGCCATCCGCGCCACCCAGGGCAAGGGCCTGATGCCGGACGGCACCACCCGCTTTTACAAAGACGGCAAGCCGATTTACCACTATATGGGCACCTCGACCTTCTCCGAGCGCACCGTGCTGCCGGAAATCGCCCTGGCCAAGATCAATAAAGAAGCCCCGCTGGAAGAAGTGTGTTTACTCGGCTGTGGCGTCACCACCGGCATGGGCGCGGTGATGAACACCGCCAAGGTGAAAGCCGGCGACACGGTGGCGATTTTTGGTCTGGGCGGCATTGGCCTGTCGGCGGTGATTGGCGCGCGCATGGCCGGTGCCAGCCGCATCATCGGCATCGACATCAACACCAGCAAATTTGACCTGGCCAAGCAACTGGGTGCCACCGACGTGATCAACCCGAATGACTTCAGCAAGCCGATTCAGGAAGTGATTGTCGAGATGACCGACGGCGGGGTGGATTTTTCGTTTGAATGCATCGGCAATGTGCATGTGATGCGCTCGGCGCTGGAATGCTGCCACAAAGGCTGGGGCGAATCGGTGATTATTGGCGTGGCTGGGGCCGGCGAAGAAATTGCCACCCGCCCGTTCCAGCTGGTCACTGGCCGGGTGTGGCGCGGCTCGGCGTTTGGCGGCGTGCGTGGCCGTTCCGAGCTGCCCAACTATGTCGAGCGCTACCTGAAGGGCGAATTCCGCCTGGACGACTTTATCACCCACACCATGCCGCTGGAAGACATCAACACTGCGTTTGATTTGATGCACGAAGGCAAGTCGATCCGCACGGTGATTCACTTTGACGCCAAGTGAGCGGAGAGCCAGCGATGAGCGCCTTGCTTGAACCGGTGTCCAGCCAGCGCTGCTTTGGCGGCTGGCAGCGCCGCTTTCGCCACGCCAGCGCCAGCACGCGCTGCGAGATGACCTTTTCGGTGTACCTGCCGCCGCAGGCGCAGGCCGGCGCGCGCGTGCCGGCGCTGTACTGGCTGTCTGGGCTGACCTGCACCGACGAGAATTTTTCTACCAAGGCCGGCGCACAGCGGGTGGCTGCCGAGCTGGGGCTGGCGCTGGTGATTCCCGACACCAGCCCGCGCGGCGCGCAGGTGGCCGACGCCGAGCGCTACGATCTGGGGCAGGGGGCCGGGTTTTACTTGAACGCCACGCAAGCGCCCTGGAGCGAGCACTACCGGATGGAAGACTATATCGTCGATGAGCTGCCGGCGCTGCTGGAAGCCGAACTGCCGATTGGCCCGCTGCGCGCCATCAGCGGCCACTCGATGGGCGGCCACGGCGCGCTGACCCTGGCCATGCGCCATCCGGGCCACTATGTGTCGGCGTCGGCGTTTGCCCCCATCGTCAACCCGGCCGACACCCCGTGGGGCCAGCAGGCGTTTGCCGCCTACCTGGGCGAGGCGCGCGAAGCCTGGCTGGCGCACGATGCCAGCCAACTGATGGCCACGGTGGCGCATCGCCTGCCCCTACGGGTGGACCAAGGCGGCGGCGACAGCTTTTTGCCGGAGCAGCTGCAACCCGAGGTGCTGTGCGCGGCGGCCAAGGCGCATGGCTGGGCGCTGGATTACACCCTGCACCCGGACTACGACCACAGTTATTACTTCATCGCCAGTTTGATTGAAGCGCATCTGCGCTTTCATGCCGGGCATCTGGCCAAGGCCGGTTAGGGCTGGACAACGCCACCGCCACAAAGCATTTGGCCCGCTTGCGCGGGCCAAATGTCATCCAAACATGTCGCCAATCCGGCTTACTGGTCGTTGAGCTGACGGGTAAAGTGGAACGAACTGATGACCATGCCCTTGCGGAAATACAGCCGGTGGGCGTCGGTGCGCCAGGTGCCGGAGTCCAGTGCCAGCCACTCCGCCCCGCGTGAGCGGGCCAGGGTGTCGCACCAGTCCAGCAAGGCACCGCCCACCCCCTGTGAGCGCACGTTCTGGTCGGTGACCAAATCGTCCACGTACAGGCGCAGGTTTTGGTAGGTGTTTTCGTACAACCGGTACAAGGCCAGGCCAAGCACCTGGGTGTCGTTCACCGCCACCACCATGCGGGCACCGCCGGCAAATACCCTGGCCATTTTGGCCGGGTAGTCGTCGGGCAGCATGGGGCGCAGCTGGCGATGGACTTGTGCCGCCGCGCTAAGCAATTGCGGTTCGATAATGTGGCCGGCTTCGTCAGTCACCGGCACCACACGCAATGCCACCATGGCTTAGCCCCGCGACGGCGCAATGACCACCGCTTCGCCTTCGATCACCACGGTATCCTTCACCGAACATACGGTGGAGAGGGTTACGCGCTTCTTGGCCGGGTCGAGGGTCAGCACGGTGGCTTTGGCCGTTACCGTGTCACCGATGCGTACCGGGGCTTTGAATTTCAGCGTTTGGCCCAGATAAATGGTACCTTCACCGGGCAGGCGCGTGCCGAGGATGGTGGAGATAAAGCCAGCCGACAGCATGCCATGGGCGATGCGGCCCTTGAACATCGTGGTTTCAGCGTATTCGGCGTTCAAGTGAACCGGATTGTTATCACCGGAGACGGCGGTAAACAGCAAAATGTCTGCTTCCGTCACGGTTTTGGCATACTCGGCGGTTTGGCCGACAGACAGGTCTTCGAAGTAAACAGTAGGCACGACTGACTCCTCGGGTTATGTTGCACTGCAACGTAGAACTTGCCATTCTGAGGTCAGCCGCGCAAAAATGCAATTTGCCTTGCACACTGCCTCTTGCTATCCGCGAGAGAGCAGAGTAAATTCAAACAGTCGTTTAAAATTCGGCTGCGCGCGAAACTCGCGTGCGCGCGCCTGTGCAGGCAGGATTGAGCCACTCACTGAACACATCTGCAGCTGGAGGAATATGAAAGTTCTAGTCGCCGTGAAACGCGTTGTGGATTACAACGTGAAGGTCCGCGTGAAAGCGGATGGGTCTGACGTTGATGTCGCCAACGTCAAGATGTCGATGAACCCCTTTGACGAAATTGCCGTCGAAGAAGCCGTTCGTCTGAAGGAAGCCGGCAAGGCGACCGAAATCGTCGCCGTATCGATGGGCGTCAAGCAGTGCGAAGAAACCCTGCGCACCGCGCTGGCCATGGGGGCTGACCGCGCCATCCATGTCGAAACCGACGCCGAACTGCAGCCGCTGGCCGTGGCCAAGCTGCTCAAGCAGATTGCTGCCAAGGAAGCCCCGCAACTGGTGATCCTGGGCAAGCAGGCCATCGACGACGACGCCAACCAGACCGGCCAGATGACGGCTGCGCTGCTGGGCTGGGCGCAAGGCACGTTTGCCTCCAAGGTAGAACTGGCCGATGGCAGCGTGGCAGTCACCCGCGAAGTGGATGGCGGTCTGGAAACCGTCAGCCTGACGCTGCCGGCGGTGGTCACCACCGACCTGCGTCTGAACGAGCCGCGCTACGTCAAGCTGCCCAACATCATGGCCGCCAAGAAAAAGCCGCTGGATAAAACCAGCCCGGCCGATCTGGGCGTGGACGTGACCCCGCGTCTGAAAACCCTGAAAGTGGCAGAGCCGGCCAAGCGCTCGGCTGGCATCAAGGTGGCCAATGCAGCAGAGCTGGTGGCCAAACTGAAAAACGAAGCAAAGGTGCTGTAATACTATGGCTATCCTGGTTATCGCCGAACACGACAACAGCCAGATCAAGTCTGGCACCCTGAACACCGTTTCTGCCGCACTGAAGCTGGGCAGCGACGTCCACCTGCTGGTAGCTGGCAGCGGATGTGCTGCCGCCGCTGACGCTGGCAAGCAGATTGCTGGCGTGAGCAAAGTGCTGCTGGCCGACGCTGCGGTGCTGGCTCACCCGCTGGCCGAGAACCTCACCCCGCTGGTGGTGGAGCTGGCCAAGCAATACAGCCATGTGCTGGCCCCGGCCACCACCTTTGGCAAAAACCTGCTGCCGCGCGTGGCTGCCCTGCTCGACGTGGCCCAGATCAGCGAAATCACTGCCGTTGAAAGCGCCGATACCTTTGTGCGCCCGGTGTACGCCGGCAACGTGATGGCCACGGTGCAATCCACCGACGCCATCAAGGTGATTACCGTGCGCACCACCGCGTTTGAACCGGCAGCGACTGCTGGCGGCTCGGCAGCGGTTGATGCCATCTCGGGTGCCGCTGATGCAGGTTTGTCCCGCTTTGTCAGCCAGGAACTCACCGTCTCCGACCGCCCGGAACTGGCTGCCGCCAAGATCGTGGTGTCTGGTGGCCGTGCGCTGGGCTCGGCTGAGCAGTTCAAGGCCGTGATTGAACCGCTGGCCGACAAAATTGGCGCAGCAGTGGGCGCTTCGCGTGCGGCTGTGGACGCCGGCTACGCCCCGAACGACTACCAAGTGGGTCAGACCGGTAAAGTGGTGGCACCGCAGCTGTACGTGGCGGTAGGCATCTCGGGTGCCATCCAGCATCTGGCCGGCATGAAAGACTCGAAAGTGATCGTGGCCATCAACAAGGACGAAGAAGCGCCGATTTTCCAGGTGGCGGATTACGGCATTGTTGGCGACCTGTTCACCGTGTTGCCTGAACTGATGAGCGAGCTGTCCAAGTAAACCCATGACGCCGATGGCCCGATAAGGGTCGGGAGTCAGGTGCCACAGAATGCACCGGCTGCCACGCCTGCCGTATTTGGCTGGCGGATCACAACGGCTGTCACCAGAGAAGAGCCAGAGTGCCCGTCTGGCGGAGAGACTCTGCGTGGTGGCCGTTTTCATATCGCAGAGGAGTTAGCATGACCTATCAAGTTCCGCTCAAGGATATTCGTTTTGTGCTGTCCGAACTGGCCGACCTGCCAGCGGTCTGCACCCTGCCTGGCCACGAAGACTGCAACGTCGAGCTGGTGGATGCCATTCTCGACGAAGCCGCCAAGTTTGCCGAAGGGGTACTCGCCCCGATCAACCGCAACGGCGACAAGGGCAACACCTGGAAAGACTACCAGGTGACCACCGCCGAAGGCTTTGCCGACGCCTACCACCAGTTCCGCGACAGCGGCTGGGTGGGCCTGCGCGCCCCGCAAGACGTGGGCGGCCAGGGCCTGCCGGCGCTGGTGGCCATGGCCACCGAAGAAATGTGGTGCTCGGCCAACCTGTCGTTCTCGCTGGCCCCGCTGCTGACCCTGGGGGCCATCGAAGCCATCCATCATCACGCCAGCGAAGACCTGAAAGCCACCTACCTGCCGCGCATGGCCAGCGGCGAGTGGACCGGCACCATGAACCTGACCGAGCCCAACGCCGGCTCTGATCTGGCGCAGGTGCGCACCAAGGCCGTGGACAATGGCGATGGCACGTATTCCATCACCGGCCAAAAGATTTTCATCACCTGGGGTGAGCACGACATGGCCGAGAACATCGTCCATCTGGTGCTGGCCCGCCTGCCGGACGCCCCGGCGGGGGTGAAGGGCATTTCGCTGTTTATCGTGCCCAAATACCTGGTTAACGCCGACGGCTCACTGGGCCGGCGCAACGACGCCCGCTGCGTATCCATCGAACACAAGCTGGGCATCCACGGCAGCCCCACCGCCGTGATGAGCTTTGGCGACGAAGGCGGTGCCATTGGCTACCTGGTGGGCGAGCTGAACAAGGGCCTGGGCTATATGTTCACCATGATGAACCATGCCCGCCTGGGCGTGGGCGTGGAAGGCATGGCCATCTCCGAGCGCGCCTACCAGCACGCCGTGGCCTACGCCCGCGACCGCGTGCAAAGCCGCGAACTGGGCAGCCCCAACCCGGCCAGCGCCGCCATCATCAAGCACCCGGACGTGCGCCGCATGCTGATGACCATGCGCGCCCAGATTGAAGCCCAACGCGCCCTGGCCTACTACACCGCCACCGCGCTGGACCGCGCCGCCACCCACCCCCACCCGGAAGAAAAAGCCCGCAACCAGGCGCTGGTGAACTTCCTCATCCCCATCGTCAAGGGCTGGAACACCGAGCAAGCCAACGAAATCACCTCGCTGGGCGTGCAAGTACACGGCGGCATGGGCTTTATCGAAGAAACCGGCGCGGCCCAGTATTACCGTGATGCCCGCATCACCGCCATTTACGAAGGCACCACCGGCATCCAGGCGCTGGACCTGATTGGCCGCAAGCTGGCCTCGGAAAACGGCGTGACCGCCCGCACCGTGCTGGCCGAAGTCAAAGCCGTGGCCGCCCGCCTGGCCGACGCCGGCCCCGAGCTGCAAGCCTTCCAGGCCGCGCTGAACATTGCCGTGGAACAAGCGGAAACCTGCGTGGACTTTGTGCTGACCCACTTTGCCAGCAACCCGCGCCTGCCGGCAGCCGGCTCGGTGCCCTTCCTCAAGCTGATGGGCATCGTGCTGGGCGGCTGGCAAATGGCCCGCGCCGCCCTGGCCGCCCAAGCCAAACTGGCCGAAGACGGTGCCGACGTGGACTTCCTCACCGCCAAACTGATCACCGCCCGTTTTTACGGCGAACACCTGCTGCCGCAAGTCAGTGGCCTGACCGTGGCGATCCTGCACGGTGGGGAATCGGTGCTGGCGCTGGATGAAGCGGCGTTTTGAGCTGAAGGTGTGAGGTTGTAAATTGTAGTCAGAAGTGAAAAACCCCGGACAGATGGACTGTCCGGGGTTTTTTGTGGGGGCGATACCAGGGGGGAACGGCTCTCAATACTCATACCCACGCGCCTGCCAATAATGCCAATCCTCGACGGCTTCACAAGTGAGTTCATCGTTTGAATAACACGCCAGCTGCCCCAGCGGGGAGATAAACGTCTTTTTGCCTTGCTTGACCTGCACAAAAACCTCGTGCATGCATTGATCTTCATCGGCCATTTTAATCACTTCGACCGCATCACCCACCTTCAACAGCAGCCCTGGCCGTTGCACAAAGCATTCCGCTTTGAAAGGCATCAACAAAGCAGACTCAAGATAATAATACCAACCCATGGCTCGCTCGACTTCGTCATAGGCATCCACGATGATTTCGTCGTAGATGCGGCGCTCTCGCTCGGGTTGTGTAGGCGTGACAGTCATGATGGTTTGGGCTCTATGGTGATTGGGCGGTTTTTTTCTGAGCGCAGACAAGAGAAACACGCTGAACATACCGCCCGCATCCAATGGTCCGCGCTTGGTTTTTGAGACGGCCAAGACGAGTCGTCAGTCACGTTGAAACACAAGGGTTCAGCGCCACGAAGAACGACTTGCCGCATGACACCGAGTCATTCCCGCGCAGGCGGGAATCCAGGCGTGCCCACAGCGTACAGTGGTCTAAGCACCAGCCAGTCGGTTCAGATCATGCTGACTGGCTACTAGCTAATATTGCTCGATTCGTCTTCTGCTTGCAGTCTCTCGGCGACAAACTCAGACCTTGACGAAGAATTATTCGGCCTGTTGCGCATAAGACACCAGGCGAGCAATTCTTCAGCATTGATAAGGTACGGTTTCCCGATGATGCCGGCGGCACGCAGCGTCTTGAGGCCAGCTTCGGCAACCGCTAACCACGCCTGAAACGATGCCTCGAATCCCTCCGGGTCTGTTGCGGAAGCCTTGACCAGCGCCCATTGCTCTGGAGAGTACCACGCAACCCCAGCCAGAACGTCTTCGACCGCATCCTTGGGTCGGAGCCAGGGAGGAAGTTTGTGTTTTGGTTTGGATTTCATGGTGATCTGCTCTGTGCGTGTGTTGCGTCTCATGTCCCAATGGAGAGTGTGCAGCATGTTTCATGCCGATTCGGTTGACCGTAGGGGGCAGAAGAGGCGTTGCCAGCGGATGGCGGCGGCTCTTTGACATGGCTGCCGTCATCCCGGCAAAGCCAGACTCAGTGCCGGGTGTCGCCAAACACCTCGTCCAGCGAGCGCGCATCCAGCACCCGGTCCCCCCAGATTTCCAGCTGCGCAGGCGTGGCGGCGGCAAGCCTGGCCTGCTGGGCGGCGGACAGTTCGCCAAAACGCCGGGTGAGCAAGCGTTGCAACAACAAGGCCTCGCCCAGCTGCATGCCTTGCTGCACACCCTGTTGAATGCCCCGTTGCATGCCTTGCTGCATGCCCCGTTGCATGCCTTGTTGAATCCCCTGCTGCACCCCCCTGGCAATCGCCTGGGCTTCCCAGCGGTCGATATTGGTTTCCAGCATATTGATTCCTCTCGTCAGCTCTTCTGCGTCAGGGGTATTTAGTCCCGGCATTCTGGTTTCCAACCGGTATTTTACCCAGTGCGCCAATACCCGGTCGAGGCGTTGCTTGAACGGGGATTTTGCAATGGCGTCCGCCAGACTGCGAATCGCCCGTTTGGCGGCAGCAGTATCAGGCGTGTGTTCAAAACAAAAAATCGCCGCCATCACCCGCTGCATGTCTTCCAGCTCGGCAGCGGGAAAGGCGCCTTCGTCCAGCAGCCAGAATTTCAATTGCGGTTGAAACGGCTTGAGCACGAGCGGGTGCGGGCGGATCAGCGAATACAGTTCACTGCTTTGCCGCCAGCGGGCATCGCCGTTGTACAGCACGATGGGCAGCACTGGCGGCAGACCGTCGGCGATGTCTACTGCCTTGCTGCGCAACAGATGGTCGTACAGCGCGGCCACGTATTGCAGCATGCGCATCGGCATCGTGTCGTCTGGGGTGGATTGAAACTCCAGCAGCAAATACAAATAAATCCGCCGCCCCTGCAACTCAACCGACCAGACAATATCGTCTGCACGCGGTTTCATCGCCGGGGTGACGTAGTTGCCGCTTTCCAGCCGCAAGGTGGTGTAGTCGAGCAGCTCGGACACGCCCGGCGGGGCGAAGGTTTCCAGCAGCTCTTGCACCAGTTCGGCGTGTGAAAACAGGTATTTATAACCGCTGTCGTGGAGGTGGGCCATCCGTGCAGTGTAGCTTGATGGGGTGGGTAGGCTCAAGACGGGAAAGCGTATGAATAGACGGTTTCAACAACCCAATACCACACTCTTCCTCTCATTCGCCCCACTTTTGCCTGCTTGCCTGGGCCAGTGCATTCCAGTCATCTGGCGGATTGCCACGTCCGAGCATTTTCTCGAACACCGCGTAGGGGTCTGACTTGCTGTCTGACGACCGCAGGGGCTGCTCATCGTTGATCCATGCGTACACAATGACCTTCGCCTTCGAATCGTAGCGGAAGAATAACCGATAGCGCCTTCCGAGCTTGGCCCGCCGCCAGTGGCGATAGGCTGGCCCCATGGTGTTGCCTTGGCGATATTCGTCGCGCGCTGGGTCATTCGGCACTACGTCTTGGATCAACTGGACCAAGGCGCGGAAGAACTTGACGTTGGCGTTGGCCCCAAACCCTTCCGGGTCGTTTTCTTGGGCGCGCAGCACCGCCGCGCGCAACTTCATCATCTGCGCAATCAGCTGGTGATGAAACAGCAGCGTCCAGCCATGCTGTTGCATTAGATTTCCACGTCCTCATCGAAATCGTCACCCAGCTCCGCCTTGAGGCCGGCGTGCTCCTGTACCGTGCGAGCCAGCGCCTCGGGCAGGCCGCTCACATTCTGGCCTGTTTCAATGTCGCGCGCCAGTAGGGCCAGAAATGCGGCAATGGCTGGGTCCTCGTGCTCGGTATCCGCACGGGTCACGACCACTTCATTGCCCCGAAGCTCGAACGAGAGCTTGCTACCAGTGTCTGCGCCAAGCGCTTGTCGAATGGACTTGGGTAGTGTGATCTGCCCCTTGGACGTGACGGTGGCCACCTCTTGAATGACCGGCATGGCGGCTCTCCTGATCACAATACTGACAAAGTAAGAAAATTTCCTTACCGCATCAATGTCAGGCCTGCTTTGGGGTTGCTCAGGTCGTGGGGCGAGAGGCGGGTGTGGCGTCAGACGCCATCGGGGGCAGAGGAAATACAGAATTCCCACGCTACAGTTTTAGCCGATGCGCTTTTATGGCCGGGCAAGGGCCGTGGTCTCTCGTGTATATGCGTACCCATCACCGCCAAGTTTACCCACCGCATCAAGAAGATCATGGCTGATGTCTGATTGAACGCGCACATCATCGGCAACGTAGATCCCAAGCACATCCAACAAAACAACGCTGCCGCCCGATGGCTCGGAAGACACCTGAATCACTTCTCGAAGCGCGCACTCATAGCGAACTTTTGATGCAGCCACTGCCGGCGCGGCAACAAATCGGCTTTCACAAGATTCGATCCCCGCCGCTGAGAACTCGCTGATTTCGGGTGGAAAGCTTTCGCATGTGGCATTCATTTTTTCCAGCAATGCCGCACTCACGATATTGATCACGCAAGATTTCGTGGCAAGAATATTTGTGAGCGTGTCCTTGTTCTTGCCGCTTCTCGGTGTCACTTGTGTGTACAGCAGGACGGGAGGGTTGCAGCTGGCCACGGTAAAAAACGAATAGGGTGCCAGGTTGGTAATGCCCGTTGCGGAGATTGTGCTGATCCAGGCGATTGGCCGAGGGATGATGCCGCCGACAAGATGGCGATAGTTTTCTTGGGCGGTTAATTTTGTGGCGTCTAGATACATGGGGGAGCGTAGAGTAATATAGAAATCTTCGGCGCTATACGGTTTTATGGCTCTTCCCTGTGCTGCAGGATTGGATGTCGCACGAAAGCCGCATTAGCTTTAAATAGATTGGAACAGCGCCTTCCATAAAAAGCCACAATTGCGGCGTGCTCGGGGGCGCTTTGTCGTTACGCGGTTTGATATCTGACGGATACTTCCCGCTGACAACAATTTTCGCAGCGTGAACAAGTAGTTTTTTATCATCGCTAGAAAGGGATAGTTCTGGCAGTTGCTCGCAAAGTTCAGGTAGGCAATGTCCAGCGAATGGTAGGCGTTTTGCATGTTCAATGCCTTCTCCTTGGATCTTCCTGAGCGTTGCGGCCTTGGCTGCGAGTTCCAGGGCGAAGGCCATGCAGAAGAGTGCCGGTTGAGAAATATGCTGTTTCATAAAGATATCTTCAGCCATTTGGAGTGGCTCTCCTGTGTGCATTTGCCGATGGACGCTATCGAACTCGCTTTGAAGCACAGAGGCGGCGCAATAAAAATTCTGAGCCATTACAGCCCAGTTTGATTCGCACTTTGCAACATCAAGTTCACTCGGCCAATCGGAAAATACTTTTCTAACTACCTCAAGTTCAAATTCCATCACAACCCTCTGGGATTTATTAAAATACCCAACATAGAGCCAACCGGTACTGCGTATGATCGTGCAATGTCCCGCGTCCGAAGGGGGGCGAGGTTGGGCCCAGGGTTAGGCTGATTTTTCTTTTGATGCTAATTTAATATAAAATGTCACCCTGACAGCCAGGGGATGTAAATGGAGGGTGATGTGTCTCATGCCAAACCCTTCGCTTTTATATATGTGGCTATTAAATTTGTTGCCACATTAATGGATATGAAGTTAGAGGTGGTAACTATAATGCCTATAGGTACAGGCATTACTATGTCTTGTGCTAACGGAATTAACTCTAAAACAGGAGAGCCACTAAAACCGGCAAGATCTCCATCTTTCCAATTGTTACACGTGAATTTATACCAGTTTTTTAACGCGCCCTTGCCATTAATTTTTCCATGAAAGCCTCTGGGAGACATTTTTGCCTCGTTGTTTTCGTAATCAATCTCTTTTGAGACGCCTGGAAAACCTACCGTCCTAATATTTTCATTTTCTTTCATAATAATATCAATAATCTTGTCTATGTCTTCTTGGTGTAGCAGATGCAAGGATCTTGCCATTAAGATACCTTTATCTTCTTTGGGTAATTCTCCGACAACAAGCACTGCTATGTCTTCAAAATTTTCATGGTCATCAATGCATTTGCTTGTCAAAATTTCTTTAAATGGAACTACATCTCTATGTGCTTCATCTCTTTTCAAGGGTACTATAATTTTACCTAGTAGCTCATCTTCTGTATTATAAATACAGTGTCTCGCTGTGACAAAGAATATTTCACTGTAAGGCGGAAAAAAAACATAAAATCCAGTTCCTGAGAAAAATGGATATTCAGGGTGGTTTTCTGATTTAATCAGTATCCCAGATACGCAGTTGTAAGGAATGTATTTGCTGGTGTTGGTGTTCATAGTATTTCCTGGTGCAATCCTGGGTGTTAATGAATGGGTTAGTCAGCAACATAGCTCGTGCTACTGGTGTTTTACATTGTGGTTAATTTAAATTAGACGATAAACGCTACCTCGAGCTGGTTGGTTGACCGTTGTATAAGTGTCAAGTCCGGTCGGCCTACAGCGCTGTGTGACGTAAGTCCACCGTTCTTGAATCCCACGGGCATGCTTCCGGTATTCCCGCTGGGTTTTGTTGATCTTGTGTGCCTTGGGCGCGAGTTCGGAGAGCCATGTTTCCAGCTGGGTGTTGCACTCTAAGCCGGGCGTGGCACCTAGCTGGGCGTGTTCGTCCTGCAGGGTCGCCACGGCCAGCCAGGTTCCCGATGATTGCGCCGGCAGGCATAGCACGGTGCGTCCTTTGGGCGGTATGGTGGCCGGGGTGAGCCAGGTTTGCAGCACGCTGGCCAGCGCGTCCGCGCCGATGCTGGCGGGTGGGCAGCGGTAGTGAATGGGGAGCGCGCCCCAGTTTGCCCGGCGTTCATCGTCAGGCAGCTGCGGATAATCCGCATACTGTTTGCCGCAAACATCCAGATCAAGATGGATGATGAGCAAATCATACAATTCCAGCGTGGGGTCGCTGTCTATTGGCCCGGCATGGCGTGCGCCAGCGGCATGGCACCATTTCAGTACCCCGCCCCAGCCTGTGCCCAGTTGCGGATAGGTGGGTTCTGGCTGCAATTGCGTCAGCACAAATGGCTGGCCGGGCAAGATGGCACCCAGCGCCGCTGCAATCAGCGGTTGATCGGTCGGCCCTTCCGCCACCAGGGCAATCCGCAAAGGCTCAGACATTTGGCACCGCGCCCAGGTGGCCCATCATCCACAAACGGGAAAGCGGGTAACTGTGCAGTTGCTGGCGCAGAGCCTCAGACAGCACGATGCGGCGCACGCAGGTGTGGCCTTGTTGGGTGCGGTCTACGGCAAACAGGCGCACTTCTGGGTCGTTTAAATCCAGCCCGTCCAGCACGGCGGGGTTATGGGCGGTAAACAGCAGTTGTCGATCTGGGTCTCGATACGCCAGCCAGGCGGCTAGGTGGCTGACCAGTCGGGTTAATAGCCGGGGGTTAAGCGCTTGGTCGAGGTTGTCGATGGCAAACACTTTTGGGCCGTATTCCGCCAGGCAGAGTGTGGCGCAGAACAGGATATACAGC
>ERZ724510.402-NODE-402-length-24927-cov-7.707543_pt1 | contig 24927 bp, 21 predicted proteins | sample MGYA00376043_ERZ724510 | MGnify/ENA primary metagenome ERZ724510 (study PRJEB28724, sample SAMN07190888) | wastewater metagenome | isolation source: influent of sewage treatment plant in Hong Hong | place: USA: Christiansburg, Virginia | collected 2016-03-01 ... | reverse complement strand
GCCGGATGTCGTTCTTGATGGCGATGTCGTAGATGATGGGCAGCATGGTGTAGACCACGTGGCCCGTGCCACACAGAATGGTCAGCAGACAGGTCGTGAATGGCGCCAGGATGGAAACGTATTTGGGGTTGTTGCGCAGAATTTTTTCCGCCCCCTTGAGCAGCACTTCCAGGCCACCCGATGCCTGCAATGTGGCCGAGGCGGCGACCACGGCGATGATGGTCAGCATCACATCCACGGGCGGCTTGCCGGGTGGCAGCTTGAAGACGAACGTCATGATGACAATGCCGATGCCGCCCAGCAGCCCCAGCGCCACGCCGCCCTTTCGGGCGCCATAAAAAAGGCAGATCAGGATGATGGCAACTTGTAAAAGAATATCCATGGCAACGCTCCTTCAGTTGGGTGCAACTGTAGTCCTGATCAGGGTAAACCCGTGCATTGAATGCGGCAAACTTGACTTGCATCAATCAATTAGGTGCCGCGTCCGGTGCGCTCCGGTGTGCTGAATAATCCCCGCATGGTTTCCTCCTCCTCTTCCTCCGACGTTGTTCTGTGCACGTTGAATGCCAAGTACATCCACGCCTCGCTGGGTCTGCGTTACCTGTTGGCCAATATGGGCGATCTTGCGGAGCACACCGTGTTGCGGGAGTTCACCATCGCCCGCAAACCGCAGGAACTGGCAGACGAACTGCTGGCCTTGCGGCCACGCGTCATCGGACTGGGTGTCTATATCTGGAACGTGACCGAAACCACGGAACTGGTGCGCCTGCTGAAGGCCGCGCGGCCCGCGGTCAAGGTCGTGCTGGGCGGACCCGAGGTCAGCCATGAGTGGGATGAACAGGCCATCGTGCAACTGGCCGACCACGTCATCACGGGCTGGGGTGACGTCAGCTTTTCCGCACTGTGCCGGGCCCTGCTGAACGGGCCGCAGCCGCTGATGAAGGTGCTGGTGGGCGAGCAGCCCGACCTGGACACCCTGCTCCTGCCCTATGCCCACTACACCGATGCTGACCTGGCGCACCGCCTGTTGTATGTGGAGGCCTCGCGCGGCTGCCCGTTCAAGTGCGAGTTTTGCCTGAGTTCGCTGGACAAGACAGCCAGGCCCTTTGTGCTCGACGGCTTTCTGGCGGAGATGGACACGCTGTACCAGCGCGGCGCGCGCAACTTCAAGTTTGTGGACCGCACTTTCAACCTGAAGGTTGACGCGTCGGTGCGCATTCTGGAGTTCTTCCTGGAGCGCCTGACCGACGGCCTGTTTGTGCACTTTGAGGTGATCCCCGACCATCTGCCCGACCGGCTCAAGGCGCTGATCGCGCAGTTCCCACCGGGTGTGCTGCAGCTGGAGGTGGGCATCCAGACCTTCAATGCAGAGGTGCAGCAGCGCATCTCACGCCGCCAGGACAACGACAAGACCGTAGCCAATCTGGCCTGGCTGGTGCAGCATTCAGTGGCACACCTGCATACCGATCTGATCTTTGGCTTGCCCGGCGAAACGCTGGAGAGTTTTGCTGCCGGCTTTGACCGGTTGCACGCCCTGCATCCGCATGAGATTCAACTGGGTCTGCTCAAGCGGCTGCGCGGGACTCCCATCGCACGCCATACCGTGGCGCATGGCATGGTGTACGACACCCGCCCGCCGTACGCCGTGCGGCAGACGGCGGTAGTCGATGCGGCGACCGTGCAGCGCTTCATCCGCCTGGCGCGTTACTGGGACCTGGTGGCCAACTCGGGCCGCTTCGCCCGCACGCTGGGCGTCTTGCTGGCCGGTGCGTCGGCGTTTGCGGCGTTTCTGGCTTGGAGTGACTGGCTGTGGCAGACCACGGGCAAAACCCATGGCCTGACCCCGGAGAACCTGGTCGATGCGCTGTTCGACTACTTGACCCGCCAGCGTGCGGTGCCCACGGAGGCCGCAAGACAGCTGTTGCTGGAAGACTATGCGGGCAGTGGCGCCCATGCCCGCCCGCGCTGTCTGCACGCGGTGTTGCCCCGGCCCCTGGCGCCGCAGCACAGCATCAAGGCCCGCCAGCTGGCGCAGCGTCAGGCGCAACATGGGCGCAGTGCAGGGTGAGCGCGTCTTGACCGTGGACCACTAGACGCACATACTCCCGCCCATGCCGAACCCCACACCTGCACCGACAACGACCCCAACTGACGTTGCGGCGGTTCACGCGGCGTACCTGTCTGCTCCGCTACCGGATCTGGACGCCTGGACGCGCTATTTCAGGGAGGCACCCATCCCCGTGCTGGCCGGCACATCGCGGGCCATCGAGGCCTTGCGCGCCGATGAAGACAATGTCGACGCCAGCACGCTGGCCGCGGTGATCGAGGCCGATCCGCTGATGACCCTGAAGCTGCTGGCACACGTGGCCGGCATGCGCCGTGCGGGCACCTTTACGGAAACCGAGAGCGTCACCACCTCGCTGGTGATGACCGGCATCTCCCCCTTTTTCAGAAGCTTTGGCCTGCAGCCCACCATAGAAGACTGGCTGCACGACCAGCCGCGGGCGCTGGAAGGCCTGCAGGCCCTGCTGCTCCGCGCCGAGCGGGCCGCGCACTTTGCCCTGGGTTTTGCGGTGCACCGTGCCGACACCGACGTGGGCGTGATCCGCCTGGCGGCCTTTCTGTATGACTTTGCCGAGATGCTGATGTGGTGCCACGCGCCGACGCTACAGCAGCACATTGCCCAGGCCCAGCGGGCCGACCCCGCGCTGCGCACCGCCACCGTTCAGCGCGAGGTGCTGAATATCGAACTGGATGATCTGCGCCAGAACCTGATGAAGCTGTGGCACCTGCCCGAGTTGCTGGTGCGCATCAGTGACAACCGGCATGCCGACCAGGCCATCGTGCGCAACGTCGTGCTGGCCGTGCGCCTGGCGCGCCACACCATGCACGGCTGGGACAACCCGGCGCTGCCCGACGACATCGAAGACATTGCCAAACTGCTGAACTCGGTGCCGCGGGTGACGCTGGCCTTTGTCCACAAGATTGACCACGCGGCGTGACGCAGCCGTGAAGCCTAGCGCACCAGCTGGTTGAGCTGGATGATGGGCAGCAGCACCGCCAGCACGATCAGCATCACCACCAGGCCCATGGCCACGATCAGCAGCGGCTCCAGCAGCGTGGCCAGTTGCATGGCGCGGCGCTGTACCTCGGTGCTGAGCTGGCGGGCCGCACGCTCCAGCATCAGCGGCAGCTGGCCGGTCTGTTCGCCCAGGCGGGCAAACATGCTCAACAGGCCGGGAAAGCGTTTCTTTTGCGCCAGCGCCGAAGCCAGTGGTGCCCCTTCGCGGACCAGCACCAGGGCATCGAGCGCATCGGCACGCATGGCCCGGTTGGACAGGGTGTCGGCAGCGGCCTGCAGCGCCTTCAGGATAGGCACCCCTGCGGCCGCCAGCATGGACAGCGTGCCGGCAAAGCGGGCGGCGTTGTAGCCACGGGATAACTTACCCAAAATGGGTAAATTTAGCCATGCGGCATCGAACTTCTCACGAAATACGGCGCTAGCCCACGCGAAACGGCTGCACGCAGCTATCAAAATAATAGCAATCAACATCATCCAACCCTGGTTGCGCACGAAGTTGCCCAGGCCCAGCATGATCACGGTCAGCATCGGCAGTGCCCGCTTGCTGCCGGCAAACACCTCGGCCACCTGGGGCACCACATAGCCCAACAGGAACATCACGATGGTGATGGCCACCAGCGTCACGATGGCGGGGTACAGCGCCGCACCGATCAATTGCGACTTCAGTGCCTGGCTCTGCTCCAGGTCATCGGCCAGCCGCTCCAGCACTAGGCCCAGGTTGCCGCTGTGCTCGCCGGCTCCGACCACAGCGCAGTAGGTGGGTGCGAATTCGCGCGGGTGTTGCGCCAGCGCCGTGGCAAACGCCGTCCCGCCATTGACCTCGGATCGCAGTGCCGCCACCAGGTGGCTTTGGCGTTCGTCGTCGGCTTCTTCGGCAAGCGCCGTCAGTGCACGCTCCAGTGGCAAACCGGACGACACCAGTCCGGCGATCTGGCGCGTCCAGATGGCCAGCGCCGTTGCGTTGAAGACGCGCGAAGTCCACAGCGTCGTCGACTGCCTGGCGGTATCCGTGGTGCCTGCGGCGCCCGGGCCCACCGGCTCCACGCCCAGCGGCACCAGGGACTGGGCCCGCAGCAGGCCGCGCGCGGCCTTGGCCGTGTCGGCGTCTATGACACCCTTGCGGGTGCTGCCATTGGCATCGAGGGCTTCAAAGGAATAGGCGGGCATGGCTGGATGTTAGCCGCTGCTGCTGCGCCTGGGGGAGCCCACCCGCAGCGGGCGGGGCAGGCGCCAGGCTGAGCAGCAATTTGCCGACGTCAAGTGGGATGCCTATCAAAAAGTTTGATCTAAAACAATGATCTAGGATAAGTTTAAAGATCAGGGTAAACCCTTTGACATTTGTCAAACGGACCCGTTCCCTGCGCGGTTTCAATGGCCCCCGGGAATGTCCCCTGCTCCAAATTTTCGATTTGACTATGAAAAAACAAGTTATCGCCGCCGCTGTTTTGTGCACGCTCGTGTCGGGCGCAGCTTTCGCCCAACAGACCAAGGAAGGCCCGTTCATGGTTCGTGCTCGTGCAGTGAGCTTGAACAGCGCCAACGGCGACACCACAGGTTTGGGTTTGTCCATCGACAACAAGTGGATTCCTGAAGTGGATATCAGCTACTTCCTCAGCAAGAATCTGGCTGTCGAACTGATTTTGACGGTTCCCCAGAAGCAGACGCTGACGTCCTCCGCCCTGGGCAAGGAAATCGGTACGCTGGAACACCTGCCTCCCACGCTGCTGCTGCAATACCACTTTGACAGCAACGGCGGAGCCAAGCCTTATGTGGGCCTCGGCGTGAACTACACCAAATTCACGGCGGTCAACATTTTGAACGGCGCAGTTGGCCTCAACAGCGACAGCTGGGGCGGCGCCTTGCAACTCGGCGTTGACGTTCCATTGAGCGGCAATATGTACCTGAACTTTGACGTGAAGAAAGTCTTCATCAAGAGCGACGTCTACGTCGGTACCGCGAACGCGGGCACGTTCAAGGTTGACCCGGTTCTGTTCGGTATTGGTTTGGGCTGGCGCTTCTAAGTATTCAGAGTTTCTCAAAGGTTGGCCCTGCCGCGCGCTGCGTGGCAGGGCTTTTTTATTGGCGCTGAATGGGTGTAAACCCGTATCCCGATCAGGCACGTCACCCGGGTTTACCTGCATGACAAAACCGGCCCCGCAAACTAACATGCTGAAAACGCACGATCGTGCTTTTTTGATTCAGGCCGGTTGACACAAGCAACTGGTGCCGGGTCAGCCAGCGACAGCGCCCCCACCCCAGAGGTCGCACGGCCTTCTCAGACGGATTCCTTTCAACCCCTTGGGCCGCAGAGCCCTACTGGAGACAATTTTGAAAAAAATCGTGATGACCTGGTTGGGTGCCTGCTTGCTGGCCCTCTCCCTCATGCCCGCTGCCGCGTTCGCCCAGGGCTATACCCAAACCAAATATCCCATCGTGCTGGTGCACGGCCTGTTTGGCTTTGACAATATTGGCCCCGTGGAGTACTGGTACGGCATTCCGTCTGCGCTGCGCGCCGATGGCGCCAAGGTCTACGTGACCCAGGTGTCGGCCGCCAACAGCACCGAGGTGCGGGGTGAACAGTTGCTGACCCAGGTCAAGCAGATCCTGGCCGCCACGGGCGCGGCCAAGGTCAACCTGATTGGCCACAGCCACGGCGGGCCCACCATCCGCTATGTGGCTTCGGTGCGTCCCGATCTGATTGCCTCGGCCACGTCGGTCGGCGGTGTTAACAAGGGCTCTGCCGTAGCCGACGTGCTGCTGGGCATTGCGCCGCCCGGGTCGCTGTCCAACACCGTCATCGTGTCCATCACCAATGGCCTGGCGACGGTCATCAATTTCCTGTCCGGTGGTGGTGGCCTGAACCAGAACGCGCTGGCCGCCGCCCAGTCGCTGAGCACGGCGGGTTCCAACAAGTTCAACCTGGCCCATCCCGAAGGCGTACCCACCACGGCCTGCGGGGAGGGCGCCTACACGGCGCGCGGCGTATCCTACTTCTCGTGGAGCGGGGCCAAGCCCTATACCAATGTGTTCGACATCATCGATCCTGCGCTGGCGCTGACTTCGCTGGCCTTTGGCGGCGCGAAGAACGACGGCCTGGTGGCCAGTTGCTCCAGCCACCTGGGCCGCGTGATCCGTGACGACTACGCCATGAATCATCTGGACGAGGTCAACCAGACCGTGGGCCTGGTCAATCTGTTCGAGACCAACCCGGTGACCATCTACCGCCAGCACGCCAACCGGCTCAAGGGCCTGGGCCTGTAAGCCCACCATGCGCCTGAACCGCACGACCGGGGGCGGCCTGGGGCTGCTCAGCCTGGCCTTGGTGGTCAGCGCATGGGTGGTATGGAGCCAGGACGACAGCCCGCAGGCTGCTCCCCCCGCGGTAGCCGGTCCTGCCAGCCGGTCGGCGCCGTTTGTGCGTTCCATGCAGGACACGTTGCCCGATGGTGATTTGCAGACCATGCAGGGGGGCTCCAGCGCGGGTGCAACCGGTGCCTTGGCGTACGGTGAACTCAAACGCCTGTTTGACTACTACCTGAGCGCTGTGGGGGAGCAAAGCATAGCGGCCATCACGCAACACATTCAGAGCGAGCTGGGGCGGCGCCTGCCGGCACCACAGGCCGCACAAGCCCAGCGCCTGCTGGCCTTGTACATTGAGTTCAAACGCGAGCTGGTGCGCCTGGAAAGCCAGCCCCAACTGGCTGGCAACGGCGTGCAGGCCGTGCGTGCGCGCTTGCTGGCCATGCAGGATCTGCGCAGCCGTTTCTTCAACGAAGAAGAAACGCAGGGCATGTTTGGCTTTGACGATGCCTACGACCTGGACGCCATCGCCCGTCTGGAGATCAGCCAGAATCCTGCCCTCAGCGCCATGCAGAAGCAGCAGCAACTGGCGGCAGTGGATGCCGCCATGCCGGCGAGTCTGCGAAGGGAACGCGAGGCCAGCACGGTGGTGGTGCGGGTGGAGCAGCAAGCCCGTGATCTGCGCGCCAAGGGCGCCAGTGAGGACGACGTCTACCGCATGCGGGCAAAGGAATTCGACCCACAGGCCGCCGCGCGGCTGGCCGATGTGGACCGGGAAGAAGCGGCCTGGAAAGCTCGCATTGCCCGATACCAGGATGAGCGTAGCAAGCTGCTGAAGACCCAGGCCAATGCCTCGGAGTCCGAGCGCCAGACGGTGCTGGCGCAACTGCAGCAAACCTACTTTACCGAGGCTGAACGTCCGCGGCTGGCGGCCTACGAGTAGGCCTGCAGACTGCCTCCTGTGCCGGCCTCAGTGGGCCAGGCGCTTGCCGTGGGGCAGGCTGGCCAGTCGGGCAAACAGGCTGCGGCAGTAGCCGTTGATCGCCAGGCACTTGTTGATTTCATCCACCGGCAAGGGGCCGGACACCACCACGATGTCATTGGCGCTGTCGATGGCGCCGCTGGCACGCAGGCGCCGGCGTGTGTTGCTGGCCCAGGAATGGATGCGTGTCGGGTTGCCATGCTCGTGCAGTTCGCCGGTGCGTGCATCAAATGCAATGGCCACGGTTTCCGTCATCAGGCGCAGCCGGTGCTCACCGGTGGCCTTGCTGGGTGGCGTACTCAAATCGTACAAATGGTAGCGGCCTTGCTTGAGCTGGTATTGGAGAGAAGACATGCGGTTTCCTTGGTCAACCGATTGTGGTTTGCGGCCAGCAGCGCAAAAGTAAAAGAAGGCGGCAAATCACCGGGCAAATATCAGTCCCGCGTGACGCGGATCAGCTCTTCACGGGAGGTGATGCCGCTTTGCACCAGCCGCTCGCCGTCTTCGCGCATCAGCGTCATGCCAGCGGCTTGTGCCGCGGCGCGGATATCGGCCTCGGATGCCTGGTGGTGAATCTGCGCACGGATGGCGTCATTGGTCACCAGCAACTCAAAGACGCCGGTGCGTCCGAGATAGCCGGTGTGGCCGCACGCGGCGCAACCTTTGCCACCACAGCTTGTGCAGGACTTGCGCAGCAGGCGCTGGGCCAGCACCCCCAGTAGCGAAGAGCTGAGCAGGAAGGGCTCTATTCCCATGTCGGTCAGGCGCGTCACCGCGCTGGCCGCGTCATTGGTGTGCAGTGTGGCCAGCACCAGGTGACCGGTGAGCGACGCCTGGATGGCGATCTGTGCGGTCTCGAAGTCACGGATCTCGCCGATCATGATGACATCCGGGTCCTGGCGCAGGATGGCGCGCAGGGCCTTGGCAAAGTCCAGGTCGATCTTGGCGTTGACCTGGGTCTGGCCGACGCCGGCGAGCTCGTACTCGATAGGGTCTTCCACCGTCATGATGTTCTGGCGACGGGTATCGAGCTTTTGCAGCGCGGCGTACAGCGTCGTGGTCTTGCCCGAGCCGGTAGGCCCGGTCACCAGGATGATGCCGTGGGGCTGGGCCACCAGGTGCTCGAAGCGCTGCAGCACATCGCCCTGCATGCCCACCGATTCCAGGCTCAGCTTGCCGCCGCTCTTGTCCAGCAGGCGCAGCACGGCGCGCTCGCCGTGCGCACTGGGCAGGGTGCTGACGCGCACATCGACCCCGCGGGTACCGATGCGCAGGCTGATGCGTCCATCTTGCGGCAGGCGCTTCTCGGCAATGTCCAGGTCGGCCATGATCTTCAGGCGTGAGATCAGCGCCGCGTGGAGGGCGCGATTCGGCTGCACCACGTCGCGTAGCGAGCCGTCGACACGGAAGCGCACGCTGGAATGGCGTTCGTAGGGTTCGATGTGGATGTCGCTGGCGCCGTCGCGTGCGGCCTGCGTCAGCAGGGCGTTGAGCATGCGGATGATGGGGGCGTCGTCGGAGGTTTCCAGCAAATCTTCGATCGCCGGCAGGGCCTGCATCATGCGTGACAGGTCGACATCGGCCTCGACCTCGCTGATGACAGTGGCGGCGCTGGATTCGCTCTGGGCGTAGGCCGCGCTGATGCGCTGGCGCAGCAGTTCAGCGGCTTCCGTCTGCACCTGGGGCACGCCGAACTTGCGCATGACCTCGCCGACCGCGCTGCGCTGGGCCGCAGTGTCCAACGCATGCAGCCACAGCGTCAGTGCGCCATCCTGGTCTTCCAGTAGCAGTTCGTGGCTGCGTGAAAAGGCGTAGGGCAAGGGGTACTGCATGGCGTGACCGAACGTTACTTCTTGGGCTGGGCGGCGGGGGCTGCGGGCAGGATGGCGGCTTCGTTGACCGGCACTGCACCGCTGCTGACCGGCTGCACGCTTTGCTGCGAGGCTCGCATCAATTCGTAGCGGTCCAGTGACAGACTGTCGGTTGCTGCCGCGTCGCGCACCACGACCGGGCGCAGGAAGACCATCAAATTGGTTTTCTTGCGGCTGCGGGTTTCCGACTTGAACAGGTTTCCAAACAGGGGCATGTCGCCCAGGCCGGGAACCTTCTCCTGGTTGCCTGAGTATTCGTCCTGCAGCAGGCCGCCCAGCACCACGATGGACCCATCGGCCACCAGCACGTTGGACTCAATCGAGCGCTTGTTGGTGGTCGGGCCATTGGCAGAATTGATGGTGCTGGCCTGGATGGTGGACACCTCCTGGTAGATGGTCAGCTTGACGGTACCGTTCTCGCTGATCTGCGGCTTGACCTTGAGCGTGATGCCCACGTCCTTGCGCTCGATAGTCTGGAACGGGTTGACCGAGCCTGATGCACCACCGGCGCCGGTGTTGGTGAACTGGCCGGTCACAAACGGCACGTTCTGGGCGATGATGATTTTCGCCTCTTCGTTGTCCAGCGTCAGCAGGTTGGGTGTGGACAGGATGTTGCCGTCCCCGTTGGACTGCAGGTAGCGGGCCAGAAAGCCCAGCACATAGACGCCATTCACTTTGTTGGCTACCGCCAGGTTGCCGCCGGTGGCCAGGGTGGGTGTGCCGGTTGCACCGGTCAACGCCAGATTGACGATATTGGTGCCGCCTATCTTGAAGTTGGTTCCCAAAATACCGACGCTGGAATCGCCGTTCTGGCCCAGGGGGCCTTGCCACTGGATGCCAAATTCGGCCGCCTTGTCGGCGTTCACCTCGGCGATCAGGCTTTCCACATAGACCTGGGCCCGGCGCGCGTCGAGCTTGTCGATGACCGCGCGCAACTGGCGGTACTGCGGCTCCGGCGCGGTGATGATCAGCGAGTTGGTGGCCGCGTCGGCCTGGATTTGTCCGCCGGTAGACGACTGGCTGGTGGCGGTCGTGGAAGCTGCGGGCGCCCCGCCGCTGGCGGCAGTGGTGGCGGTGCTGCTGGATGTGCTGGTGCCGCGTGCCTCGCCCGACAGCGCAGCGCGCAAGGTGGCCGCGAGTTTGACGGCTTCGGCGTTCTTCAGGTAGACCACATAAATATTGCCGGTGGCATTCTGGGTGCCAGGCTGGTCGAGCTTGTCGATCAGGGAGCGCGCCAATGCCATGCGCGCCGGGTTGGCCGCCCTAAGGATCAGGGCGTTGCTGCGAGGCTCGGCCACCAGCGTGGTCTTGAACGAACCGTCGGCCTGGCCACCTGCCACGCCCGTTACCCCGCCGCCGGACTCCAGCAGGCGCAACACCAGGGGCGCCAGGTCGGAGGCTATGGCGTGCTTGAGCGCAATGACCTCGACATCGGTGGCGTTGGACACATCCAGAGCCGCAATGATCTGGGCGATGCGCCGCAGGTTGTCACCGTAGTCGGTGATCACCAGGGAGTTGTTGCCTGGGTTGACGTTGATGGTGTTGTTGGGGCTGATCAGCGGGCGCAGGATGGGCAGCAGGTTGTTGGCGTTCTCAAAGTTGAGTTTGAAGATCTGGGTGGCGATCTGACTGCCTGTCACCTGGACGGTGTCGAACACGGCGCCACCCTGCAGTTTGGCATCGGCCTCGGGCACGATCTTGTCCAGGCCGGCGGCGTCCACCACGGTGAAGCCCTGTAGGCGCAGCATGGCCAGGAACTGGCTGTAGGCTTGCGCCGGGGTGACGGGTTTGTCGGTGGTCAGCGTGATGGTGCCCTTGACGCGGGGGTCAACCACCACGTTGCGTCCGGTCAGCGTGGCCATGGTGCGGGCCACGGCGTCGATCTCGGCATTGGTGAAGTTCAGCGTGATCGGGTCGCCGCGCTTGGCCGGGCTGCCCTGGGCCGCAGCCGGTGCCGCCGCCGCTTGGGCCAAAACGTCCAACGAAAACAGGCCGCTAGCTCCCGTCAATAGGGCGTATGTAGCTATCGAAACAATAGCGTTCTGCCGGCGTTTGAAAATGACTGTGTTCATGTGCGGTGGTCTCACTTTAGCCCACGGTGATGATGGAGCGTGCGCCATCGCGCCGCCCGAGAATGTTCAGAAGATTGGACAGGGCTTCCACCCGCTCTGGCGCGGCACTGGCTACGCCCTTGAAGCGCAAACGTTGCCCGATCCACTGGCCCTGCCCGGTGAGTTCCAGGCTGCCTTCCAGTGTCGCCAGGTCCAGGCTGGGGGATGGCCCGCCCTGCAGCGTGAACCGGTAGCTGCCCATGGGCGACAGCGTCGACAGGCGCGAGGACACATGCAGGGCGTCGAGCTGCACCCGCCCGGACAGGGCCGTGCGACCGGGGCCCCACTCAAAACCCAGGTCCTGCGTCGTTGCGATCAGTTGCCCCTGGGCCTGCACGGTGTTCCAGGGGGTGCCCAGGCCGGCCAGCAGGCTGGCAGGCCATTGGGATGTGCCGTCTTGCAGCGACAGGCGAAAACCGTCCCAGGCAATGGCCCGCACGCGGAGCTGGACGGGCTGTGCCGTGCAGCAGTCGGCCATGATCTGGATGGCCAGGCCTGCCCACACAGGACGGATGCTCCAGTTGATATGACCGGGCAGGGCCACAGAATCGGCACTGCCTTGTCCACCGGAGAGCACCAGTTGGGCCGAGCCGTGCCAGACACTGCCGCGGGCGCCGGTGAGCTGAACCTGCTGGCCACTGGCCTGCTGGATGGCGGCTGCCAGCCAGCGCGCGGGCGCGACCACCACCGTGGTGCCGACCAGCCCCAGCAGCGCACCCGCCAGGGCCCAGCGCCAGGGAGGACGTTGCGTGGGATGGGTGGGCCTGCGTGCCATGGCTATGGCCGCTGCGGCAGTGTCATCACCAGGGTGCCGGACCACGTGACCCCGGCAGGCGTAGCCATGCGGGTGAGGCGTGCTTCCAGCGGGGTCGACCGTGCATTCACGCGCGCCTGGGCCAGCCACTGCGCGAGCGCGTCGGCGCGGGCGGCCTGCAGGGTGACGTTGGCCCGTTCTGCAACTGCGCTCACCTGGGCCGTATTGCCCAATGTCTGTTTGGTGGCCTGGTTGAGCGCGCGCAAGGCATCGTCATACGCCAGCGGCGCCTGCTTTTGCAGAGCCTTGGCCTGCGCCTGCAGCGACTGCATGTGCTGCAACTGGGCGTCCAGTGCCAGGCCTTGCGCAGTGGCTGCGCGCAAGGTGCGCAGCGACGGCGCCAACATCAGTTGCCACACCAGGGCCAGGGCGATCACCGCGAGCGCGGCGCCCAGCAGGGACTTCTCCCGTGGTGCCAGCTGGTTCCAGCGTGCAGGCAGGTTCATGGTCGGCGCTCCGGTTTGAGGATCAGCCGGTCGCCTTCGAGAACGGCGGAGTAACCGTTGGCCTGCAGCTTGGCGGTTGCACTGGAGAGCGCGGCCTCTGACGGAGTGAGGACCTTGAGTCGCAACTCGCCCGCTATAAATTCAATAGCGGTTGGTGCAGGTATTTCGGGGGCTAGCGTCTGAAAAAGCCCCAGCATGGTTTCCAGGTCACCGCTGGCGGCGGTGCCGCTCTGGCGCTGCAGATCGGCCAGTGATCGGGTCATCTGCAAGGGCGCATCCACCACCACACGGACATCGGGGAAAGTGGTCGTCAGGATGTTCCGTATGGCCGCACGCTTGGCGGCCAGCGCAGACTCTTCTTTCCAGGCCCAGGCCTGCAGACCGACCAGGTTGATGGCGACCAGCGCCAGCACAGCCCAGCGGGCCGGCCGCCAGTGTGGCGCCCGCAACAGGCTGGTGCCCCAGGTGGCCAGTTGCTTGCGGGTGCGGGTGCCGCGTGTGCGCAGCAGGTCGAACTGCGCCAGGTCCCACGCCGACTGGGCCGCTGCCAGGGCGCGCTGGGGCCCGGTTTGCAGACTGACGCGCCCTTTGAAGTGCTGTTCTGCGAGTTCCGCTACAGCGGGTTCAGCGACGACCGGCAGTGGCGAATCGCCCAGGTGGGTTTGGGTCAGCAGGGCGACGCTGGCAGATGTCAGTGGCAATACCGACACGCCCAGGTCGCTGCAGTAAACCAGTTGTGCGTGGTCGGGGGTGCCTGTGACGAGCAGCACCGGCGCCACCGCGGCGTTTGCAGTGGGCGGCGCCATTTCCGGAACAATCCGTGCAACCGGTCGACCCAGTTGTTCCAGCGCACCCAGCCAGGCAGTCAGCCAGGTCCGGTCGCAGGCTGCGACCCAGACCGGGGAACCCGTCTGTGCGCCAGGTTCGATGGCGAAGTGGACCTGGGCGGGCTCGTCCAGGATGCGGTCTTCCAGCAGGCCGTCGAGCACCGAACGCAGGCGTTGTGCATTGCCTTCCTGGAAGAAATTGCGATCCAGCGTGCCCTTGGGCAGGTCCAGCAGGTGCCACGACAACTGGCCGACGGGAACCAGGACCACGATTTCTGCATCGGGTGTTGCGGGCAGCAGACTGAGCGGCGCGTCGAGATGGCGTTTGACCGTGCGGTCGTCTTCCGCCCAGACCACGCTGCAGGGCGTGGTCTGGGCCGGCATGGACGGCGGGAGGGTGACGATCAGGGTGGACATGCAGGTTTTTTGAGCAGAGTCATTGTAGGGGGGCCTCCGCTTGCCCTGGCGTCCCTCTGTCCCGCGACAAGACCTTCACCACGAGGCCTTCGCGCTGGACGACGGAGTACTCTTCCACGGTGGCGTGCTCCAGTCGCAAACGCCCATGGACCTCAAAAAATCGTGAACTCACGCCGTGCTGGCTTTCATTCAGGTCGCCCGCTGCTTCAGGCGCGACCTTGCCGGCATCGCTCAAGGAACGGAAGTGCGTGGACTGGCGGCTGCTGACCAGGCGCTCGGCTTGCGCCATGTCCAGTGCGGGGATGCAGGCGTTCAGGACGGGTGCACTGGCGGTGTTGAGGTTGACGGGGGTGCGAACCGGCAGCAACGTGACAAACGGGCGCAGGATGGCCAGGCTGCGCTTGGAGAGGCCGAGCCACTCCAATTGGCCGACCCGCTGGGGCATCAATGGGGCCGAGCGGGAAGCGGCGTTTTCGGCGCCGACATCCAACGCCAGCCTGAGGTTCTCGGTGAGCGCCGTCAGCTCCGCACGCGGCAGGCCCAACTGCACAAACAACTTGGCAAACGCGCGTACCCATGGCTCTGACGCCTTGCCGTTCTCCACCAGGTTGTACACGTTCATGCGTCCTTGCAAGTCGCTGATGGCGCCGGACAGGAAGACCTGCGATGCGGCGTCTACCGTGTCCACCGAGCCGCTCTTGTCGGCCGCAAGAAAGGTTGACAGGCGCGCCTCTTCCAGCGGCACGGCCCAGGGTTCGCCCAGGTGGTCGGCGCCGCCGGAGCGCGCATCTTCCCGCAGGATCAGGCGCGCCCAGTCGAGCGCGCCGGTCAGCACCCACAGCGCCTGTGTGCGCGTACGCTCGGCCGCCTCGACCTCCACACTGCGCCACTGCTGCCACAGCGCAGCGGCGGCCATGCTGGCCACCAGTGCAACGGTCAGCATGGCGGTCAGCAGCGCCGCGCCGGCTTGCCGGGCCTTCAAGACTTGCCCCCGCCCAACGTGGTGCGGACCCAGTCCCGGGTCAGCGTTCCGCCGATCGCTCCGTCGGCGGGAAGGGTCAGAACCAGGCGCACCCCTTCGGGTACGGGCAGATCCGGACCGGCCGGTTTTTCGCCAATGGGTGCAGAAGCCAGGCCGTCGCTGGACAGCGGGTTGCTCCAGGCGTCGGCACGAAAGTAGAACACTTTCCACTGCTCCAGCGCAACGATACGGACCTCGTGCTTCTTGTCTTCGTCGCCGGGGTTCTGGGCCCATTGGCCCGCCTGGGCCCATGCGGCCTGTAGCGCCCCACGGCTCTGCAGCGGTGCCGACTGCCAGCGCAGCCACTGGCCGCCTCCGTCCATATTGCGGCGTGCCCATGCCACGACCAGCAATCCGTCGCCGGAAGACGCTGTACTGCGTCGGGTGATGCGCAACGCGCGGCCATCCCAATCCAGCGCCTGGGTGTTGGGCAACTGAACCATCGCGTCCAGATCAGCGGTCCATTGCGACAGCCCGGCCTGCAGCGTCAGCACCTGGTCCGCACGCTGGCGCAGTTGGGCCTGCGTGCGAGCCATGCCATCGATCCCACGCCAGCTCAAACCGGCCATCAGCGCCATGATGCCAATGGCCACCAGTAGCTCGATCAGGGTGAAGCCACGCGATCTGGTGGGGGAACGCGAGTTGCCGCCGGGCCGCCCCAAGGCGACGAGGGCCCCCTCGGGGGGCAGTGCAGTACATCCAGTGACAAGCGTGGGGGCCACTCTAGTACCTTCCCACCACGGTCGACAAGGTCAACAGCGGGCTGCTGCGCTCGGCCACCTGGGCTTCGACGCGCAAGAAGTTCGGGTTGGGGGTGGGGCGCACCGACAGCGTCATGTCCAGATTGCGTCCTGCCTGTTCGCAACCGGCCGTGTTGTCGCCGACGGGTGGCATTTGTTTGGCCAGGCGCACGGCGACCAAGGCGTTCTCGGCACACAGTTGCGCCAGCAAAAGATCTGACTGGCGTTCGGCGTTGCGGGTCAGCGCCGCCGTGGATCGCACACCCGCAGCCAGTGCAATCGCCACGATGCCCAGCGCGACCAGGACCTCCACCAGCGTGAAACCTTTTGAATGCTGTGGTGGATGAATGGCGGGGTTCATGGCGTGCCAGAGCCGGTCTCGGCATCTGCCAGCACGGCAAAGGGCCGCACGCCGTCGGTGGCGATGGTGAGGCTGCGTGGCGGCTGGGACAGGGTCAGCAACCGGATGCGCTGCGGGCCAATGATGGGCTCCGGACCCAGGATGAAAACGCCCGTTTCGGCTGCGCGAACGTCGGTTCCGAGCCAGTTCGAGGGCATCTCGGCGCCTGCGAGTCCGTCAAAGCTGAAACCGGTCGCGGTGGCCCGCCAGCGGACCGTGTTGGCCGTCATGCGTGACTGCGCGCGAGCAGACTCCAGAAGGGCCGCCAGTCGCTGCGCTTCGCGTTCCAGTTGGGACTGTGATGCGTCGCGCATGGCCAGTCCTACTCCGGCTGTCGCGATGGCCATGATGGCAACGACAACCAGCAGCTCCAGCAGCGTGAAGCCCCTATTTTTACCCTTACTCCCAGCTTCCAATGTCTGCATTCTTGCCCTCACCACCGGGTTGGCCGTCGGCACCGAAGGAGAGCACGTCCACCTCACCCTTGACTCCGGGGTTGAGGTATTGGTAGGCACGCCCCCACGGGTCGTTGGGCAACTTGTCGAGGTAGTGCTTCCAGTTGCCGGGAATCGGGCCTTCGGTGGGTTTGGTCAAAAGGGCTTGCAGCCCCTGCGCGGCAGTCGGATAGCGCTGGTTGTCCAGTTTGTACAGCTTGAGGGCCTGCATCAGGTTGTTGACGTCGGTCTTGGCCGCGGTGGCGCGGGCGTCGTCGGCCCGGTCGAGCACGTTGGGGACAATCAGCGCGGCCAGTACGCCAATGATCACCAGGACCACCATCAGTTCGATGAGGGTGAAGCCGGCGGACAGTTGGCGTCGCGCGCGACGCATTGCGGCAGGGGTGTGGGTCGATCGAAAGTTCATGGTCGGGTCAATCATAATCGCGCTATGCAAACAAACGCTTTCCACTTGTGGGGGACCCGGGCGGCAACTTTTGCACTGGCTGCGTTGGCGGCTCTGAGCGGTACCTATTGGGTCCTGAAGAGTACGGACAGTAACAGTGTATCGACTGCGCCTCCGGCGGCCTCCGCCAGTTTTGCCGCACTGGATCCTCTGGCCGTTGCACGGGCGCTCGGCGCAGGCTCGGGGCCGGCAACATCCGGCGGGCCGTCTGCCACCTCTGGGCAAACGGCGTATGTTCTGGTTGGCGTGCTGGCCGACCGGCAGAGCGGCGGGGCGGCGTTGATTGCTGTCGATGGCAAGGCTGCAAAACCATACCGGGTGGGTGCGACGGTCGATACCCATCTGGTGCTGCAGTCGGTAGCGGGTCGGCGGGCGGTGCTTGCCGCCAGCCTGGATGGCCCGGCGCAATTGACGCTGGACATGCCGCCGTTGAGCAAGTGATGCCGCGCGCCCGGTTTTCCATCACCTCGACCGATCGTCAGCTGGTGCTGGATGCCTTGCGTGGCACTGCCGTGGTCTGGATGACGGTCTTTCACTTTTCATTTGACCTGAACCATTTTGGATTCATTCAGCAGGACTTTTACCGCTCGCCCGTCTGGACCGTCCAGCGAACCTGCATCTTGAGTCTGTTCCTTTTGTGTGCGGGTTTCGGCCAGGCGATGGCGGTGCATGCCGGTCAAACCTGGGCGCGCTTTTGGCGCCGCTGGCTGCAGATCGCCGGGTGCGCGGTCGCGGTCAGCGTGGGATCGGCTTTCATGTTTCCCAATAGCTGGATCTACTTTGGCGTGTTGCACGGCATGGCGGTCATGCTGTTGATCTGCCGCGCGACTGCTTCCTGGGGAGTCTGGTTGTGGTGGTGTGGCTTGTGTGCCGTTTCGTTGGCGTTTTTTGCGCCAAACCTGCATGCCAGTTTGTCGCTGCCGGATGTTTGGGACGGCAAGGGCCTGAACTGGATCGGCCTGATCAGCCACAAGCCGATCACCGAGGACTACGTGCCCGTGTTGCCATGGCTGGGCGTGATGTGGTGGGGAATGGCTGCCGGCCAATGGGTTCTGGCCCGGGGCAGGATGGACCGCCTGACGCGGGTGACCAAGGGCCTGCCCCTGCGCCATCTGGCCTGGATTGGACGCTGGAGCCTGAGCTGGTACATGGTGCACCAGCCACTGTTGATTGGCCTGCTGAGTTTGATCGTGAGCTTGCGGTGAGCGACGGGCGCGACCTGGATCAGTAGCTGCGACCCTTGGTGACCGTTTCCCGGGTAATTTTCCAGACACCCTGAACGTTCTCCAGCGCCAGGACCTTGTCCACCGTGTCCTTGTAGCCCGCTGATCCGTATTCTTGCGAAAACGCGACTTCGGCCGACTTGGCGTCGCAGCGCATGGGCACCAGCTTGCTGATGGCAATCTGGACGTCGCCCTGTTTGCTGACGCGGCTCGTGCGCATGGCTTCCCACTGTTTGCGATCCATGCCCTTGGCCGGCACAAAGCTGCTGGAGTATGCGCCCAGGTAGCGGGCTACGTCCTTGCGATTCCAAGCATCCAGCCAGCCGTCCACCATTTTGGGCAGTTGTTCGCAGCTATTGGCGGGGCTGGCAAGCGCGGCCACGACGGGCATAGCGGGCATAGCGGGTGCAGTGGTTGCAACGGGTTTCACGGGGTCCGCGGGCAAGGACGCCGGGCGCGAGTTGAATGTCCGGTCCAGTGTCGGACTGGCGGGGGCCTGGTTGTCGCACTGCGCCAGATCGTCTTCGCCTTCGGTGTTGCCCGAGGCTGCGGGAAGCTCGTCCGACAGGGGCCTCAGTTTCAGGGCACCGAGCAAGGTACCCGACGTAGCTAGAACCCGAACGGCGGACAACTGGAGGTCGTATTCCGCATTGGCCAGTGCACGGCGCGCCTGGTAGAGCTCGTTCTCCGTGTCCAGCAGATCCAGCAAGGACCGCTGCCCGATATCGAATTGCTGCTGGTAGGCCTGGCGCGCCTTGGACGTGGACAGTTCATGCTGGGCCAGCAGCTTGATCTGTGCAGCGAGACGCTGCGAATCGTTGAACGCAATTTCTCCGGTCTGCCAGACGTCGCGGCAGGCCTTGTCGCGCAGATCGTAGGCGCTGCCGAGTTTGGCCACGTATTGGTTGACGCGTGCCCTGTCCGATCCGCCGCGGTACAGGTTGTAACTCAGCACGACCTCCAGTGCCGTATCGCGGTAGTCACCCGCAATGCCGCTTTGGTTGGTCTCCATGCTTTGGCGGGCCCGCAATTCGACGGTGGGTGCGTAGGCGGATCGCCGCACTTCGCTGTCCGACCGGTAGCTCCGCAGGGTTGCCACAGCCGCCAGAAAATCCGGGTTGGACCGAATAGACTCGGCCTGAAAGCCCGTGCCGGCCTTTACCAGGCCGCCCATAGGCTCGACGGCTGAAAGTGTTTGGGCGGGTATAACACCGACCAGCCGCTGGTAGCGGGCCGACACGTCATGCAGGTTGCTGGCTTCGGTCAACCAGTTGGATTCGGCAAGTGCCATGCGCCCTGCTGCCTGTTCCAGGTCGACCCTGCGGCCTACGCCGGCGGAGACTTTCTGGTTCAAACGGTCATGCACTTCCTGGTGGGTTGTGAAGTTGTCGGCGGCAAGCTGGACCAGCTCCCGGAACCGCAGCACGTCCATGTAGGCGCGGGCCACTTCCAGCGCGGTCTGGTTGCTGGCGGACAGCAATTCAAAGTATGCGGCCTGCTGCGCGTAGCTCAAGCGCCGGGTTTCCTGCAGTGTCGCAAAACCATCAAACAGGGTTTGACGCAACTGGATGGAGGCGCGATTTCCGTTGTAGTCGAGGGTGGATGCCAACGCCGGTGTTTTGGTCTGGTACGCGCCCCCTGCGACCTCCAGATCGATGCGCGGGAACCAGCCACCTTCTGCTACCTTGCGCTCGGACTTTGCGGCTTCCAGATTGTGGAATCGCAGCTTGACTTCCGGATTCTGCAGAATCGCCCGCTCAACCGCGTCCTTCAGAGTGCTGGGTGACGGTTCTGCTGCCCATGCCCACTGGCTGCAACTGGCGGTGGCAATCAGGACGGCATGGTAGATAGCAGTTAGCTTGTTCATACGCAACGAGTGCTTTCACTTTGATTGTTGCGGTGCCTTCGTTTGGCTGGCCGCGGACTGTGCTGCGGTGAACGATACACCGCCAATCGGCGATTCTGCTCCAAAACCCGTTCGCCCCCGTGCATTGGACGCTTCGTGCTATCAAAAAAATGGCATTGTGTGAAAGAATGCACACACTGTTCCAACAGAGCGCCAGCCTGATTTCAGGGTGGCATGTGTCCCTGCCTTATTGCATTTGACCGAATCTCCTACGTGCTGATCAACCCGCAACGCGTTCGCAACTGCATCGCCGCAACGGCTGGGTTGATAGTGTCCGTGTGCCTTGTGTGGTTGAGCCCCGCGGCCTATGGGGGCGCTGATTTTGATCGCCTGCTGGCAGGGATTGTCCAGCGGTGGGGAGCCAGTGCCACGACAAAGTTCCATGCGTGGCAAAGCCTGATCCAGGGCAACCGGACCGCCAGCGATGCCGAGCGGCTGAAGCGGGCCAATGATTTTTTCAACCGACAGATACTCTTTGCCGATGACACGGCCGTCTGGGGGCAGGAAGACTACTGGGCCACACCACTGGAAACCCTTGGAAAGGGCTCCGGCGATTGCGAGGACTTTGTCATTGCCAAGTACTTCACCTTGCGGGAAATGGGTGTTGAGTCCAACAAGCTGCGCCTGATCTATGTGCGTGCCAGGACCGGTTCATCGGATAGCACGGCGTCGCAGGCGCACATGGTTTTGGCGTACTACCCGAAACCCGAAGCCGAGCCGCTGGTCCTGGACAACCTGATTGGCGACATACGGCCGGCGTCCAGAAGGACCGACCTGGTTCCCGTTTTCAGTTTCAACAGCGAAGGTATTTTCACCGGGGTGTCAGCCAGGGAAACAACGCCTGTGGCAGGAACCGGGCGGCTGTCGCGGTGGGAAGATCTCTTGAAACGTGCGCGTGCGGAGGGGTTTGAGTGATCCCGAAGCCCATTTAAGGAAGTTGAAAATGTCAATGTTTCGTCAACTGTGGCTGGCCATCATTGCCAGTACGCTCATGGCCCTCGCCGGGAGTCTGCTGGTCTCCATGTTGAGCGCCCGCGCCTATCTGGAGTCACAACTCTCCATCAAGAATACCGACAACGCGACGGCGCTGGCGTTGTCGCTGAGCCAAAGCAATCCGGATGCGACAACGGTTGAACTGGTGGTCGCATCGCTCTTTGATGGGGGGCACTATGAGCTGGTGCGCGTGGCCGATCCCCAGGGCAAAACCATGGCGGAGCGTGTGGCAACCGACGCCGACGTGGGTGCGCCACGGTGGTTTACGCAACTGCTGCCGATACACGCGCAAGCCGGACAGGCACAGATCTCCAGCGGATGGAAACAGATCGGCACGGTCACCCTGATCAGCCAGAGTCGTTTCGCCTACGCCGCATTGTGGAAGAGCGCGCAGGAGATGGTCATGGCCCTGTCGCTGGCAGGATTGGCCGGTGGGTACATGGGTACCCTGGTGTTGCGCAGGTTGCGCCGCCCCTTGAATGCGGTGATTGATCAGGCGCAGGCGATTACCGAGCGGCGGTTTGTGTCCATGGAAGAGCCCGCAGTCCCCGAGCTGAAAAAATTGTCCCAGGCGATGAATGCAACGGTCGCGCGCCTCAAGACCATGTTTGACGATGAAGCCCAGCGGCTCGAGGGCGTGCGGCGCGAAGCCAATTGCGACACGTTGACCGGGCTTGCCAATCGCAGCAACTTCATGGCCCGCCTGCGGGACACGGTGCAAGCGGAGCACTCGGCCGGTGGCGCCGTGTTCATTGCGCGCGTTGTCAACCTGGCGGCTGTCAACCAGACCCTGGGACGCAAGGACACGGATGAATTGCTGCGTGCATTTGGCCGTGGTCTGGTGTCGGTTTCCCGGAGCTACCCCGACGCGCTGGCCGCGCGACTCAACGGGGCGGACTTCGCATTGTTGGTGCCCGAGTTGGCGGCGCCGCAAACCGTCGCCGAGCAGTTGTTTCAGGCGTTGACCAACGAGGCATCCGCGTATTTGCAGGACAAACCCAGTACCTGGCTGGGCTGTGGCCATTTTCCGCCGGGCGTCGAGATGGAGACCATACTTGCGCAGGTCGATATGGCGCTCGCCGCGGTCGAGGCAGAGGGGCGCAGTGGCATCAAGGTGGTCGACCTGCACGCAGCCGACGATACACCCAAGACCACCGAAGAGTGGTCCCGGCTGATACACCGCGCGCTGGAGCAGAAATGGGTGCGGCTGGTCTCCTTTCCCGTCATGTCTCTGGACGGGCAACTGGTCCATCGGGAGTGCCCGTTGCGCCTCATGTTTGATGAGCGCGGGGAATGGCAGCCTGCAGGCAAGTTCCTGCCGGTAGCCGAGCGGCTGAAATTGACGCCCCAGTTGGATCTGGCCGCAGTAGCCTTGGGTCTCGATGAGCTGGAATCTAGACCGCAGCTCACGGGGCTGGCGATCAACCTCTCGGCAAGCTCCATACATCTGCCGGAGTTCAGGGCTGATCTGCAGCGGTTGTTGAAACGCCGTTCTGGGACGCAGCGCCTGTGGCTGGAAGTGGCCGAGTCCGGCGCGCTGTCGCACTTTGATGCCTTCAAGGCACTGTGCACCGACCTGCGCGGCGTAGGCTGCAAGTTGGGGCTGGAACACTTTGGTCGCCAATTCAGTGAGATCGGTCGCTTGCACGATCTCGGTCTGGACTACATCAAAGTGGACGGCAGCTTCGTTCGCGGTCTGGCTGGAAACGTTGGAAACCAGGCATTCCTGAAGGGACTGTCCACCATCGCCCACAGCATAGGCCTAAAGGTGATCGCCGAGGGCGTCACCAGCACGGCCGACCTGCAGGCGCTCGGTCCGGTGGGCTTTGATGGCGCCACCGGGCCGGCGGTCAGTGAGCCCGGTTAGGGTCAATGGCGCAAAACAATCAGTTGACGATGAGCTTTGCGTTGTTCAGTAGGTTCTGGATTATGGCTTGATCATTCCCAACCGTCGTTAGATCGACATTGTTGAGGGTAATGGTCTGATCATCCAAAGCTGCATTGAATGTGCCGGAGAACGCGCCAGTACTGCTGATATGCACTATGGTGTTGGAACCTGACTTTTCAAAGTGCAGGTAGTTACCTAGGTTACCCGCTCCAATGGAGTGATTCTCTCCTTGCAGCAGGTCACGCAGATCAAGCTTATCACCGTTGATTGCGGTGTCAAAATCAGTAACCCTGTCGTTCGCAGGCGCAAGCGCTGTGCCTTTGTCACTCAGTGTCCATTTGAAAATATCACCGCCTAGGCCTCCGGTAAGCACATCGTTGCCGGCTGCTCCGCTTATGCTTTCTGCGTAGCCCGTTCCTGCCAGTGTGTCATTGCCTGATGTGCCGTTGATTGCGGTACCTTCGCGAGATACATTCAGTGTCAATGTGCCTGTCGAGGTGTCTCCATCCGTGTCTGTCATTGAGAACCCGATGTTTTCACTGACGGTGCCTGATATCGTAATGCTGGGCGAATACGAGTAGGATCCGTCGCCCATGTCTACCTTGAATGTCCCTCCTTTGTTGGTCTGGATGCTTAATTCGTCAGTGGTGCCATTAAATGAATAGCTGCCCCCCCCGGTACCGGTGATTGCGATGGTGTGATTGAGTTGGTTGAAGGCATAGGTCATTCCGTCCAAGGTAATTGCTGGCATGTAGCCACCATCGGCACCTGCCCCACTGCCGAAAGCTGTATTGCCCGTCAATAAGTTGCCGGTGGTCGCAGGTGGCATTGTGGCTTGGAGCACAGCATCGAGTTGCGCCATATCCGTAACGACGGTTCCGTTCATATCGCTACCTATGCCTGTGCCATCATAGGCGATGGGGTCGAGTAAAACTCGGTCGACACTGCTTAGACCTGAGCCGATTCCTAGTGCATAAGATTTAATGTCGTTGTTATTGAGAAAGCTTTTCCAAATTATCTCTTCGGCATTTTGAATGCCCTCATCGCTGTTGTTCGTATCTGTGCGATTGGTGTCTGTCAGCGTGTTGGTGTTGTTGTTGCTGTACGTTGGCTTACCATCGGACAAGAAGTAGCTCACATTTTGTGCACCCGCCAACTTGCCTGGGTGAGCATAAGCCGTCATGGCATCGGCCAATGCCGCGTCATAGTTGGTGTAGCCATTGGCGGTTAGCCCGCTAATTTGGGTTTTACCCGTGGCGGGGTCGACCCAGGCAGTTCCAATCCAGTCCGCACCAGAGGAGAAGTCGATGACGCGGACACGCACATCCCCAAGTCCGTCGTAGCGGTCTATGAGACGGTTGATCGAGTCCTGCGCCGCTTGAAGACGAGTTTTCCCTGCAATGCCGGAGGCGTCATTCATGCTTCCGGAAATGTCCAAGATAATCATCAAGTTGGTGTCCTGCTTGGGAACGGCGAGTGACTGCTGCATGTTGCCGACGACAGGCGAATCATCTTCGATGGATACTGTCAGAGTTGATGTGGCAGTAGATTGACCATCAGAAACTACAACACCTATGCCGAGTGACATAGTATCTTCCGCATTGACCGTGGCGTGGTCTAGCCCCTTGAGAAGGGTCGTGGTGTAGTTGCCTGCATTGTCAATCGTGGTGGTGAGTACAGTCGTCGTCACATTGCTAGCATTGGTAACAGACCCTGTCAGGGTGTGCCCATCTGTACTGATAGACCAATTCACCGGCAGGCCATTAGATTTATAAGTCCCTGTCGGGGCAGTCAACGTGACCGTCAAGGGGTCTCCATTGGGATCTGTAACCGTGAATTTTCCAGTTTTCATCACGATATCGGTAGTGTCTGGTGCGCCGCTTGTGTCTTTCAGCCCGTAAGTAAGTCCTTCTTCCGAGAGTGAAATGGATTGAGCCGCGCTAATGGTGGGCGAGCCGTCGGTAATGCCGCCGTTGCCGACCTTGCCGCCAATGGTCAGGCTCAAA
>ERZ724510.401-NODE-401-length-24959-cov-4.003935_pt1 | contig 24959 bp, 23 predicted proteins | sample MGYA00376043_ERZ724510 | MGnify/ENA primary metagenome ERZ724510 (study PRJEB28724, sample SAMN07190888) | wastewater metagenome | isolation source: influent of sewage treatment plant in Hong Hong | place: USA: Christiansburg, Virginia | collected 2016-03-01 ... | reverse complement strand
GACGCGGTCGGCGATGGCGGAAAACGAGACGATGGGCGCGCGCGCCATTGCCGGCGTGACGCTGTAGCGCAGCAGCTTGCCCCAGGCATCGCTGCCCGCCACGCCCAGCGCGACCCACGGCAAAAAGCCGCTGCACTCGGCGTCGTCGGCGCAGTCGGCGGCCCGCTCGCGCCCGTCGAGGGCGGAGGCAGCTGGACGGGGCAGGCGGCCTTGCGTGGCGGCAAAGCCCAGCAAGGCTTCGCGCGCCTGCGCCAGGGTGGCCAGGGCCGGGAGGCCTTCGGGCACTGCGGCGACCATCAAGCTGACGCCGGTACCGATCGACTGACGAATTGGGCGCCTGTACAGGAACCCGAGTCCGGTCACCGTGGCACCCGCAGCGAGGGTCGCCGGTACGGTGAGTCGGGTCAAGCGTCCGAGCCGCTGCTCGACGCCTGACGGTGGGGCCTCGCCCGCAGCGGCAGCACTCCGACCGGCCTCGGTGTGCGATCCCACCCCGACGACCACCGCGGTGGCATCGCCCACCGCAACGACGGTGCCGTCGTAGAGCATGGAGGTGCGCTCTGCCACCGCCGCACCGGGTGTCGGGTCGCAGGACTTCTGCACCGGCAGCGATTCCCCGGTCAGCGCCGACTCGTCCATCTCGAGCGCTGTGGCGTCGAGCAGCCGACAGTCGCCGGGCACGGCGTCGCCGGCCTCCAGCAGGATGACGTCGCCGACGACGACGCTGTCGGCCGGCACGTCCACCACCTCCCCGCGCACCAGCACGCGGGCGCCCGACTGTCCGTTACGTTCCAAGCGCAGCAGCGCGTGTTCGGTCTGCACCCGTTGGGCCGCGCCGACTGCTGTGTTGACGCCAGCCACGCCGAGGACAAGCCCGGCGTCCACCATGGAACCGACGGCGGCCGACAGCGCCGCACCCACGCCCAGCAACGGGGTCAACGGGTTTGCCAGCTCGTCGAGTGCCGCCTTGGCCATCCCGACTGGGGCGCGCTCCACACGAGCGGTCTCGGCGCGCTGGCGCGCTGCGCGATCCTCATCGTCGAGGCCGTCGATGCTCGACTCGACCAGACGAAGTACCCCGGCGCCGTCGAGCTCGTGCCACGGCTGTGTCGACGGCACCGGTGGCGGTGCAACGGCCCCGATGCCCGCACCGGCAACCGCTCCGTTGGCCATGCTCAGCAGCGCGCTGGAGTTCACGGCGAGCATGGTCCGCTGCGCGGCGGTGCGCCCCGACCCGAGGAGTGCCCACGAACCACCCGTGCTGGCGCCGGCCAGCGCGATCAGCGCGCTGCGCCGGCTGACGCTACGCGCACGTCGAACTGCAGCGAGCAGCATCCAGCCTTGGCCGAGGCCCTCCTTGATGAGCAGGTGTGCGCCGAAAGGTGCCTTGCTCCCCGGAGTCTCAACGCCGATGCCGACGTCGGCGGCTCGGAGCCCTGCGTGCGCCCGTCCGCTGACGAACATCACCACGTGGCCGTCCGTCTGAGCGGCTCGGATCTCCCCCGCCACCTTGGTCGCAGGGCTCCGGACCAGATCACCGAGTCGGGCGGCGAGCGCGTCGTTTCCACCGGCGAGCGACACGTCCAAGCCCGAGGCCCGCGCTTCGGTCACCAGCTCGCACGCCAAGGCGACGGGCTCCTCTGCGACCGCCACCAAGGCAACCAGATGGTCACTCCGCCACAGCCCCAACGCCCGGCGACCCCCGCGAGCGAGACGACGGGCGCGGGTCACCGAACCCCTCGGGGCACGCGGGTCGGACTCCCAGGGTGCCAGCACCCACGAACCCCGTCGGCGCCTCGCGTCCGGTTGCGTCGGATCCAACAGCGAGCGCACGCGGGCAGCGCAGCTGGTGGCATCCATGTCCTCATCGACCTGGTCGATCCGATCGATCGACCAGCGCTCAGTGCCGAGCAGCCGGGCGTCGAGGACCATGGCATCGACCCGGTCCAAGCGTCGCAGCACGGCGGGGTCCATCACCACGACGTCGCTCTTGGACAGGGCCACGCCGAGCTGGGCGGCGAACGCCTCGCGGCCGAGGGTGGCGGCCTTGGGCACCCCGGTCAGGATGAGGTCAGCAGCGCGCCGGGGATTCCGCGTGAGGCCGAGGGTGAGCCCGACAGCGCCGAGGGAGGCAACGGATGCGGCGTCTGCGTACTGTTCGATCGGGCCCTTGGGCAGCGGCGTCTCACGGGGTGGCAACACCGTTGCGCGGTGCCGAACGCTGTGTGGGCCCTGCACGAGCTCACGCTCGCGGCGTTCCCAGGTGGCCTGTCGGGATCGCTGCTCCGAGATGAGCGACGCGCGGTAGGCCATGTCCACGCCAAGGCCGATCGGCCCCTGCCCCAGGGCCTGAGCGAGGGCGGCGGTCGCGGCCACCGTCATGTCGGCCGCCGGGCGCCCCAGCCGGTCCTCGATGATCCGACGAATCCGCGGCTGGCTGTCGATCAGCGACACCACGCCGGGGATCTCCGCCGGGATGGGCATGAACCTGAGGGCCTGGCTGATCGAGGCGACGCCGAGCCCGGCGGCGTCGGCCACCAGGGCGACCATGTTTCGCTTGATCGGCTCTTGGTCGGACGGGTGGTCTGGCCTGTCGTGGGGGAACCGCTCCTCCGCCGCGCCGTGGGCGTCCTCGACGTCCTCCACCACCGAGATGAGATCGTCCACCTCGATCGACTCGGGATCGAACAGCACCACAGCCCGGCCGACGACCGCATCGATCTCAGCCCAGTTCACCCCCTCCAACCGTTCCAGGTCCGCCTTGAGCCTGTCCGCCATGTCTGAACGGTCGGGACTATCGATGCCCCGAACCTCGATGTGAGCATGGTCCGCCGTCACCGAAGTCCGACGGTGCACCCGGCCCTCGGCATTGCCCAGCCATTCCTGTAACCGCCTGGCGGGGGCGAACGGATCGAGCCCACCGGGAAGTCGGATCACGACAGTTCGCGTCCCGTCATGGTCCAACGTGTTAATCGCACAGATCCGAGCCGCCTCCCGCCCTCAAGAGTTGAGGACGGATCCATGTTGGAGCAGGGCGCCGGGTTCCGCCTCAACCAGATCGGGTGAACCGACCAGGGAACGCCCTCATCAGGAGTACGGGCATCCCTGCCGCGCCCGGCGCCTGGCGGCGGCGCTTCACCGCAGTACGTTGTCGCTCCGGCGCAGCATCGAGCTGATTGACATGAGCCGTTCAAGACTCACGGGACAGGAGGGGGATCACATGGCCACAGCAGACGGAACGTTCCTCTGCATCGGCACGTACGGGAGCGAAACGGCCGCCCGAGCCGACTACGCCGTGGGCAAGGACCTCCACACGGACGGCATCGTCGGCACCTCTGACGCCGCCGTCGTCACCAAGGACGAGATGGCCACTCGCCACGGCGGATGGGGCGGCGCCGCAGCGGGAGCCGTCATCGGCATCCTCTTCCCGCCGGCCATCATCGGCGGTCAAGGAAGCCACCTCCGAAATCAGCTGAGGTTCTGTCGCTAGGTGTCTGTGGGCGTGTCTGTCGAACTCGAGTGGTGCTGGCGACCGAGTTGGACCGCTCCGACGAACGCCTTGACGCCGAGACCGAGGACGAGCAGGTCGAGGATCATCTGGACCGAGACGAGCAGTCGCGCCGACTGGCTCGTCGCCGTGATGTCACCGAAGCCCGTGGAGCTGAACGCGGTAATCGTGAAGTAGAGGGCATCGATCCGGGTCAGCCCGGCGCTGAAGTTGGCTGGGTTGGACTGCGCCATCAGGAAGTAGCTCGTCGCGAACAGCAACAGGAACAGCGGCACGGTGACGCCGAGCGCCTCGACTGCACGGATCGGCGGATGGGAGGAGCGGATGGTCGCCTTCATCTGCCACACGGCCACGCCGAGCAGCACGACGAGCGCGAGTGCAAGCGAGGCCCCGATTGGGATGGCGTCGGAGCGGTCGAGCGGCACGACGAAGTACAGCGCGAGCAACACGACGGTGGATGAGCACGCACGCAGAAGACCCAGGATGATGAGCCTGCGTCGCGTCCGGCGAGACAGTGTTGATGGCGTCGGGTCGCTCACGGTGAGGTCGCTTTCTGGCTAGAGGTAGTCGTGGTGGCGGAGCCAGCGCAGCGATAGCCAGCCCCAGAGCGGTGGTAGGTAGAACGTGACCAGTCGGAATACCAGCGCAGTTGCGGCGCTGGTGGTCGAGCCGATGCCGGCGGCGACCAGGCCGGCGGTTAACGCAGCCTCCATCACGCCGACCCCGCCCGGCACGGGCATCATTCCGCCGAACAGCGCGGAGGCCACGTAGACGGTGAGCAGCGTGGCCAGGTTCAGGCTGCCCCCGAACGCCCGCAGGCACAGGCCCAGGGCGACGGCGAAGAGGAGCTGGGTGGCAAGGTTGCCGCCAAAGAGCTGGAGGAGCTTCTTCGGGGACCGGAGCGAGCGGACGGTGTCGGCTACCTGTCCGAGTATCGGGCGCACGCGCTCGACGACCCGGGCGCGGATCTTCGGCAGCGCCATCGCTGCGATCGCCGCCACGACGACCACGGCCGCCAGAACCCCAAGTGCGATCCCCAGGTTCGAGCCGCCGCCCGAGCCGTCGCTCCCGGAACGCTTGAACTGCAGCTCGACGTCCCCCACGCCCACCGCGAGGGTCAACACGAGCACCGAAACCTGCACCAGAAACCCGCTGAAACCGTCGATCGCAGAGATCGACACCGCAGTGGTTGCCTGCAGCCCCTGACGCTGGAAGAACCGGATGTCAAGTGCAATCCGTCCGGCGGTGGAGGGGACGGCGAGCGCCACGAACCCGATCCCCGACTGGAGCAGGGCGAGCGGTCCAAGCGGAACGGCCTGCGGGCAGGCGCCCCGCGTGGCCACGGCCTGGGCGAGGAAGGGCAGTTGCGCGGCGATCAACGCAGCGACGAGCCAACCGATCGAAGCGCCGCTGATCTCGTCGACCAGTTGCGACACGTCCACGTTGCCAAACGCGGAGATCAGTGCGTACGCCACGAACACGATCAGGGCCATCGTCATCAGCGACTGCGGCCTCACGCGGCGAAGCTCGGCGACCTTGGGGACGTCCACTTCCACCGCCGCAGCAATCGCAGAGCGCAGCGCAGCGAGATCGAATGCCTCGGACTTGACCCGATGACGCAGCGCCGTCCCGAGCGCCGCCTGCTGAAGGTACGGCAACATGGCCGCAACGCCGTCGGGGCCAAGCTCGTCGCCGGCGACGCTGACCGCACGGTCGTTTCCGACGAGCAGCGCGGTCGACACCAGCGCCTGCGCCAGGTCCTTCTGTTGCTGGTCGTCGCTGTCGGCGAGGGCCACGCGGCTCATCTCCCGCAGCGAGACCCGACCGGCGACGACCCCGAAGACCTCGGGCGAGAGCTCCCCATGGGTCAGGCCGAGCCGGTGCATGCCACGGACGACACCCCAGATGCCGGCGAGGGCGGCGGCATCTGGCAGCTCGTCGGTGGACCGATCGACGAGTGCGCTGCTGACGTCGCGCACGACGATGACCGAGTCCTGACGAGCGTCGCTCCCGGCGACGACCACTTCGGGCACGAGCAGACCTCGGGCCGAGGCGAACAACGTCACGAACGCCTCGTGCTCGACCTGCTGCAGGCGGCCCGCCGGGGTTCCAGTGCTCCCCCGGTACCACAGGCCTCGCCAGGCCCGGGCCAACAGCTGGGCGTCGCGTGCGTCGCGCCCGTACACCTTCACCCGCAGGGCATCGCCGTGCTCGTCGAGGGCGTCCAACGCGACGACTCCCCCCGACTGTCGAGGCGCAAGTTCGATGTTGCTCGCCGTCACCCCCAGGTCGGCGAGCGCGCTGGTGACCTCGACCGTGGTCGGTCGGCCCGTTGTCGTGCCGAGCGCGACGTGGACCAACGCCGCAGCGGCGGTGCCGAGAAGCAGGCTGATCAAGGTGCCGATGGGCGTCGTCGCCTCGAGCATCACGACCGACACGCCGGCAGTGGCGACCGTCCACTGGCCGAAACGCCGGAACGGGCGGGCCACGTGGGGTGCCACTGCGGCGGCGAACGCCGAGCCGATGGCCAGCATCACCAGCGGAACAGTGCCGTTCGTGCCGCCCGCCACGATCTGGGCGAGACTCGGCCAGGATCCGTTGATGCGTTGGCCGACCACAGCGCCCAACCCGAGCGCTGCGACGCAGCTCAGTCCGGCGTCGAGCGCCACATCGGACCTTCGACGGAGCAGCGTTGTCACCAGCACCGTCAGGATCCACAGCACCAAGGTGATGATGCCGAGCCACCAGAGGATGTCGAGCCACGACGGGACAGCCTCGATCAGCCCGATGACCGCCTTTTCGAATCCCGACTGGGGAACGGCCACCAACGACAGGAGCAGGATCGACACGACCGTGCCCGCCAACGTGACGACATCGGTAGCGTTGCGCTCCCTCGGGGCGAGGCGACCCGAGCTGAAGAACGGCACGCCGCTGCGAGCGCCTCTCACTGCACGCCTGCGGGTCTGATGCCCCGAGCAACCCAGTCGATGTCGAGCAGCGTGAACTCACCCGTCGTCACCTTCCACGCGTTCATCCAAGCCCTCCGGTTCTTCCGCCCATCTTGGCCCAACCGCACGGCGTCGGGAATCATCCGCAGTAGAAAGGGTCGACATGACCGCACGGCGAGGAACCGCCAACTCAGATGGCACCATCGGGTACCTCGCCGCAGTTTCGATCGGCGTCGGCGGGATGGTCGGCGGCGGGATCTTCGCCGTGCTGGGGCTTGCCGTCGGCGTCGGAGGCGGTGGCACCTTCCTGGCGTTCCTGGTCGCCGGCTTGGTCGCACTGGTGACGACGTACTCCTATGCCCGGCTGTCGATTGCGATGCCATCCGATGGGGGAACGGTGACCTTCCTCGACGCTGCGTTCGGCTCGGGCAGCATCCCCGGAACGCTCAACGTGTTGTTGTGGCTGTCGTATGTGATCACGACGGCCCTGTACGCCTATGCGTTCGGCTCCTACGGCTCCACCCTGCTGCCCGACTCGGCCGAGACCCTGAGCCTGCACGTACTCATCTCCGCGGTGATCCTGGTCATCACGGCGCTCAACGTCTTCAGCGCCAAGCTGATCGCAGCGGCCGAGGATTACATCGTCGCTGCCAAGATCGCAATCCTCGTCCTCTTCGTCGCCTTTGCACTCACCCAGGCCGACCTCGGCGCGTCCGCTCCGGCGGAGTGGGAGAGCGCCGGCTCGCTGATCGCCGGCGGAATGCTGATCTTTGTCGCCTACGAAGGCTTCGAACTCATCGCCAACGCCGCCGGAGACATCAGAAACCCAAAACGCGAGATCCCCAGGGCCCTCTACACATCGGTCCTGTTCACGATCGTGCTGTACATGTTGGTTGCGATCGTCACCGTCGGGCTGCTCAGCCCAAGCGAGATCGTGAGCGCCGCCGACTTCGCGCTGGCGGAAGCGGCGCAACAAGTCTGGGGCGGCATCGGGTTCAACCTGATCGTCGTTGCCGCACTGCTATCGACCGCATCTGCGATCAACGCCACCCTGTATGGAACCTCCCGACTCAGCGTCGACATCGCCCTCGACGGCGAGCTTCCCACCCGGCTCGAACGCAAGATCGCAGGTAAGCCGCTTGTGGGCCTGTTCCTGACCGCTGCCGCCTCGCTCGCGATCGCCAACTTCGTTCCCCTCGCAGCGATCTCCTCGCTGGCCTCGGCCGGGTTCCTGATCATCTTCGCCGCTGTGAACGTGGCCAACGTCCGTCTTGCCGACCGAACCGAAAGCCACAGGTACATCTCGGTGTGCGGCGCCATCATGTGCCTGGGCGCGCTCGTCGCCCTGATCGCGCACATCGCCGCCGACCGGCCCGCCGATCTGATCCTGCTGGGCGGCCTCATCGCCCTGACCTATCTTGGCGAAGCCACCTATCAGCATCGACGTCGACGCCGCCCGCTCGCTCACGAGTCCGGAGATGGTTCTCCCGGATAGCGGCCTCGATCTGAGGTCGGCGGCGCGGCTCGTCCTCAGTCCGACCGTGGAGAAGGCCGCTGCGTCCGGCGCCATTCGGGGCCGCGGCCGTCGCCGAGGTTGGCGACCTTGTCGCTCCTCCTGAGCACGGTGAGCACCAGCCGGATGGTGCTGTCGCTCACGCCAGGAACGGCGCTCGAGTGGGCTGGAACAGCTGGAATCAGGTGCGCTGCAATGACCTGACCGAGGACGTCGTGAAGGACGCGGCCAACGCGATGGCCGAGCGGGGCATGCGCGACGCCGGATATCCCACCCGCTTTCCGTCCGGCATCAAGGCCCTGGCGGACTACGTGCACGACCTTGGGCTGGACTTTGGGTTGTATCTCGCGCCCGGCAGCGAGACCTGCGCGATGTTCTGGGACGACTATCCCGGCGTCGAGCTGGGCAGCTACGGCCACGAACGCAGCGACGTCGCACAGCTCGACGAATGGGGCGTCGACTACCTGAAGTACGACTGGTGTCGGGAGGACGAGACCGATGGCCTGGACCGGCTCACCGCGTTCCAGATGATGCGCGACGAACTCGATGCGCTCGACCGCCCGATGCTCTACAGCATCTCCGAATATGGCGAGACCGAACCGTGGAAGTGGGCTCCAGGCATCGCCCACATGTGGTGTACCACCGGAGACATCGAACCGTCATGGTGATCCATCGCCATAGTCGTTGACCAACAGGTCGATCTGCATCCATACGCCCGGCCGGGCGCCTGGAACGACCCGGACATGCTCCAGCTGGGCAACGGGCCCCGCACCCACGACGAGAACCGAGCCCACTTCACCATGTGGGCGATGCTGGCCGATCCGCTGATGCTGGGCACCATCGTCACCAACGACGAGGTGATCGCCATCGACCAGGACCCCCTTGGCAGGCAAGCCCGGCGTGTGCGAAATGAGGACGACATGGAGATGTGGGCCCGACCGCTCGAAGACGGCGCAGTCGCGGGCGCTTTCCTGAATCGGGGCGAGTCCGAGGCCGACCCCACCGCTACCTCTCGGCCTCCGTAGCGTTCCGGCGGTAGGCGCGACCTTCGAGTTCCCCAAATCCAGCCGCTCCTCGTTGTATGTCAAGGCCTCAAGGCACTCGACAACTTCGATGCCGTGCCGAGCGCCGCAGAAGCCTTGACACGCGGTCTGCTATCACAAAACAGTAGGTGCATGCCAATTGGCAGGAGGGGTTGAGTCCAATGGGCGGAAACCGCAAGACACGTGTGGCTGCGGTGGGTTTGGCGGTGTCGCTCGCGGTGGTGCCCGCCGCGTGCGGTTCATCGGACGATGGCGTGACGGCCACCGCCACCACCGCCAAACCGGCGGCTACCACCTCGACGACAGCCGCGAGCACCAAGCCTCAGACGATCAAGGTCACCGGATCCGACTACAAGTTCACGGGCCTACCCGAAACGGCGCCCGCAGGCTCAAAGATTTCCCTCACCACTGACAAGAGCGGCGAGCCACACGAACTCGTTGCCGTTCACGTGCCAGAGAGCGAAACCCGCTCTGCCGAGGAGATCGGTGCGCTCTCGGACGCGGACATGGAGACCGTCCTTGCGGGAGAGCCGGCCCTGGTGACCATCGCGATGCCGGGCACCACCGACACCCCAGGTCCCGTCGTGGGCGACGGCACGCTCTCCGAGCCAGGCCGCTACATCATCTTGTGCACGTTCCCGAAGGGCACCACCCCCGAGGACGTGGCAAAGGCCCAGGGTCCCCTCCAAGGAGAGAATCCGCACTACCACCTTGGAATGGTGGACGACATCACCATCCAGTAGCCATTTGGCTGCGGCTACCCGCCGGCACTACGAACGGCCGGCATCCATCGGGGGCCGGCGGTGGCGTCGATGCGGGCGACGAGCGTGTCGAGGTCGATCATGACCGAGTGGAGCAGTCCGACCTCGACGTCATCGAGGTGCTTGGCGGCGCACAGCACCCAGTGGTTGTCGCCCCGGAGTTCTCGGAGGCAGTTGGCCGCCGGCCACGCCGACAGGACGAACTGGTCCTGGCCCGGTCGGTCTTCGCCCCGATGGGCGGCGAGCACGAGCCAGTCGTTGTCGTTCATGTAAGAACCCCCCTCTCCACCATGGTTCCCGAACCGCTTGTCGACCCGGTCATCCAACCGCGGGTTGCTCATCCAGTTCCCGTAGCAGACCCAGCCAGGCGATGGACACCCATCCGCTTCCGACTCCAGCGGCAATCAGCACCGCTGCACGGGCCGCTCCGTAACGCTTGGCGAGGAGGCGGCCGCCCACCATCCAGGTGACCGGAACCAGCACGGTCGCGCCGACGCCCTTCGCCGTCGCCTGCCAGCCTTCGTCACCCACGAGTCGGGCACCGAGCATGATCGGCGCGATCGCCGTGGCGTTGACCACCACTCCGACGGCTGCAGCCGGGGCGAGCACTGCAAGTTGCGCCATCCGGTGGTTGCGATCAACCGTCCCGGCATCTGTCGCCTCGATCCCGGCGATCCCCAGTTGGTAGGCAGCAGCGAGCCGCTCGCGAAGAAGTTGGGTCACCTCGTGGGCGGTGTCGACCGGGTTGGCGCCGGCCTGAGCCACCCAGCCGTCCATGGCGATCGGCTCACCGAACCGGACCACGACGTCCGACCCCAGTCGCCCTCGGTCCTCGTAGGCGATGGCGACCGGGACGATGGCCACCCCCGGGATACCAACGTTGGCTGCGGCGCTCAGCGCGATTCGCGCTGCGCCGGTGCGGAATGGCAACAGCGCCGATCCGGAGTTGAGCTTGCCCTCGGGGAAGATCGCGATGTGGTCTCCAGCCGCAAGTGCGTCGTGACAGTCGGCGAACGTGTGGCCGTTCCCGTCGCCGGTTTGCCTGTCACCTCGGCGGTCGACGGGAAGGACACGACCCAGCCTGAACAGCAGCCGCACTGGTGCGTGGCGCCACCAGGTTGAGGCCGCCAGGAAGCGCGGAAACTGGGGCAACACGTCGATCATCACGGCAATGTCGCCGAGCGCGTTCGAATGGTTGATCGCGATCACGGCCGGTCGATCCCGCAGCGTTTCCGGGTCCCCGGCCACGCGAACGTTGCGATAGAACCCGCCGATCGCCAGGCGCGCCCAGAGCGTCAAGGCACGCTGCCCGAGTGCGACGCGACGCGGCTCCGGTCGCTGCGTCTGCTTCAACGGCGGGTTGTGTGGTCGGGCAAGGTGGATCCCTGTGAGCGGAAACGGCGTGATCAACAGGATCGCGCACCGGTCGAGGTTTCACATCGTCACCCAGCCTGCTACCGCGGTTTCGTCGCTGCGGGGGCCCACCGTTCACGAGCGGGAAGAGTTGGGCTGGTCACCAACCCGCTGCCGCCGCTGCGTCGGCGTTACGCCACCACCTGCGACGTTCCCCACGGGCCGTTCGGTCGACGGAACCTCGATATCTGGCGGCGGTCCGACCTGCCATGGGCGGGCCGCGCGCCCGTGCTCATCCAGGTGCACGGCGGAACGTGGATGTCGGGAAGCAAGGAGCAACAGGGTGCTCCCCTGATGGGGCACCTGGCCGAGCGGGGGTGGGTGTGTGTGTTGCGTTGAGCTGCCGGCTCGCCCCCGGGACACCTGGCCGGCCCAGATCGTCGACGTGAAGCGGGCCATCGCCTGGGTGAAGGAGCACATTGGCAAGCACGGCGGCGATCCAGACTTCGTGGTCGTCACCGGTGGTTCGGCTGGCGGCCACCTCGCCGCGCTCGCAGCGCTCACCCCGGGCATCGCCGGGTTCCAACCTGGATTCGAGGACACCGACACCCGCGTCCAGGCTGCCAATGTACGGGTCAATCCGACATGGAGGTCCTGCTGTCCCGCGTGGTATTCAAGTCGCAACTGTCCGAGCCCCATGAGCTGGGTCGCACCGGAGGCGCCGCCGCTTTTCATCGCTCATGGCACGAACGACACCCTGGTCCGGTCGAACACGCAGCACGCCTCCGATGTCTTCTCCTCGGTGCGCACCCTTCACACCCTACGGGCGATCGACCGCCTTCTTGCGGTGGTGCGCTCCCGCGCCGAGAGTGTGGCCACGCCCAGAGGGTCGTTCCTGGCGGTCTAGTACGCCGAGGGGCAGCGGGTCCCCCGGCGCGTGGGATCAGGCCAGAAGCGCGGCCAACGGTGCGTCGGCCAGTTCGGCAACCGACGTTCCGGCCCGACCCCTACGCGCGCCTGTTCGGCGAGCGCAAACAGCACGAGGCCCAGCACGTTGTCTGCCCGATGCCGAGCGTGGACCAGTTCGAGATGGGCAACCAACGGCGCCGGCGTTCACCACCACATCGAGTTTTCCGGCGTGCTCGATCGCCGCCTGGATCGCAGCGTCGCACGCATGGGGATAACCCCGACCACCGGTTGCCCCGGGCCACGAGCACCGAACGACCCGCCATGGGGTCCTCAAGCTTCTCTGAACTCCCGGGCATTGGTCCTCCCTTGGCGACGGACGTTATCGGGGTGTGAGTACCTTGCTGCATGGCCTTGATCGACTTCACCGTCACCCACCGGTTCGCTACACCCCCCCGAGCGGTCTGGGATGAGATGATCGATTGGCCGAACCACGCCAACTGGATTCCCGCCACACGCATGGAGGTCGACTCCGAGGACTACCAGGTCGAGGGCGCCACTTTCACCGGGTACACGGGCTACTGGAAGCTCACCCTGGTCGACCGGATGAAGATCTCGGCCATCGACTGGGACGAAGCGACTTCACGGGGTTCCTGCGAGGTGGAGAAGCTTGGACCGGTCCTCCAGGGTCGAGCCGGCTTTGTCGTAGCGCCCGACGGGGACGGCTCCAGCGTCGAGTGGTTCGAGCGGGTCACCGTCCCCTACCTACCCAAGCTTCTGGCCCCGATCGTCAACAAGGCGAGCGCCCTCGGCTTTGCGTCCGGTATGCGTCGTCTGGCAAAGATCGTTGAGAAGCGTTGAGCCTCAGCCTCCGCAGCGTGCGGGACCCCGTTGTGGCGGCGCTGACGGGGCTGTTCGCACACGGCCCCACTCCCCTGAAAAACACGCTCGACCACCCCGGGGATCCCGGCATTTTGGGTCCGGATTCAGTGTCGTGGCGGGTGCTCGGCGCCGACCCCCTTCCCGCACCGCCGCGGAATTCGCCGCCCGGATCGCCAACCATCCCGATCGTGTCACAACCGACACGCGACGGTTGCGCTGGGGTGGTCGCTTGGCGCGTCGCCCTCCTGGCACCTCGCCTGGTGCGCTGCGGCGCCCCGGTGCCGGCCGGGCTGTTTCGCCAACCGCTCCCCTCGCCTGCTCAGATCGCGCTATGACGCAGCTCGACACCGTCTGGGTACTCGGCGACCAGCTCAATCGTCGCGTCGGTGCGCTGGCCGACCGCAAGCCGGGCGACTGTCGCGTGCTGCTGGTGACGAGCGAAGCCAAGATCAGCTCGAAGCGTTGGCATCGCCAGCGGCTGCACCTGGTGCTGTCGGCCATGGCCCACTTCGCAGCAGAGCTGCGGGCCGAGGGCTTCGAGGTGGACCACCGTCGGGCCCCAACCCTCGCAGCCGGGCTGCACGCCCACCGCGCCGAGCACGATGTGAGCACGGTCATCGCCATGGAGCCGATGAGCTGGGACGGCCGAGCCATGCTGAGCGGTGCCGATGTCGAACTCGTCCCCAATGGCCAGTTCCTCTGCCACTACGACGACTTTGCCGCCTGGGTTGGTGACAGAAGCAACTTCAAGATGGAGGACTTCTACCGATGGCAGCGCTACCGCCTCGACGTGCTGATCGAACCGGACGGCGAGCCGGTCGGCGGTCGCTGGAACTTCGATCACGACAACCGCGAACCGCCGCCCAGGGACGGCCGGACATGGCCGCAACTCACCCGCTTCGAACTCGACGACATCGACCGGGCCGTCATCGCCGACCTGAACGACGATCTCTGGGGTTCGCCACCCGACGGGACGTGGCCGGTCAACCGCCACCAGGCCCTCATCCGGCTCGATGAGTTCGTCGCCACCGGACTGGAACGGTTCGGTGCCCACGAGGACGCCATGCTCGCCGGCGAGTGGAAGATGGCCCATTCTGCGCTCTCGTCATCGATGAACCTCGGAATACTCCACCCGGCGGAGATCGTTGACGCTGTCGTCGCCGCCCATCGGGCGGGCACGGCGCCGCTCAACTCTGTCGAGGGGTTCCTCCGTCAGGTCATCGGCTGGCGGGAGTATGTGTGGGGGTTGTTCTGGCTGTGGATGCCGGCGTTTCGAGACAACAACGGCCTCGATGCCGACCGGACCGTCCCGCCTGCGTTCACCGGTGCGTCGTCGACCGGAATGGCCTGCGTCGCCAGCGCGGTCGGCCACGTCGAACGTCACGGCTACGCGCACCACATCGAGCGGCTGATGGTGCTGGGCAACCTGGCGCTGACCGCCGGTGTCGAACCTCAGGCCATGACCAACTGGATGTGGGCAAGCTTCGTCGACGGCGCCGAGTGGGTGATGATTCCCAACGTCGTCGGCATGGCGCTCCACGCCGACGGAGGACGGATGGCGACCAAGCCGTACGCCTCCGGCGGGGCGTACATCAACAAGATGAGCGACTCCTGCAAGGGCTGCCGGTACGACCCGAAGAAGCGGGTCGGCGACGATGCGTGCCCGTTCACCACCTTGTACTGGGACTTTCTCGCCCGTCACGAAGAGGTCTTCGCCCGCAACCACCGCATGGCCCGGCAAGTCGCCGGCATGCGACGTCTCAACAACCTTCCGGCGGTCCGCGAGCGTGCGGTCGAGGTGCTGGCGGCGCTTGACGCGGGCGACCTGTAGGTCTCTTTGGTGGGGATTGCAAAGCTGAAGTCGTACGCTGACTCCCGGCACATCCGGGAGCGGCTGTGCCCTGCAGACCCACTGGAACCTCAACAGAAGGAAACCTATGAAGATCATCGGTAAGATCGGTCAGGCCGGATCGGCAATCTGGATTCTCAACGTCTGGTTCAACCGGTTCAACAAGGACACCGGCTACCGGGGCGGTAACGCAACCAACATGCGCGAGGAGTTCGAGGAGTACGGGCTTCCGGAGCCGGTCATGTACGCCGTCGGGGCCACCAAGGTCAGCCTTGCAACCATGATGCTGGTCGGGCTCGTCAAGCCGAAGTTCGCACGGCCGGCCTCCGTTGGGCTGGCCACGCTGATGCTTGGCGCCATCGGCATGCACCTCAAGGTCAAGGATCCACTGAAGCGCTCGATCCCCGCCATCTCGGTGCTCACCGGCGCCGTCCTGGCTGCGGCCCTCAACGGGGACGACAGCGAGGCCTAAGAGCCGGGGCCCCGGCACCTCGGGTCACGGTTGCTGTTAGGTCAGGTGGAGGTACAGAAGTACTCCGTTGAGTGCAGCGAAGAATGCCGCCTGCGCCATCTCCCGAGGCGCGTCGTGAATGCGCAGGCGGACGGCCACGCCGATCAGCATCATCAACATCAGTCCGCCGGTTGCCAGGGCTCCGATTGTGTCGTTGACCAGGCCGACCAACGCACCCAAGGCTCCCATCACCTGTAGCGAGCCAACAAGCACTCGGTATTGCGGCACGCCGTAGCGCTCGAACTCCTGGCGGACGCGGTCTGCCACCAGGGCTTCGTACCCGTAATAGAAGAATGCTCCTGCCGAACAGAGCGTCAGAATCAGCAGAAGCATCAGGTCGGCAGGCTACGGATGTTCTGGTCGGTTGAGGTGCCACCTCGCTCGCTGCAGCTCTGAAGAGGCTCCTGAGCGAGTGGGCGGGTCAAGATAAGGTGCCGCAATGGGAAGCAGCACCAGCAAGCCGCGTAAGGGTCACAAAAAGCCCAAACACCTGCCCAAGGTCGGGTCACCGGCCAACGAGCGTTGGGAGCACGAGACGCGCAAGCGGCAGGATTTCGGTTCGGGTGTCACGGCTGTGATCATCGGCGTGATTCTGGTAGCGGGGCTGATCGGCGTTCTCGTCATCACCCTCTGAGCGCCGGGAGTCAGCCTCAGCGTCAGGTCGGTAGTAAGACCCATACCGTTGGGCACACCTGGCGGTCATCCGTGACCGGGTCACACTCCCGCTTGTAGCTCCCCGGCACCGCCCTCGCCATCAAAGCGGAGGACCCGGTTGGCGACCTTGTCGATGAAGAAGCGGTCGTGGCTCACGACCAGCACGGCGCCGGGGAAGTGGGCCAACGCACGCTCCATCACCTGGGTGCTTTGCAGGTCGAGGTGATTGGTGGGCTCGTCCAGGATGATGGCGGCCGCTCCCGAGAGCAGGCATTGAGCGAGAGCCACACGTGCTGCCTGGCCGCCGGAGAGATCCCTGATTTTGGTGGCACGGTCCATCTCGGAAAATTGGAACAGGCTGAGAAACCGACCGACCGACTTCCTGGTGGCATGAAAGGCCAGGCTGTCGGGCATGGCGGAGACGGCGTGGCCCACGGTGTCGTCAAGATCGAGCGCATCGACCATCCGGTTGAACGACACGTGGCTGGTGCCGCTGGTCCACTTGACCTCCCCACTGGTGGGCTCACCTCCGGCGAGGGCGTCCAGCAGGGTGGTCTTGCCGCAGCCGTTGGGGCCGAGGATGGCGATCCTGTCGCCGCGGTGGATATCGAAGCTGAGATTCTCAAACAGGCTGTGCCCGTCGAATGCCATTCCCAGGCCGGTCACCTCGCACAGCCTGTCCTTCACGTGGAGGCCGGAGTAGATGTCTGTCACGATCTGGTCGACGGGTCGGGGCGATCCGCTTTTCTTGATCTTCGCCAGGCGGCGCCGCAGCGCCGGGCTCGGGTTCTTTGCCAGCTCTTTGCGGTTTGAGATCGCCTCCTGCTCGTAGGCGAGCAGTTCGGCTTCGTGCGCAAACTCCCGCTCGAGGCTCTTGATCCGTCGTTGCTTCATCTGCACGTAGTCGTTGAAACCCCCGTCGTATTCGTACAGCCGATGGTTTTCGACCTCGACGATCCGGTTGCAGACCGCCTCCAGAAACTGGCGGTCGTGGGAGATGACGATCAGCGCCCCGTCAAACTTCTGGAACCAGCTTTCCAACCAGCGCAGCCCCGCGATGTCGGGGTAGTTCGTGGGTTCGTCCATGAGCAGGACCTGGGGTTGCTGCAGGATCACCTTGGCAAGGGCCGCCCGGTTTCTCCAGCCGCCGGAGAGCCGACCAATCGGCAACTCCCGATGTTCGTCGGAGAACCCGAGCTTGGTCAGGACAGTGTCGATGTCGTTCTCGTAGGTCCAGGTACCGGCGCGTTCCTGCGCTTCCAACAATTCGGCCTGGCGGTCGACCAACCGCATCATTTCTACGTCGTCTGGACCCGCCGTGAAACCTTGGTTCACCTCGTCCATCTGCGCCTCGAGTGCGTGCACCTCTCCGAAGAGAGCGACGAGTTCGGCCTGGATTGTGGTGTCGCTGTCGAGTTCGGAGAACTGCGAGAAGTAGCCAATGGCGACGCCGTCCGAGATGTCGACCGTGCCCTCGTCCGGTGCCTCCTCGCCGAGGATCAGCTTGATCAGGGTCGTCTTGCCGGCGCCGTTTCGGCCGACGAGCCCGACCTTGTCGTCCGGGCCCAGTTTGAAGTGGATCTCGCGGAAGATCGTGGTCCGGTCGTAGGACTTGGAGATGTTCTTCAGGCGTATCCAGCTCAAGTCGGGGAAGCCTACGCCCGCTCATTCGACGCATACGCACCCGGAATCCCCTAGAAACAACCCATGGGAACCAACCTGGTACTGGACGCCGTGAGGCAGATCGGTCCGGCGCTTGCGAGCCGGTCGATCGAGATCGAAGAGGCGCGTGGCCTTCCGCTCGATGTCGTCGAGCTGATCAAGACGACGGGGGCGTTCAGGATGTATGTCCCGGAGGACATGGATGGTCCCGGCGTCACGGCGTGGCAAAGCCTGGAGGTGATCGAGGAGCTGGCCTACCACGACGGTGCCTCCGGTTGGTGTTCGATGATCGGCTCGACGACATCGCTGACGGCTTCGATGCTGCCGGACCGGTTTGCGAACCAGATTTTCGGTGACGACGGCGCCGTCGCCGGCGGGTTCGCCATGCCGTCCGGTCGTGCCACGCCCGTCGACGGAGGCCTGCGCGTCAGCGGCCGCTGGCAGTGGGGTTCGGGCACCCGTCACTGCACTTGGATCGCCGGGGGCTGCCTGCTGGTCGGCGAGGACGGGACACCCCAGGCGAGATCCGACGGCCTGATGGCCCCCTTCGTCTTCTTCCAACCCGACGACGTCGAGTTCATCGACAACTGGGACGTGTCAGGGTTGTCCGGAACCGGCTCGGGCGACTACCAGGTGACCGACGTGTTCGTTCCGGAGGGCCGCTGGGTGCAGTTGGGCGACGACGCGACGGTGCGGCACAACAGCATGTCGCGGTTCTCGTTCTTTGGGCTGCTCGCCTGCGGCGTGGCCTCCTGCGCGATGGGCATCGCCCGGCGGGCCGTCGACGAGCTCGTCGAGCTCGCCGGAACGAAGAGGCCCCAGGGAAGCTCGAAGACGCTCGGCAAACGTCCCCAGGTTCAGGCCGATGTTGCGATCGCCGAGGCCAAGCTGGCCTCGGCATGGGCGTTCGTCGAGGCGTCCATCACCGACTCCTGGGTGACGGCCGAGTCGGGCAGCGCGCCAACGGTGGAGCAGAAGCGCCGGCTTCGGTTGAGCGCCACCCATGCCACCCAGACGGCGGCCGAGGTGGCCGAGCTGATGTACAAGGCAGGCGGCGGCGCGTCGGTCTACACGTCGTGTCCGCTGCAGCGAACGTTCCGTGACGCGTTCGTCGCCACCCAGCATGCGATGGTCGCACCACGAACGTTCGAAACCCATGGTCGGATCCGGCTGGGCATCGAGACGGACACGGGACTTCTGTGAACGAGCTGACGAAGCTGACGAACGAGCTTGACCCCGTCGAACAGCGAGGTCTGCTTCACGCCTGGCTTGCCGATCACCCCTCCCCCGCTGCCCGCCAGCTGGCCGACGCCGGGCTGATCGCTCCGGACTGGCCGCGGCCGTGGGGGCTCGGTGCCGACCCGCACCTGCAGCTGGTCATCACCGAGGAGTTGGCGGCGGCCGACGTGGCGGTCCCGGACAGCGCGATCGGCATGGGCTGGGCCGGCCCGACGATCCTGGCCGGAGGCACCGAGGCCCAACACCGGCGCTGGCTTCCGGGCATCCTGGACGGCACCGAGATGTGGACCCAGCTGTTCAGCGAGCCGGACGCCGGCTCCGACCTGGCATCGCTTCGCACCACAGCCGAGCGCGACGGCGACCAGTACGTCGTCAACGGACAGAAGATCTGGTCGACGTGGGCCAATCGGTCCCAGTGGGGCATCCTTCTGGCCCGCACCGACCCAACCGTGGCGAAGCACCAGGGCATCTCCTACTTCGTGGTCGACATGGCCACCCCCGGTGTCGAGGTGCGCAAGATCATCGAGATGACCGGCGGCAACCACTTCAACGAGACGTTCCTCAACGAGGTACGGATCCCCGTCGAGAACCGCATCGGCGCCGAGGGCGACGGATGGCGCCTGGCGACGGTCACGCTGGGCAATGAGCGGGTTGCGCTGAGCGAGGGCGGCGTGCTCTGGGGCATGGGGCCGACCTTCGGGGAGTGCATGGACGAGATCCGGCGGAGGCCGGCCGCCGGAATCCCGGCGAACCGCCAGCGGGCGGCCAGGGTGTACAGCGACGGGTTCGTCACCAACCTGCTGAGCCAGAAGATCGTCGACGCGATGCTCCAGGGTGAAGATCCGTCGCCGTTCGCGTCGATCCGCAAGGCGAAGGCCGATGCCAACGCCCAGGCGATTCTCGATCTCATCTGCGACCTCGCCGGGCCCGCCGGAATGCTCGGCATCCAATCCGAGGAGGCCGAGGCGACCGATCCCTGGCATTGGGCCTACCTGTTCAGCCGAGCGCTCACCATCGGCGGCGGCACCTCTGAGATCCAGCGGAACATCATCGGCGAACGGCTCCTCGGCCTACCGCGTGAGCCACGGCCCCAACCCTGAAAGTAGGCACATCCATGCAGCTCTATGACGCGATGAGCACCCTGCGAGCGGTTCGCAGGCTGCGAACCGACCCGATCCCCGACGACGTTGTCGATCGGGTGCTTCAGGCCGCCTGTTGGGCACCGACCGGCGGCAACACGCAGCCCTGGAAGGTGATCGTCGCCACTGACCCTGATGTGTTGGCCGGGCTCCAGGCGATCTATCGACCGGAATGGCAGCGCTACGCCGCGCAGGTCCTCGCCAGTCTCGACGGACTCCCCGAGGCCGTGGCGGAACCACGGCGTCGCGTGGTGAGAGCGGGCGATCATCTTGCCAACCACCTGCACGAGGCGCCGGCGGTTCTCGTGTTCTGCGCCAACCCTGCGGCCATGGCCATCACCGACGCCAACCTCGATCGCATCAGCATGGTCGGCGGTGGGTCGGTCTACCCGGCGGTGCAAAACGCCATGCTGGCCTGTGTTGCGGAGGGGCTCGGCTGCACGCTGACCACGCTGCACTGCCTTCGCGAACCCGAGGTGAAGGTCCTGCTGGACATCCCGGACTCGTGGGCGACCGTCGCGCTGGTGCCGATCGGCTATCCGGTCGGTCGCGGCCATGGACCCATCACCCGAAAGGGCCCCGACGTCATGGCGGCACGCGATTCGTTCATCACACCGTGGTCCGACGCCTCACCCTGAATCGCCGTTAGTGGTCGACCGACACCACGACCCGCAACTCGATCGACCTGCGGACGACGGCGCGACGGGCGGCCCGAGCGCGGCCCACCCAGTCCCGAGCCATTGGGCCGCACACCGCCTCCGGATCGGAGCGCGCCTCGTCGGCCAAGGCGAGCATGCCATCGATGGCATCGCGCAACGCCGGGGTCGCCTGCTCGGGTGTTTGGGTGCCGTCGAGGTCGCCCAGCGCTTCGACCAGCCCGGGTGCGTCGCCCCGCTCGACCGCCGACTCCCCCGCCCCCAGTGCCCGGGAGCAGCGTTCTGCGTCGTCCTCGCCCGGAAGCACACCGGCGCCGTGCGCGGTGCCCAACGTGTTGAACACGTAGGCGGAGCGGTGGTCCATGTCCGAACGGAAGAACCACCGCTGACCCGAATCGTGCAGGAACATCCAGATGTCGTTGATGTCAACGTCGTCCTCCCGCTCGAGGAACGAGTTGGTGGCCAGCCCGTAGCGCAGCTGGTGGCGCTCCCGGTCGATGCTGCGCCCGTCGGCGAACACCAGCGGCTGGGTGATCTGCTGCAACGGAATCCACAGGTTGACCAGCATCAGCGAGGGTTCGTGATTGTGGACGCCGGGTGAGTCGTGACGGAAAAGCGTGGGCCCGTCGCCACCCATCAGCTGTCGTATCGGCGTGCCGAACACGTCCTGGTCGGCGTGTACCGCATCGGCGGGTCCGTGGCCGTTTTTGCCCGTCGGCAGCGACGGCACCATCGACATGCGGTTCGGCCCGGCGGTGCGCATGAACTGCCCCTCATCGGCCACGTACAGCACCGTCAGCGTCAGCCCACTGGCACACCGCAGCACCGCTCCCTCCAGCGCCGCCTGCACCGCCGCGGCGTCAGCTTCGATCAGGCTGCCTGCCGCATCGATTCGTTCCAGCACACGCTGAAGGTCGGCGAACGGCGCCAGGTCGACGGTGTCGAAGCCCGCTTCGAGCAGGTCGACGTCGACGTCGACATGAGTGCAGTCGGTCGTCGGACAGTCGTGGTGCTCCACGCTCTCGCCCCCATACGGGGCGGCTCCCCGTTCGCCTACTCGCAACAAGCCGGGGTGCTCGACGTCAGGAATCGCGAACGCATCCGGGAGGAAGCCCAGCTCGACGGGATACGTGCCGGTTTGGCGAGTCATCGGCCGATCGTACCGGCGGACAATGCGTCATGACCCGAACTTGCGCGTCACTCCCAGAGCAACCGATTGTGAGGGCCGAAGTGTAGACATCCACTTATAGGATATCTAAGGTACCGGCATGGAAACTGCAACTCGCACAGGCATTGGCGCCGCCGACTTCTACGCCGACCCTCACGCGACCAAGTATCAGGCGGAGCTCGAGGCGAATCCGAACGCGTTTCGGATTCTCTTTGACCTGCTGAACTTGCCTGCTAACGAACAACGGCTCGCCGACGCAGAGATGCACAACCTGCCCGCCCTCGCCGGAGTTGTCCGGTTCATCGAGGCAGACCCGACGATCGAACGCATTCTCGTCTCTGGTCCTCCCGGCTTCCGCTTTCGTCAGTCTGTGGGCGTCGCCGTGAAGCTCAAGATGGCGAAGCTGGGTTGGCGGTCCACTGGTCGAAAGGGCGCCGTGAAGGGGGCCTCGCACTTCACGAAAGCCGAACGCTTCGCCCCCGGCCCAGCCGCAGGTGACGACTATGCGGCCGGTGCGCTCGCAGCGATCGACGCCGTCGGCCAGATCGGCGAGGACAGCGAACGACAGTCGACCGGTCGGGCGCTCATGGATGCGCTGGCTGCGACGCGCCGATCCGAGGGTCGACCGTTCTAGCGTGCTGATCATTCTCGACAGCGGACCCCTCGGCCTCGTGAGCAACCCGAGTGCCAAAGGGCCTGCCCACGATGCCCGAACGTGGGCACGGACCCGTATCGACGCCGGCGACCGCCTCATCGTGGCGGAAGTCTCTGACTATGAAGTTCGCCGAGAACTCGAACGGTCAGGGAAACACGCCGGCATCGAGCGGCTCGAAAGACTCGGCACCGGCCTCGGCTACCTGCCCTTATCAACCGCCATGATGCGGATCGCCGCCAGCCTCTGGGCCGAAGCACGAAACAGCGGACTCCCAACAGCCCGGGATGCAGCCCTTGATGGTGACGTCATCCTCGCCGCCCAGGCACAGGCCCTTCAGGCCGAGGAGCCAGGCGAAACGATCGTTGTCGCAACCACGAACGTCACGCACCTTGAGCGCTACGTCGATGCGCGCCTTTGGTCAGACATCTGAGTCAGCGGGTGACCGCCGTCGGGCTGAGGCCAAACTCGGCGAGCGTGGCGGCGACGTGGCGGTGCAGTTCGTCGTCGTCGAGGCCACCGCCCACCGGGCGGGCGACAATCGAGAGGAAGACGTTGCCGAGCGCCCGGCCGCTGAGCACGTACAACTGACCGCCGATGCGGTCGAGGTCGGCCGGCCCCTGGCCCGGCTCGATCAGGCGCACCCAGAAGTCGCTCGAGTCCCGGCCGTCGATGCGGACGACTGCGGCGGGCAGGTCGCCGTAGTTGGAGCAGCCGACCGGCAGGGCGGACGCGCCCATGGCGATCGCCTCGCTCCGGCGGACGACGGTGGCGGGCATCAGCGGCGTCAGCGGAAGGGCGGCGGTCAGGTTGTGTGACTGTTCGGCCACGGCCACGAGGGCCGCCTTGGTGGCGGCGCGTAGCCCGGTGAGGTCATCGACCACGCCCATGGGATCGATCCGGATGGTGGCTCCGTCGAGGGCATTGGCGCGAGTGTCGCCATCGACGCGCACGCTCACCGGGACGGCCAGGGTGACCATGCCGTCGGCCCCGGTTCGCTCGAACCGCTCCCCGAGGCGGGCGGCGATCGCGGACACGAGCGTGTTGCTGGTGCCGCCACGGTCGGCTGCGGCAGCGTCCCAGTCGGCCTGGTTCACCCGGACGCACGCGACGGGCACGCGAAAGGTGCCGCTCGTCGGTTCAGACGCCATGGGAGCGGCAGCGGCCGGGACGATTGGTGCCTTGCCGGAAGCCTTCGGGGCCGCCTGGGCCCGAGCGACCCGCATGCCGGCGACCACGGCACGCAGCACGGCGGGCAGGTCGCGCACGAACGCCGCGAGGTCGGCCCACAAGAGGCGGCTGCGACGTCGTGCCCTGCGTTTCGGGTAGGCCGGACGGCGCACCCGACCCTCGACGGCGTCGGTGATCGCCTGGAGCACGCACAGGCCATCACCAAGCGTGTGCGGGATGGCCAACGCCACGGCCGAACCGCCGTCGGTCAGCGAGAGCACCCCGATCCTCCAGCCCGGACCGTGCTCGGGATCGGTACCACGGTCACCGAACTCCGAAGTCCAGCCGAACACCTGGTCTCGCGGCCGGGGCGTGGCTTCGACGACGAGGTTGGGAGCACGGTCGACCGCCACCCAACGGTGCCGCCCGCCCGGGAGCGGGGAGCGCTCGACCAGCCGTCCCGCCAACGTGTGACAGAGGTTGTCGTTGACGCGCCGCAACGCTTCGAGGTCAACCGGACGGTCATAGGTCCAGGTGGCGAGGAAGACGGGCTGGTGGCCGAGGGCCCGCAACCCGAGGAACGACCCCTGGTCCATGAGATCGATGCGGTCGTCCAAGGCCGTCTCCATGCAGCGTCAGGTCCGGTTGTACTGACGGATCGCCAGCGGGACCGAGACGGCGAGGATCGCCGCGACCCACAGCAGCGACCGCAAGACGTACCCGGTGGTCGTCGTGGTGAAGGAGCCGGAATCCTGGAGGGCCTGGGCCGCTTCGGGGCCCAGCATCAGCCCCCGGCAGGCGTTGACGACGATGGTGACGGGCTGGTGGGCGGCGAAGGCCTGCAGCCACCCCGGCATCGAGTTGACCGGCACGAACGCCGAGCTGGCGAAGGTGAGCGGCAACAGCACGGGAAAGGCGATCGACTGGGCCTCCTCGGCCGACGTGGATCGCAGCCCGACGAGCGCCATCAGCCAGGACAGCGAGAACGCAAACGCCAGGACGAGCAGGCTGCCCTTGACCACGCCGATGACGTCATTCGGGCGAAAGCCGATCGCCATGCCGACGAGCAACATCACCACGACGATGCCGATGTTGCGCACCAGGTCGGCCAGGGTGCGGGCCGCCAGCACCGACATGGGGGCCATCGGCAGCGAGCGGAACCGTTCGATCAGGCCGCCGCCGAAGTCCTCGGCGAGGCCGATGGCGGTGGACACCGACCCGAGGGCGACCGCCTGCACGAAGATCCCCGGCAGCAGGTAGTTGACGTAGTCCATGCCCAGCATTTCCCAGTCCGTCAGGCCGCCCGGCGCACCCATGTGGAGCGGGTCATTGTGCTTTCCCCGGC
>ERZ724510.399-NODE-399-length-25033-cov-5.719473_pt1 | contig 25033 bp, 22 predicted proteins | sample MGYA00376043_ERZ724510 | MGnify/ENA primary metagenome ERZ724510 (study PRJEB28724, sample SAMN07190888) | wastewater metagenome | isolation source: influent of sewage treatment plant in Hong Hong | place: USA: Christiansburg, Virginia | collected 2016-03-01 ... | reverse complement strand
GCATCGTCGGCCTGCCCAACGTCGGCAAATCCACCCTCTTCAACGCCCTGACCAAATCGGGCATTGCTGCAGAGAATTATCCTTTCTGTACCATCGAGCCGAACGTCGGCATCGTTGAAGTACCGGACAAGCGCATGGCGCAACTGGCTGCCATTGTCAAACCGCAGAAAATGCAGCCAGCGATTGTTGAATTTGTCGATATCGCCGGTCTGGTTGCTGGCGCGTCCAAAGGTGAAGGTCTGGGCAACCAGTTCCTCGCCAACATTCGCGAAACCGACGCCATCGTGCATGTCGTGCGCTGCTTTGCCGACGACAACGTGATCCACGTTTCCGGCGGGGTCGATCCGTTGCGTGACATCGAAGTCATCGATACCGAACTCGCCCTGGCCGACATGGCCTCGGTTGAAAAGGCACTCAATCGTTACCGCCGCCCGGCCAGTTCCGGCGACAAGGAAGCCAAGATTCTGGTCGCCGTACTGGAAAAATGTTTCGCCCAACTCGACCAGGCCAAAGGCATTCGCGCCCTCGATTTCTCGAAGGAAGAACTGGCATTGCTCAAGCCGTTCTGTCTGATTACCGCCAAACCGGTACTTTACGTTGCCAACGTTGCCGAAAACGGTTTCGAGAACAACCCGCTACTTGACGCCGTGCGCGCCCATGCTGCGACCGAGAAGGCTGAAGTTGTCTCTGTTTGCGCCGCCATCGAATCCGAAATCGCCGATCTTGACGAAGAAGAAAAGCAGATGTTCCTGGCTGACCTCGGTCTGGAAGAACCTGGCCTGGATCGCCTGATTCACGCCGGCTACAAACTGCTCGGCCTGGCCACCTACTTCACCGCGGGCGTCAAGGAAGTACGCGCCTGGACCATTCATCAGGGCGACACCGCACCACAGGCGGCAGGCGTCATTCACACCGATTTCGAACGCGGCTTTATTCGCGCCCAGACCATCGCTTTCGATGATTTCATCACTTACAAGGGTGAAGCCGGAGCCAAAGAAGCGGGCAAGATGCGCGCCGAAGGCAAGGAATACATCGTCAAGGATGGCGACGTTCTAAACTTCCTGTTCAACGTCTGACCCAGGGATTACACTGCGCCGATGACTCGGGACGCTGTTCGATTTCAAGACAAGGCATATGACATGGCTGTCGGCGGCCCTGACTATGCGACCTTGTTACGCATTTTCGAGCAGACCAGCGAAGCGGTGGTGATCACGGATCACAGTAATCGAATCTCCATGGTCAACGCGGCTTTCACGCGGCTTACCGGCTATGAAAGCTGCGATGTCCTAGGTCAGAACCCCAAGATGCTATCGGCGGGACGCGCCGAACCTGATCTGTACCGGAACATGTGGACGGCATTGGAAGAGGATGGTTACTGGGAAGGTGAAATCTGGGATCGGCGCAAGGATGGCCGGATTTTTCCTAAATGGCTGACCATTTCGATTTTGCGTGACGCCAAAGGTGCCGTGATAAATTTCGTCGGCACGTTTACCGACATCAGCGAACGCAAGGAAGCCGCCAACCGGCTTCTACATATGGCATACCACGATCCGCTGACGCACTTACCGAATCGCCTAGCACTTGACTCACAACTTGAACTGAGCATCCGATCCTGTGAACGCGACAGCAAGCAAATGGCATTGATGCTGATCGACCTGGATCGTTTCAAAACGGTCAATGACACATTGGGCCATCATGTTGGCGATGATTTACTGAAAAGCGTTGCTTTGCGCCTGCGCGAGTGTGTGCGAGCGAGTGATATTGTGGCGCGCCTCGGCGGGGATGAGTTTATTGTTGTTCTACCTGACATCGACAGTGCGCTGATCGCCGCCAGTGTTGCAGGCAAAATTCAGCGTTATTTGGCAGACAGCCATGCGGTGGGCGAACACCAGTTGTATGCCACGCCCAGTATTGGCATCAGCATATTCCCTAGCGACGGGCGTGATGGTGACACGTTAATGCGCAATGCCGATGCGGCGATGTATCACGCTAAAAGTGCAGGTCGCAATAACTTTCAGTTTTACGCAACGCGCATGAATGAAGCGGCTGGCGAACGTCTCAAGATGGAAAGCGCGCTTCGCCTGGCCATTTCGAGCATCGGTCCGCAGTCTTGTCAGTTCAGCCTGCATTTTCAACCGCAAATACATGTCGCGACTGGCCTCATTATTGGTCTGGAAGCTCTCGCCCGTTGGCATCATCCATTATTGGGCAACATCCCACCGTCACGCTTCATACCGCTGGCAGAAGATACCGGACTTATTCAACCGCTCGGTGACTGGGTGTTCTGGGAAAGCTGCCGCCATGTTCGGCTATTGAAGGATATAGGCCTCGACGAAATACGCGTGGCTGTCAACATTTCAGCCCAGCAGCTACGCCACGAAAACCTGCCACTGATGGTTCGTGGCGCGCTGGCCTGCTATGATTTGTCTCCGCGCGACCTGGAACTTGAAATCACTGAGAGTACTGCAATGCAGAACCCTGAGATCACTTTGAGTATTCTCAACCAACTCTCCGAAATGGGCATCGCACTCGCCATCGACGACTTTGGAACAGGTTACTCTTCACTCTCCTACCTGAAGCATTTGCCGATCCAACGCCTTAAACTCGACCAGTCCTTCGTCAAGGATATCGAGTCAGACACCAGTGATGCCGCCATCTGCTCGGCCACCATTGCACTTGGACACAATCTTGGCTTGGAGTTGGTTGCCGAGGGGGTTGAAACCCAGGCCCAGCGCGACTTTCTAGCCAGGCTTGGCTGCGATGTCCTGCAGGGTTATCTCTATAGCAAACCTTTGCCTGCAAGCGAAATCATAGATTTTTTGCGCCTGAACCAATCTACTGTTGAGTAGATTTGCCATCTTGAACTATGGCTTAAGCCATACGCCATAAAAACTCTTACAATAGTCGGCACAAAAGGGGGCTCAATTTTTGCGACTTTGAGCCGTATACCGTATGCGTTCAAAAAAATAACGGCGGGGAATTATGAAGAACAACCAACCAGTCACGCAACGCGAAGTCACTTTCCCGGCAAACGAATACCTCGTTTCACGGACCGACCTCAAAGGCATCATCACTTATGCCAATGATGCTTTTGTCAAAATCAGCGGCTACTCGCGCGACGAACTGATCGGTAAAAGCCACAACCTCGTGCGCCATCCTGATATGCCGATGGCGGCCTTCAAGGATTTGTGGACAACCGTGCAATCGGGCATGCCGTGGCGTGGCCTGGTCAAAAATCGCTGTAAAAATGGTGATTTCTATTGGGTTGAAGCCTTTGTCGTACCGTTAAAGAAAAATGGTCAAATTTTCGGTTATCAGTCAGTTCGCACCCCGGCGCAGGCGCAGAAACGGGCGGCAGCGGATAGCGCTTATAAAGCGGCTGGTATTAGCGGCAATTTGCCGGTAACGGCCAAACGCAGCATTTCAATGCGCAATCGGTTGTGGGGTGCACTGGCCATTCTGATCGCTGTCATGGCAACCATCGGTTTCATCAGTCTCAACGGTCTGAGTCAGACCGACGATCAGCTGAGCAAAATGTTTCGTGAAAATCTTTTGTCATCAAACATGGTCAACCGGATGATAGTCCTGCTTGCCGACAACCGTTCGCAGATCATGCTGGGCCTGCAGCACGACCCAAGCAATCCGAATGCAAAACTGCATGATCATCCGATCGACCTGCATATTGAAAACACTCTGAAGAACCGCGAGGAAATCAATAGACTCCTTGATGAACTCAAGAAACAGTCACTCACCGACAAGCAAAAAGAATTGCTGGCCCGCTTCGGCGATGCCCGTGAGCGTTTCTCGAAAGAAGGAGTCAATCTGTCACGCGGGCTGCTCAAGGAAGGCAAGTTCCTTGAGACCAATACAATCCTGCTGACCAAGATCAATCCGCTTTATAACGAAATGCGCCAGGCAGGCGAAGCTTTGATTCAGGAATTGGCCAGTGATGCACAACGTAACTATCAAGAGGCAGAAGCCCGCTATGCTTCGATTCGCAACATCACCATCGGCAGCCTGATTTTTGCTGTATTGCTTGCCCTGCTTGGTGGTGGCCTGCTGGTTGCCGCTATTGTCAATCCGATCCGCCGCGCCATTTCGCACTTCGAACATATTTCTGAAGGCAAGCTGACTGACGAAATCGATATCGGCGCCCGCGATGAAACGGGGCTTTTGCTTTGCCATCTGGCCACCATGCAAGGTACCTTGAAAGCCATGCTTGATGAGATCAGCATGGCCTCTCGCGCCATTGACTCACGCTGCACCCAACTCGAAAGCCAGATGTCGCTGGTCGTGGAACAATCATTCGAGCAACAGGCGAATGTCGAAGGGGTTGCCGCCGCCACTGAGGAATTCAGCCAGTCAGTGCAGGAAGTGGCAGCCAATGCACACGACACGGCGACGGCCGCTCGTGAATCGCTGGCTCAGGTGAACACCAGCAATACCAACATCAGCCAGAGTATGGCGGCGACGACCCGGGTAGTCGATGCAGTTCAAGCCTCGAACGCGACAATAGACCAGCTCAATCAGTCGATTGCCAAGATCGGCGACATCACCCGCGTCATTGCCGACATTGCCAGCCAGACCAACCTGCTGGCGCTCAATGCGGCGATTGAGGCTGCACGAGCCGGTGAACAAGGGCGCGGATTTGCCGTGGTTGCCGATGAGGTTCGCAAGCTGGCCGAGCGGACGACAACTTCCACTGCCGACATCAACAACACAGTCAATGAAATCCAGGCCGTCACGGCGCATGCTGTGCACAGCATGGATATTGCGGCCAACGAGGTGGATACCGGTATTGGCAAACTGCGCGAAAGCGTTGCCGGGCTGGAGGGAATCACCCATTCGTCGAGCCAGGTTTCCGAAATGTCTGACCAGATTTCTGAAGCGGCACGCCAGCAAGGCATTGCCAGCGAGGAAGTGGCAACCAATATGCAGCGCATTACTGATCTGATCGAACGCAACAATGCCTCCGCGCAATCGGCCAAAGTCACGGCCGAAGAATTGCTAAGCACTGCGCACCAGCTCGACAAATTGATTGCCGGATTCGAGCTGTACCAGAAGTAAGACCACGCACGTAGAATGGGGAGCTTTCAAGCTCCCCATTTTTTGTCATGCGCAAGCCACTGCTTCTCCTTCTGGCGCTCGCCAGCATCAGTTTGTCGGCACTGGCCGATGGCCTGCCGCCTAATGTATTGAAGGCGCTCAAGGCGGCGCAGATTCCAGCCATTAATGTAGCCGTTGTTGTACAGCCGGTTGATGCAGCCCAACCGCTGGTCGCGCATAACGCCGCCCAATCGATGAACCCGGCTTCGGTGATGAAGTTGCTTACCACCTACGCTGCACTCGACCTGCTCGGCCCGGCCTGGACCTGGAAAACCACGGCCTGGGTAGAAAACGTTACGGTCGACGGCCGTTTGGACGGAAATTTATTTATCAAGGGCAGTGGCGACCCGCGTTTTGCCATCGAACATTTGAGTGGCCTGCTGCGCCAGTTACGCGTGCGCGGCATTCAGCACATTGCCGGCGACGTGGTGCTCGACCGCACCGTGTTCAATGTGCCGAGCATCGATCCTGGTGCCTTTGACGACAAGCCAATGCGCCCCTACAACGTCGGCCCGGATGGCCTGCTGATCAATTTTCGCGCCCTCCGTTTCACACTGCAGCCAGACAACGGCAAGCCACGCGTGCTGATGGAAACGCCGAGCGAAGGTCTGCGCGTCGATAACCAGTTGCGTGCCGGCGAAGGTGGCTGCAGCACCAACTGGAAAGACCTGATCAGCGTCCGTCTGATCCCGGAAAATAACGGCAACCGCCTGGAATTCACCGGCACTTACAGCGCTTTGTGCGGTGAAAAGCCGCTCAACCTGTCACCCTTGCCCGCAGAAGCCCACACCAGTGGCCTGATTCGCGCCTTGTGGAAAGAGTTGGGCGGCAGCATCGGAGGACAGGTGCGCGGCGGCAATGTCGCGCCCGGCAGCAAATTGGTCGCCCAGCACGAATCACCGCCGCTGGCCGATGCCGTGCGCGACATCAACAAATTCAGCAACAACGTGATGGCGCGTCAGGTGTTTCTTACTCTAGGAAATGACACCGCCCCCGCAACCGCCGAACGCTCAAAACAGCGCATCAGCGAATGGCTTAATCTGCGCGGCCTGCGTTTCAACGAACTGGTCCTTGACAACGGCTCTGGCCTCTCGCGTACGGAACGGATCAGTGCCGACAGCCTCAACCGTCTGCTGCTCGATGCCTGGAAAAATCCGGTGATGCCGGAGTTCATTTCCAGCATGCCGATTGTAGGCATCGATGGCACGATGAAAAAACGCCTCAAGGATGCCGATGCCGCTGGTCGCGCGCACATCAAGACCGGTACGCTCGATGGCGTCAAAACGGCTGCCGGCTATGCGCTGGATGCGCAGGGCTGGCGCTACGCCATTACTTTTTTCATCAACCATCCGCGCGCTCAAACGGGCAGCGCGGCGATTGATGCGCTGATCAACTGGATTGCCCAACGTCGGGTCGGTGAAAAGAACGTGGTGCTGGAAAACGAATGAGCAAGCGCTCACCTTTCCCGGATAGCCTGTTAAATCAGAGCGGGCTTAACAGACAGGCCATCTTTGACGTAGCCGATTTGCCGGAAAACATCCGCAACAAACTGAATACGAAAAGCGGCCAGCTCATTCTCATCGGTCACGGCGGCAGGTTGTTATGGGAGAAGGTTCAGGCTGCCAACCTATGCGGCAGCGACCCAATTGATGACTTCACTATCGCCACCATTCAGCGCTGGTTTGCCGATTTTCTGCCCGGCCGCGCCCCCTCACTCGAGAGGCCCAGGTCCTGTGCGATGGCGGAGGCGCCGATGTTCTGCCCGGCCGGCACGTTCAAATCCTTTATCCCGGTGATCAGCCCATCGGCTTGCAAGCGCTGGGCAAACTCGCCGGCTGGCATCAGCCATCGCCTTTCATGGTCGGCATCGATAGCGAATGGGGGAGCTGGTTTGCCTATCGCGCCGTGGTGCTGGCTGATACAAATTTTCAGCCAACTTTGGCCGTTGACCGAAACAGTCCGTGTGTTACCTGCCAAAGCAAAGACTGCATCAGCAACTGTCCGGCTGGCGCCTTGGATGAGGCCAATTTTTCACTCCCGAAATGTCTGGCCTATCGCAAGTTGCCGGATGCCAAATGCCATTTCACCTGCCTCGCCCGAGTCAGTTGCCCGGTGGGTAGCGAGCACCGATACAGCGCTGAGCAACTACACCACACCTATTCGATTTCGCTGCGCTACATCACGCAGAATCTGGTGATGAAGTAAGCCTCAGGGCATCCCCGGCAGCCTCGGCAAGCCAAGACTACGCCGCACATCACGATGGACTTCAAGCGGGGACGGAATTCGGCTGGGCGCTACCTGACGTGGCGCCTCCTGACGATACTCCCGACGTGGTTCCTCACGATAATGCTCGCGGCGAGGCTCATAACGCGGTGCGCTGTTGCCATAGTAATAAGTATTGCCACGCGGCTGCCCGTAATAGCCAGAACCATAGGTTTCAACATAAACCGGCGCCGGGCGGACGGCATAGCCCGTGGAGTACGACGGGTAGGTCGGAACGACGGTGCAGGCGCTCAGGCTGCCAAGTAGCAGGACGAGCAAAGCGGTTCGGGCAAGGGCAGTTGAGGTATTCATATATCCAGCGTTAATCGGTTGATAAGCAATTAACGTTTGCCACGAGCAAAGGTCTTACCTTGTTATGTACGCATTTGTAACGGGGTGTTGCCAGACCTTACTCGGATGCTGGCAGCTCCTTGCGTATTCGCTTGGCAAACACAGTCATTTCCTTCGCCGCCTGAATATCGCCGCGCGCTTCGGCAACGCTGATGCCGGTTTCGTAAGCCTTCAATGCCTCTTCGGGCTGTCCGGCATCAACCAGTGTTTTTCCGAGAGCTTTCCAGGCAGCGGAATAGTGTTTGTCACGGTCCACGGCGTTTCTGAAGCATTTTTCTGCCTCACCGAGCGCCCCTTCTTTCAAATATTCGTTACCCAGCGAGAAGCGCAACAAGGCACCGTCGCGCGGGCCGTCGATCATTTTTTCCAGAGATGCAATACGTGGGTTCATGTGGGGTCAGGTCTAAAATAGCGGTTTTGAAATTCACGACAGGAAACGCTCATGGCCAAGACCATCATCTCGACCCCTAACGCCCCCGCCGCCATTGGCACCTATTCACAAGCAGTCAAGGTGGGCGGTACGGTTTATCTATCCGGGCAGATCGGCCTCGATCCGGCTTCCATGCAGATGGTAGACGGGATTGATGCACAAATCGTTCGCGTTTTCGACAATCTCAAGGCGGTAGCAGAAGCTGCGGGTGGTTCGCTGGCTGATGTGGTCAAGCTCAATGTCTTTTTGACCGACCTCGGCAACTTCGCCAAGGTGAATGAAATCATGTCCAAATACTTCAGCCAGCCCTTCCCGGCGCGTGCCGCAGTCGGCGTCAAGGAACTGCCGCGTGGTGCGCTGGTTGAAGCGGATGGTGTGATGTTCATCGGCTGATGACCTCATCCGGCGCTTCGGCTCCCGCTCCTCCAGGCATTCGTGCCTCTGAGGCGTTGTGCAAAAAACTGGCAAAAATCGGCCTCCACAGCGAGGCCGGTTTACTGATCCATTTGCCCCTGCGTTACGAGGATGAAACACAGATCACTCGCGTCATCGACGCGCCCTGGGGCGAGCCGGTGCAGATTGAAGTGGTCGTCCAGACCAGCGAAATCCAGTATCGCCCGCGCCGGCAAATGATCGTCAAAGCGGCGGATCGCTCCGGCGAAATCACTCTGCGCTTCTTCAGCTTCTACCCCAGTCATCAGGCGGCGCTCGCCGAGGGCAAACGGGTTCGCGCCTTCGGTGAAGTGCGCAGCGGCTTTTTCGGTGCCGAGATGATGCACCCGCGCTTTCATGGCGTTGAAGAAGGCGAGCCGTTGCCGGCAGGTTTGACCCCGGTTTACCCGACCACCGCCGGCGTTTCAAGCAATACCCTGCGCAAGCTGATCGCTGCAGCACTGGCCGAAGGCGATTTGGCCGACACGCTCGACGAAGACCTACGCCAACGTCTGAAACTCCCCGGCCTGGCCCGCACCCTGCGTTTTCTTCACTCGCCAACCATCGGCACTGAAGTCGACGCATTGCATGCACGCAATCATCCGGCCTGGCGGCGAGTCAAGTTTGACGAAGTTCTCGCCCAACAAATGTGCCTGCGCCGCGCCTATCTCGCCCGGCGCGAACAAGGGGCGCCAGTACTGATCGCGCAGGATAATCTCGGGGCACGCCTGCTCGACCAATTGCCGTTCGGCCTGACCGGTGCGCAATTACGGGCAATAGCCGAAATTGCCGGCGACCTCTCCCAACCTTACCCGATGCAGCGTTTGTTGCAGGGCGATGTCGGCGCCGGCAAAACCATTGTTGCGGCGCTGGCGGCCTGCCAGGCAATTTCAGCGGGTTGGCAGGCTGCGTTCATGGCACCGACCGAAATCCTCGCCGAACAACATTATCTGAAACTAAAGGCTTGGCTGGAACCGCTCGGTGTGCGCGTTGCCTGGCTTTCCGGCAGTTTGAAAAGCAAAGCGAAGCGCGAGCAATTAGCAGCGACGGCTGCTGAGGCACAACTCGTTGTCGGCACCCACGCACTGATTCAAGATGGCGTCGATTTTGCCAAACTAGGCCTCGCGATTGTCGATGAGCAACACCGCTTCGGTGTCGCCCAGCGCCTTGCCTTGCGCAAAAAGGGCGACAACCCGCACCAGTTGATGATGTCGGCTACGCCCATCCCGCGCACCCTGGCGATGAGTTATTACGCCGATCTCGACGTCACCGTGCTCGACGAATTGCCGCCCGGCCGGACACCGATCAAGACGCGACTGGTCGCCGACAACCGGCGCGATGACGTGGTTGGGTTTGTCGCCAAGCACATTGAAGAAGGCCGGCAGGTTTATTGGGTTTGCCCGCTGATCGAAGAATCCGAAGCGCTGCAATTGCAAACGGCGCAGGATACTTACGAACAACTTTCCATCGATTTACCGGCGTTGACCGTAGGACTCGTCCATGGCCGCATGAAGGCGGACGAAAAGCAGTCGGTGATGGCCGCTTTTGCCGCTGGCGAGATTGATGTGCTGGTCGCAACAACGGTCATTGAAGTCGGTGTCGATGTACCCAACGCCAGCTTGATGGTCATCGAACACGCCGAGCGTTTTGGCCTTTCCCAATTGCACCAGTTGCGTGGCCGGGTCGGGCGCGGCGCGCATGAATCAAGCTGCGTGCTGATCTACGCCGGGCCACTATCGGAAACCGCCCGCCTGCGCCTGAAAATCATTTTCGAGAACACCGATGGCTTTGAAATCGCTCGTCAGGATTTAAAGCTGCGTGGCCCCGGTGAGTTCGTCGGTAGCCGGCAAAGCGGCGTGCCTCTCTTGCGCTACGCCGATCTGGAGATGGATGTCGATCTGGTTGAAATGGCGCGCGAGGTGGCTGAGGATATGTTGATAAAGCACCCGGAGCAGGCTGAACGCCACCTGAAACGCTGGCTGGGGTCGCGCGAAGAGTTGCTTAAATCCTAGCCCGCCTGGGTATTGTTGGCTCCTGCAGCGTTAAGAAATGTCACCTCTCCACCATATGCGCGGCGCATGCTATCAGGATTTATTGATAGCATCAATGGGGGGATTTCTCCATAGACTACGAACCAGAAGATCAGGATGCTTTGGTATGTCTGGGCAAAATTTTTGTTTTTGTCCAGACATCACCAACAGATTTTCCAGTAGCTAACAACACCTTCGTGTGGAGACAACGATGAGAAATAAACCAAAATGCTCGCCCCAGCGACTTGCCTTGATCGGATTGGGACTGGGCACTTCCATGCTGCTGACCGCCTGTAATGGCGATGACGACGGAGGTAGCAATACAAGTCCTCCGCTAACTGTAAATCAAAAGCCTGATTTCATAGCAGGTGCACTTAGCGAAAAAAGCTACGACGGCAACAGCGATGACTTGCTGACTGCCGGATTGGGAAAAACAGGACTAGGCGGCGCAGCACCAGCCTACACCTCACCAAGCGCACCAACCGCTGCCGAATTAAGGCGCAATGCCATTTACAACAATTATCGTGCCCTGATCGACTACACCGCTGGCGGTGGGTATGGGCTATTGTATGGACCGAACGTAGACAAAACTGGAGCCGTGACAAGCTCTGAGGGAAAAATTGCTGGCAGCGAAACTATCGCCTACGCCGATGATGGCAGTGGACGGCAAAATGTGACCTTGATGGTACAAATACCAAGCAGCTTTGATATTGCCAACCCATGCATCATCACCGCAACCTCTTCAGGCTCCCGCGGCATTTACGGCGCTATTGGCACCGCCGGCGAATGGGGTCTCAAGCGAGGTTGCGCTGTTGCCTATACAGACAAGGGTTCCGGCAACGGTTTTCATGACTTGATGAACGACATGGTGACACGTCAGGATGGCACACTTGGCACAAGCAGTACCGTCGGTGCCTCCGCCTTGTTCCGGGCAAATTTGACGGCAAGTGAGATAAGCACCTTCAACAGCCAGTTTCCGAATCGCGTTGCTTACAAACACACTCATTCAGAGAATAATCCTGAGCGTGACTGGGGGCGCGATACCTTGCGGGCCGTAAAGTTTGCCTTCTACGTACTGAATCAAAAATATGGCAATACCATTGAAGGCCAGAGCGGCCAACGCTCGGTAGTTGTTACACCAGCCAATACCTTGGTTATTGCTTCTTCAGTATCGAACGGCGGTGGCGCAGCACTGGCGGCAGCCGAACAGGATAGCGAAGGTCTGATCGACGGTGTGGCTGTTGCCGAACCACAGGTGCAACCTCTTTCGACGGCCAGCCTGACGATCAAACAAGGTGCGACGACTATCAGCACCCAAGGCAAGCCGCTGGCTGACTACTTCACTTTTGCCAACCTTTATCAACCCTGTGCAGCCTTGTCCTCACAAGCGGGCTTGTCGCTTGCAGCAGCATTCTGGCCTGCGGCTTACACCACATCGGCAACCAACCGTTGCACCGGTCTGAAAGCCAAGGGTTTGTTGACCGCCAGCACAACCGAAGCCCAGGCCGATGAAGCGCTACAGAAAATGCTGCAATATGGCTGGCAGAGCGAAAACAATTTCCTCCAGCAGTCACACTTCAGATTCGCAACCAATTCAATTGCCCTTACCTACGTCAATACCTACGGTCGATTCAAGGTCAGCGATAATGTCTGCGGCTACAGCTTTGCCAACACAAATTCAACCGGTGATGTAATTGCTCAGGTGGCAGCAACCCAGGCCGGACTCTTCGCCAGTGGTAACGGTGTACCGCCAACCAGCGGCGTGAACATTGTGTTCAATGACTCTGTTGGTGGTGCAAAACTCGACTTTCTGGCGATTTCACCCTCAACAGGTTCTGCCGATTTTGCACTTGATGGGGCCTTGTGTCTGCGCTCGCTGGTCACCGGTAAGGACACGGTTTCTGGTTCAGCCCACAGCGGAACACTCAAGTCTCAGTCCGATCGGGTAATTGCAGGAATTCAGGAAGTGCAACTGAATGCCAATTTGCGTGGCAAACCGGTCATCGTCGTTGCCGGACGCAATGACACTTTGATTCCGGTGAACCATGCGGCAAGAGCCTATGTTGGACGAAACCTGACGCAAGAAGCAGCCGGGTCAAAGTTACGCTACTACGAGGTTACCAACGCCCAGCACTTCGATACCTTCATTGCTTTTGGTGCACTACTCGGCTATGACAGCCGCTTCATACCGCTGCATCGTTACTTTAACCAGAGTATGGATTTGATGTATGCCCATTTGAAGAATGGCACGCCACTACCAGCCAGTCAGGTGGTCCGTACAACACCACGTGCGGTAAGCTCGGGAGTAACGGCACCAATCACTGCGGCAAACGTACCGCCGATCAGCACAGTACCGCTGGCTGCTGATCAAATCGGCTTTGCCAACAACACCCTGAGCGTGCCGGACTAATCAGGAAGGCATCTTTCTGAAATGCCGGGGCAATTGTCGTCCCGGCATTTTTTTGCACACAATTTTCAAGGTACTACTTAGCGCCAATCAAGTTTTGAAATACTCCTCAATTAACCGGGCAACCTCCTTGGGTTGGTCGTAATGCAGCATGTGGTCGGCATCGTCGACCCAGACTTCATCAACGTTGGCAAAGCACTTCTGACGCGCCTCCCAGTCGCCGGGGCGGGTGGCGTACTCCTTGACGACCCAGGATTGGCGGCCCGCCACCCAGCGCACCGGGCAAGTCACTTGTTTCCACACCGCCATCGACTCCTCAAGGCGAAACAGGTAGGGGCCGGAAGCCTTGTGCCAAGGGTCGCCATTCCAGACAATGCCGTGTTTTTTGACGCCATGGCGATCATCGCCATCGCCTTCACGGGCCAGATGATGCGAGAGAAATTCGGCGCGTTCAGGCGTAATAAAACGATTGTCGCGTTGCAAGCGACTGGCAAAGGACGGGCGGTCGGCATAGACATGCATGCGCGGCGGCTTCTTCAAGGTATCGAGCCATTTGGTATAGCGCTCGGTCGCCATATCCGGCGTGGTAGGCGCAATACCGAAGCCTTCCAGCGTCATCACGCTAGCCACGCGATCCGGGCGGATGCCGGCATACAAACAGGAGAGAATCCCGCCCATGCTGTGCCCGGCCAGGCGAACCTTTCCTTCCGGCGCATAGTGATCGATGATGGCATCCAGATCACCAAGGTGCTCGACGAAGAAATAGGGTCGATTCAACCATTGGCTGGGACCGAAACCGCGCCAGTCCGGGGCAACGATGTTCCAGTCCTTTTTCAGCTCATCAACGACAAACTGGAAGGATGCGGAAACATCCATCCAGCCGTGCAGCAGAAACAGGGTCGGCGCTTCGGGATTGCCCCAGCGACGAATGTGCAGACGGGCATCGTTGAGATCAAGGTATTCAGAGCGTGAGGTAAGCATCGGTTTGGCTAAAATTTTTCAGGTGAAATTGGCAGTCGACCGTAACAGATGGGTCGCCGGCGCCCATTGTAGCCTGCGACGCACCCGTCAGCAGTGGTAGACTGTTGCCATATCGACAAGCCCCGACTCAAGCGCCAAAATTACATGAAATCATGGATTTAAACAGCCTGATCGAACTACTCGGCGACAAAACAGCCATAGCCTTCACTGGCTTGTTGATTGGTGTTGGCTTTGGCTTCTTCGCGCAACGCTCCCGCTTCTGTCTGCGCTCGGCAGTGGTTGAATTCTGGAACAGAAACGGCACCAGCAAGTTGTCGATTTGGCTACTGGCTTTCTCGACGGCGCTGATAACCACGCAGACCTTCATTCTCGAGGGCTGGCTTGATGTTTCTCAGGCCCGGCAACTGGCAGCAACCGGCAGCCTTTCCGGCGCGCTGATCGGCGGCCTGCTCTTTGGCATTGGCATGATCCTCGCACGTGGTTGCTCCTCGCGCATGCTCGTCCTCGCGGCTAACGGCAACCTGCGCGCACTACTCACCGGCCTGATCTTCGCCGTCTCGGCACAAGCCTCACTGAGCGGCCTGTTTTCACCGCTTCGCACCTGGATTTCTGGCCTATGGACGATTGAAGGAGGCGCGTCACGCGATCTGCTTGCCACGTTTCATCTCGGCCATGCAGGCGGCCTGCTTTTCGGGCTGCTCTGGCTGGTTCCTGCTTTTCACTTTGCCCGGCGAAGCTCACTTAACCGTCGTGAGTGGCTGGGTGCCATCGGTGTCGGCATCATGGTTGCCCTTGCCTGGTTGCTGACATTTCAGATTGGCAGCCTATCCTTCGACATTGTGCCGACCCAGAGCCTGAGCTTTACTGGCCCTTCGGCCGACATGCTGATGCTGGTTCTATCGCCACCCGGACAACCCTGGGATTTTGATATCGGACTTGTGCCAGGCGTCGTTCTCGGCTCATTCATTGCAGCACTCTGGCAACGCGAACTCAAGCTGGAAGGTTTCAAGGATGGCCATAGCATGCGCCGCTACATCATCGGTGCAATCTGCATGGGCTTTGGCGGCATGCTCGCTGGCGGCTGCGCGGTTGGCGCAGGTGTCTCAGGCGCCTCGGTTTTTGCATTAACCGCATGGATATCGCTGATCGGTATGTGGTTGGGTGCAGGGCTGATCAATGCACTGGTTGATCGCCCCCCAACAGATAAAAAAACGGCAGAGCTTGCTGCCTCTGCCGATACCTCCTTGCAACCCTGAAATCAGGTTACTTGGGGAAATACATTTTTGCCTTGTCCAGCTTGTAGGTCCATGGCAGGTTGGCGTTTTTCCAACCATTAACCGCCCGTTGCCCGGTCTTGGCACCATCCTTGACGGAATCGCCTTCGAATCCCTCGGCTATCGAATAGACCTTGGTGTAACCGGACATCTGCAAACGATCCGCCGCCTTTGAACTGCGGTCACCGGAACGACAGATCAAGATAATTGTTGCATCCTTGCCCAAACCTTTTTCCTTCAGCCGGCGTTCAAGCTCCGCGGCAAAATCAACGTTTGGTTCAAGCATGTACATGTGCCGCTTGTCGTCCCATTCACCCATGATTTCCGGATGTTCGACATAAGGCACGAGCGCATCTGCGTCGCCCGGCCAACCAACGTACATGGCTTCAGCACGGGTGCGGATATCGAAGAATGCGACGCCTTTCGGGTCTTTTTTCTTCATCTCAAAGGCTTGTTGCGGCGTCAGATAGAGCGCTATTTTGCTGCGTTTGATTTCTGGCAGATTCGTCCAGTCTGACGAACCGGGCGCCCAATCTGCAGCAAAAAGCGCTGACGAGGCAGTTAACAGCCCGGCCAGCAATAGATTACGAAACAAATTTATCTTTGAACTCATACCATTCCGGGGTTATTCGCCGCGCCTTTCAGGGTTGGCAAGTTGAGATTGACTCGTATGACAGTCTTGATGTCACGCAGATATTTTGCCACGACATCCCAAATCGGCTCACCGGAATTTTTCGCCTCTTCCGAGACGGGTGCCCAGCCGGCCACTTTATAGGTCTTGTTCGGGTCAATCAACTGCCCCTTGAGCATCATGTTCTGGATGCGGCTACCCATCTTGCCGGTTGGATCGCAGGTATATTGCAGGCCGCCAACGCGCACCATGTCGCCCCCCTGCTGGTAATACGGGTCGGCATTGAACAGGTTGTCGCAGACGTCTTCCAGTACCGTCTTGATCATCTCGCCACTCATATTGGTGACCGTCGTCCACGGGTAGGTAATCGCGGTCTGGTCCAGCACGTGTTCCATCAAAATCGGCTGCCCCGGCAAGAGCGATGTGCCCCAACGGAAGCCCGGCGAGAAAGCGATTTCAGCGTCCTTGACCTTCATCAGCGAGTCGAGAATCACCTGGTCAAACGTGCCATTAAAGTTGCCGCGACGGTAAAGCGTGCCTTCGGTAATCGCCAGCTTTTCATTGAGCTTGGACAAATACGGCGCACGCGCTTTGTCGATCAAGGTCTGCATATCCTTGTCGGCCGGCAACAGATTGGCGAAAACGGGCAGCAACTTGTAGCGGAAATCGGCGATCTTGCCGTTTTTCACATCGAAATCGAGCACACCGAGGTACTTGCCGTTCGAACCGGCGTTGGTCACCAGCGTCTGGCCGCCGGCATTCTTGACGGTAACCGGTGCCGGCATGCCGTCGTGGGTGTGTCCGCCGAGGATGGCGTCAATGCCTTTGACGCGCGAGGCCATCTTGAGGTCAACGTCCATGCCGTTGTGCGACAGCACAACCACCACCTGCGCACCGGCGGCGCGGGCTTCGTCGACGGTCTTCTGCATGTTCTCTTCCTGGATGCCGAAGCTCCAGTTCGGCGTCTGCCAGCGCGGGTTGGCGATCGGCGTGTAGGGGAAGGCCTGGCCGATGATGGCGACCGGCACGCCGTTCATGTTCTTCATCACGAAGGGCTTGAAAACGGCGTCGCCAAAGTCGGTGGTCTTGACGTTCTGGGCGACGATGTCGATCTGGCCGGCGAAATCCTTTTCCTCGATTTCCTTGACCCGGGCCTCGCCGTAGGTCGATTCCCAGTGCAGGGTCATGACATTGACGCCGAGCGCCTTGCAGGCATCAACCATGTCCTGCGCGTTGGTCCACAACGCCGTGCCGGAACCTTGCCAGGTATCGCCACCGTCGAGCAGCAACGCGCCGGGACGAGTTGCCTTCATGCGCTTGACCAGCGTTGCGAGATGGGCAAAACCGCCAACCTTGCCGTAGGTCTGGGCGGCCTTTTCAAAATTCAGATAGGTGTAGGCATGCGCTTCGATAGTGTTCGGCTTGAAGCCAAAATGCTTGAGCAGGTTGTCGCCAACCAGGTGCGGCACCTTGCCGAACTGATCGCCAAAACCGAGATTGACGTTCGGCTCGCGGAAATAAATCGGCAATAACTGAGCGTGGCAATCGGTGATGTGCAGCAGACTGACATTACCGAACTTCGGCAAGTCATAGAGTTTTGCCGCGCCTTTTTCAGCCAAAGCAATGTCACTGTGCAAACTCATGCCGCCGGCCGTTGCAACGGCCATGACCTGAAGGAATTCCCGACGACTCATGCTCATTTTTTTATCCTTAAACAAAATTTCTGTGCCGCAAATAAATGCTCGGCTGCATAAGCAACCGAGCCAATCACGCAAACTTAATCTTTATTGACGGGCGACTCCGGATCAACCAGAAACGCGACGATGTGGGTAATCTGTTCAGGCGTCAGCCAATTCAGCAAGCCAAATCGCGGCATGTTGGTACAGGCCGTGAAGGAATTGGAGTTGTAAATCTTGTCGTAGGCGTACTTGATGATTTCATCAGAAGTACCGCGCAGCTTGCTGAAGTTGCGCAGGCTAGGCCCGATCGTGCCATAGGCCAGCTCCTTCTTGGCCAGTTCGTGACAGGCATAACAGTTGCCGCCACGCAGCCGGCCAGCCGGATCCGGCTGAATAAAGCCGATATGGCCGCCGGTTCCCACTGCGGCCAGCTTCTCGCCTTCCTTCCAGTCGCCGATCAACTTGCCATCAACCGGATAGCGGATTGTCGCCTTGTTGGCTTTCTCCAGTTGCTCACCGAGCTTGCGCGGCGGATTGTCGCGATACTGGCCACAGGTCTTCATCGTTTCATCCTGCTCCAGACGGGTCATCCAGTACTTTGGATTATCGGCACGGAAAGAGGAACGGAACATCTGCTCGGCTTCCTTGGCATATTTCCCACCCGGCGCTTCTACCGTCTTCTGAGCCAGAGCTGAGGAAACAACGGTTACGGTCAACGCGCAAAACAGGGCAATTTTTAGTTTCATGGTCATCCCCTTAGCGCTTGATTCCCGGCGTTTCCATCACGGTGCCGGTTGCATTTTTTTGCAGGTAGGTTTCCAGGGCGATCACTGAATCGGCCAGATAGTTAGGTTCAGGCCAGCGCGCCTGGCGCATGCAGTCGATCAAACGCCGCTGCATGGTCCACACTGCTCCTTGCGATACGCGGTAGGACGGCCAGGTTTTCATCGCGACGCCAGCACCTTCCTTGGTCGTCAGATTGCCCAGATCCTGCAGACGAATCCGCTTGCCGTCCTGGCCGTGGCAGATCGAACAAGAGAAATCCTGCGGACCAGAGCGGCGGTAGAAAATGTACTCACCCATCTTGGCCATTTTGGCCTCTTCCGGGTGCGTTGCCGTTACATTGATCGGCTTGCCGTTCGACTTGGCGCCAATGTAAGTGACGATGGCTTCGATATCGGAATCGGTACCCGGTTTGGAATACCAGTTCTTGGTCACTTCCTGAGCAGTAAAACCTTGCAGTGTGACCATGCAATGGACGAGGCGGGATTCGACATCCATTACCTTGTTGGTGTCCTTGAAATATTTGGGCAACTGGGCGTAGGCGCCATCCAGCTTGCCGGGGCCAAGGCCCATGTCACACTGTTCGAGTGATGCTTTTTTCGGACCGCGCTTCTCAGTCCACAAACCTTCGCCTTTGACTTCGAGTAAGTCAGCCGGATTGCCATCAGCCAGCGCTTCGCGATACTTCGCCAACTCGTCAGCCACTTTGCTGTCTTGTGCCAGCACGCCGCCAGAAAATACGGTCGCCACCGTCAGCCCAACCAGCGTTTTCGTTAAACCTTGGAACATTATTACTCCTCCGGGGAAGTACAGCCGGCAGCTACGGTCTACGCCGTTTCACTGCCGTTTTTCATGCTTTAGCCAATTGCGGCTTCGTCAGTACGGGTGTCGCCCTTGTTGTCTTTCCAGCTAACAATGATCTTGTCACCCTTGGCACCGCCTTTGAACTTGAACGCCAGGTATGGGTTCTTGGACACAGAGGAACCGAATTCGCTGCTCAAAACCACCTTGTCACCATGCTTGGCGGTCAGTTCGGTAATGAACCAGGCCGGCACGATGGCACCAGCCGCATCCTTGCGCTGCCCTGTTTCCATTTCGTGGCTGATCAGCACTTTGACTTCGGTAACGCCGTCCTTGCTGGCGGCGCGGATTTTCATTGGATTGCCCATATATTTCTCCTGTATTCAGTAAATGTCGTGGCCGATTAGCCGCCGCAGCCGCCCAGCGTTACTTTGATCTCTTTCGTGGCCATGAAGAACTTGCCGTCCGACTTGACCAGTGCGTAAACATTGGAGGTCTGGCCCATTTTGACGCGGGTCTGGACATTGGCTTCCGTGCCTTCCGGCAGATTGAAGGTAGCCGACAGGGCATTCGGGTTCTTCTCGATCAGGATGGCAACCATCGTGACGTTGGGCAGCGTGGAGCTGACGCCAACCGGCACAACAGCGCCGTTTTCAGCGATATCCGGGCCGGTGACCTGAACATCCTTGCTATCGGTCGGAGTGCCGGCACCAATTGCCTTCAGCGTATCGGCCATGCTCTTGGCGTCAAAAGCGGCCTTGTTCCAGTCAGCCAGAGCCATGCCCGGCGTGATAATGCCGGCAGCAGCAAGAACGGTGAGAAGCGCGGCACCTGAGCCGGTCTTCAGTACATTACGACGTTGATTGTTCATAACTTCTCCTCTCAAAATTTTGAAATTACTTTGCGCCTGACAGAATCCACTTAACCAGTGTCTTCAAATCTTCATCTTTCAAATGCCCATTGGGCGGCATTGGTATCGCGCCCCAAACACCTTGACCACCGGCCTTGACCTTGGCCACCAGACGGTCCTCGGCGTCGGGCTGGCCCTTGTAGCGAGTCACGACTTCGTTGTAGCCGGGACCGACGATCTTGCTATTGACGCCATGACAGGCCATGCAACCACTCTTGGTTGCCAGTTCCAGATTCGGATTGACCGCAACTGGCGCAGCGGCAGCACCGCCCAGAGTTTTGGTGCCACGTACCGGGCCGAAATTGCGGTTCTGGTCGTACAACTCGCCATGGGCCGTGCGCGCGTAATCGGGCAGGGTTGAACCGATCAGCACTTCCGGCTTGCAATTTTTCATGCACGCCTTGTTTTGCGTATCCGGCTTGCCGCCGTTGCCGATCCCGCCTTTGGCAGCCGAGGCACCGGTCCACATGCCATGGTCGGTGGTCATGCCGTTACGGTTGGGCAGCAGTTTCTGGACGTCAGCAATGTTCTTATCCGACAGCACAAAATCACCCGGCACCATTTCAGACAAATTCAACAGGTAGGCAAGAATTGCGTAGACATCATCCGGCTTCAGCGATTTCGGCGCAGTCCAGGGCATGGCGCGCTGGATGTAGTCGAAGACCGTTGAAATCGTCGCCACCTTGGTAAAGGTCGTGCGCTGCGGCAGTTCGCCGGACGAGAGGCCCTTGACGCGCCCCGTCTGCATGTCGTCCTTGGTCGTGCCACCGACCAGCGGTGTGAATACTTCATTCGACTCGCCGAAGGTGCCGTGACAAGACGCACATTTCTCCTCGAATAGTTCCTGCCCCTTATCGACTGAGCCTGACCCCTTGGGCAAACCCTTGAAGTCCGGGCGCACATCGATGTCCCAGGCCTTCACTTCAGCCGGCGTTGCCTGACGGCCAACACCTTTGAAATTATCGAAGGCAAATGTTGCGGTCGACGCTGAAAAGAGCGCTAAAACGAGAATGGTCTTAGAGAACCTGAACATTGCTGACCTCCCCGCTTTCGATGACTTTCCAGGATTGAATGGCGTTGTTGTGATAGATCGACTTGGTGCCGCGCACCTTGCGCAATTGGCCGTAGCTCGGTTGTACGAAGCCGGTTTCATCAATGGCGCGTGACTGCAGAATGGCCGGTTTGCCGTCCCACACCCAATTGATGTTGAAGCGCGTCAGCGCCTTGTTCTGGATCGGGCCTTCCAGACGCGCCGTCTGCCAGTTGATGCCGCCATCAAAGGAGACATCGACCTGCTTGATGCAACCGCGACCGGACCAGGCGAGGCCGGAAACGTTGAAGAAACCTTTTTCAAGCAGCGTCTGACCACCGGAAGGTGTCGTGATAACCGACTTTGCTTCCTGCACAGAGCTGTACTGGCGATGCAGGCCGCTGGGCAACAAGTCGATGTAATGTACCGCTTCATCCTTGGTTGCATAGGGTTTGTCACCAACTTCGATACGACGCAACCATTTGACCCAGGAAACCCCCTGCACACCCGGCACGATCAGGCGCAGCGGATAACCGTTTTCCGGGCGCAGCATTTCACCGTTCTGGCCGTAGGCGACAAAGACTTCGCCCGACTCGACCATTTCCATCGGAATGGTGCGCGTCATTGAGGAGCCATCAGCACCTTCTGCCAATACGTAACGTGCCTTTTTGAAATCAACGCCGCAGTCTTCAAGCAGGTGCTTGAGCGGCACGCCGGTAAATTCCGAACACGAGAGCATGCCGTGCGTGTATTGCACAGTCGGCACCGCCACATTGCCCCACTCCAGGCCGGTGTTGGCACCACACTCGATAAAGTGGATACGCGATACGGATGGCAAACGCATCAGTTCGTCCATGGTGTACACCTTGGGCTTCTTGAGCAAGGAATCATCCGAACCATTGACCATCAAGCGGTGCCTGGTCGGATCGACATCCTGCCAACCCTGATGATGGCGCTCGAAATGCAGGCCGGACGGCGTGATGATGCCGAACAAGCCCTGCAACGGCGCAAATGACACCGAGGCGCCGCCAACGCGGGCCAGACCCGGCGATTCACGGCGCAGCAACTGGCTTTCAAATTTGGAAGGTTTGCCGTACGGATTGGTCGCTACGGGCTGACCGAGCGTTGTGGTCCACGTCGGATTCTCCAGAATATTCGGATCCCCCTCGCTGGCCCGCGCCACCATCGGTGCCGCCAATGCAGCCCCCGCTGCGACAAAGCTCTTGCGCAGGAAATCACGGCGTCCTGCCGCAACCGCCTTGACCTGTTCTTCAGACAGGAAGTTTTCCGGTGCGGCCCTTAAGCGCCCCGGATTTAAAACACGATCCACCATTGAGTTGACCCCTCTATGTTGTTTACTTAAATAATTTCACTACGCTGCCGCAATACCGAATTGATCACCCATGTCCCTGCAAGCCACCGTAATGCTGACCGTGCGGCAGATATCGACAAAATTCGGATCGATAACCCGATAAAAAACACTATTTCCCTCACGCCGGCGATCAACCACGCCGGCACGGAAAAGAATATTCAAGTGGCGCGAAATATTGGCCTGCGTCAGCCCCACTTTCTCGACCACCGCCTTCACCGCGCGCTCCTCGGCACAAAGGCAGGAGAGAATGCGCAAACGGGTTGGATCGGCAAGCAAACCGAAGTAATGTGCGACCTGTTCAAAGACCTGATTCTCTTCGTTCATTTTGATTTTTTGATCTGAATTAAGAAACAATGTATAACCCCATACTTATATAGTCAACTACTTATATTGTTGCGCCGCAGCATGCAATTTATCTAAAAGCGCTATAACCTTTGTTCTACGCCACACAACACAAAGAAGTACAAATTCTGGCCATATGTCTAATTACTACATCATCACAGAGGAGATGTCTCGATGAAGCTGCTACCCACAATCGCAACGCTCTGCCTGGTTGCCGCAACCGGTGCCGCGCAGGCCGCTGACCCAAATCTTGGCCGCAATCTGGCCGCTACGTGCGCCAACTGCCACGGCACCAACGGCAATGCGCTCAAGGGTGCCGGCATGGATTCTCTGGCCGGCATGGAAAAATCAAAAACCCTGCAGAAACTGGCTGATTTCAAGAGCGGCGACAAGCCCGCCACGATCATGCATCAGATCTCCAAGGGCTACACCGACGAACAGCTTGATCTGATCGCCACCTATTTCGCAGCGCAAAAGTAAGGGGAAAACAAAATGATGCTGATGAAAAGACGAGATTTCCTGAAAGTTGGCGCGGCAGCTGGCGCGATGGCCTCTCTCTACGGCTGCGCCGGCGGCGGCAAGGCCAGTGGCCATGTTGTTGTGGTCGGCGGTGGCTACGGCGGTGCGACCATCGCCAAATATCTGCGCATGTGGAGCGAAGGTGGCGTTCAGGTCACCCTGATCGAACGTAACCCGACCTTCATCTCCTGCCCGATCTCCAACTTGGTCATTGGTGGCACCAAGACGATGGAAGACATCACCGTCAGCTATGACGGCCTGAAGAACAAATGGGGCGTCCGTGTTGTTCAGGATGACGTTGTTGCGGTCGACGCCGCAAAACGCTCAATTTCCTTGAAGGCCGGCGGTGCAATGAGTTATGACCGTCTGGTGCTGTCACCCGGCGTCGACTTCATGTGGGACGACATCCCCGGCCTGAAGAGCGCCGAAGCCCAGAGCAAAATCCTGCACGCCTGGAAAGCCGGCCCGCAAACGGTTGCCCTGCGCCAACAGTTGGAAAGCATGAAGGACGGCGGCACCTACGCCATCTCCATCCCGAAAGCGCCTTACCGCTGCCCGCCCGGCCCCTACGAGCGCGCCTGTCTGGTCGCCGACTATTTCAAGAAGAGCAAGCCGAAATCAAAAGTCATCATCCTCGATGCCAATGAAGATGTGATGTCGAAGAAAGCCTTGTTCACCAAGGCCTGGACCGATCTGTACAAGGGCATGGTCGAATACCGCAACAATAGCGAAGTGAAGGATGTCGAAGTCGGCACCAACACTGCCGTGCTCGAATTCGACAAGTTCAAGGCGGATGTACTCAACGTCATCCCGCCGCACCGCGCTGGCGACATCGCCCACAAGTCGGGCATCAAGCTGATCAACAATCGCTGGGTGGACATCAACTGGCTGAGCATGGAATCAACCAACACACCGGGCATTCATGTGCTGGGCGACGCCATTTTCCCGGCGCCGACCATGCCCAAGTCCGGCCATATGGCCAACCAGCATGGCAAGCTGGCCGCCGCAGCCATTCTCAACCAGCTCTCCGGCCTCGAACCGAGCCCGACACCGGTCGTCATGAACACCTGTTACAGCTTCGTTGATGCCAAAAATGCCATCCACGTTTCTTCGGTACATCAATATGACGCAGCTACCAAAACCGTTCAACCAGTCAAGGGCGCCGGCGGCGTTTCTGCTGCACGCAACGAACTTGAGGGCAAGGCGGCTATCGGTTGGTCGAAAAATATCTGGGCAGATATGCTGACCTGAGATTGTTCAACCGCTAAAACAAAAGGCCGCAAAAAATGCGGCCTTTTTTCTTGTCGAGCGCGCCCCGAAGGAAGCACTCATGGGGTGTAACAGCTTAGTCGAGCGTGGCGATGTACTCGGCAACAGCGTTTCTTTCCAGTTCGGTGAGCTTTGAGGCCACGGTATGCATCACCGCATTGTCGTTATTACGCTCGCGACTGTTGAACTGTTTCAACTGATCTTCGGTATAGCGCGGATGTTGGCCGGCGAGACGCGGCAATTGTGGCGTACCCAGCCCTTTGGGTCCGTGACAGCTGGCACAGGCGGGCAAGCCGGAAAATTGATTGCCACGGCTGAAAACAAACTTGCCGACAGCAACCAGATCCGCATCTCTAACCGGGCGCGCACTGGGTTTTTTGCCCTCAAAAAAGGCACCGAGCGCCTTCATTTCAGCCGGTGTCAA
>ERZ724510.398-NODE-398-length-25056-cov-6.007840_pt1 | contig 25056 bp, 23 predicted proteins | sample MGYA00376043_ERZ724510 | MGnify/ENA primary metagenome ERZ724510 (study PRJEB28724, sample SAMN07190888) | wastewater metagenome | isolation source: influent of sewage treatment plant in Hong Hong | place: USA: Christiansburg, Virginia | collected 2016-03-01 ... | reverse complement strand
GTACAAGACAGTTGTGGCATGATTGCTCCAAGAATTATTGCAATGATTGTTAATGAAGCCTACTTTGGTTTAGAAGATAACATAAGTACAAAAAAGGAGATTGATATAGCTATGAAATTGGGCACCAATTATCCTTATGGCCCTTTTGAATGGAGTGAAAAAATTGGATTACACAACATTTATCAGTTGCTAATCAATTTAAGCAAACAAGATAAACGTTATACACCAGCCAATTTATTGGCAACAGAAGCTACTAAAAAAATATAAACTTACCAATGGCTTTATTATTAAATATAGATACAGCAACAGATCAAGCTAGTGTTTGTTTATCGCTAAATACAGATCTGATACAAGAAATAAAAAGTGCCGATCAAAAAAATCATGGCTCATTTTTACAGCCAAGTATTCAACAAATATTGCAGCAAAACAATTTAACCATTCAACAAATAGATGCTGTTGCTGTAACACATGGTCCTGGAAGTTATACAGGTTTACGAGTTGGCTTGGCATCGGCAAAAGGCATTTGTTATGCACTGCAAAAACCATTAATTACAATCAATACTTTAGAAGTTATGGCTTGGGCAACTCGTTGGCATGTAAGTAAAAACTTGGTACTAGGTGCAGCTTACCAAATTTGCCCAATGATAGATGCAAGGCGAATGGAAGTTTTTACAGCAACCTACAATGAGGCATTAGAATGTGTTTCGCCAACAACGCCACTTATACTAAATGAACAATCTTTCGAAAACGAATTGAATAAAAATATGATGATTTTTTCCGGAAACGGAAGCTTTAAACTTAAAAACATATTAAAAAACACTAATGCTATTTTTGTAGACGAGTTGCACAGTTCGGCATCTATGATTTCCATTGCATTAAATAAATTTAACAGCAAATCCTTTACCAGTTTGGCTTACAGCGAACCCTATTATGGAAAAGAATTTTATAGCCCGGCTTCAAAAAAATAGTTCTTTAACTTCCGTACAGCATTTATATGCTATTTTATAAAAAAATTATTGTATACATTTGTAATATTATTTAATCCCCCAAAAAAATAGAGCATGAGTCAAACAAACATTGTTTTGCAAAATGGCAAAAATCCATTGAAGGTAGACTATCTACGTACCAAAAAAGCAGCACTAATTCTTAGAGCATTAAATCACAAACTTCGTCAGCAAATGATTAAGTTAATTGATGATAAGCAAAAAATTACTGTTACTGAAATTTACGTAAAATTAAGATTAGAGCAATCTGTTGCTTCTCAGCATTTGGCAATCTTGCGTCGTGCAGGTATTGTGGCAACAACTCGTGATGGTAAATTTATTCACTACAGTGTAAACTATCCACGTTTAGCTGAGGTTATAAAGTTTGCAGACGATTTATTGGGTTAATCTTCAATAATTTTTTCAATCAGTTTTATAATGAGTTATTTTGAATAACTCATTTTTTTTGCTTCTAGCTTTTCAACAACCTGTATGCATTTGTTAAAAACATTAAAATAAATATTCTATTGTAACTTTTTATTTTTAATGCATGAAAAACAAATTATACATTTTTCTCATTTTAATTGTATTCAGTTCTTGCAGAAGTTCCTTAACACAAACTGGTAAAGCCTCTTATTACTCAGATAATTTAAGTGGAAGCAAAACAGCCAATGGAGAAAAATACAAACCATCTGAACTAACAGCTGCTCATAAAAAATTGCCTTTTGGTACCAATGTTAAAGTAACCAATTTGCAAAATGGAAAAACAGTAAATGTTAGAATTAACGATAGAGGTCCTTTTGTTGCTGGTAGAATTATAGATTTAAGCAGAGCAGCAGCTAAAGAAATTGGCATGATACAATCTGGTGTAGTTAAAGTAAAAATTAGCTACAAGAAGAAGAAAAGTTCAAAAAAATAATTAATGTATTAAACAATACTTTCATTCAATGGTTTTACTCTTATGATTTCCATTTAGCTTAAAACTATATTTGCAGTATGAGCAAACCGTTTTTACACACAGTTTTATCTCCTAAACTATTAGATGTATACGATATTAAAAATAGCATTGTTGTTATTATAGATGTGTTTAGAGCTACAAGTACTATAGCAACTGCTTTATACAATGGAGCCCATAAAATAATACCTGTAGATGCTGTTGATAAATGTATTGCCATTGGCAATGCTACACCCAATAGCATTACAGCAGGAGAAAGGGATGGAAAAGTAATTGAAGGTTTACAATATGGCAATAGCCCTGCGGAATATCCTAGAAGTTTTATAGAAGGTAAAACATTGGTATTAACCACTACCAATGGTACCAAATTATTACACATGGCTTTAAAAAATGGAGCTAGTGAAATTATTACTGGATCGTTTCCAAATTTAGATGCAGTTTGTGCCTTTTTAACGGCTCAAAATAAAAATGTTTTCTTGGGTTGTAGTGCTTGGAAAGATAGATTTAATTTAGAAGATACTGTATTTGCAGGTGCTGTAATTAATGAAGTAAAAAATCACTTTACCATACATTGTGATAGCAGTTTAATGGCCAACCAAATGTACCAACATCACAAAAATGATCTGTTTGGTTTTGCACGTTTAACCACACATTGGCACAGATTAAGTCAATACGGATTGGATAAAGATTTAGAATATTGTGTTACGCCCAACGTAGCCAATACATTGCCAATATTTAGCAATGAAAGTTTAATAGCAGCAAAATAAAAAACCCATCATAGAAATGACGGGTGAATTGCTTAATAGCCCCAAATGAGCATATGAGAAAATTTCTTTTCCAATACAATATTCGACTAAACTAGTAGAATACACAATACCTCTTTTGGGGTAGTTATTTTAATATTATCTAAACAAACATTTACTTTACTTTGCCACAATCCAGCAAATATGATTCAACAACACAACTTTAATTCTGGTCCATCTATTTTGCCTCAAACTGTTTTGCAGCAAGCGGCACAAGCAATTATTGAATATAACAATACCGGTTTATCGCTTTTAGAACTTGGGCATAGAACTACACATTTCATAGCAATTATTGAAGAAGCTAAAACATTGGTAAAACAATTAATGCAACTGAACGATGATTATGAAGTGTTGTTTATGCACGGTGGTGCAACCACTCAATTTATGCAAGTTCCAATGAATTTGTTAGATAATGACCAAACAGCTGCTTATTGTGATAATGGAATTTGGGGAAGTAAAGCCATTAAAGAAGCTCAATTATTTGGCAATGTAAATGTTGTTTCTTCAACTGCAAATCAAAATTATACTTGTATTAATGAAGTGTTTGAACTGCCCAACAATGCTGCATACTTACACATTACAACCAACAATACTGTTGAAGGTACTCAATGGAACAACTTTCCTACAAGCAATATTCCTTTAATTGCCGACATGAGTAGCGATATTTTTAGTAGGCCAATTAACTTTAACCAATTTGCATTTATTTATGCTGGAGCTCAAAAAAATATGGGAGCTGCAGGTGTAAATTTAGTTGTAGTAAGAAAAGATATTTTAGGCAAAATAAAACGTCCAATTCCTGCTATAATGAATTATCAAAACCACATCAATGCAGGCAGTTTACTAAATACGCCACCTGTTTTTGCTGTGTATGTAGCCATGCTTACTTTAAGATGGATTGTTGCAGAAGGCGGATTGGTTGAAATGGAAAAAAGAGCCCAACAAAAATCCAACTTATTGTACAATACAATTGATGCACTTCCTTTATTCCATTGCCCTATTGCAAAAGAAAACAGAAGCAATATGAATGCTGTTTTCTTTATAGAAAATGAAAATTTGCAAAATCAGTTCCTTGATTTGTGTAAAGTAAATGGCATGGTTGGAGTAAAAGGTTATAGAACTGTTGGTGGTATAAGAGTTAGCATGTACAATGCTTTAGCAATGGAAAGCGTTGTGGCATTTACCAATTTAATGCAAACATTTGCAGCCGAAAATAGCTAAACAATATACTTTTTTATACAATATATTCTGTGTAATATTTTAACAATCAAAATCATTAATTCGTAGTTTATTATCTTGCAACACTTATGAGTAACATTAAACCATTTAAAGCACTTCGTCCGCAAGCTCAATTTGCAAAGCAAGTAGCTAGCCGTCCTTACGATGTTTTGAACAGTGCAGAAGCTAAAATTGAGGCTCAAGGCAACAACCATTCATTTTTATACATCACCAAAAGTGAAATTAGTTTAGACGATCAAATAGACATTCATTCTCAAGTAGTATACGACAAAGCCAAACAAAATTTAGATGCTTTTATACAAAGAGATGTACTGTTTAGAGACAATAAAGCTTGCTATTATATTTATGAATTGGTAATGCACGGTAGAAGCCAAACTGGTTTAGTAGCAGTTAGCAGTATTGAAGATTATGAAAACGATATTGTTAAAAAACATGAGTTTACTCGTCCAGAAAAAGAACAAGATCGCATCAATCACATTCGAACAACAGGAGCACAAACAGGCAATGTTTTTTTAGCCTATAGAAACAACAACCAAGTTGATGCTTTAATTGAAAATTGGAAAACAGTAAAAAGTCCAGTATATAATTTTACAGCTGAAGATGAAATAAGTCATACTATTTGGATTGTGAATGATGATGAAACAATCGCCAAAATTACCGAATTGTTCAATACCGAAATTCCTTGTACATACATAGCAGATGGGCATCATAGAGCAGCATCTGCTGCTAAAGTTCGCAATACTTTAGGCGAAAATGCAACTGTAGAAAGCAATTACTTTTTAACTACATTGTTTCCATCCAATCAACTATACATTATGGATTACAATCGTGTAGTAAAAGATTTAAATGGATTAACTGCCGAGGAGTTTTTAGCAAAATTAAACATCAATTTTAATGTAACCTTAGTTGGCAATCAAGCAGTACAACCCAAAGAATTGCACAGTTTTGGAATGTACTTAAATGGCAATTGGTATAAATTAATAGCTAAAGAAGGTACGTATACAAACGATCCAATTGGTGTATTAGATGTTACCATTTTATCTAATTTAATTTTAGATGAACTATTGAACATTAAAGATCAGCGTACGGATAAAAGAATAGATTTTGTTGGAGGAATTAGAGGTTTGGGCGAATTGGAAAAAAGAGTTCAATCTGGCGATATGCAAGTTGCTTTTAGTCTTTACCCAGTAAGCATAGATCAATTGTTCGATATTGCAGATAGTGGTAATGTTATGCCACCAAAAAGTACTTGGTTTGAACCCAAATTAAGAGATGGATTATTAACACATCTTATTTACGAATAGGCTGTACTATTGTGTTTTAAAAAAAGTGAATGAAAAAAATATTTATACTATTTATATTAATTGCTAGCATAGCTGTAACAACCTTTGCACAACCAGAACAATCTGCAAAAGAATTACACGAAACCGCTAAAACATTCATGCGTCAGGGCGATTACGACAATGCCATTTTAGTAATTAAAAGAGCATTAGAAAAAGACCCAACCAATTTAGAAATATTGAAAGATTTGGCTTTTTTACACTTTCTAAAAAGAGAGTACAGCCAAGCTATGGAAGTTTGCAAACCTTTAATTGAAAGACCGGATGCCGATGTGCCTACTTTTCAAATTTTAGGTCTAACATATAAAGCAGTTGCTGAGTATAAAGAATGTAGAAAATTATACAAAAAAGCCTTGCTAAAATTTCCTACAAGTGGCGTTATTTATAACGAATATGGAGAACTGTTGGCAATGGACAATGATTTAAATGCGGCGATTGTACAATGGGAAAAAGGAATTGAAGTAGATGCCAACTATAGTAGTAATTATTACAATGCAGTTAAATATTATTCTAAAAATCAAGAACCAGATTTGTTTTGGATTGCCATTCATGGAGAAAATTTTGTGAACTTAGAAAGCTATACTGCTCGTACAACAGAAATAAAAAAAACCGTACTTGAAGCTTACAAAAAATTATACGCTACAACCGATTTAACATCAACAGTAAAAAACAAAACAGTTGGTCCATTTGAAAAAGAAGTGCTAGAAACCTTAAATAAAAGCACCTCAATTGCACAAGATGGAATTAATGCAGATAATTTAATGGCCATTAAAACTCGTTTTGTATTAGATTGGTTTGAGGGCAAACAAACCAAATATCCATGTAGATTATTTGAGCATTACCAACACATGTTAAAGGAAGGCATTTTTGATGCCTACAATCAATGGTTGTATGGTTCAGTTTCCAATCCTGCTGCTTATGATTTATGGATTAAAACAAACAGCAAAGAGGCCGATGCATTTAAAAAATTTCAAACCGCTCGTATCTATAAAATTCCACAAGGACAGTATTATAAATAAAAATTGCAATGAAAAAAGTATTCAATATTTTATACTTCATTATTGCCCTAATGCCCTTTACTGCTAAAGCTCAGCCAGATTCTATATTAAATATTTATGCTGCTCAATTTCAAGAAGAACGCATCTTTATTCATTTCGATAAAACAAGTTACTTGCCAGGCGAAACCATTTGGTTTAAAGCCTATTTAATGCAAGGAATAGAAATTTCAGACATTAGCAAAAACTTTTATATTGAATTTGCTGATGCTGCTGGAAATGTGTTACATTATATTACTGCACCCATTGTACTTTCTTCGGCAAAAGGTATGTTTAAAGTACCTGAAACTTTTAAAGAAAACACTTTGTACATTAGAGCATACACTTCTTGGATGCTCAATTTTGATAGTGCTTTTCTCTATAAAAAAAGCATTCCTATTATTCAACCATCTGCAAAGCAACCAACCAAATTTGTACAGCCTATAACTTCATTAAACTTTTTCCCCGAAGGTGGTTATTTGGTAAATGATTTAAAAAGTAAAGTAGCATTTAAAGCTACTGACGCAATAGGCAATCCTGTATATTTTAAAGGAGCCATATTGAATAAATTGGGAAAAATAGTTGACTCAGTTAAGCCTACACACAACGGAATGGGTTTCTTTTATTTAACTCCACAAAAAGGAGAAATCTACACGTTAAAGTGGATTGATGAATGGCAAGTAGCACACAATTCAGTTTTGCCAACAGCCAAAGAAGATGGATTGGTAATGAACTTAAAACAAGAAGATCAAAAATTGTTGGTAAAAGTTACACGACCACCAAATTCAAAAGACAATTTTAAACTTATTCGTATAGTTGCTACTATGCACAAACAAATGGTGTATAGAGTTAGTACAAGGCTTGTTAATGCTGAATCCTACAATGGCGAAATTCCCATTGCCAATCTTCCTGAAGGCGTTTTACAAGTTACTGTTTTTGATATGAATTGGATGCCATTTGCCGAAAGAATTTGCTTCATAAAAAATCAAGACAATGAACTTCTTGCAGATGCTAGAGTATTTAAACCTAAGCTTTCTTCAAAAGCAAAAAATATTCTTGAAATAAATATTCCAGACGAAATAAGTGCCAACCTTTCTGTTGCAATTACAGATGCAGAATCGAATGCTGCAAGTAAAGAAAATATCATTTCTACATTATTCTTAACCAGCGATTTAAAAGGATATGTCCATCATCCATACGCCTACTTTATAAATGATTTAGATAGTACCAACAAAAATTTAGATTTAGTAATGCTAACCAATGGTTGGAGAAGAATAAAATGGGAAGAAGTTGCAACAAATAAATTACCAACAATACACTTTCCAAGAGATTCTACTTTTTTATCAATTGCTGGGCAATTATTTGGTGCAAGACCATCGCAAATAATTGATATTGGCGATATTAATTTAATACTAAAAACCAAAGATTCGGCTACTAGTGTTTTATCAGTTCCACTAAAACCCAACGGAAGTTTTGTATCAAAAAATATGTCTTTTTTCGATACCGTAACGGTGTATTATCAGTTCAATAAAAAGAAAGATTTAATCAATTCAACTGCTGTAACCTTTAGTAATTTATTGCTGCCACCCAATCAGCAAATTCTTATTGATGGAACATTTCAAACCAATGCTACTTTAGATACCAATGGATTGTTTCGTAAAAAACAATTGTGGCAAAAAAAACAAGATTTAGACAAGCTTTTACAAACTACAACCTTAGCAAATGTTACTGTAAAAGCAAAACAGCGAAGCCGTATTGAAGAGTTAGAAGCTAAATATACAAGTGGCATGTTTCAAGGTGGCGATGATGGGTATCAGTTTGATTTTGCAAACGATTTAACTGCTCAAGCTGCAATAGATGTTTTTTCCTATTTATCTGGTAGAGTTGCAGGATTGGTAATTAACAATACAGGAGCACAAACTTCAGCAACTTGGAGAGGTAGCCCTACTAGTTTTTTTCTAAATGAAATGCCCGTAGACGCCTCTAATCTTAAAGATATTAATGTAGCCGATATTGCGTATGTTAAAGTAATTCGTCCTCCATTTATTGGTGCTGCAGGTGGTGGAGCAGGTGGTGCAATTGCAGTATATACAAAAAGAGGAAGTGATACTAGAAGCATTACAGGCAATGGATTAGAAAATAAAAAATTAGCAGGCTACACTTTTATTAAAGAATTTTATACCCCAAATTATGAAACCAATCCAGATTTGAAACAAGAATCAGATGTACGAACAACACTTTATTGGAATCCTTTTGTTTTATCCGATAAAAAAAATAGAACAATTCAAATTACATTTTTTAATAACGATATTAGTAAAAAGCTACGCTTAGATATTCAAGGTATGAATGAAGAAGGCAAATTGGTAAGCATACAACAATTAATACAATAAGTCCTATCGTCTATTTTATACAAATTTTATCTATCTAAGTTCAACTACAGTAACTACATAGTTTGCAATTATTCTTGCTGCTTTTTTATGTAAAGTTTATTGCTTATTTTGTTATCCATAAACCCAACAAAATGAGTACACAACAACCCGATGAGCAACTTTGGAAAATAGCAAAGCAAAGAGTTGCTTTTAAAAAAAATCTATTTAGCTACATAATTACCATTGTTTTTTTATGGGGAATTTGGTGGTTTACAATAGGCAAAGATCAAGGCTTCAAGGGTTATCCATGGCCAATTTGGCCCATGTTGGGTTGGGGGCTTGGATTGGCATTTCATTACTTTAATGCATACAATGGCGATACAGAGGCTTTAGCACAAAAAGAATACGATAAATTAAAAAAAGAACAAGAACAAAATTGATTTTGCTTTTCTTAAATAGTCAATTCATTATTTTAGCAAACTCATTACCTACAGCATTGCTGTATTTAACAACGATAGCCATATGCAGTACCCTAACTACAGATTATTTGATGCCCTAGATTATCAGCAAAGTAAATTTCCAAAAAGTGATATGCTAAACGCCAAAATTGATGGTGTTTGGAAACATCATAGCACCAATGAAGTCATTGAAACTGTAAATAAATTTTCCGCAGGCTTACTAAACTTGGGCGTTCAATGCAATGATTGCACTGCCGAAAACAGCGATAAAATTGCTATTATTAGTAACAACCGACCAGAGTGGTTAATTACAGATTTTGCTGTGCAACAAGTTGGTGCAATTTTAGTACCCATTTATCCTACAACCAATCCTTTAGAATTGGCATTTATTTTAAACGATGCTCAAGTAAAATATGTTTTTGTAAGCGATGCAGAACTGTATGAAAAAACAAAAAGTGTAGCAGCAAAAGTTCCTTCCATAAAAACAATTTATTCCTTCAATAAAATAGAAGGTGTAAATCATTATTCAGAAGTATTGGCAATGGCAACAGATGAAGCTGCACAAAAAGTTGAAGTAATAAAAAAAGGAATTCCATTAAGCCACACTGCAACAATAATTTACACATCTGGCACAACAGGCACACCAAAAGGTGTAATGCTTAGCCATGAAAATTTAGTGAGTTGTGTTTTTCTATCTAAAATAAGTTTCCCTTTTGAAGATGCTCCACAAACAAAAGTATTGAGTTTTTTACCCCTCAATCACATTTTTGAAAAAGCTGTTAGTTATATATACATGTTTAGTGGAATTAGTATTTATTATGCCGAAAGCCTTGAAACCATTGGCGATAATTTAAAAGAAGTTCAGCCCGATGGTTTTACAACAGTACCAAGACTATTGGAAAAAGTGTTCGAAAAAATTATGGCCAAAGGCAATGAATTAACTGGCATAAAAAGAAAATTATTTTTTTGGAGTGTGGCATTGGGTGAGCAGTACGACAACTTAGAAAACAAAGGCATTGTTTACAATATTAAATTGGCCATTGCACGCAAATTAGTTTTTAGCAAATGGAGAGACGCATTGGGTGGCCACATACAATACATTGTTACAGGTGGTGCAGCTTGTCAAGAAAAGTTAATGAGAATTTTTAATGCTGCAGGAATTCCAATTTACGAAGGTTACGGACCAACAGAAAATAGCCCAGTAATTACTGTAAACAGAAAAGAAGCAAGAGGCAGTAAATACGGAACTGTAGGCCCCAAAATTGAAGGCATTGAAGTGAAAATTGCAGAAGATGGAGAAATTTTAGTGAAGGGCCCAACTGTAATGTTAGGCTATTACAAACGACCAGATTTAACTGCTGAAGTTTTAATTGATGGATGGTTACACACTGGTGATATTGGTGTTTGGGTAGACAATAAATATTTAAAAATTACCGATCGTAAAAAAGAACTCTTTAAAACCAGTGGAGGTAAATATGTTGCTCCTCAACCTATAGAAAACAAATTGAAAGAAAGCCCATTTGTAGAACAAGTTGTTATTGTTGGTGCAGATAGAAAATTTGTTGGAGCTCTTATTGTTCCCTCATTTCTTACATTGAGAGATTGGTGTAGAGAAAAAGGTATTCAGTATACAACCAATGAAGATGTAATTCATCATCCAAAAGTGTTGGAGTTGTTTAGAGAGTTGGTAGAAAGTTTTAATAAATTTTTTAACCATGTTGAACAAGTAAAAAAGTTTGAATTGTTACCCAACGAATGGAGTATTGATAGTGGAGAAATGACGCCTAAAATGAGTTTAAAAAGAAAAATTATTTTAGAAAAATACAAAGATGCCATTGAAAGAATTTATTGTGCATAAGGTTTAAAAAATCAAGAGAAAAGGCAAATCTAAAAAATGGACTTGCCTTTCTTTTTTACAAACCTTGTATTTTATTGGCAATTCAAGATAAACGCATTAAAGTATTTAAGTTTCATTTTTTGAAAAATCCACTTTTCACCAGTAATCGTATAAGCCACTTTTTTTCTTCGGCTTCAATAAAGTTAAAATTGAAAAAATGAGTGGTGTTGCAAGTACAAAGCCATGCGGCTTGAGCAAAAAATTTTGAACAAAAATATTCCGAGCACAATACTTCTCTTAAAGCAACCACTATTTTAAATGTATTTAGCCAAATTGCCACTACAATAAAACTATCTAGATTACTCTATCTTTGAATGCTTAATTAGTAGGCTTTTCATGGAAACAATTATTGGCAAATCACTTATTCAAGCAGCACAATTTTTAAACAACAATCAGTTGGTAGCCATACCAACTGAAACTGTGTATGGCTTAGCTGGCAATGCTTTTAGCTCAATTGCAGTACAACAAATTTATGCTGTAAAAAAAAGGCCATTATACAATCCATTAATTGTCCATATACCCAATATCCAATATTTAAATACCATTGCTAAAAATATTCCCAACAATGCGTATAAATTATTCGAAGCTTTTAGCCCTGGTCCATTAACCTTATTGCTATCCAAAAAAAATATTGTTCCAAATATTGTTACAGCAAATCTTCCACATGTAGCAGTACGTATTCCAAATCATAAACTTACATTACAATTATTAAATAATTTATCTTTCCCTTTAGCAGCACCTAGTGCTAACTTGTTTGGTTATATCAGTCCAACAAAACCAGAACATGTATTTAAGCAACTACACAATCAAATACCTTATATATTAAATGGTGGAGCTTGTAAAAGTGGAATTGAAAGTACAGTGGTTGGATTTGAAAAAGGAATACCCGTAATTTACAGATTGGGTGCAATTAGCAAAACTCAAATTGAAACCATTACTGGAAAATGTTTACTAAAAAACGAAGTAAACAACAATGCACCTATTAGCCCTGGAATGATTAAATATCATTACAGCCCCAATACACCCTTACTATTAACCAATACTGTTGATGCAACAATTCAACAACTTAAAAAAAAGAAAATTGGTTTAATTTCATTTAATAAAAGCTACGAAACAGTTAAAGTAAAACATAAAATTGTACTCAGTAAAAAAAGCAGTTTAGCCGAAGCTGCAAAAAATATTTATGCTGCATTACATAGCATGGATGAATTAAATGTAGATGTGATTGTGGCCGAACTATTGCCCAACAAAGGCATTGGCATTGCAGTAAACGAAAAGTTGCAAAAAGCTGGTGCAAAAACTACTGGGTTATAATTACAACAATTGCTTTGCATCAATTGTAATAGACAAAGTAAACTTATAAACAATGCCAGGCAATATAATTAAACAGTACAGAGAGTTGAGAAATTACTCACAAGAATATATTGCCAAAAAAATGGGTATTTCTCAAAATGCATATAGTAAAATTGAAAACAATATTACACAGCTAACGGTGAATCACTTAAAATCAATTTCATCAACTTTAGATATACCAATTATAGATTTATTGAAAGATGATTTTGAAATTAGAAAACCTCAATTCGTAGAAAAAAAGAATATAAGTAGAAGTGAAATAATTATGTATTTACACGATTTACAACATACAATAAAACTAAAAAATGAAGAACAACATAAACTGTATACTGTAATTATGACCTTATTGCAATCATCACATTCTATATCTGAAGACATTCGTTAACAAAAAATTTATCTTTTTTTAAAATAAATTTAGATGGATATTTAATTACTGAACACTACATTTGCCCACATGTTAAAAAAACTGATTAACATATTTCTTATTTTAGTATTTGCAATACAGCTACTGCCTGTGCAGCAAATGGGTAAGGCTTTGTTCAACAATCAGTTTACCGAAGAAATTCCACATTCTTTAGATACATCGCCAGACAATCCCTCAAAATCGCTAACAAAAAGTGCTTTTTTACATTGGGATTCTCCCTATGCAAATAGAACATTTACATATATTCTTACAAAAAAGCCAGCTTTGTTGGTTACAATTCCTGTAAATTATTCCTTCGAAATTCTTGTGCCTCCTCCCAATTGTTAGTTATTATCTTTTTGACCTTTAATAAGATTTACATAACTCAACATTTCTTCTCAACCTTATATGAAAAAATATTTTCAGAATTTAGGTGCAGATATACCTGCATCTATAGTAGTTTTTTTAGTGGCATTGCCATTGTGTTTAGGCGTAGCACAAGCAAGCAATCCTGCTGGTCAAAGCATTGTACCTTTATTAGGAGGCATTATTGCTGGTGTAGTGGGTGGTATAATAATTGGATTATTTAGTGGCTCACAATTAAGCGTTAGTGGCCCAGCAGCAGGGTTAACAGCTATAGTTGGTGCTGCATTAATAACATTGGGTGGTACACAAAATGCTTACCAAATTTTTTTACTTGCAGTAGTAATAAGTGGTATTTTACAAATAATAATGGGCATAGCTAAATTGGGTGTAATAGGCGATTATATTCCAAACTCCGTAATTAAAGGCATGTTGGCTGCTATTGGTTTAATACTAATCTTAAAGCAAATACCACATTTGTTAGGGGAAGATTCTATACCTGAAGGCGATGTTAATTTTGCCCAAAGCAATAAACGCAACACTTTTACATCAATCTACTATGCAGTTAAATACTTTACACCCTCAGCAGTTTTTATAGGTATTGTGGGTATTTGTATTATGGCGTTATGGGAAACTAAATTTTTCAAAACAAAAAAAGCTTTTCAACTAATTCCAAGTGCATTAATTGTTGTACTTGTAGGTACAATGATGAATGAATTGTACAAAACCTATATTCCTTTTTATGAGTTGGAAAGTAAGCACTTAGTAAATTTGCCTGCAACAAAACAAGCTTTGGCAAGTGCTTTTGTGTTTCCAGATTTTACGCAACTAGGCAATTATAAAGTTTATACAACTGCATTTACTTTAGCGTTGGTAGCAAGTTTAGAAACATTATTGGGTATTGAAGCTGTGGATAAATTAGATCCTTTAAAAAGGGTTTCACCATCTAATAGAGAATTAAAAGCTCAAGGATTGGGCAATATTGTTTCTGGTTTATTGGGTGGCTTACCACTAACATCAGTAGTTGTAAGAAGCTCTGCAAACGTAGCATCTGGAGCACAAACAAAAATTAGTACTATTTTTCACGGCATATTTCTATTGTCATCAGTTGTATTTTTTCCAACTTTACTCAATAAAATTCCACTGAGTGCCTTGGCAGCTATCTTAATTTTTACGGGTTATAAACTAGCAAAAGTTAGTTTGTTTAAAGATTATTTTAATAGAGGCTGGGATCAGTTTATGCCTTTTGTAATAACCATTGTTGCTATTTTAGTTACAGATTTATTAACGGGTATTGTTGTTGGAATTTTAGTAGGTTTATTTTTTATGCTAAGAAGTAATTTTAGAAGTAGCATTCTTGTAGTAAACGATAAAAACAATTATCTTATACGACTTAGAAAAGATGTTTCTTTTTTAAACAAACCAATTATAATTAATCAGTTAGAGAAAATACCAGAAAACTCCTTCTTAATTATTGATGCAACAAGAGCCGATTTTATTGATAAAGATATTATTGAAGCGATTAATGATTTTCTTTGTCATGCACATATAAAAAACATAAAAGTAAAAATTAAAAAAAGTGAATACAAGTCAATGCATGCATTAATAAATGTACCTAACTAGCACTAATTTTAATTACTACGAATTCATTTTATAACTATTTAATAAAACAAAAGTTACATGAAAGCATACGAAAGATTACTCATAGAAAATAAAGCATGGGCAAGTGAAATGTTGGTTCACAATCCCGAATATTTTACAAGTTTGGAACACTTACAAACTCCAGAATTTTTATGGATTGGTTGTAGCGATAGTCGTGTTCCTGCAAATGAAATTACAGGTACACAACCTGGAGAAATTTTTGTACATCGCAATATTGCAAATATGGTTGTACATACCGATTTAAACTTGTTGTCTGTATTAGAATATGCTGTACATCATTTAAAAGTAAAACACATTATTGTTTGTGGCCATTATGGTTGTGGAGGTGTTAAAGCAGCCATGACCAATCACAACTTTGGAATAATTAATAAGTGGTTAAGAAATATTAAAGATGTATATCATCTTCATCAAAACGAAATTGATGCAATAAAAGATGAAAAATCAAAAACCAATAAATTGGTAGAGTTCAATGTGCAAGAGCAAGTAAAAAATTTGGCTAAAACTTCTATAATACAAAAAGCTTGGAAATACAGTCAGTTACCACATTTACATGGTTGGGTATACGATTTACACGATGGTGTTATTAAACCAGTTTTTGAAATGGAAGCCAACACAAAGATGGATCCATTATATGAGTTCGATGATTTGTAACTTTTATATTCCAGTGTGCTTACCTACAAAATGACCTTTTCTATAATTAGATAAAAAAATATAGTATTATGCCAAATAAATATAATGCCACCAAATCATTGGGTCAGGCATTAGGTAGACTACTTAGTTTATTGCGGTTAGATAAAAAAGATATTTCAGCTATCTATTTCTTCGCAATATTATCGGGATTCATTTCTTTAATATTACCATTGGGTATTCAAACAATTGTAACACTTGTACAAACAAATGAAATTAGTACATCGGTAGTTGTGTTAATTGCTATAGTTGTGTTGGGTGTTTTTTTAGGGGGGTTAATTCAAGTAAGGCAAATGCAAGTAATAGAAAGAGTAGAACAGAAAATTTTTACTCGATATGCCTTAGAGTTTGCAAACAAATTGCCCAAATTAGATATAGAAAAATTAGATTCATTTTATTTACCCGAATTAGTCAACCGTTTTTTTGATACCCCAGCTTTAGCCAAAGGAATTAAAAAAATAATGCTCGACATTCCAGCAGCTGTAATACAAACATTTTTTGGACTAATTTTACTTGCTTTTTACCATCCTGTATTTATCGTTTTTGGAGCATTGCTAATTGTTATTGTACTTATTATTATCCGTTTTACATCGCCTCAAGGTTTAGCTACAGCATTAAAAGCAAGCGATTACAAATATGCAATTGCAGCTTGGATTGAAGAAATGGCAAGAGTTATAAAATCTTTTAAATATAACAAAGGCACCAATTTGCATATACAAAAAAGCGACAAGTTAGTTACTAGTTATTTAGAATCAAGAACCAATCATTTTAAAATTTTATTGACTCAATATTGGAGTTTAATTGGGTTCAAAATTTTAATTACAGCAGCCATGCTAGTTTTAGGCTCTATTTTATTGGTTAAACAACAAATAAATGTAGGGCAATTTATAGCAGCCGATATTGTAATAATTGCTATCATAAATTCTGTTGAAAAACTAATCCTTTCATTAGACAAAGTGTACGATGCATTAACCTCTATTCAAAAAATTAATAGTGTATTAGACAGTGAAGTTGAAAGTAGTGGCACCGCCCTTCTTAATGAAACAAACTATGGTGTTGCCATTAATTATAAGCAAGTAAGTTTTGCTTATAATAACCAAGAAAATATACTAAACAATATTTCATTTACCATACAACCAGGGCAATTTGTTTGTATTACAGGTTCGTCTGGTTCTGGCAAATCAACTTTATTAAAACTATTAACCGGTGCATTCAAAAATTTTGATGGCAGCATTTTAATAGATGAAATTCCTTTAGCAAACTATAGCTTAAAAAGCCTTCGCTCTCAAACTGGTATTTTGTTAAATCAGCAAGATATTTTCAATGGTACACTACTTGAAAACATAACATTGGGCAACCCCAATATTTTATTATCAGATGTAACACAATTAGCCAACCAAATTGGGCTAGTAAATTTTATACAGCAACACCAAGAAGGCTTTGATACCATATTAGACCCTCAAGGTAAAAGGCTCTCAAGAAAAGTAAGCCAACATATTTTATTGCTAAGGGCTCTCATTGGAAAGCATCGTTTGCTGTTGTTAGAAGAACCATTTAATTACTTAGACGATGCACAAAAAAATAGTGTGCTACAATACTTACGAAAAAACAATATTGCAACCATTATTATTACTTCAGAAAAAGAAGAAATAATGAATGATTGTGATGTAATAATTCGCCTTAAAAACGGAGAAATTCAATAGCCGTAATTTTTTTAAAATTTACTTATTTATGATTGAACATACTTACCTAAATACAAATGTTGAAGAACAAGTGCATCAAAATAACGGACTTTCTTCTTTTAAAAATATTTATAGAGTTAATAAAAAAAATAGTGTTAAACATTGGGTGTTGGGCATACTCATCATTTTACTAATTGTACTTTTTTTACCATGGACTCAAAATATTACAGCCAAAGGTTTGGTAACAACTTTACGCCAAGCCGATAGACCACAAGAACTAAATACCATATTAGCAGGAAGTGTAAAAAAATGGTATGTAAACGAAGGAGATTATGTTAAAGCTGGTGATACAATTTTACAATTGGGAGAAGTAAAAGTAGATTATTTTGATCCCCAATTATTAAGTAGAACACAACAACAAATAGTTGGCAAATCAGAAGCTATCAAAGGCTATGAAAACAAAGCTACTACTGCAGATGTACAAGTTGCTGCATTGTTTGAAGCCCAACAATTAAAACTTCAATCCTTAGATAATAAAATTGTTCAGCAACAACTAAAAGTAACTAGCGACAGTACAGATATAATTGCTGTAAGCAATGAACTGATTGTTACCAAACGCCAAATTGATGCAGCAAAGTTAATGTTAGATAGTGGTGCAATAAGTTTGATTGATTTTGAAAGAAGAAAAGTAAGCTATCAAAATGCAACTGCTAAAAAAGTGAATGCAGAAAATAAATACTTACAATCAAAACAAGAATTAACCAATTTACGAATTGAAAAAAACAGTACAGTTCAAGAATATATTGATAAAATATCTAAAGCCCAAGGCGATAAATATTCTTCCATTTCAAACGCAGCAACAGGGCAAGCCGATATTGCAAAATTGCAAAATATTTATGCTAGCTACGATATAAGAAATAAACTGTATTACATTACTGCACCACAAGGTGGCCAAATTACAAAAGCAAAAAAAGCTGGTATTGGAGAGTTTGTAAAAGAGGGAGATATGATTGTGGAAATTGTTCCCAACAACATACAATATGCCATTGAATTATTTGTAGAGCCTATGGATTTACCTTTAATTGATAAGGGGCAAAAAGTACGTTTCGTATTTGATGGGTTTCCTGCAATTGTATTTAGTGGCTGGCCCAATAATAGCTATGGAACCTTTGGAGGCATTGTAACTGCTGTTGAAACTAGTGTTAGTATTAATGGAAAATTTAGAGTGTTGGTTGCCGAAGATGTTAACGATAAACCTTGGCCCAAACTATTAAGAATGGGTGGCGGTGCAAATGGAATTGCTTTACTAAAAGATGTTCCAATTTATTATGAGTTATGGAGAAATATTAATGGCTTTCCACCAGAGTATTATCAGGTTGAAAAGAAAGAGAAGAAAAAATAAAAATGAACTAGTATTAATACTTTGTATTATTTAAAAAAAACAGACTCGTTACGAAATACATGTATGAAAAAATATTTAATCATAGTATTCCTTATTGTGTGTTTTGGCAATTGGGCATATAGCCAAAATAAAAGACTATTTACTGTTGATGAGTTTATACAACTTATTAAACAATATCATCCAGTAGCTAAACAAGCCAATTTACAAACGCAATTTGCCGATGCTGAACTTCTTGCAGCTAAAGGAGCCTTCGATCCAACAATTGCAATTGGAGCTGATAGAAAGACATTTGATGGCAGCAATTACTACTTTCATACCAATCCCGAATTAAAAATTCCTACACCAATTGGTATTGATGTTAAAACAGGTATTGAAAATAATGGAGGTAATAATTTAGCAAATGAAATATCGAGTGGCAAAACCAGTTATGCAGGTGTTGAAGTTGCACTTGTAAAAGGTTTATTAATTGACCAAAGAAGAGCAGCTTTGCAACAAGCAAAAATTTTTAAAAATCAAAGTGAACAAGAGCGTTTAAGAATTTTAAACGATATTTTATTTGATGCATATACTAGCTATTGGCAATGGGCTGGTGCTTATCAACTATATAGTATTTATAATCAGTTTTTAAATATTTCTACCGATAGATTAAGGCTGGTAAAAATTGCCTATCAAAATGGAGATAGAGCCTGGGCCGATAGTATTGAAGCATTTACACAAGTACAAAATTTTGAAATTTTACAAGCCGATGCATCCATTAAATTAAATGCTGCTGTTTACAATTTAAGTAATTATTTATGGCTAAAAAATGATAGTGCTTATCTTTTACCTGAACAATTTTTACCAGATACTATTGCTTTTGCAATCAACAATTTCAATCCCTCATTAAATGATCTTGTGGCAAAAGCTCAAAACGAAAACCCAATAATTTCATCGTACAATTTTAAGTTAGATGCATTAGAAGTTGAAAGAAAATTAAAGTTTCAAAGCTTGTTACCCGTATTAAACTTTAAGTACAATTTATTAAATAAAGACTACTATGTTTTAAAAGGTTTTAATGCAGCGTTACTAGAAAATAATTATAAATGGGGAATAGATTTTAAGTTGCCCTTATTTATAAGAGAGGGACGTGGAGAATACAAAAAAGCTAAGCTAAAAATTACAGAAACCAACTTACAGTTAAATGCCAAACGTTGGGAGGTAGAAAATAAAATAAGAAGCTATTTTACAGAAGCCAACTTGCTACAAAAACAATTGTCAATTATTAATAGTGCTTACAACAATTACAATACTTTATTAAAAACAGAAGTGTTGAAATTTAAAAATGGAGAGAGCAGTTTGTTTGTAATTAATTCAAGAGAAAACAAGCTCATAGAAACTTTGCAAAAGCAAATAGAATTAAGAGTTAAATATTTTAAAGCCGTTTATGCAGTAGAATGGGCTGCAGGTTTGCTGCGTTAATAGTATAAAAAAAGCGTTCTAAAAAGAACGCTTTTTTATTGTGTTTTATTTTAAATATTTTAAAACCTCATCACTATCGGGTTTTACATTGCTGGCAAAATGAGCAATGATTTTTCCTTTTTCGTCTAGTAGAAATTTATTAAAACTCCATTTAATATTTACATCCATTACGCCGTTTTCTTTTTTGCTGCACAGCCATTTATATACTGGTGAAGCACTGTCGCCAAGTATGGGGGTTTTTTCTGCTACAGGAAAAGTTACACCATAACGTACTTTACAAAACATATTAATATCATCTCCACTTTCTGATTCTTCATTAAACTGATCTGATGGAAATGCAACGATTACCAATTTGTTTTTATATAAATTATACAAATTTTGTAGGTTGGTAAATTGATAAGTGTACTCACATTTTGATGCTGTATTTACCACCATAATTTTTTTACCCTTAAATGTTGAGAAATCAATTACATCGCCTTCGATAGAAGGCACTTTAAATTGATAAATACTTTTGGGTGTAGAAACATTAAAAGATGCTGTAATAAAAAAAATAAGTAGCAAATAAACAATAGCATTCCTTTTCATATTTTACATTTTATTGATGTAAATATAAAAAAAGGTTTAAACAAATTGCTTAAACCTTTAAATTATTAAAAAATTGTTGAAACTCTATTTTAAGTAGTTTAAAATTTCGTCACTATCCGGTGTTACTTTACTTGGAAAATAAGCCAACATCTTGCCTTGTTCATCAACTAAAAACTTATTGAAATTCCAATCAATGGTTGCATCTAAAACGCCATTTTCACTCTTGTTACACAACCACTTATAAATTGCTGCAGCATTATCGCCTTTTACTTCAATTTTTTCTGCTAATGGAAAGGTTACACCATAATTTTTTTTACAAAACTCTTGAATTTCAGTTCCACTTTTACTTTCTTGACCTCCAAATTGGTTACAAGGAAAGCCAATAATTACTAATTTATTTTTATATTTCTCGTATACCTCTTCTAAAGCTTTGTATTGTTTGGTGAAACCACATTCCGACGCTGTGTTTACAATTAATATTTTTTTGCCTTTAAACTTAGCAAAATCAATAGTTCCTCCATCTATGCTTTTTACTTTAAATGAATAAATATTTGCAGGTGGATTAACTGCTGTAAAAGATGTAATCATGGCAAAAAGCGATAAAATAAATAATTGTTTCATTTTCTAGTTTTAATAATAACAAATGTTGGTTAAAAAAGTTTAATCTATTGTTTTTCGAAGCAGCCCAAATCGGGTAAGCCTACAACTCTATTGTTTCCATCTAAATCAATTAATGTACCAGTACTGTTGGCTTTATTAATTGCTTCTGATGTTGGTTTTAATCTAAAATTATAATAGCGTAATCCATTATCAATGCTATCAAAATTGGGTGCAATATTTTTAAGTTTATTGCCTGTAAAATTTGCTGCAGCAGGATCGTTGCTTTTCATTTTGTACAATACATTATTAAAGGTAACAGCAAAAGGAGTATTGCCTTGCTTATTCAACACAATTTCATCTTCTACCAAACCACCATCTCCATAAAAAATACTATTGCTAATATTAGCTGTTAAACTATTGGTAGTAGTTGCATTTACAATATTGCTTACATTAAGTACCGCATTTTTATGTTGCAAATAATTGTTGCCATAACTAGCAACTGTGCAATAATTAATTGTATAATTTCCACCAGCAGTAAAAAAAATATTGTATCCACAATTGCTAATTAAACAATTGGTAGCACTAACACTGCTATTGCTTGCACCAACTGCAACATCGTAAATATTATCAAAAATACACTCATTAAGTTTAAGCTTTTCAACACTGTTGGTAGAAGGGTTTTGTGCAATTACACCTTGATAAGCGTTTTTTACAATGCAATATTTCATGCTATTGTTAATGCTAGTTTCTGTAAAATAAATACCTGGCCAACTTCCTGGAAAATCTCTGTAATATTCATCCAGTCTATCACCTGCAAACTGTATTCTAGTACTATCATATTTTTCGCCTATTGCATTTAATGTGCCCCTCACAACCATTGGAGCATCTGCATGAAAATATACTTTTGTTCCTTTTGCAATGGTTAAAGTTTTACCTGCATCTACAGTTAAACTTCCCAGTATTACAAAAGGTAAATTATTGTTCCAAGTTGTATCTGTGGTAATTCTTCTATCTCTTAAAAAACGAGCATTTTGGCCTAGTGCATCCAATTGTACAAAACGAGTATTGCCGTTGTAGTCAATTTTAATACTGTCTTGTACAACAAAAGGCAATTGATTGGCATTGGGGTTAATGGTTACCATTGCAAACACATAAATACTATCGTTGGCATTAATTTCTATGTTGCTAAAAGTTGTAGCAACTATTCCATCTACATTAACTTTAAAAAAAGAAGTATTGCCACCCATTAATTGTATTGAACTCAAGTTTAATTTTTTATCATTTGGATTGAAAATTTTAAACGATTGAGTTACTGAACCAATGGTAGTAAACACCGTATCGTAATGTAAGGTATCTGTTGAGGTTCTTAACAACGCATCACTGCTTGTAATAAAGCCTTCTTTTTTGCAACTTGTAATTGTACATACAAAGCAACAAAATATAGTAATTATAGCAACTGCTTTCATCATATTGTTTCAAATGTAAAACCAATTTACATACTATAAGGGTTAAATTTATTTATGCAGTATATGCAACTGTAGCAATGCTTAAAGCAGCACAATTTTGTTGAAGTATTATTTTGCCACAAGCTTCTAAAGTTGCTCCTGTGGTAATAATATCGTCAATTAACAATACCTGTTTATTGACAATTGCATGATTGTTTTGAATTGCAAAAACACCATCCATATTTTCCAAACGGTGTACTCTATCGTTGGTAGTTTGTGTTTGCGTAAAAATTGTTCTGCCAACAACGTTATTTAAAACTGGTTTATGAATAATGGTTGCAACACCTTCTGCAATTAATGCAGCTTGATTGTAGCCTCTTTTAAATTGTCGCTTGGGGTTTAATGGCAATGGTACAATAACATCAATCGAATTAAATCTATTGGATTGTTGAAGTTGTAACCCCAACAATTTACCTAAATAAATTCCAACTTCTTTGTTGCTTTTATACTTTAACAAGTGCATTAAATGTTGTACTAAAGATGCTTTGGTAAAATAAAAACCTGCTGTTGCCGATTCAATAGATAATCTACCATAAAACATTTTTTCTACTATATTATCTGGTATTGACGTAAATCCAGTTTCTGGCAATTCGGATAAACAGTTTAAGCATAAAATTTGTTTATTTTCTGTAACATCGCCACCACAACCAACACAATAAGATGGATAAATTAAGTGAGCAACACTATTCCAACAAGATTGTACAATAGGCATCATTGTATACAAATTAACACATGAAAGATAATACTTATTTTATATTCTCATTTAAAATTTGATGCATAGTTTATTTAAACTAAGAAAAATTTGATTGCCTACCAATACATCAAAAGCATGAACTTTGCATTTTATGAGAATACTCGTTACCTCTGCAACAGTGCAAGAAACTTTATTGAGTTACAATAAAATTCAATCATCCTCTACTTGGGCAAAAAAAGGATTGCAAATTAAATTTGCTTGTACTGGTATTGGCATGTTAGCAACAGCAATAAATACTGCTAAATTAATTGCCAATAATCCACCTAACTTAATTATTCAAGCTGGTATTGCAGGAGCATTTAATACTGTAGATAAATTGAGTAATGTTGTTTTGGTTGAACATGAAATTATTGGTGATTTGGGTGTAGAAGAAAATGGCGAATGGAAAGATTTGTTTGATATGAAATTTCAACAACCCAATACATTTCCTTATAAAAAAAAGAAATTAACCAACCCTTATATTCATAACCTAAACAAATTGCAATTGCCTATTGTTACTGCAGTTACAGTAAATGAAATAACTACCAATAGTAACAGAATTGAATTGTTGCAAAAAAAGTATAACCCTGCTATTGAAACTATGGAAGGTGCAGCTTTACACTATATTGCTTTAGATACTAAAATTCCGTTTTTACAAATACGTAGTTTAAGTAATTATATGGGTGAAAGAGATAAAACAAAATGGCAATTACAAAAAAGCATTGAACAATTGAACAAAATTTTACTGAAATTATTACCCAAATTGGCTGAATAATTTTATACAGATTAATTTAAAAGAACTATGGAATTAACGCTAGGTTTTTCTCCTTGTCCCAACGATACTTTTATTTTTGATGCTTTGGTAAACAATAAAATTGATACTGAAGGATTAATATTTAATGTTGTTTTAGAAGATGTGCAAACCCTTAACCAGTGGGCATTAGAAGAAAAACTAAACATTAGTAAAATTAGTTATGGTGTTTATCCGTTGGTAACTTCTACTTATCAATTATTAAATAGTGGTGGTGCATTGGGTAAAGGTGTTGGTCCATTATTAATTAGTAAGAAAGCATTGTCGTTACAAGAAATTGCAGATGCAACAATTGCCATTCCAGGTAAAAATACTACTGCTCATTTATTGTTTTCTTTAGCTTACACCAATTGCAATAACAAAACATTTATGGTGTTTCATCAAATTGAAGAAGCCGTATTAAATGGTATTGTAGATGCTGGAGTAATTATACATGAAAACCGTTTTACTTACGCTGAAAAAGGCTTGTATAAAATAATGGATTTGGGCGAGTATTGGGAACAACAATTACAAGTTCCCATTCCTCTTGGTGGAATTGTTATGCAACAAAAATTTGATGAAAAATTAATTGCTCAAGTGGATCGGCTCATTAAAAAAAGTGTTGAATTTGCTTTTGCAAATTATCCCACGTTACCAGAATATGTAAAACAACATGCTCAAGAAATGAATGAAGCTGTTATGAAGCAGCATATAGATTTATATGTAAACAATTACTCTATTGATTTAGGAGTAGATGG
>ERZ724510.390-NODE-390-length-25363-cov-5.046744_pt1 | contig 25363 bp, 22 predicted proteins | sample MGYA00376043_ERZ724510 | MGnify/ENA primary metagenome ERZ724510 (study PRJEB28724, sample SAMN07190888) | wastewater metagenome | isolation source: influent of sewage treatment plant in Hong Hong | place: USA: Christiansburg, Virginia | collected 2016-03-01 ... | reverse complement strand
GAGCCAGAGCCAGAGCCAGAGCCAGAGCCAGAGCCAGAGCCAGAGCCAGAGCCAATTGCTGCGCTTGAACGTATCGAAAGTGTTGACGAATCAACTCAGGCGGCCCGTCAAGCAGGTCTGGCGGCCGCGCGTGAACTTTCGGATACCCCGGCATATAACCGTTGGGCAGAAGGTACGCTAGCTGGCAACTCACTTGGTGCGTTTAACGAGCCGAGTCGTTCAGCTGTGTGGCCCTACGTTACGGTTGTCTTGTTGCTCTCTATTGTTTTGATCGTGCAGCTAATGTTGCATTTCAAGACAGAGTTTGTGCAGCGCTACTCAAGCATGCTCGAGATTTACGAAGCTGTTGCGGTCGACGTGCCGTTGCCGCGAAATTCTGATTTAGTGACAATCGAAGCTTCTGATCTGCAGTCAGATAACGCTCGCGGCCTTCTCGTGTTGCAAGCAACTTTGCACAATCGCGCACTATACGATCAGGCTTGGCCGACACTTGAGCTGACTCTGACGGATACGCAGGATGCCGTTCTCTCGCGCCGGGTGCTGTCGGTTGATGATTATCTTCCTTCCGGGTCAAAGCCACCTGCTTTTTCTGCCAACGCCGAGTTTGCCATCCGTCTTTGGATTGAAGCCAAAGATCTCGGTGCGGCAGGTTATCGTCTCTACGTTTTTTATCCTTGAGATTCCACAATGAATACGCTTATCTGCGGCTCGCTCGCATTCGACAACATCATGGTCTTTCCTGACCGCTTCAAGAATCACATCCTGCCGGAGCAGATTCACATCCTGAATGTTGCTTTTCTGGTGCCGGAGATGCGTCGAGAATTTGGTGGCTGTGCGGGCAATATCGCCTATAACCTGATGCTGCTTGGCGGCAATCCGCTAATTATGGCCTCGGTGGGTGACGATGCGCCGGCTTATTTTGAGCGACTTGATCGCTTGGGTTTGCCACGCGATCACGTGCGTCTCGTGCCAGGTACCTTTACAGCCCAAGCTTTCATTACTACCGATCTCGATGACAACCAGATTACCGCCTTCCACCCTGGAGCGATGACGTTCTCCCATCTCAACAAGGTTGAGCATGCCAAGAGTGTTGAACTAGGTATCGTTGCACCGGATGGTCGCGAGGGCATGATGCAACACGCACGGGATTTTTCATCAGCCGGTATTCCCTTCGTATTTGATCCGGGCCAGGGACTGCCAATGTTTAGTGGCGACGAACTACTGCAGTTCATGGCGCTGGCGGATTACGCCTGTTTTAACGACTATGAGGCCAAGTTGCTGAGTGATCGTACCGGACGCAGCATTGAACAGCTTGCCACCGAAGTTCAAGCGTTGATCGTGACGCGGGGTGGTGCCGGCTCGGAAATTTATGCCGGTGGTCAACGTTATGACATCCCATGCGTTGAAGCTGATAATGTGATTGATCCTACAGGCTGTGGTGATGCTTACCGATCAGGTCTGCTCTATGGAATTGCGAACGGTTATGATTGGACGACGATAGGGCGTTTGGCTGCAGTGATGGGGGCAATCAAGATTGCTCATCGCGGTGGCCAGAGCCATCAGCCGAGCCGTGAAGAAATCGCCGCTCGTTATCAACGTGCCTTTGGCACTATGCCTTGGTGAAATGATGAAAAAATCTTTCCTGCCCTTGATTCTGCTTGCAGTTGTAATACTTGGTGGTTGCGCCAGCAGCAAATCGGGTGATGTTTATACCCGGGACCAAGCACGTCGTGAACAAACTGTACGGATGGCAACTGTCGAATCGGTGCGCGAGGTGCTTATGGAAGGCACTAAATCAGGGGTTGGTACAGTTGCTGGGGCGGCGGTTGGTGGTATCGCTGGCAGTACTTTTGGCGGCGGCAAGGGGGTAGCGGTGGCCGCTGTTATTGGCGCCGTCGCCGGTGGACTGGCTGGTGCGGCTGTTGAAGAAGGAACTACCCGCAAAATGGCGCTGGAAATCACGGTCAGGCAGGATAATGGGCATATTGTCGCTATTGTGCAGGAGGGGGATCCCCGTGAATTTCGGCCCGGTGATCGCGTGCGTATTATTTCCAGTGGCGGCGAGTCACGCATTACGCGCTGAAACGTTCGCGTAAAAGTTCTGCAATAGCTGTGTAACCACAGTCTTTCAGACTTGTTCTCCATCAACCCGATGGAGAACAAAATGGAACATATACAAACAGCTGGCGAGGTCCAGCGAAAAAAACGGCCGAGTCTGACTGTTGGATTTGCTCACGGGCAAAGCGAAATTATTGATGCGCAGCGGTTACGTTACCGTATTTTTGCCGGTGAAATGGGCGCCAATTTGCCGAGTCGCACACCGGGGGTTGATCACGATATCTATGATCCCTATTGCGAACACTTGGTGGTGCGCGATACCCATAGTGGTGAGGTGGTAGGTACTTACCGTATCCTGTCGCCGGAAAAGGCGCGGAAGGTTGGTTACTATTCCGAAAATGAATTCGACCTGACCCGCTTGCAACACTTGCGCCCTCGCCTTGTTGAAATTGGTCGTTCTTGCGTGCATCCAGACTACCGAAGTGGCGCGACGATTAGTTTGTTGTGGTCTGGTTTGGCGGAATACATGCTTAAGCATGGCTATGATTATCTGATGGGGTGTGCTTCGGTAAGCATGGCAGATGGCGGGCATGCTGCAGCCAGTCTGTATAATCGTCTGGCTGACCATATGGGACCGCAGGAATACCGTGTTTTCCCGCGTTGTCCATTGCCGTTGGCTGCATTGCAGAATGACCGGCCGGCTGAAACACCGCCTTTGATCAAAGGTTATCTTCGCGCAGGGGCCTGGATTTGTGGCGAACCGGCTTGGGATCCAGACTTCAATACCGCTGACCTGCCAATTTTGCTGCCAATGGCAAAAATATCCAGCCGCTATGCCAAGCACTATTTGGAGTAACAACACTGTACGAAACAAATTTTCTGATTCGTGGTTATCGAATACTTCGCCTTGTTTTTTTGGTGCTCAGTGGTTTGCTGCTCACCTTGTGTCTTTTCCCTATTTGTAGAGATGCGGTACGTTTACGTCTGAAGTCCAGCTGGGCGCTGGCTTTACTTGATGCACTGGGTGTCGAACTTGATGCAGATCTGACATATGCGGTTCCCGGTTCTTTATTGGTCGCCAACCACATTTCGTGGATCGATATTTATGTCATCAACGCCGCTTTGCCTGCTGCCTTTGTCTCAAAAGAAGAGGTTCGTCATTGGCCTGTTCTAGGATGGCTGGCAGCGCGCAACGAAACGATTTTCCTGCGCCGGGGAAGCCGTGGGCACGCACGCATCATCAATCAGGAGGTCGCAGAGCGCTTGTTTAAAGGCCAGCATGTTGCAGTATTTCCTGAGGGCACGACGACCGACGGTCGCTCGCTTCTCCATTTTCACGCTGCGCTGCTACAACCTGCCTTGGCGGCCGGGAAGCCGGTATTGCCGGTGGCACTTTCCTACTGGGAAGTTGATGGCAGGCGCAGTCTCGCCCCTCGCTACGATGGGGATATCTCGCTAGGCCAATGCACGCGTGCCATTCTCGGGCGCAAACGCTTGATTGCCCGTTTGCAAACGACACCTTTGCTTGGTCTGAACGGGGAAAACCGTAAGCAGGTTGCCGCAGAAGCCCGTGCGGCTATTTCTTTAGCGGCAGGGCTTCCCCTGGCAGGCAATCCACCTGAAACACCCGCCTATTTTCAAGCCGTACAGCCGTCAGATGACCACCCCATAAACAGCCTGAATCCAATGCCAACCGATTTGGCGTGATTTGCAGGCCTAGTGCTGACCAGTGACCAGTCACCAGCACACTGTCAGCACTTTGGCGGTTGGGTACTTCGAACCATGGCAAGTGACCAGCCGGGGCATTGACCAGTTCGCCCTTGGTTTTAAATTCCATGACGCCATCCGGCGTACAAAAACGCATACGCGTCATGGCATTTACGATCACGCGCAAACGCTGCCAGCCGCTGAGTTCGTTTGACCAGCTCGCGGGCTCGCTCCCCCATAGGTTTAGTATGAACTCTCGGTAATTCGGCCCCTGAAGCACTTTCTCGACTTCACGTGAAAGTTCGCGAGCCTGGATTGCCGACCATTGTGGTAAAAGTCCTGCATGCACCATGCAATAGTTGCCCTCGGTGTAGCAGAGTGGTTGGTGCCTAAGCCAGTCGAGCAACTCTTCACGATCCTTTGCATCGAGAATGCCCTGTAGCGTATCGTCCTTGCCACGATATTTGGCACCACCTTCGGCGACCATCAACAGATATAAGTCATGATTTCCCAGCACGATCTGTGCTGCTGAACCTAGTGATTTGATCAAACGTAAGGTTTTCAGCGATTTCGGGCCACGATTTACCAGATCCCCGACCAGCCAGAGTCGATCACGTGCGGGATCAAAATGACAAATATCAAGTAAGCGTCGAAAGGAATCAAAACAGCCTTGGATATCGCCAATTGCAAGAGTAGCCATGAAGTTAAGAAAATTTAAGTAAATGAATGAGAGTATGCACGGATTTGGACAAATATATTCATATAGGAGTAAAAATACAGTACAATAGTCCTATATGAATTCAAAGATCGTTCTTCGACTTGATACGGGTGCAGAGCAATTGGCATGCCTGGAGCGCTTGCAGGCAGCTTTTGCCGAGGTTTGCACCGCACTAGGGCCCATTGTTCAGGAAACACGTTGCTGGAATCGTGTAGCGCTTCATCACCTAACCTATCGCAAATTGCGTGAGCAGTTTCCTGCGCTGGGATCGCAAATGGTTTGCAATGCAATTTATTCGGTTTCACGCTCTGCTCGCCAGATGTTTCAGAATCGAGCCAGTCCTTGGTGCGTAGATAAACGTCCCGATCAGCCGCTTCCCTTGCTGCGCTTTGCAGAAAGTGCGCCTGTCTATTTCGACCGGCATACGCTCAGTCTTCGCCGGGGGGGGCTGTCGATGTATACCTTGGACGGCCGGCTTCGCTTTGAGGTTGGTTTGACACCGGGAGACGAGCAACTGTTTCGGGAAGAAAAATTAAAGGAAATTCTGCTCTCGCGTGACGGACAAGGGTTTTTTTTGGTGTTTTCACTCGGGGGCGATGAAGTGGTTCAGGAAAGCGCGGAACTCCCGGAATACCTGATTGTTGTCGAGCCGGCAGTGCTGGCGGCCTAATGGATTTTTTGGTACTTAAATGATGAAAAAAAATATGATGCCTCGAACCGAGCTTGCCACGGTTCTCTTCTCGTTCCGCAAAGCTTTCTACACCGCGGGCTTGTTCAGTCTGTTTATTAACCTGCTTGGGTTGGTGCCGTCGATCTATATGCTCCAGGTATACGACCGGGTTCTCCAGAGCAGGAATGTGACAACACTGATCATGTTGACCGTCATCATGCTTGGCTTCTATGTCATGCTCAGTATGCTCGAATTGGCCCGCTCGAAGCTGCTGATTCGGGTTGGCGCACAACTCGACATGAAACTGAATAATCGTGTATTCGTCGCGTCTTTTGAAAGCAATCTGAAGCGTGCGGGTGGAAATGCTGGGCAGGCACTGGGGGATTTGACCAACGTCCGGCAATTCCTGACGGGCAATGGTTTGTTTGCCTTCTTTGATGCCCCGTGGGCGCCGATCTATCTTATTGTTATCTTTATGTTCCATCCCTGGCTAGGTGTATTCGCTGTTGTTGCAGCCCTGGTCCTCTTCTCACTCGCATTATTGACCGAGTTGAGTACCCGCAAGCCATTGGCAGAAGCGCAACACGTTGCTGCAGGTGCCAATAATTACGCCACCAACAACCTGCGCAATGCTGAAGTAATCGAAGCCATGGGAATGCTCGATAACCTTCGCGGTCGCTGGATGCAAAAACAAATGCGCTTCCTTGCCTTGCAAAATGAAGCGAGCGACAAAGCGGCAGTAATCTCTTCAGCCACCAAGTCAGTCCGTATTGCTGTTCAATCGCTGGTTCTCGGTGGTGGTGCCTTGCTTGTAATTGATGGCTCACTCACCCCCGGCGGCATGATTGCAGCATCTATTTTGCTTGGCAAAGCACTCGGCCCGGTTGAATTGGCGATTGGCGTCTGGAAACAATTGCTTGGAGCGCGTACCGCCTTTCACCGACTGGAGTCCTTGCTGCAGAGTAATCCGGAACGAAAGAACAGCATGCTGCTACCGACCCCGATGGGTGCTCTGCAGCTTGAAGAAGTGACGGCAGCTGCACCGGGCAGCCAGGTCATGATTCTCAAAAACATCGGCTTCAACGTATCGCCAGGTGAAGTTGTTGGCGTAATTGGCCCCTCGGCATCCGGCAAATCAACGCTCGCTCGCCTGCTTGTTGGCGTTTGGCCAACATTGGGTGGCAAGGTCCGCTTGGATGGTGCTGACATCTACACTTGGGATAAAAACCATCTAGGGCCGTCCGTCGGCTATCTCCCTCAGGACATAGAACTCTTCGAAGGCAGCATTGCAGAAAATATTGCCCGCTTTGGAGAGGTTGATCCGATCAACGTTGTAGAAGCAGCCAAAATGGCTGGTGTGCACGACATGATCCTGCATTTTCCGCAAGGCTACGACACCCATATTGGAGACTCCGGGAGTGGATTGTCCGGTGGTCAGCGTCAACGAATCGGCTTGGCTCGCGCCATATACGGCAATCCGAAATTCATCGTACTCGACGAACCCAACTCCAATCTCGATGATGTTGGTGAAGCGGCACTCATAAAGGCAGTACAAGAACTGAAACAACGCGGCACGACGATCGTTTTGATAACACACCGAACAAGCATCATCGGAGCAGTCGACAAATTACTGCTCCTGGTCGATGGTGCCGTGCAATTATTCGGTCCCCGTGATCAAGTCCTGCTCGCAATCCAGCAACGCGCCCAGACGGCTGCCGCCCAAACCAACCAGACACCGCCTGCTGCAGTCACTGCAGTAATGACGGCCTGAAGTTATAGTGGATGAAAATAGCATGATCAAAAAACTACTCAACAATGCCACTGATGGCAAAGAAATCATTGACGTCGAACTGATCAAACCAACTCCTGAGCAAACAAACTCGCAAGTCAATACCGACGAAAAGCCGATAGTACGCTTTGGCATGCTCACCTTGATCATCGGGTTTGGTGGATTTCTCCTGTGGTCGGCAATCGCCCCGCTTGACGAAGGCGTTCCGGGCACCGGGATCATCAGCGTCGACACCAAACGCAAGACAATTCAACATCTGCGTGGCGGTTTGGTCGAAAGTATTGCAGTACGCGAGGGAGACCGTGTCAAAGCTGGCGACGTCTTGTTACGCCTGAACGATACCGACATCAAGGCTCAACTAGACATTACACGTGGGCAATACGCTGTCGTAAAGGCGACAGAAGCGCGTCTACTTGCCGAACGAGATGGCAAGGCAACAGTGACATTTTCCCCTGCACTACTTGAGGCTGCAAAAACAGATCGTCGTACAGCTGAAGCAATTAGTGCCCAAGGACAACTGTTTGCCGCTCGTAAGTCAGCCCTCTCCAGCGAGTTAGGAACTGTGGATGAAAGCATTGTCGGCCTCAATCAACAAATTATTGGTCTCCAATCTATAGAAGCAGGCAAAAAGAAGCAGATTGATCTGATTCTCAAGGAAGCCAACTCATATCGCAGTCTGGTTGAAGAAGGCTTTGTCCCCAGGAACAAGCTTTATGAACTGGAACGAGTACTGGCCGACCTCTCGGGAACACGAGGCGGCGATCTGGCCCAGATTGCACGAGCCCAGGCATCGATCAATGAAATGAAACTGCGTAAATTGCAACGCATTCAGGACTTCCGCAAAGAAGTCGAAACCCAGATGTCCGACGTACAAAAAGAAGTCGGCAATCAAAGCGACAGATTGACCGCACTAACCGAGGAATTTGAGCGAAGCGTCATAAAGGCACCGACCGATGGCACAGTTGTGGGAATGGAAGCACATACCGTAGGTGGCGTCATCCGTCCCGGTGATCGCATCATGGATATCGTTCCGGAAGGCGACGTGCTGATAGTAGAAGCACAACTACCAGTCAACCTGATCGACAAGGTACGCGTTGGCCAACTGGCAAACATGCATCTTCAAATCGTATTAAGTGGTGGTGCACAACCCGCCATTGAAGGGCGAGTCGCGCAGATTTCGGCCGACCGTTTGACCGAGCCACGCACCGGCAACCCCTATTACTCTGCGCGTATTCAGATAACCGAAAATGGTGAAGCCGAACTGCTCAGGCACAAAATTCAGGCGCAGCCCGGCATGCAGGTCGATGTCGTGATTGTTACCGGCGCTAGAACCGTATTGCAGTACCTGCTCAAGCCCCTGATGTCGCGCGTCAATGCCGGGATGAAGGAGCAATAACATGACAATCAGATCTCGCATTTCAAAACTTTTCGCAAGTGCGCTAATTGTCGGCTGGGGAAATATTGGCCATGCGGCCGGAATTGCCGAGCTATATCAAGAAGCGCGGGCCAGTGATCCGCAATACGCAGCAGCTGTGGCCGATTGGGAAGCAGTAAAGACCACAGTGCCGCAAGCACTTGGTCAGTTATTGCCGCAACTTAGTCTTTCCGGGTCGCGTATCAAAAATGACATGGTGAATGAAGTACGCACCAACCCAAATGGTGGCCGGAGTACTCAATACGACTTCATCTCAAAATCTGCCAGCCTCAACCTCAGCCAAGCCGTAATTCGACCACAAGCATGGCTTAACTATACGCAAAGCAAAGATCAGGTACGCCAGGCGGATGAACAGCTTCGTCAGGCGGGGCAAGACCTGATCCTGCGTTTGTCGCAAGCCTACTTTGATGTTTTGCTTGCAGAAGACAACGTCTTGTTGGCAGCAGAACAGAAGGCCGCGATTAGTGAGCTGCTAAAACAAGCAAAACGCTATTTCGAAGGAGGCGTTGGGACAATTACTGACATCAACGAAGCGCAAGCGCGGTACGACACCACAGTTGCCCAGGAAATAGCTGTTCAGAATAATCTTGAAGTCAAAATCCGCGCCATCGAACAGTTGGTTGGCAAAGTGTATCGCTACCTGGCACCACTAGGGCCAACACTGGCGCTGGAGTCTCCTGCGCCAGCCAATGTTGAGCAATGGCTGGAGTTTTCAATGGCCAACAACCCTCAACTCAAGGCGCGCGAGGCAAGTTTTGATGTTTCCCAAAAAGAGGTATACAAGAATTTTTCTGCCCATTTACCTACGGTAGACATCGTTGCATCAAGAGGCAGGAACGAAAATCCAGGCTTCACCATGATTGACAACATCAATTGGAGCAATACGGTCGGCATTCAGGTATCCATGCCCATATTTTCGGGTGGATCTATGCAAGGTCGGGTAAATCAAGCCTCTGCACTAAAAGAACGTACACGTTCAGAACTTGAAACCACCAAGCGCGGGGTAATTCAAAGCACCCGCCAAGAGTATCTGAATGTTGTAAGCGGTGTCGCGCAAGTCAAAGCGCTGGAACAAGCCGTAAAATCAAACGAACTAGCCTTATATTCAGCTAAAAAAGGTCAAGAGGCCGGCGTTAGAACAAGCTTCGACGTATTAAATGCACAGCAACTACTTTTCTCGGCCAAACGCGACTTGGCACAAGAGCGCTACCGCTATGTGCTGTCACGATTAAGGCTAAGAGCGGCAGCAGGATTGCTTGCCGAAGAAGACGTGAGCCTGATTCAACAGTGGCTGATTAATTGATCGACCAACACTCAAGCATGGGTTGATTTGAAAGGACGAATGGGGCCTTAACCCCCTCCCCTTCAAGGGGAGGGCCGGGGAGGGGATGGGGTTTCAGCAAGAGCTGCCAAGATAGTTTCCACGACTGCAACTGTTTCCTGAAAAACCGCATTGTTCCAGAAACGTAAAACCCGAAAGCCAGCTGCTGCAAGTTCCTGTGTTCTGATTTCGTCCCTGGCAACTCATTCTGAATGCTGTCCGCCGTCCAGCTCAACGATCAGTTTTTTCTCCAGACAGACAAAATCCAGTACGTAATTGTTAAATGGATGTTGCCGGCGAAATTTCACATTAAGTTGCTGGCCGCGCAGGAATTGCCAAAGCCGCCGCTCCGCATCTGTTGCAGCATTTCGCAGTTTCTGCGGAATATGTTGTGCTTTGATCCAGTCCTTACCTTGTCCTTGCATTTTGTGACCCCATCCCCCACCCAACCTCCCCCTTGAAGGGTGAGGGGTTTTATCTGCCCGGCCTGTACGTGATAATTTTAGCCTGAATGGCCAAATGGCTAGGCAACCCCCTCCCTTTCAAGGGGAGGGCTGGGGAGGGGATGGGTTTCTGCAAGCGCCATATAGATCGCTCTATCCCCACCTCACCCCTTGAAGAGTGAGGCGTTTTCGTCTGTCAGCTTAATGCAGGGTTAGTGTTCTCAAGATGCCTTCAAACAAAGCCAAGTCCCGAATTTGATATGCCAACGATGTTGATTGTTGACTCATTAAAATCGGTGTTGGTTACAATTTCCAGCATGGTGGATTGAGTCATTTCACCGCGATCCAGAATCCCTTGCAAGGCCGCTTGGGCGCTCGCGTCAGGTGCAGTACCAATCACATGTTGGTAAATGGTTTTGACAAACGTGGCATTATCGCCATTCCCGGCAAGATCATGCATGATGGGGACAGCCAGATCAGTAACCGCATGAAGTGACATTCCCTGATCAAACAAACCCATCACCACACTGAAAAAATTAGGCTTCATGTAGTCTGCGCCAAAGGCCGCATTGATCAGCAAGGCAGTTTTTCCGGCATTTCCGTCAAGATCGTAGGCAAATTTGCTATCGGCAAACTCGACACGCAGCGCATCGCCAAACGTTTCACTCGTATGCTGCCCATCCAGTTTTGTTACGGTCAGCGTGTTATTTGCGTTAACTTTAATGCCGTAATCCAGCCGGCTGCCGGAAAAACTGGCAATGGCGACCCCATATTCATTGGCCTTTAAAGTATGCGTGGTAGGCAACTGCGTAGCAGATGCCACGTAACGATCCACACCATAAATTGAAATCACGTATGGGTAAGGAAAGTTCTGATAAGCGACGCCATTCACCGTGACACTGCTAACGTGCGTGGAGCCTATGGCATCAACCACATCCATGCCCTCAAGCACCTTGCCAAATACCGCATAGCCAGGGCTGCTTGGGCTTTTGTAATCAAGAAAAGGGTTATCAACTGTGTTGATATAAAACTGTGACGTAGCCGAATCGGCAGTTGCAGTACGGGCCATTGCAATGGTACCCGCCAGATTGCTCAAACCCGTTTTTGATTCGAGAGTTATTGGACTATGGGTAGGTTTACTCGCCAGCGATTGGTTTAGTCCACCACCCTGGATCATGAAATTATTAATAACCCGATGAAAAATAGTCCAATCGTAAAAATTCTCATCCACATAACTTAAAAAGTTGCTGACAGTTTCCGGTGCATTGGCAGGATAAAGCTCAAGGAATATTGGACCGTAACTCGTGTTGATCAGGACTTCTGGATTAATAGTAGTCATCGTATGCAGTATTTAACGTAAAGGTTAGTTACAAGGAATAGCGAATAGTGCTAATAGCGAAACGCATCATCAGAAACCACCAAAACTCAACGTGTCGTTCTTGTTTAAAAAATCAATATTCAGTTCGCCATTTTGGGCAATAAGTTTGCTCGCTTCGGCCGCTGCTTGCTCAGCCTTGGCATGGGCATCCGCCAACTGCCCGAGAATTGGCAAATGCTGCATTGACAGTAACTGGCAATAGGCAATCAGCAGGCCACCAGCGTTTCGCACTTCGAGCAGGGCCTCAGCAGAGAGTTGGTTAAGGGCAGGCTCGTCGATCCTGTACAAGCCGCTAATTTGCTTCTCGCCGGTCTCTGTCTTTAAAGTAATTGGCCAGGGAACAATCAAGTGATGTTGCGCCAGAACGGCACAGGCTGCCGTGCTAGCCAGCTTGCCGTGTTCTGCCTGTTGGAGGAATGAAAGGATTTCCTGAACGGCAGGCGTTGCCTTGCCCTCTTCATCAAAAAATGCTTCGCCTTCAGCCCCTTCCTGCACCAGGCCTGAGTCCTCATCAATGCACAGCACCTGTTGCCCTTCCGGGGTTTTCAGGAAGCGGAACGGATGGCTGCGGCAAGCGGCGGGAACATAGCCGTGTATCCAGCGCCCGTCAGCAGTCACACAGAAATTGCGATTCGGCTGCAGACTGGTCACTGCAGCCGGCAAATAACTATCATTTTGCTGGATCAAGGCGATCGGCAAGGTCATCATCGCCCGGGACAATTCGGTCAGACTCAGCGGCAGAATGGCGTCCTTCATCGCGAAGGCGTAACTTGAGGTACGCAGCCAGCGTTTATGGGCGTAGTGGGTTTGGGTGATGGGTTGATAGTTGGGCATTGAGCGGCTCTATGGTCTACGTTAGGGCATTGAAGTGAAGAGGCCATTGACTCGAATGGGCCCCAAATACATTTAGTCAGGGAAGGGAATGGATCGGTCGTAAAGCGTTTCCGGTGCAATATCCAGATCGCCGGGCCAACATACGGTGTCGAGTGCAACAAAAGCCTGCTTGAATAGCGCGACATCCTGTAACGGCGTAAACACCCCCTGGTTCAAATAGGGTCGTGCATCAAACATGCGGTGGGCGCCGGTGTTAAACCAACGCTCCAGTGAAAAGTCTTTCCGGGGTAGGACACGAGTGACGGATTCCATAGCTCAGCCTAGCGTGTTACGAACGGATCTGCCCCTATTCGTGATGTGTGCCTAAGTACTTACTGATTTTCAGAAAAACTGTTTGGTAAAGTTGGCGACCGCCAAAGCGATCACAATACCGAGCATCCACTGCAACTTATCGAATTTGGCATCGAACTTGGCGTCCATGCGCTCGATGTCAGTTTTAACAGCCAGCATGTCGGCACGCGTTGCTAACGAAGTATCGAGTGCTTCAGAAAGGATATCGCGCTGTGCATTGACGAACGCCTCAGCCTGAGCAGGCGGAATACCCGATGCTTCAAGCTGCTTGACGAACTTCAGTGTATCGAAAGTGATTGCGCTCATGATCCATGCTCCTTGTACAGAAACTTTATTCTACACAAATTCCGCTGGGGTTTTTCCTCTAAGAAACAGACGGGAAGTAACAAACATGTCGGCCCATTTAATTATTAATCAAACGAAACCAGAAAAATACTCTGCTCTTTTTAACTGATTTACAGCGGCTTTCCTGCCACCACCGGTCGCAGGAAATTAGGCAAATACGGCGTAGACCGCAACAAGATGCGGTGCCGGTGATTTACTGTTTGATGCTCTCTGGAACGGTCCCGTAGTTAGCCAGTTCCTGCTTGAGTGCATTACCGTAGTTGAGCTTGGCGGTCTGGCAAACAGCGATCATTGCGTTCAGGCGATTGATCTCGGCATCGACAAACTGAATGCTGATCAGCTGGTTTTTGGCGACGGCAGAAAGTAAGTCGAGATCGTATTCGGTACCGTCGATATTGATATTAGACATAAAACATTCCTTAAGAAAAAACCCCGCATCCTTTTGAGAAGCGGGGTTTGAATTGCTTACCCCGGTATTTTGGGGTGATGATTCCCTGCCCTTGCGGGCAGGGAATCATGCAGCAATATTAGGCAACAAAGTTGGCGGCGGTCAGGTTGGCCCAAGGCGTATCGGCCAGGTCAATCGAACCAACCAGGGTTGCAACAACGTTACCAGCAGCGGTACCGGCAGCGTCAGCAACTTGCCACACAGAACCGATGTTGGTGGTATCAACAGCCACATAAACGTGGTTGATGGCGGTTGCAGAGTCGGTGAACAATGCAGCGATCTGAGCAGCGGTCAGTGCAACTGCTGCCGGAGCACCAATCACAATTGACTTGTCCAGAGACAGGCTGTTCAGAGCAACTGCGCCGCTACCCTTCAATGCGGTGAAGTCCAGCATGTCGATACCCAAGCCAGCAGCATCGAAATGAACGATGGTGTCGTTGCCGAAGGAACCAGAGTAGATAGCCTTCTCGTTCGAGCTGGTCATCAGATCTGTACCAACGGTGGTGCCGAAAACAAGCACGTCGTTACCGGTACCCAAGGTGACAGTGTTGTCGCTGGAGGAGGTGCTGTTGGCGCCAACCAGTTCAGCATTGCCATTGAATTGACCAGACTCAGCGAACTGGGTCTTGTAGTCGCCCTTGGTGTCGAATGTCACCTTGGCAGCATTGATAACAGCCAGCACCTGAGCTTCGGTAGAACCAGCAGCCAGACCGTAGGCAGTAACAGCACCAGGCAGATCAGCAGCATTTACAGCCGTTGGCATCGTGACGGTAATCGCCAGGTCAGCCGTTTTCTGTACGCCGTCGATCAGCGAGGTAACAACCAAGGTGTTGGCCGGGCCATCGGTAGCCAGCAACAGCTTGCTCAAAACTGGATCGCTGTTGATAGCTAGCTTGATGGACTGGTTGATTTCGAGGTCGGTGGTCTTGAAGCCCGTACCAGCAACAGTTACTGAAGACTCGATACCTTTGTAGATAACTTTCAGCGTGCTGTTGTAGAAGTTGTTGGTGTTATTAACATCCGACTTCAGATCAGCCAGGTTACGGTCATCCATCGTTGCTTTGTCGTAGGTTGTGGCCTGGTTCGACGTATCGAAGACAAAGACAGCGGTATTTGGCGTAATCGCAAGGCTCGTGCCGCCAGAGGTGGAAGCAGCAGCAGCAATCGTAGCTGCAGTTGCAGTAGCTGCCTTGTTGGCATCGGCCGTAGCAGAAACAACGGTCAGTGCCTCGACATTTGCATGAGCAGCAGCGATCAATGCATCCATACTGCCAGCTGCGGTGAAGCCGGTTGCGCCGGTATCAAAGGTCAGCTTTTGCAGTGCTGTTACTGGCGTAGCGACAGCTGCCGCACCGACAAAACCAGTCAATGCAACATTTTCACCAGCAGTAATAAAGTTGGCGAATTGAGCGTTGTTCAGCAAATTGAGTGCCTGAACTTCAGTCGTGGTAGTGGTGATTGCCGATTTGAGAGCAAGCAGGCCTGCTTCTTTGGCTGTTGCTGTTGCCAGATTGTCTGCAGCTGTTTTAGCAGCAGCTGCAGCAGCAGTTGCAGCTGCTGCAGTACCGAATGCACCGTAGTTATCGATACCGACTGCAGCGAAGCCAAGAGCAGCATTTGCTGCATTCGCATCTTGAACAGCCTTGTCAGCTTTGATGGCGTTGGTCAAGGCTGTTTGCGCAGCAGTGTTTGCATTCGTTGCGTTGTTGATCAACGGTGAAAGGATCAAACCAGAGTTGGTGACTTCGGTTGCGTCCATGGTGCCTGCCGTAGCAACTGCAGCACCAAAGATAGCGGTTGCTTGAGCAGCTGAAATTGCGCCGCTGGCAGTTGCAGCATTCAGGGCGGCAACAACGGTTGCATCGGTTGCATTCAAAGAAAGAGCCGTCTGCACAGCGGTAAGACCATTCAAAATGGTCGTCGTGCCAGCTTCGTTAGCACCGGTTGAACGGTCATCAACTGCGGTCATTGCCAGGGTGGCAGTTTCAACAGCAAGTTGAGTTGGGTCCAACAACAAGTCTTGCGTTACTTTCTTGGCATCAGCGCCAAGAGCCGCTGCAAGTGCAGTGTTTGCCGTATCCAGAATGGTCTTGACAAGCGCATCACCTGTCGCAACTTCGCTGGCAACAGTGGCCGCGCCATTTGTCACACCACCGGTAAAGGTTGACAATGCATTCAATGTAACTGGTGCAGTGATTGTCGGTGTCGTGGTGTAAGCATTGTAAGCAACGTCAATTGCGACCTTTTGTGCGGCGGTGATCGCACCGGCTGCATAGGCTGCTTGGGTTGCAAGGAGCACCGCAGCGTGCGTCGGCAATGCTGGTACTACTGCAGCAGCAGTCAAGTCGGCAGCACTTGCGTTTGCGGTCAGAGCATCCAGCGTGTTCAGTGCGGCAACAACAGCAGCAGCACCTGCACCAAAGCCAGCAGCAGCAGCAGCCGTGCCGGTTGCATCGGTTGCATTGGCAGCGGTAGCAGCAGCAATACCAGTAGCAAGTTCGGCAGCAGCAGCGTTGCTATAGGCAAGTGCCATGGAACCGGCAGTACCTACTGCAGAAGAGGTTTGGTTTTGAGCGCCAGTGTTGTCGGTATAGACGGTGTCATTGCCCGTACCTGCGTCGATGATGATGTCGCCAGCACCCGGGGTGCGAACAACGTCGTCACCATCACCAGCGCCGATAGCGATGTTGGCATTCAGTTTCTGGTTGTTGTACCAGGCTTGTGCGCCACCAGACAGAGCACCATTGATGACTTGAGCAGTGATAGCGTCGTTGCCTGCACCGCCGTTGAAGGCAAAGGTGAAGTCAGACTGGCCAGAGATAACGGTGCTATTGCTGGAAGCAGCAGCGCCGTCAATCGTCACGGTCATGGTGTCGTCGTCATTGCCGCCGGTGTAGATGAAGTTGGCGCCACGGACACCGAAGTTGACGTTGCCGTTGTTGGCAATATCAGCAGCCGGCAAAGCCGGTGCAGCGTCGATCAGGTTGACGTACTTGGCGATAGTGTCCTGGGTGATGGCAGCGGTGAAGCCCAGCTTGCCCTTGAACTGGGAAGCGTCGATCAGGCGAACATCGGTGAAGCCAGCAGCGCCAGCACCATGGTGAATACCAACCGGTGAGTTGTTTTCAACACCCGCCTGCTGGTTGTTGCCACCACTTTGTACGCCACCGTTCGGAACAGCATAAGACTGGCCGCGAACTTGGGTAGTGGTGTTAGCGAGAGCCAGATTCAGGCTTGCATCGCCATTGACAACCAGGTCACCTTCGTTGGTAACGGTGGTGGTGTAGGCATCGCCAACGGTCCTGCTGGTTGCGCCGCTGGCGATGGTAACTTCGCGCAGTGCATTGTTGGTGGAGTTGACGGTTTGCAGTTTGCTGTTGTCGTTAACGGTGATCTCGAAACGCTCAACGCCACGGTAGATTGCGTAGTTGGACGTATCACCGGTAGACATGCCGCCAATGACGAGGTCGCCGCCCAGGTTGCTACGGCCCACATCATCCAGAACAACCTTGGAGGTTACCAGTTCGGTAACGCTGGTTGCGCCGGTTGCGTAGGTGGTGTAGATGTTGGAGGTTGCCGGAACCGATGCGCCAGTGGTGTTGAACCAGCCAGAGCCAGGCGGTGCGGTAATGACTGCACTGCCGTCGCCGGTGATGACGATTGACTTGCCGGTAACAGCCTTGGTGGAGATCGGGTCGATGACGGTGAAGTTTGCACCGAGAGAAACGGAAACGCCAGAGCCAGCCAGGGCAGTTTGGAAAACAGCCAGCAGTGCTTCGTAGGTGTCAGCAGCAGCAACTGCAACCTTGTCGAGTTGGATCGGGGTCATTACGCCGTTGATGGCGAACTTGAACTGGTCGTACGGGTTGTTCAACAGCGGGGTTGCTGCGGTAGCAGGAACGCCTGCGGCACCGGTGTCCATCAGGTTGATGGTCAGTGTGGTGCTACCGGTTGCTTGATTGCGCAGTGACTGCTGGTCGAAGTAAACAGCGAAGTCAACATTGCCCGGATCGGTTTCAACCATGGCGATGGTGACATCGCTGGTCTTGTTGGAATTGCCGATGCGGACATCTTCGATGACGACGTCAGAGCGGCTGTTGTTGGATTCCCAACGGGTTACGCCGACTTCGGCAGTAACGTGGTCGAGTACATCAACGGCCAGCGAACGCTGAGCATCGATCTGAACGGTACCAGCCAGCATGTTGTTGTCGGTGGCTGGATCACCACTGGTGGTTTGTGCACGAATGATGACGGTTTCGATGCTGTTCAGCTTCGGCGTAATGGCAACACCATTGCTGGTCAGGTCAGCATACAGGGTGTCGGTACCAGCGCCACCGGTGAGGGTGTCAGCATCATTCAGGGTGTTGACGTTGTTCAGGGTGCGGGCAACGAAGTTGTCCATGCCTTCGGTGCCGGTCATGGTGTCAACGGCGGTGGTCAGCGAGAAGGTGGTGAGGACGCTGTCATTCAGGGCCAGCATTGCTGTGTTGCCAGCAGTGGTCGAGTAGTTGTAAGCCAGATCCAGCGTGTTGTTGTAAGCTGCTTTGGCGGCCAGAACGGCTGCGTTAGGACCAGCATAGTTGGACAGTGCTTCGGCGAGGTCGAGAACGGCCTTGACGCGATTGGCGCTGGAGGAGATGTAAGCAACACCTTCTGCCTGGGTGAAGATGCTTGACAGGCCAAGGTTGGCCAGCATGTTGGTAGACAGGTCGTCGGTGCTGACGCTGGAGAACATGGTGTTCAGTGCATCGATGTAAACCACGTAGCCATCAAGTGTCTTGAGGCCGGTGTTCGGGTTGTAAACGGTGCTCATGTTGATGAAGTTAACGTGATCAAGATACTTGGCGGTACCCGGAGCTTTGTCTGCGAGTGCAGAGAAGGCTTTGAGAACCAGCTTTTGAGTAGGCAGAATCAGTTCCATTGGTGCTTCCTTTCGGTTAGAAAATCGGATAGCCATGCGAATTTAGACATCTCACATAGGCTTAGGGCGGAATTTACGCGTCTGTGCGTATTTTGACAAGTGATGGCAATCACACATTTACTACCTTTTTCAGGCTTTGTTGTATTCTTTTCACCACACTGCACGGACGCCAGCATAGATAACTTGGTTGCTTACCCGAAATAGCGGGAGGTTGGCGTTCTGGTCGACATACTCGATCCCGATGTAGGGGCCAAGGTCAGCTATCTGTGTTCTATATTCAAGACGATAGAGTGTCTTGTTGATGTTTCTCTTTAAATTGTTTTCAAGCAGCGGGCTGTATCCGTGCTGGTCTTCTTGGCGATAATATTCCATTTCACTGACAAGGTTATTTTGTCCCCATGTGGTATTTTTGCTAATACGCATGACATACTGATTTTGGCTGCCACCTGGGCGTTTGTCATATTCCGGTTCGTCCCGACCAAAACGTATTTGTGCTTGAATTCCTAGCGCCGGGCAGGCGATGAATGACATGCCGCCCACGTAGTAACCGTTGAGTGCATCTGTGCTTGGGTATCCGCGACGTTCGAATTCGCTGCCGAGGCGCAGGCGACAGCTACCACCCGTATTTGGTAGATCGTAACCTGTGCCCAGTTTGTAGTGGCGTAGCGAAGCGCCTGCTGCTGATTGCATCAGCAGCGCTCCACCGCTGGTGTATATGCCTTCGCGTTTGCTTGCTCCGCGCTCCACGATGAGTTGAAATAGCCCAAAATTGGCTGGGGTGTAGTCGGGACTAAAACGGTAGTTGGCATTTATGGTGTAACTCCAGGTTTTGTCGCTGCCTGTTTCGGGTACAAAACCTTCGTGTTCAAAGTTTAGGCGTACGAAGTTCCCTCCTTTGGGTCTGTCGTCGTCTCCCAGCCTGACCGGTATGCGACCAGCGGGTAGCGTCAGATCAAAACTGCTGACATGGGTGGCGCCCATCAGATTGTCGTCGTAACCGGCGATCATGCCGATTACGGTTCGTTTGGCAGTAACCTGACCAATACTGATTTGACGTTTTTCAAGTTGAGCCTTGATTTGGCGCTTTAGGGGCGTGGGGATTTCTTCTATTGCGAGCAGGTTGCGCAAGATGCCGTCGACCGAGGTGGTGTCGCCCATCCCTTCGAGTGCTATGGCAAATTCAAGGTGGGCTTCCCAGTGATTGGGGTCGAGCAGAATTGCAGCCTCAAGGCGGTCTACTGCTTCGCTGTATTGGCGGGTCTGATTGAATTTTTGACCAAGGCCGAACAGAAAGGCTTGGTTTTTCTTGCAATGTGGTTCTTGTTCAAGTGCCAGGGAAATGGATTCGAGTATCGCTGTGTCGGGTTGGGTGGCGAATTGGCAGTGGTTCACTCCATCGTCGGCACGAGCAAACCGGACGAGGGTGCATATAAGTAGTAGGGCTGCAGTTTTTAGGGGCCCAAGCATTTGGACGCTATTTTTCGCGTTCCGGATGATGGTCCCTGCACGGGACCGTTTAGACACAGTTTTTGAGTGGGTAGGCGTATATGTGACAGGGCGTTTTTATGCCCTCAAGTAGAAAGACGCCTTGTGACTCCAGGCGGTGATCGCTAATGCAGGCAGCCATGCCTTCACCAACAAGGATAGGATGGGCTAGTTCTGCTGTCATTTGCTCAAGCCGGGCGGCTGTGGTGATAGTGCGCCCCATGGCCAGGTGGGTGCGACGTCTGGCAAGGCCAAATGACCCGACAGTGGCAGCACCGGTTTCCAGGCCGAGACCCAATTCCAGTGGCTGGAGATCGTCGGGGAGCTGAGGGCTGAGTATCTGGCGGCTTTCTTTTAGCATTTCGAGTGCGGCGGAGAGGGCTAGTTCGGCATCGGCGCCGACTTCGTAGCCTGCGGATTGTTCGGTTGGTGTCAAGATTTTATTTTTGCCGCTGGCGCCCCAGACGGCCAGTACTGCATCTCCCTGAAAGCTTTCTACCATTCCACCGTGCTTTTCAACTACTTGGGTGGCCATTGAGAAAAAGGCGTGTAGTACTGCTGTGGTCTCTTCGGGTGGGCGTGCTTCGCAGTAGGCGGAAAAATTCCTGATGTCGGCAAAAAGTACCGAGATGTTTTTGCGGTCGGCTTCTATGGCGTCGGAGGGGTCGCGCGCGGCCAGGGCCGCGGCGACCGGGCCCGGCAAATAGCTGGAGAGGTGCGCAAAAATTCGATCGCGTTCCATGCGGCTGCGGGCATGTTCGAGCAGGCTGAGGGTCAGGGCAAAGCATAGTATGTAGAGCGAGGGAGATATCCATTCAACCCAGACTTTTGCTTCGCTAAGGAGGAGTGCCTTTGCCAAATAGAGGGTTGCCGTGAGGGCGAACGCTGCGCTTATGAGAATAAATACTGGTTTTCGTCGCAGTTGTGCCAGCGTTGCCAGAACGGCTGATCCGATGAGGGTGGTTAGGATGGCGTAGAGCCAAGCCAACTGCGGGGTGGAGGGTATGTTTTCGTCCAGCAAGCCGCGGAGTAGTTGGGCGTGAACAAGCATGCCGGCTTCAATGCCGCTGAAGGGTGTTGCTATGCGATCATTGAGGCCGAGGGCTGTGCTGCCGATGAGTACCCAGGCGTTGTTCAGGAGTCCTTGTGGAACTCGTCCGGCAAGCACGTCCTGAGCGGATAGGGCGACGAAAGCTTCTTGCCGCAAAGTCCAGGGGATGCGTATGTTTCCTTTTTGGTCGAGCGGGATGCCGGATTTATATAGTGGCAGGCCGGTTAGTTCCCACGGCGAGGAGAAAAGTCCTTCGCTGGCGACGAGGCTGATCTGTGGGGTTGTGGTTCCCTTCATGGCAGCTGATAAAAACAGGGCAGGGTATGGTTTGCCGTCATGGCAGACGATTGCAGGTTGTTGTCGAACAGCGCCGTCGCGATCTACGAGCGGGGTAATGTGGCCGGATGGCATTGTGCTGAAGGCTGCGGTGTTGGCTATGAAGTTTTCTGCAATAGGAAAAATAGCTGGGCACGCAAGCCATGGTAATGGTGCGGAAGGTGTTCCGCTATGCGCAGCCGTGTTTGTCTGTAGTGCGAATACTTGGGAAAGAACAGCGTTGTTTTTTTCCAGGCTGGCTAAAAACATTCCGTCATTGACTGTCGCCTCGGGAAATACGATGTCGAAAACCTGTAGTGCGGTACCTTGTTCGGCTAGCTTGTCAGAGAGATCTGCCAGCCGAACTCGTGACCAAGGCCAGGGGCCGAGTTGGCGCAAACTGCCTTCGTCGATATCAATTAGAACGAGGCGTCGCTCGGGTGAGGTGCTGGATATCAGGCGCCAGACCCAGTCACCCGAAAATTCTTCGGCCGATTGAATGGCGCCGGAAAGAATGCTGGAAAACGTAAACCACAGTACGAATGCAGAAAGTGCCGCCCAGATGGTGATTTTTTTGGACGAGTCAAGATACGAGGCGAGGCGCAATTAACGGCCCCACAAAGTGATTCCGCTCACCTTTCCACCTGCCGTGGTTTTGTCAAAGCCATAGCCGGCTTGTGTGCCATCCTTGCTTATCGCGCCGTAGAGGGTTTGATTCTGTAGGTTGCTGCTTAAAAGGCCTGCGCTGCTGACGGTGCCGTTGGCGGCAAATGTTTCCTGCCCAAGGGCTGGGCTTGCCAGGTTCATGTTTGTATTGAAAGTTGATTTAGTGAAATCAACTTTCAGGGAGGCGTTTGATATTTGTACCGCTTGCGCAGGAGCTCCATTTGATTGCGCGTAGGATGCAGATGCTTCAGTCAGCTTGAAGTTGGCTTGGGTACCAATCGGCATGAATGGAGTTGAGTCGTCGCGATACAGGGTAATAAAGAAATTGCCGGCAACCGCTTGGCGGCCATCTGCCGTCGCGGTGTCGAAACGTTGACTAATGGAATTTTCCGGTACGTTCCAGCCAAGTGCCTTGTGCAGCCAAACCATTGGTTTGCTCTTGACTGAAGTGACAGCCTCTTCTTTTGTGGGGGGGGGAAGCTTGTTTTCGCTGGCGACGATAGTTTCCGAGATATCCCTATTAAACAGAGTATTTGATTTTTTTTCGTTGGCACTGACGGCTTCGACACCACTGAGAGTGGAGGGGGTTTTTTCGGCGAGACGGTTATCTGTTGTTGCGGCGGGTCGTTCGGCCTTGGCTTGCAAATCAACGGCAGGCACTAGGCGCGGCGCCGTTCCTGATTGCTGGATGATTTCAAGCATCTTTCCTTGCATGTCGGCACTCAGCGTGGCTGACTTGTTGCCAGAGCATGGGCCAAGCGATTTTGCGCAATCCCCTTCAAGAGAGGCCATGACAATTGCCCCGGAAATAACCGTGGCATAGGTGCTGTCATTGCTGGCTTTGACGATAAAGTCGGTGCCTTTGACGCCAATTGCCGCTACCGGGGTGTTGAGACGGAATCTATCTTTGGCTGCCTCTCCCCATTGGCCTGTGACTGAGCGCATGACGCCGCTTTCAAGCGTAAACTTGATGGAGGCTGGCCCCCAATTGCCTGCGTTGCGATAGGATTCAATGTGTAGGCGACTCATTGGCCGCACGCTGACCAAGCCTCCATCAATGAAGCGGATATGAACATGGCCGCCAGCAGCGGTTTGAATGTGGTCACCAGCACGTATCAGTGCGCCACGCTGCAGGGCTTGTTCCTGCCCTGATTCGGATTTAACTGAGCTGACACCAATCAACGTGGTTACTTCTCCGACTACGTCTTCGGGTGTGCTTAGGGCAATGGCACCGTTCGCGCAACCGAACATGAGGGCAAGCATGGTTGCGAAGCGTTGAATTGGAGTGGCTTTCATAGATTGGCACTGGTTCATATCGGCCTCATTTCACGCAATGGATCACGGTTTTATGCGACAAGCACAGGGAGGCAGTAATTTTCTTCCTACCCGATCCCGGCAGCTTTATTCATTGCACAGTATATTGGATTTTGCTGTCGAGTTATGTGCGCATGATCACAATTGGACGGTAGATTGCTGGGTGGTGTTAGGGGTGTTGGTGGTCTTCTGGTTGTGGTGAGCTCGTGCTGATTTTCGGCTGGCCTGCCGCCGCGGGCCCTTCTTTGAGAGACAAGGCTGTGGAGCAAAGAAATATTCGATAGCGACTGTTTTTACACTTGTTTGGGGTGATTTTGATTTTTGCAGGTGTGACGAAGCTTTTTCGCGTTTGCTGTGGTTTGTGTATGACGTCACAACGGTTTTGCGCGTTTTCGGTCTAAACTTGTTTCCATGCCAGTACCTTTTCAGTCTCTGCTTAACTTGCCTTTGCTGCGACCTTTGCAGCAAGAGGAGTTAATGCGAATATCCATGTTGATGAGCGAACGGGCGTTTGCGCGGCGCGAGGTGGTTGTTTCAAAAGAGCAGTCGCGCTTCGAGTTGGGTTTTTTGATTTCTGGACGTCTGCAAGGTGTTGATTTTACGGTCGATGGGCGAGGTGTGGGTTTGTATTTTGTGGAGCCCGGCGATTATTTTGGCGAATTGTCTGTGGTAGATGGTTTAATGGCGGCAGAGCATGTCATTGCGGCTGCAAAGTCAACGGCGATCTTTCTCGATTCTGAATCTGCGCGCCGCTTGATTTTTGGTAACCCCTTGCTGGCGCAGGGGGTGATGACTCGATTGTCGGCCCGTGTTCGCTCAGTGTCGGCGCAGCGAACACTTCTTGGCCTGCCTAATCCCTTTCAGCGTCTTTGTGTTCAAATCATGCAACTGTCTCGGGCCGCGCAAAATGATCGGCATTTGCTTGACCCAGTGCCGACTCATCAGGAGTTGGCTATCATGATCAATGCCAGCCGTGAAACGGTAACCCGTGCTTTTCAGGTGCTTACTCTGCATCAGGCTATCCATCGTGAGGGTGCTCAGCTGCGTATTCTTCGCCCTGATTTCCTGAATGATGTCGGCGAAGGGCGAATCGATCCGCCAAAAGCTTGAACGCCCATGATATAATGATTTTTTTTGCCTCGGCTTCTTTCGTTGCGCCCACATTTTCGTGGTTTTCTCTTTGATGCGACAAATATTTAGCCCTTTTCTTTCTCCTTTTCGTTTTGCGCCGATTCTCCTGCAATTTGTCCGCCGCGACATTCTTGGTCGTTATCGGGGATCTTTGTTGGGTATGGGCTGGGCCTTTGTGACTCCTATTTTGATGCTTGGAGTCTATACCTTTGTGTTTGTCGGTGTCTTCCGTGCGCGCTGGCCGGGTGCGGAGGATGGCAGTGGTGTCACTTTTGCCCTGCAGTTATTTGCCGGACTAATGGTTTTTAATTTGTTCGCCGAAGTAACTGCACAGGCGCCAAATCTTATTTTGTCTCAGCCAAATCTTGTGAAAAAAGTGGTTTTCCCCTTGGAAATCCTCCCTTTTGTTGCCTTGGGTTCCGGGTTGTTTCACTTGATGCTGAGTTTGAGTGTGTTGTTGGTTGGTGCGTTGCTTGTGAATCATGGTTTGCCATGGACGGTGCTGTTGCTACCACTGGTGTTGCTGCCGCTTTTGCCGTTGTTATTGGGTATCGGTTGGTTTTTTGCTGCGCTTGGGGTTTTTGTTCGCGATATTGCGCAGGTTATAAGCCTTGCTATCAATTTGTTAATGTTCCTTTCGCCAATTTTTTATTCAACAAAGTCACTTTCTCCAAGCATCCAGTCATGGATGTTTCTCAACCCGTTGGCTCCGGTTATCGAAAATGTACGTCTCGTTGTTTTTGTTGGCGAGATGCCTGACTGGAGTCACTGGGCGCTTTCCTTGGGGGTTTCCCTTTTGGGAGCATTGCTTGGCTCGGCATTTTTCCAGGCGACTCGACGCGAGTTTTCAGATGTCCTTTGATGAGTTGGCGATCTGTGCGGAGGGGTTGAGCAAAGTTTACTCAATGTACGACCGTCCAATTGATCGTCTGAAGCAACGTTTCATGGGGGGGAGCAAGCAGTATGGTCGTTTGTTTACCGCG
>ERZ724510.389-NODE-389-length-25378-cov-14.900525_pt1 | contig 25378 bp, 18 predicted proteins | sample MGYA00376043_ERZ724510 | MGnify/ENA primary metagenome ERZ724510 (study PRJEB28724, sample SAMN07190888) | wastewater metagenome | isolation source: influent of sewage treatment plant in Hong Hong | place: USA: Christiansburg, Virginia | collected 2016-03-01 ... | reverse complement strand
TATTATAATTCAATCCGATAAAACGCCAAAATATCACGCCATTGCTGCATTGCCACATCATCAGGCACTCGGTGCGTTTCAGCACATCATTCTCAGCCACCCCTTGAAATACCCGGCAAAATCCATAACAATCCAATACGCTTTTGAATGACGGGCGTGTGGAGCTGCATGCTCAAGGCGTGGCGCACCGGCTGTCACCATCCTGCAATCACCGGGTTGTCCATCCAGGCAGCCTGGCTTTCATGACCCGATCCGCAGCGGCATGACATTGCCCGTGGGCGGCATCCAGAAATCGGAGGGATGATGCAATACAAGACACCCGGCGTGTACATCGTCGAAAAAGATGCGTTCCCGAATACGGTGGTGGCGGTGCCCACTGCGATTCCGGTGTTTCTTGGCTACACCGAAACCGCTGCTGACGGCCCGGTAAGCAAGAAATACGTGCCCACCTACATCGCCTCGATGGCCGACTACATCAAGTTTTTTGGCGGGCCTTACGCGCCACAGTTCACCCTGGCAGCCAACCCGGACGGCAAGTCATACACCGTGGCTCAAGTGGAAACCAGCCGCTTCTTCCTTTACCACAGCGTGGCGCTGTTTTTTGCCAATGGTGGCGGCCCGGCCTATGTGGTGTCGGTGGGCAGCTATGCTGACGCAGTGAAGAACCTCAAGCAGATGACCGACTTCCTGCCCACGCCAGACCCGAAAAACCCGCTGCCAGAAGCGCCATTCGATGCGCTGAAAAAAGTGCTGGATGTCACGCTGGTGGTGGCACCGGACACCACGCTGCTGAGCAAGATCGACGACTGGAACGGGGTGTGGGGTCAGGCGCTGCAGCACTGCAACAAGATGCAAAGCCGCATGGCCATCATCGATATTTGGGGTGGCGACAACGCGCGTACCCATGATGCCGACACCGACATCATTTCTGGCACCAATGGCTTTCGCGAAAAGATCGGCACCAACTTCCTCAACTACGCGGCGGCTTACTACCCGTGGATGAACTTCAATGTGGTGGACGCCAGCACCATCAGCTACAACAACCTGAACGATGCTTCGCTGAGCCTGCTGATCACCGCGCTGAACAGCGAGCTGACCAGCATGAACCCGCAGCCAGCCGCGCCGATGGCCACCAATATGAAGGCGCTGTACGCCAGCCTGGCGCGCACGCCAACACCAGCGCCGGCACCGGCACCGGCAGCAGATGCTGGCGCGGATACCGACAAGCCAGTTACCCCGGATGCCGCCACCACCACCACGCCCGACCCGGCCACCATTGCCCGTAACCACAGCCAGCTGATGCAAGTCAGCCCGCTATACCAGCGCATCATCAGCGACATGCTGCTGCGGGCCAATCTGCTGCCGCCGGCCAGCGCCATGGTGGGTGTGTATGCGCTGACGGACGCCAACCAGGGCGTATGGCAGGCACCGGCCAACACCAGCATTGCCCTGGCGGTGTCGCCGGCAGTGGATATTTCCTCGGACGATCAAGAAGACCTGAACATGCCGCTGGACGGCAAGGCGGTGAACGCCATCCGCACCATTCCGGGCCGTGGCCTGGTGGTGTGGGGCGCACGCACGCTGGACGGCAACAGCCAGGACTGGCGCTACATCAATGTGCGCCGCACGCTGATCATGCTGGAGCAATCGATCAAGGCAGCTGTCATCAGCTATGTGTTTGCCCCCAACGATGCCTCCACCTGGGTGGCGGTGCAGAACATGATTTCCAACTTCCTGATCAACCAGTGGAAAAACGGCGCGCTGGCCGGTGCCAAGGCGCAGGATGCCTTCAGCGTGGCGGTGGGGCTGGGCTCTACCATGACAGCCGACGACATTCTGGACGGCTATATGCGGGTAACGGTCAAAGTGGCGATTGTTCGCCCGGCAGAATTCATCGAGCTGACCTTCCAACAACAAATGCAAGTTTCCTGATTGACCCAAAGGAGCCCTCGCCATGGCAGGTGAAGCACAAGATCCAAGCATCTGGCCGCTACCGAAATTCCATTTTTCTGTGGATATCGGCGACCAGAAAGACCTGGCTTTCCAGGAAGTGTCCGGGCTGGATACCGAAACCCAGATCATTGAATACCGGGCCGGCAACAGCAAGCAGTTCTCCACGGTGAAGATGCCCGGCATCAACAAGGTGGGCAATGTCACGCTGAAAAAAGGCATTTTCGTCAAGGACAACAAGTTCTGGGACTGGTACTCGCAAATCAGCATGAACACCATCAAGCGCGTGCCGGTAGTCATCAAGCTGCTGGACGAGAAGGGCAACCCGACCATGGTCTGGAGCCTGCAAAACGCCTGGCCCACCAAAATTACCGGCACCGACCTGAAGGCCGACGGCAATGAGGTGGCAGTGGAAACGCTGGAAATTGCCCACGAAGGGCTGACCATCGCCAATAGCTGAGCATGAGCTACTACCCGCCGGCGGGCTTTTATTTCAAGGTGCAGATTGCCGGGTCGTCGTCTGACGACGACGCGGCATTCAGCGAAGTCTCGGGTCTGGACAGTGAAATCGAGGTCGAAGAAATCAGGGAAGGGGGCGAAAATGCCTTCAGCCACCGGCTGCCAGGGCGGGTGAAGTATGGCAATCTGATTCTCAAGCGTGGCATTCTGGTCCAGGGCTCGCAGTTTGCCCAATGGTGCCAGTCGGTGCTGCAGGCCGAATGGGCCGGCAGTGTGGCATGCTACGATCTGAATGTGTTTCTGCTGGACGAAACCGGCAACCCGCTGCTGACCTGGAACTGCGCCCACGCCTGGCCGGTAAAATGGAGCGTGGGGGCCTTTAATGCCAACCAGAACGATATTGCCGTGGAAACGCTGGAGTTTGCCTACCGGCAATTGCGCAGGAGCTAAGCAATGCCGATTGAAATTCATGAACTGACCATCCGCCTGGTGGTCACCGATCCCCCGGCGGGCGCGACGCCCGACTGGGAAGCCGCACTGCAACAGGCCAAGCAGGAAATTCTGGAGCAATGCCAGGAAACCCTGCGCGCCCAGTTGCAGCACGCCAGCGAACGCTGATCGTGTTCATCAGGAAAGTTGAGTGACGCCGATGGGCCTGCAAAAGCTGACGCTTGTTGCCTACAGCGACGAACAATACACCAGCAAGGCTTCCGGCACGAACAGCTACAGCGTGCAGATCAACCCGGAAAGCTATAGCCACACCCATTCCACCAGCTACAGCCCCGGCACCACCACCGACACGGCAGGCACCACCACCAAATACCACCGCATCAATCCGGAAACCCTGAGCTTCAGCTTTTACCTGGATGGCACGGGCGTGGTCAGCACGCTGACGGTCAGTGATGAAATCAAGACATTCCGCCAAGTGGCCTATCAGTACAACGGTACGATTCACAGCCCCAACTACCTGATGCTGATCTGGGGCAATCTGTCGCTGAAATGCCGGCTGACCCAGCTGTCGATCGAATACACCCTGTTCGACAGCAATGGCCTGCCCTTACGCGCCAAACTGACCCCAAGCTTCGAGCAATACCTGTCGCCGGACGATATTGCCAAACTCAGCGGTAAAAATTCACCAGACATGACCCACCTGCGCCAGGTGGGCGCAGGCGACACCCTGCCGCTGATGTGCCAGCGCATCTACGGCGACAGCCGCCATTACCTGATGGTGGCCAACCACAACGGCCTGACCCACCTGCGCGACCTGCAGCCGGGCCAGACCATTATTTTTCCGCCTTTGTGAGCGCCATGAACACCTCTCCGCTTGCCGGCCAGACTGACCTGGTATCCGCCACGCTGCTGATCAATGGCAACACCCTGCCCGACACCTACCAGCTGGTCAGCGTAACCACCCGACGCGAAGTCAATCGCATCGGCAGCGCGCGCGTGGTGCTGAACGACGGCGACCCCAGCCAGGAAACCTTTGCCCTGAGCGAAAGCAGCCTGCTGGTGCCAGGGGCCAAGGTGGAAATCCAGTTCGGTTATCACCAGAAGATGAATACCGTGTTCAAGGGGCTGATCGTCAAGCACAGCATCCGCGTGCGCGAACGCGGTGCGGCGCAGCTGATTCTGGAATGTGCCGACAGCGCCGTGAACCTGACCATCGGGCGCAAAAGTGCGGTGTACCTGAAAAAAACCGACCAGGCGGTGATCCAGCAGCTGATTGGTGACGCCGGCCTGAGCGCCACGGTGGACAGCACCCCGGTCACCTACGAAGAACTGGTGCGCCACAACAGCAGCGACTGGGATTACCTCCTCAGCCGCGCCGACCTGAATGGCCTGCTGGTGGTGGTCAACGACAGTGCAGTCAGCGTACAGGCCCCGGCGGTGTCGGACAGCTGCGGGCTGGTGGTGCGCTACGGCGAGGCACTGCGCACGCTGGACGCCGACATCGACGCCCGCCCGCAGGTCAGCGAAGTGTCCACCATGGCCTGGGACATCAGCAGCCAGGCCACGCTCAGTGCCAGCAGCAGCGCGCCCAGCGTGAATGCCCAGGGCAACCTCAGCGGCGATACCCTGGCCAAGGTGCTGAATACCGGCGCATTGCAGCTGATGTCAAACGCGCCGCTGGAACAGGCCGACCTCAAGCACTGGGCCGACGCCCGCCTGCTGCGCATTCGCCTGGCGCGGATTCGCGGCACCGTGGTGTTTCAGGGCAATGCGCTGGCGGTACCGGGCAAAACCCTGGAGCTGGCCGGGCTGGGCGCACGTTTTAATGGTGATGCCTTCATGGCCAGCGTCAGCCACACCCTGGCGGATGGCAACTGGCTGACCGAAGTGGGCTTTGGCCTGTCGCCACAGGGCTTTGTCGACACCACCCAGCACATCGAAGCCGCCCCGGCGGCCGGCCAGCTGCCGGCCATTTCCGGGCTGCACACCGGCACGGTGATGAAAATCGACAGCGATCCACAAGGGCAAACCCGGGTACAGGTCAAGCTGGCGCTGATTGACGCCGACAGCAACGGCGTCTGGGCGCGGCTGGGTTCGCCGTATGCGTCCAACAGCTTTGGCATTCAGTTCATGCCAGAAATCAACGACGAAGTGGTGGTGGGCTTTATCAACAACGACCCGCGCTTTCCGGTGATTCTGGGCAGCCTGTACAGCAGCCAGCACACCCCACCGGCCACGCCGGACAACAAGAACACGCTGAAATCGCTGGTCACCCGCAGCCAGCTCAAGCTGACCTTCGACGACGAGAAAAAAATTCTCACCGCCAGCACGCCAGGCGGCCACCAACTGGTGATGAGCGACGACGACAAGTCCATCCTGATCAAAGACAGCCACGGCAACCAGATCAAGCTGGACAGCAACGGCATTGCCCTGTCCAGCCCGAAAGACATCAAGCTGACCGCCACTGGCGATATCGTCACCTCCAGCACCGGCAAAACCACGCTGACCGCCACGCAAGACCTGAAAGCCTCCGGGCTGAATGTCGAGGCCACCGCCCAGATCGGGGCCAAGCTTGCCGGCAGCGCCACCGCCGAACTCAGCGCCTCGGGCCAGACCACGGTCAAGGGTGCCATTGTGATGATTAACTGAGCCCGAGGGGATTTTATGGGACAACCCGCCGCCCGCCTGACCGATATGCACACCTGCCCGATGCAGACCCCCGGCCTGCCGCCGATTCCGCATGTCGGCGGCCCGCTGATCGGCCCGTGCGTGCCCACGGTGCTGATTGGCGGCCTGCCTGCCGCCGTGCTGGGCGATTCGCTGGTGTGCGTTGGCCCGCCCGATACCCTGATCAAGGGCTCCACCACCGTGCTGATTGGCGGCAAGCCCGCTGCGCGCATGGGTGACAGCACCGCCCATGGCGGCAGCGTGGTGCTGGGCTGCTTTACCGTGCTGATCGGCGGTTAAGCATGGCCCGCACCGACAACGCCCAGTTTCTTGGCCGGGGCTGGGCGTTTCCGCCCAGCTTTGACCGCCATCAGCATCAGGCACAGATGGTCAGCGCCGAAACCGACATCCGGCAAAGCCTGATGGTGCTGTTTTCCACCGTACCGGGTGAACGGGTGATGCTGCCCGGTTATGGCTGCCCGCTGCATCTGCATGTGTTTGACGCGATGAACCAGCACAACCTGACCCAACTACACAGCCTGATTCAGGACGCCATCTTGCGTTACGAACCGCGCATTCTGCTTGAGGATGTGCAGTTTGATACGCAGGGTGCGCTGGGCGGCGAGTTGCGCATTACCCTGGTGTACCTGATCCGCCAGACCAATACCCGCAGCAATATGGTGTTTCCGTTCTACTTTGCCGAGGGCAGCAATGTGCGCCGCATTGATCGTTGACCGGATGGCGCTGGCGGCCCGCTCAGGCCAGGCCCGCGCGCAAACCGGCACCCAGCGCAGCCACGGCGGCCTGGCCGCCCTGGCACCGGCCTATGCGCCGGTAGACGGGCGCGACCTGGCGCAGCTGATGTGCTTTGTGGCCGACTTTTCCCGTCAGCTCAGCTTTATTGCGCAGGACGGCAGCCGCCAGGGCAACTGGCAGGGATTTTTTGACGATGACCTGAGCTTTCTGCTCGCCCGCATCCTGTGCTTTGACCCGCGCCAGCAGTGGCAGCGGGTAGAGCGGATTGTCCACGGCGAAAGCCAGCCCGAGCGGCGCAATACCCAGTTGCTGGCCGAACTGTTTGCGCTGTTTGAACAGGTCAGCCAGTGGGCGCTCAAGGCCAAGGACATCAGCGCCAGTGCCAGCCTGGGCACCCCCACCAGCCTGAGCCTGGAAAACCTGATTCGCCAGCAACTGTCGCCGCTGTATCAAAGCCTGAACGCCAGCCCAGACACCGCCCAGCGCTGGCAACGCTGGCAGCAAGCCTGGCTGACCCGCCAGCAGCTTGGCCCAGTAGACCGGGACTGGCTGCTCGGGCTATGGCAATGCAGCGCGCGCGAGCAAAACCCGCTGGAAACGCCCGACCTGCACACCGTGGCACAGTCGTTCATCGAGCGCATCCAGCACAGCATGCCGCCAATGCGCGCGTATTTTGCCGACAGTCTGACCACCACCTTTGGCCACCAGCCGCATACCGCGCTGATCACCGCCTTCCTGCAGTTGCTGGGCCACGCCCAGGCCGACGCCAACGCGCTGACCGACCGGCATCTGGAATTTTATTACCGCACCGTGCTGCGCCTGCAACAGCGTGCGCCCACCCCGGACCATGCGCTGCTCAGCCTGCAACCCAGCCCCGGCAGCCAGGGCAGCCTGGTGCCGGCGGGCAGCCTGATCAAGGCCGGCAAGCTGCCCAATGGCCAGGACCTGCACTACACGCTCGACTACGATCTGGTGGTCAATCAGGACCGGATTGCCGCACTGAGCACGGTGTATGCCGCGTCGGGCGGGCCACTGTGGGCCGATGGCCCGGCAGGCGTTCGCCGGCTATACGCCTCGCCGCAGGCGGATTCTGCCGATGGACTGGGCGCACCGCTCAGCGCACCGGATGCCGGCTGGCCCACCTTTGGCCAGGACTGGAGCCAGAATCCGGTGGCCAGCAGCAGCGCGCCGCTGGCCAGCATCGGGCTGCTGCTGACCTCGCCGCTGCTGCTGCTGCGCGGCGGACGCCGCACACTGCGCGTGCGCCTGCAATACCAGCAGCAGCCCAGCCCCTTGTCACGCTCGCCGCTGGCCAACCCGGCCAGCGACAGCACCACGGTGATGTCGGCCAGCTTTGACCAAGTGGCCAGCGCCTACCGCAATGCAGTGATCGACACCCTCAGCGAGGGTGCCGCCTTGACGCCAGCGCAACAGGATGCACGGGTGGCCAGCGCCATCAACGCCAGCTGCGACATCTGGCTGACCACCGCCGCCGGCTGGCAGCAGGTCAGCCAGGTCACCGTCTGTGGCAACCGCCAGCAGGGCTGGCTGGAGTTGATCCTGCTGCTGCCGGCCAATTTTCCAGCCATCGAAGCCGGCCCGGCCTGCCCGCAGGAAGCCGGCGGCCAATCGCCCTGGCCCCGGCTGAAAATCCTGCTGCGCCCCGACGCGCCGGTGTACCCCTACGCCTATTTGCAGCAGCTCAACCTGAGCCAGATCACCCTGCGCGCCACCGTGGTGGGGCTGACGCCAGCGCAGCTGGCCAATAGCCAGGGGCCGCTGAACCCGGCGCAGCCGTTTTTTCCGCTGGGCAGCACGCCGGTGGTGGGCAGCTATCTGCAGCTGCGCGATCCGGAACTGGCCAGCAAGCCCATCCAGTGGGCCACCTTGCGCCTTGACTGGTTCAACCTGCCGCTGGCCCCGCTGGACCTGACCCAGCACTACGCCAGCTATGGCCCGCCCACCGTCTACAACAGCAGTTTCCAGGTGGGCTTTGCCCTGACCCAGGCCGGGCGGCGCAGCCGGCTGGGCTCACCGCAGCCGCTGTTTACCTTCAGCAACCACCCCGATGCGCCGCAACAGACCTCGGTCAGCTTTACCCTGCGTCAGAGCGGCCAAACCGCCCAGCCATGGGAACAGCTGTCGATGCAGCTGCTGGCCCCCGCTGGCGGCTTTGGCCAGGCCCAGTATCCGCAATTGCTGACCGACGCCAGCCTGCAGGCCGCCGCCGCGCTGACCCACAACGCCATCGCCAGCCTGCAAGCCCCGGCCAGTGCGCCAGCGCCGGGCAGCGCCGCTGCGCCATCAGCCGCCTCCCCGACGACCCCCACGCTCCCGCCACCGCCCGTCCCGGTGCTGCCCAGCGTGTGCTGGCCCAACCCGCCGCTGAGCCCGCAAGCCAGCCGCCTGAGCCTGGACTACCAGGCCAGCGAGCAGTTGTACGGCAGCCGGGCGATGGATGAGCTGGGGACGCTGATGCCGTGTTTCTTTCATCTGGGGCCATTTGGCCACTGCGCTGCCCCCGCGCATGGCAACACCCTGCTCGACGGCCTGCAACGCCCCGGCCAGCTGTATATCGGGCTAAGTGGCGTGCAGCCAGGACAAACCATTTCCCTGCTGTTTGGCATGTGCGAAACCGACGCCCAGCAGCAGGCCATCCGTCAGGGCTGGCCGCACAACACCGGCGCAGCGGCCAGCCCTGGCGCGCTAGACTGGTATTATCTGCTGGACAACCAGTGGCAGCGCTTTGCCGCCAGCGAGCGCTTGTCTGACAGCACCCAAGGGCTCACCGGCAGCGGCGTGTTGCGGCTGCAAACCCAGCCGCGCCGGCTGAATCAGAACACCACGCTGATGCCATCCGGCCTGTTTTGGCTGGCGGCGGTCAGCGACCAGCCCGCCGCCCACAGCCACACCACACTGCTGGACACCCAGGGCGCGCTGGCCACCCAGGTGCTGACCGGCCTGAGCCCAATGGCCGCCAGCCCGCAACCGGCCAACAGCCTGCAGGGCTTTGTCAGCAAGCCCACCGGCATTCAGGGCCTGCGCCAGGCGCTGCCCACTGCTGGCGGCGTGCCTGCCGAAACCGCCCAGGCATTCCGGGTGCGGGTGAGCCAGCGGCTGCGCCACAAGCAGCGCGTGGTGCGCGCGCTGGACCTTGAACAACTGACCCTGGACGCCTTTGCCAGTGTTTCGCAGGCCAAATGCATCACCCCGGCCACCCTGCGCCAGCGCGCCTACCCGTGTGCGCCGCTGGCACCTGGCGCGCTGGGGGTGGTGGTGGTGCCCCAGCCAGCGGCGGGCAGCGCCTTCAGCGCCCAGCCCAGCGTACCGGTGCCCACCTTGCTGGCCATTCGCCAGCTGCTGCTGGCGCACAGCAGCGCCAGCGTGCCGGATATCTGGGTGTTCAGCCCGCAATACGAAGACATCAAGGTGTGCGTGCAGGTCGAGCTGCTTCCCGATAGCGACTTTGCCTACTACCGAAATCAACTCAACCGCCAGATTACCGCCTGGCTGGCCCCCTGGCGCAGCGACAGCAGCCAGGCGCTGCCACTTGGCGGCGGCAACAGCACGATGAACGACCTGTACGTCTACCTGGCCAACCAACCCAGCGTGGCCAGGGTGGTGATGCTGAGCGCCCTGCATGTGTTTGCCCAGGGTGCCCAGCGCTGCACCCGCTGGCTGGGCCGTGACGACGCGCTGATTCCGTCCACGCCCTGGTCGGTGCTGGTACCGGCCCGGCAGCACTTCATCAGCCCGCCACCGCAACGCTATGGCATTGGCCAGATGGTGGTGGGCGAAGACGTGATGAGCTTCGAGCAGGCCCCGGCCCCCGCCTGCCTGCAGGCCAGCCCACCTTCTCCTTATTATTTTCTGAACCTGCCTGTTTCGGCCCTGCCGGATACTGCACACGAGCGCGAGCGCCATGGTCAAAAAACCTGACGACCTGAAACAGGCCTTTGCCGATGGGGCGATTCCCACCGGGGCCGATTTTGCTGATTTGATCGACTCGTTCATTCCGCGTGACCAGCTCACCGAAACCGAGTTGCGCACCCTGCGCGAGATGATTGCCGCCTGGCGCAGCCGCCATCCGGACAGCGACCCGCCTGAACCCACCCCCACGCCAGCCCCCACGCCGCAGCCCACCCCTGCGCCGACCCCAACGCCGGCACCCGACCTGGTGCCCAGCCCGCAGCCGGATCCGCCCGCGCCGGAGCCGACGCCCCCCGTGCCGGTACCCGACCCCACGCCGCCCGTACCTGACCCCGCCCCCGACCAGCCCGACAGCCGGCGCTTTACCGTGGCGGCCGACGGGCGCTGGTACACCCTGCCCGTCACCACCGCCACCCCTGGCGTCTGGCTGTGTGTGGCCAGCACGGTCAATGCCCGCGCCAGTTACCGGATCAGCAACCACGCCAGGGTGGAAATCGGCAGCAATCACAAACGCATTCAGCAAACGGTCAGCCGCGACAGCATTCTGCCCTGGCACAGCGTGCAGTTTGGCTGGCTGCCCGGCCCGCAAGACCAGTTCCAGCTCAGCCTGCGCGCGCGCAGCGATTTTGGCATGGACAGCTATGGCAATCCGGCACAGATCGATTGCCAGCTGACAGCGCAGGACCGCTAAGCGATGCGTGAACCGTCTTCTCCAACCCCGCTGCTGGACAGCTTTCCCGACCCCTTGCCACCGAGCATGGACTTTGCCGGGTTGCTGGCCGAAGGCATTCAGGCCACCCAGGCCATGTCGTCGGACCAATGGACCGACTACAACGAGCACGACCCCGGCCTGACCATCCTGGAGCAACTGGCCTACGCGCTGACAGACCTGGGCCTGCGCGGCCACTACCGGGTGGAAGACCTGCTGGCCGACGCCAATGGCCGCATCGACCGCAACAGCCTGTTTACCGGCAATGACATCCTGACCTGCGCACCACTGACGCCCAACGACTACCGCAAATACCTGTACGACCGGGTGGCCGGGCTGAAAAACATCTGGCTGGAGCCAGTAGGCACATTGCCGGGGCTGTACCGTGGATTGATCGAGAAATTCCGCTGGGGTGACGATGAGGCACTGATGGCCGACGTCAGCCGCCATCTGCACGCCAACCGTCTGCTGGGCGATGAGCTGGTCAGCGTGTCGGTGCTCAGGCAACAGGCGCTGCCGCTGCACGGGGTGATCCAGCTCAAGCCGGGCTACCAGGCCGACCAAGTGATAGGCGACGTGCTGTTCAACCTCGACCTCAAGCTGGCACCTTGCCCCATCCCACGGCCCATCGACGCCCGCCTGGCCGCTGGCGAGCCGCCGGACGAGATTTACCAGGGGCCGCTGCTGCGCTACGGCAGCATCGACGATGCCGATCTGCTGCCCCGGCCTACTCAGGTCAGCCTGCAGCACATTGCCAGCATTGTGCTGGCCACACCGGGCGTGCAACGGCTCAGCCAGTTGCATTTTGTCCCCGACCCGCTGCAGGAAACCCTGACACTCGACCCCGATTCCATCCCCTTTATCGACCTGCCGGAAGCCGGCGCAGACTGGCCGTTTCAGGTGATCAATGCGGTGGGCACGCCCGTTAGCCTCAACGCGGCGCAGGTGCGCCATTATTTTCTGAAAAACCGCTCGGATGGCCTGACCCGCGAAGCCGCCGTCAAGCTGTCCACCACCCGCCTGGCCTATGGCCAACTGCCCAGCGGGCGGGCGCTGGAGATTGGCCGCTACGACTCCATCCAGCATCAGTTTCCGCAAACCTACGGCCTGGGCCGCTACGGCGTGCCCGCCGACCTGAACTGGCAGGCCAATGACGACAGCGCGCTGTTTTCGCCAGAGGTGGTCAGCGCCGGGGTGCGCCGTCAGGCCCAGGTCAAGCAGTTGCGGGCCTATCTGCTGCTGTTCGAGCAGGTGCTGAGCAATGCCTTTGCCCAGCTGGCCAATGCCCGCCAGCTGTTTGCCCTGGCCCCGGCCAGCGCACAAAGCTATTTTGCCCAGTCGCTGGTGGGTGATGCCAGCCAGCCTTACGCGCCGCCCAATACCCTAGAGGTGCTGGCCCCGCCCGAACCGCCGGCAGCGCCAGACCACCGCTGGCGACAGATTGTCTGCGTGTATCTGGACGGCCACACCCTGTGCCTGCGCAGCGCCCGGCTGGCCAGCCCGCAGGCGGCTGCGCAGCTGGCCAAGCGGATTGCCCAGGCAGGCCGCCAGCCGGCCAATTACCGGCTACAGCCCGATGGCCAGGGCCGGCGGCAAGTGCAGCTGTGTGATGAAGATGGCGTGACGCTGGCCTACGCGGTACAGCCCAGCACCAGCGACGCCGATGCCCAGGCGCTGATTCAGCGCCTGCTTGGCCAGCTGTCGCAGCCGCAGGCGCAGCACGCCATCCGCCAGCATCGGCAAGGCACGCTGGGCCTGCGCATCACCGGGGCCAAGGGCGAGCTGCTGCTGTGCGCCTACTGGCCGGGACATCTGGCCGAACGCCCGGCCAAAGTGGACGATGTGCTGTTTTTTGGCCGCTACCCGCACCACTACAGCTACCGGCGCTGGCCAGATGGCCACTGGGGGCTGGTATTGCGCCACCCGGACGGCCATACCCTGGCGGTCAGCCCGCAACGCCATCCCAGCGAAACCGCCTGCTGCCACGCCGCACACGCGCTGGCCGACTGGGTGCGCCAGCTGGCCTGCCAGTGCGCCCCCACTGGCGCGCACCTGCACCTGCTGCCGGAACAGGACGCACCGCCGCCCGGCGCATCGCTGCGTCAGCATTACCTGGCCGACCTAAACCGCCTGATGGCGCGCTTCGACCCTTACCCAGAACGGCGCAACCGCTTTCTCAACCACTTGCTGGCGCGCTTTAACGAACACTTTGACGATGCACTGCTGCACAGCTTTGACCCCCGCCCGGCCAATACCGACGGGTTTTTGCTTGAGCTGGCCAGTTGGAAAGCCTCACTGCTGTTCAACTACCCGCTGTGGAGCGCCCGACGCGGCCATGGCCACAACTTTACCCTGCGGCTGGCCCAGCCGCTGCCGTGCGGCTCCGGGCTGGAGCAGCTGCTGGCAGCACGGCTGGGGCTGGGCGGTGCGCAGCCATTGCAACGCTACCCGCGCTCGCGCGCACCGCTCAGCGCCACGCCGCCAATCACCCTGGCCGACAGCCAGGCCGACGACCGCCACACCCTGCAGTTTTTCAGCCAGGACCCCAATCTGCTGGGCATGCTGTTCAAGTACGGCACCGACGAAGGGCGCTATCAGATCACCCATTCGGACTGCGGCTGCTTCCATCAATTGCTGTTCAGCTATCCGGACGGCAGCCAGAAGCCCATCCTGCGCGGCCACCATCGCGCCGGACTGGCGCACAGCCGCGACCGGCTGATTGCCTGGCTGCGCCGCCAGGGGCCGGCATGGGCGTCGCTGTACGCCGGAGAAGGGCTGTATGTGGTGGAGCACCTGCTGCTGCGCCCGCCCGCTGCCGAGCTGGACGCGCTCAGCGACGCAGACAAGGATTTTTACCGCTACCGGCTGAGCGTGCTGCTGCCCGACTGGCCGATCCGTTTTTGCAACCCGGAGTTTCGCGCCTACGTGAATGTGCTGCTGGCCGAGCACTGCCCGGCGCATCTGGACGCCCGCTGCCACTGGCTGGACATTGACCAGATGCGCCAGTTTGAAACCCTGTACGCCGCCTGGGCCAGGCAAAAAACCCTCAGCCTGCGTGCCGCGACGCCAGCAGCCCAGCTGGAAGCGGCCACCCAGGCGCTGCGCCAGTTCTTGCAGGCGCTGCCCGCGCCGGCCCCCTAACCATGTCCGCGCTGCCCGGCCATCACCGCATTGGCCAGCTGCGGCTGGACATCCGCTTTGAATGCGCCAGCCCCGACCGGCTGGGCCACGGCCAGGCGCTGCAACAGCGGCTCACCGCCTGCTGCCCCAGCGCACTGGAACACGGCCTGCAGGCCGCGCTGGATGCCGCCGCACCGGGGGAAGACTGGCTGCACCTGCGCCAGCTCACCCTGGACCTGGGCAGCCTGCCGGCGGCCAGCCTGGAGCGCGAGCTGCCCCTTCGCCTGGCCAATGCCTTGCGTAGCCAGCTGCAGCGACTGGGCCTGCCCGCACCATCGCGCCCGTCAGCCCCCCGCCTGCCGCCCGGCTGGCAGGCGCTGTGCGACTGGATCAGCCAGGGCAAGTCACACGCCAGCCCGGCGCAACTGGCCGACTGGCTGACCACGGCACTGGACAACCACGCCAGGGTGCTACGCCCGCTGCTGCTGAGCCAGCGCGACCCGGCCCGGCTGGCCAGCCAATTGGCCCACTCCCTGCCGGAAGCCACGCTGGCGCGGCTGACCGCGCTGCTTGAGCCCAGCGACGCCGCCTATATTGTCAGCTACGCCCGCCAGCTGCAGCAGCGCCAGGCCGCGCTGGCGATCAGCAGCGACCGCCAGGGGTTTCAGGCCAGCGTGTGGACGGTGATCCTGCACGACCTGCTGGCCAGCCACGGCTCAGAATTCAACCGGCGCAGCTTTGTGGCCGCCACCCTGCGCCGGCTGGCCCAGCGCTACCGGCTGGACTACGCCGTGCTGCTGGCGCAACTGACCGCCCATCTGGAACAACAGCTGCAACGCGCCGGCCAGCGCAGTGGTCTGCTCACCCTGCTGTATGCGCTGGGGCGCAGCCTGCACGCTACCCCCGCCGCCGAAACGGCAGACACCGCGCTTGGCCAGCAGCGCTGGCAGGCGCTGCGCCAGTGGCTGGCGCACGGCGCACTCGCCCGGCAAACCCGCCTGCAACCCGCCGCGCTGGTGAATGCCGCGCTGACGCACACGCCAGCCAGCTTGCGCCAGCTGCTGTACGCCAGCGCCGCGCAGCCCGTCAGCGTCCGGCTGGCCCAGCTGCCAGAAGCGCTGCTGGGCCAGCTGGTGCAACTGCTGCAACCCAGCCATGCCGACGCCATCGTCGGCTACGCCCGGCAGCTGCGCCAGCGTCAGCAACAGCAGGCGCTGGTCCGCAGTGACGCCGCCGGGTTTCACACCACGCTGTGGTCGGTGATCCTGCACGACCTGCTGGTCAGCCATGGCTCAGAATTCAACCGGCGCAGTTTCATCGCCGCCACCCTGCGCCGGATCGCCCGGCATTACCAGGTGGACTACGCCGAACTGCTGCAGCAGCTAAGCGCCACCCTGCAGGACTGGCAAACCCGCGCCGGCCAGCACGGCAGCCTGCTTGATACGCTGGAACACTTGGCGCTGGCCGATGGTGTGACGCGGCAAAGCCCGGCCCAGCACGACAGCGCGGCGCTTTGCGCCCATCTGCGCGGCCACGCCGACCGGCACACTCCAGCACTGGCCGGGCTGCTGACCCAGCTGGCGCACAGCCAGCCAGCCCATCTGGCGGCCTTGCTGCGCGCCGAACTGGCCCACCCCGCTGCCCGCCGCCGCCTGCTGCGCAGCCTGAACCCGGCCCAGCGCCAGCCGCTGTGGCGCTGGCTGGGCCTGTCACTGTCGCACCAACGCCAGCATCAGCAGCTGGCCAGCTGGCTTGGTGCCAGCGCCTGGGCCGCCCCGCTGCAGGCAGACTGGCTGGCCGACGCCTGTCTGGCGGTATGGTGTACCGCCCCGGACACGCACTCCGCCAGCGACTGGCTGGCGCAGCTGTGGCCAGCGCTGGCGGCCATCAGCGGCCAGCCGCCGCGTCTCTGGCTGACCGCCGCCTATGTGCAGGCCCGGCAAGCACGCCCGGCAGGGCCGCTGTGGGAGAGCGTGCAGCAACACTGGTATGCCGCCCTGACGGGCGACGCCAGCGCCTGGCCACGCCAGCTGGCCGCCATGCGCCAGCACTGGCCCTCACCAGCCAGCGCGCCAGACGCGGCCCCTGACCACCACACAGCATCGCGGGCCCCGACACTGGCCAGCAGCCATCCCGCCAGCCTGCTTCAGACGCTGGCCCACGCGCTGGCCACGCCCGATGGCACCGCCCGGCTTGACCCCCACTGGCTGCGCCAGCGCTTGCCGTCTCTGCGCCCCGAGCTGGCCCGCCTTCCCGCCGAGGCGCACGCGCCGCTGTGGGCGCGCCTGGCCCCCGGCGTGGACTGGCAGCAGCTGACCCGCCAGCTGGCGCTGCCCCCCGCCCAGCTCAGCCCCTGGGTGGCGCACGCCTGGCTGCACGGCTGGTCGCGGCCCCGGCTAGCACAGGCATTGGCCTTGCACTTGCTGCGCGACTACGCCGACGTGCTGGCCGCGTTAAACGGCGAAGCGGCACCAACACGCCCCCTGCCACCACCGCTTGCCAGCAGTCCGCCGTCTGCCGCTGAAGAACGTGCCGCCGTGTGCCGCTGGCTGGAGCATGGCCAGTGGCTCGGGGTCGGCACCCGCTCGCCCGACCCGGCGCGACGCCTGTTGCGCCAGCTGCAGCACGCCGATGGCACCGCATGGCTGACGCAGCTGCGCCCGCTACTGGGCCGGCCTGATGTGCAACAGCGTCTGCTGGTCAGCCTGTCGCCCACGCAGCTGCTGCGCCTGTGGCAACAAGGGCAACCAGGCCTGGCCAGTGTGCTGGCCGACTGGTGGCAGACTGCACAGGCCCTGGCGCAACACCCACGCCTGAGCCCACCGGCACGGCGGCGCTGCCTGGCGCTGCACGGCCAGATGGCCCTGGCTCAGCTCAGCCAAACCGGCCCGCTCTCTGTCGAAGGCTGGCTGGAACAGGTGAGCGCCAGCCTGGCCGCCTCACTGGGGCTGACGCAGGCGGCGTACTGTCAGGCCATGGCGGACATCGCCCACCAGCAGGGCGGCGCGGCCACGGCACCGTTTCGCGCCTGGCTGGCAGGTCACACCACCGCGCGGCCAGATACCAATACCGATGCCCCCGCGCCAACCCCGGCCCCCCATGCGCCTCGACCGCGCCCGGCCTATCGCCCCCCGCCGGATACCCCCACCCTGGTAAAGCCAAGCGCACCGGTGGCACTGGCCGCGCTGCAGCGCCTGCTCAGCCATGGCCAGCCGCTGGATCGGCAGCAGCTGGGCCAGTTGTACGCCGTCAGCCACACCCTGGCACAGCGCAGCAGCGGCTGGCGACGGCACTGGCGGCGCGTGTTGCAGCCCGGCCTGACGCACGCGCCGCTGCGGCAACGGCTGATTCAGCAGCTGCCGCCAGCGTTGCGGTTGCGTTTGCTCTGGCTGTGGCTGCCAGACCCTCAGGCCGCAGCGCTGGCCTGCCTGCTGGACGCCTTGGCGCATAGCCTGCCGGCTGGCCAGCGTCAACGCGGCATGGCGCTGGCCTGGGACCATCTGCTGACCCAACTGGCCGACCCAGGCCGGCGGGCACGGCTGGCACAGCACTGGCTGGCCAGCTTCAGCCCGTTACTGAGCCGTCACACCGGCCTGAGCGCCTTGCACTGGCAGCCGACGCTGCTGGCGCGCTTGGGCGCTCAGGCCGGCAGTGCTGCCAGGGTGGCGCGTGGGCAGGTGCAGGCGCTGTGGCAGCTGGCGGTGGCGCACAGCCTGCCAGCCGAACCAGCAGCGCACCCGGTCAGCCGGCCAGCAGCGGAGTCCACGGCGGGCCGCGATGCCGAAACCGACACCGCCAGCAGCGGCCCGGCCATCGCCATCGGTAACGCCGGGCTGGTGGTGTTGTGGCCATTTCTCGGCCATTACTTCGAGCGGCTGGGCCTGGTGGTGGACGGCGTATTTGTCGATGCCGCAGCCCGCAGTCAGGCGGTATTTCTGCTGCAGTTTCTGGCCAGCAGCCACGCCGATGGCGAGGAATCGGCGCTGTGGCTGAACAAGCTGCTGTGCGGCATGCCGGCCAGCGAATCCCCGGTGTGGAGCGCCGCGCCAGACGAACACGCCACCCAGCTGGGGCTGGGCCTGCTGCACATGGTGACCCAGCGCTGGGACAAGCTGAAGCACACCTCGGTGGCGGGCCTGCGCGAAAGCTTTTTGCTGCGCGACGGCCAGCTGCGTGACCACGATGACCGCCTGACCCTGAGTGTGTCGCCACGCGCTTACGACATGCTGCTCGACAGCCTGCCGTGGCGGCTGGCGATGATCAAACTGCCCTGGATGCCGCGCGTGCTCTGGGTACACTGGAGATAAAACCATGACACATGCCCCCCACCTTTACCCGCCCACCCGGCATGCGCACCACGCCCACGCACTGGAGCAGGAGCTGGCCTGGCTGCAGCACTGGATCAGCCAGGCGCTGGACAGTTATTTCCAGAACCAGCCCTTCACCCCGCCGCCTGCGCCGGCGCTGGTGAAAGACGCCGCCTACACCCAGGCGGTCACGGGATGGGGCTTGTCTGAGGCAGAGCGGCTGGTGCTGATTCTGGCGCTGGCACCGCATGTGCGCCCGTCGGCGCTGGATTTGCTACTGCTGACCAACAGCACGCTGGGCCAGCCGTTTACCGAATTTGCCGGCTGCCCCAGCCCGCAGCATCGCGGCTTCTGGCCCAGCGCGGAAACCGCTGCGTTTTTGCTGGCCGGCCACGATATGGCGCGACGCCTGCCGGTGTACCCGCTGTTTGCCGCCGATGCGCCCCTGCGCCGGGCCGGGGTGTTGAGCTGGGGGCTGCCCGCCAGCGATGCGCCGGCATTGTCCGCGCTGCTGGGCCAGCCACTGCAGCTCAGCCCGGAAAGCCTGAGCCTGCTGACCAGCGGCCAGCCCTACCAGCCCAACTATGGCAAGGATTTTCCGGCCCAGCGCATTACCACCCCGCTGGACTGGGACGATCTGGTGCTGCCCGGCGGGCTGCGCCAGGAGGTGAACGAAATCATTGCCTGGATTGACCACCGGCATACGCTGATGAACGACTGGCAGCTGAACCGCCACCTCAAGCCCGGCTTTCGCGCCCTGTTTTACGGCCCGCCCGGCACCGGCAAAACCCTGACCGCCACCCTGCTGGGCAAAGCCACCGGCATGCCGGTGTATCGGGTGGATCTGTCGCTGGTGGTGTCCAAATACATTGGCGAAACCGAAAAAAACCTGTCGCGGGTGTTTGACCAGGCCGAGCGGCAGCACTGGATCCTGTTTTTTGACGAAGCCGACGCGCTGTTTGGCAAGCGCAGCCAGACCAATAGCAGCAACGACCGCTACGCCAATCAGGAAGTGGCTTATTTGTTGCAGCGGGTGGAAGATTTTCCCGGCGTAACCCTGCTGGCCAGCAACCTGAAAAGCAATATCGACGAGGCGTTTGCCCGCCGGTTTCAGTCGATGCTGTATTTCCCGCTGCCGGCTGCGCCAGAGCGGCTGCAGCTGTGGCGCAACGCCTTTACCCTGCCCTGCCCACTGGCCGCCGATTGCGACCTCACCACCCTGGCCGAGCAGGTGGAGCTTAGCGGCGGAGCCATCAGCAATGTGTTGCGCTATGCCGCGCTGCAGGCGGTGCAGCGCGATCCGGCGCAGATTATCCAGGCGGATTTGCTGCAAGGCGTGGCGCGGGAACAGCGCAAGGATGGGCGGATTTAGTGACTGCATATTGACTGAATCACGAATCCTGGTGATAGCACCTGGCCGTGGTGCCTAGCCGCTTTACCCCCCGTGTGCAGCGCCGAGCATCGCAGACCCTCAGGGGGACGTCCGGCACGGTTGTTTGAGCGGCGGCGCAGCCGACGCGAGTTCCCGGGCCGGCCCTGAGGGTTGAGAAGCGCAGGGCACCCAGCCGCAGGCTGGGCGCGGAAGTCGGGTCGCCTTTCTTTGCCTTCTTTCTTTGGCGAAGCAAAGAAAGAAGGGCGGATGCGAGACGCACTCTCGCCTCAATCAAGCCTGCGCGCAGCGCAAACAAACCATGCAGCCCATTTTCCCCAAGGACCACCCCATGCTGGAAACCATCCTGAATTTTCTGCAAAAACAACTGGCCAACCAACTGGCCAGCCGCCTGTCGTCCAACCTGCCGCTGGTCACCCTGTCCAACCTGACCAAACTGGACGGCAGCCCAGTCACCGAACTGGACAACACCCTGGTGCTCACCCTGCTCAATGTCGAAAAAGAAGCCGCCGCCCCCACCGTCGGCTACGGCTACAGCCCCAGCCAGATCGCCCCGCCGCTGCACCTGAACCTGGACATTCTGGTATCGGCAGCCTGCACCCGCTACCCGGACGCACTTACCCTGCTGAGCCACGCACTGGGGTTTTTCCAGAGCACCCCCTACTTTACCCCGGAAACCGCCGCTGACTGGCCGGCAGGGGTGGCCCGGCTCAGTATCGAGCTGAAAAGCCTGAGCCTGCAGGACATGAACAATCTGTGGGGCATGCTCGGGGCCAAGTACCAGCCATCGGTGGTATACAAAGTGCGCATGCTCAGCGTGCAGGAAAGCCAGCCGCGCCGGCAAACGCCCGACGTCAGCGCGCCGGATGTCAACCTGGGCCGCGCATCATGAGCGGGGTCAGCCTACTGGGGCAATTGCGCTGCCAGCACAGCTACTTTGCCAATAATCGCTGCCCGGCGCTGCAGCTGCAGCCCAGCGACGCCTGCCAGGCCGAACTGGCGCGGCGGCAATGGCGGTTTCGCCCCAGCCGCGACGGCGGTGCGGTGTATGCGCTGCCGGGCGCCGAGCACAGCGCGCTCCCCGGTGCGCCGTTGCTGAGTTTCTGGCTGCTGCGTCAGGACCCCTGGCTAGACAGCTACACCGCGCAGGCCACCCCGGTCAGCAGCGGGCTGTATTACCTGGATGCCCGTCTGGCCCACGGCCAGCCCGGCCAGCTTAACCCAGCCGGCCCGCTCAACGCACCGCGCCTGCCGGTCTCGCCCACCCGGTTTGACTGGCCGGTTAATCCGGCGCTGCAATCCGCCGCGCTGGCGCTGTGCCCGGCCATCGCCAGCCCAACCGGCCAGGCCGACTGGGGTGTACCGGTGTGGCAGGCGCTTAGCCCAGCCGCCCAGCTGGCGCAGCTGCCGGTGGCGCTGGGGCCGCTGGCGGAAGGGCGCTATCAGTTCAGGGTGAATCAGCAGCCGGCGCTGGATGCCTGGTTTGGCCCGGTGCCGACGCAAGCGTGGGGGGTGGTGGTGATGGACGCCAGCGCGCTGCAGGCAACGGCCCCGCCCGACTATCAGCTGACGCTGGAGGCCAGCAGCCCGCAATGGCGTTACCACTTGCTGGGCACACCGCCGGTGCCACTGGCGGAATGCCAGCTGCAGCTGCATGACACGCAAAGCGGCCAGCGGCTCAATTTCAGCGCCAGCCCGGAAGACACGCTGTTCAACCGGCCCAGCACGCTGTTCACCTCGCCGCAGGGCATTACCCTGCTGGCCGAACCGGGCAGCCGCTACAGCGTGCGTCTGCAATCACGCCAGGGCAGCACGCATAACCTGAACCTCACCCTGCCTTACCCCGCCATTGACACGCTGAACCCGTCCAGCCAGGGCGGCAGCCAGGTAGACGCTTACGTGTATTTTTAACCCGAAAAGGAGCCCGGCATGTTTGGAAGCACTGTTCTTGAAGTGGCCATTGGCCTGATTGCCTGCTTTTGCGCGGTCAGCCTGATTGTCAGCTCGCTGAATGAAGCGATTGCCTCGTTTGTGCAATTGCGCGGCAAATGCCTGCTGCAGGGGATTCAGCGCTTGCTGAATGACCCGGACGTCAACCATCTGGCCCTGAGCCTGTACAACCATGCCCAGTTCAACCCGCTGGGCAATGGCCAGGCCACCAGCAGCAAGAGCCTGGACCACAAGCCGTCGTATGTGTCGCCCAGCCAGTTTGCCCAGGCAATGACCGATGTGCTGCAAACCGTGGCCAACACGCCGGGCGACCTGAACGCCGCCATCCAGCGCATCCCCAACAATCAGCTGCGCCAGGCCATGACCGGCATGTACCAGCGCGCCTCAGCCGACATCACCCAGTTTGAAACCGAGCTGGCCAACTGGTTTGATTCGGCCATGCAGCGGGTCAGCGCACGCTACAAACGCACCCTACAATGGTGGACGGTGCTGTTTGGCTTTCTGGTGGCGATGCTGTTCAATATTGATACGTTTCATCTGTTTCAGGTGCTGTGGCTGCACCCCACCCTGGCGGAAAACATCACCCCGGAAAACCTGGCCAATGCACACACCGCACTGGACCAACTGAGCGTGACCAGCTTGCCCATAGGCTGGGAAAAAGCGCCGTTTGAACTGCGCGATGGCGTGCTGTACTGGCAGTATTCGGCCAGTCAGCTGGCGCTGATGACCATGGGCTGGATGGTGACCGCGCTCTCCACCCTGTTTGGTGCGCCGTTCTGGTTTGACCTGCTGCAAAAAGCCACCAATTTGCGCGGGGTCAAGGGTACGGCCAGCTAACCATCTGCGGGTATCTGACAGGCCAGAAGGAGGGTGCGGCAACGCCCGGCGCGCCGGGCGTTGCGTCGCTGTCTTTATACACTGACCATATTGTCGCGGTGAATCAGCTCCGGCTCGCCCATATAGCCCAGAATCGCCTCAATCTCGCGGGTGGCGTGGCGCATGATCTGCCGGGTTTCGTCCGAGCTGTAATTCACCAGCCCGCGTGCCACCTCGCGGCCATGCTGATCCACGCAGGCCACCACTTCGCCGCGCAGAAACTCGCCATCCACTGCCGTCACGCCAATCGGCAGCAGGCTGGTGCCCTTGTGGATCACCGCATCGGCGGCACCGGCGTCCAGCACCAGTTGGCCAGCCAGTTGCAGATGGTCGGCCAGCCATTGCTTGCGCGCCAACAACGGCGTGTCGGCGGCAATCAGCTGGGTGCCAATCGCCTCGCCATCGGCCAGCCGCGACAGCACATTGGCTTCGCGGCCACAGGCAATCACCGTGGCGGCTCCGCTGCGCGCCGCGCGTTTGGCGGCGATGATCTTGGTGATCATCCCGCCGGTGCCCACCGAACTGCCCGCACCGCCAGCCATGTCTTCCAGCGCCGGGTCGCCGGCCTGGGCGTGGTGGACAAAACGGGCATCGGCATGTTTACGCGGGTCGGCGGTGTACAGCCCCTGCTGGTCGGTCAGAATGATCAGCGCGTCGGCTTCAATCAGGTTGGTGACCAGCGCGCCCAGCGTGTCGTTGTCGCCAAAGCGGATTTCACTGGTGGCCACCGTGTCGTTTTCATTGATGATTGGCACCACATTGAGCTTGAGCAGCGTGGTCAGCGTCGAACGGGCGTTCAGGTAGCGGGTGCGGTCGGCCAGATCCTCGTGGGTGAGCAACACCTGCGCCGTTTGCAGGCCGTGGGCGCGAAACGCGGTTTCGTAGGCCTGCACCAGGCCCATCTGCCCCACGGCGGCGGCGGCCTGCAGTTCGTGCACCGCATGTGGCCGGGTGGCCCAGCCCAGCCGTTGCAAGCCTTCGGCAATCGCGCCGGACGACACCAGCACCACCTGCTTGCCGCGCCGGGTCAGATCGGCTATTTCACTGGCCCAGCGGCTCAGCGCGGCGTGGTCCAGCCCCTTGCCGTCGTTGGTGACCAGGCTGGAGCCCACTTTAACCACGATGCGCTGGCTGGCATGAATAACGGACTGCATAGAAGGCCATTCCTGAAAGTTGCGGTGCGCCATTATACAAAGCAGGGGCGGGCTGCGCGAAGCGCATGGCAAGCGGTGCTCACCCAGTGGGCATCTGCCGAGGGTTACGGCACCGCCGGCTCGGCCAGCGCGCCGCCCTGACCCTCGCCCACCAGCGCATCCAGCGTGCGCAGCGTGGCCGCCACCAGCATGGCCATCTGTTCGGCTTCAATCACATACGGCGGCATGAAATACACCGTCTGGCCAATCGGGCGCACCAGGCAGCCCTGCTCAAGCATGTCGCGGAAAAACGCCAGGGCAAAGTCACCGCGAGCCGTGTCCACGTCAAATGCCCAGATCATGCCTTGCTGGCGGAAATGGCGCACCGCCGGGTGGGCTTGCAGCGGGGCCAGCAGCGGGGCAAATTCGGCAGCTTTGGCGCGGTTGCGGGCCAGGATGTCGTCCTCGGCAAAAATATCCAGCACCGCCAGCGCCGCCCGGCAGGCCAGCGCATTGCCGGTATAGCTGTGTGAATGCAAAAAGCCGCGCCGGATGTCGGCATGGTAAAACGCGGCGTACACCTCATCGGTGGTCAGCACGCACGACAAGGGCAGGTAGCCGCCGGTAATGCCCTTGGACAGGCACAGAAAGTCGGCGCGAATCCCGGCCTGCTCGCAGGCAAACAGCGTACCGGTGCGGCCAAACCCCACGGCAATTTCATCGGCAATCAGGTGGACGCCATACTGATGGCACAGCCGGCGCGCTTCGCTGAGGTAGACCGGGTGATACATCGCCATGCCGGCGGCCCCCTGCACCAGCGGTTCAACAATCAGCGCCGCCACCTGGCCGGCATGCGCAATCAGCAAGGCTTCCAACCCCGCCGCCGCCCGCCGCGCCACCGCCTCGCCATCCTCGCCGGGGCCAGCCAGCCGGGCATCCGGGCTGGGTGCGCTCAGCGCGGCATTGAGCAGCGGTGCGTAGGTTTGGCGAAACAGCGGCACATCCGTGACGGCCAGCGCCCCCAGGGTTTCGCCGTGGTAGCTGTGCGCCAGATGGATAAAGCGGGTTTTGCCCGGATGGCCGGTTTGCTGCCAGAACTGAAAACTCATTTTCAGGGCAATTTCCGTCGCACTGGCCCCGTCAGAACCATAAAAGGCATGCCCCAGCCCAGTGAGCGCGCCCAGCCGCTCCGACAGCTCGACCACCGGCTGGTGGGTAAAGCCGGCCAGCATGACATGCTCCAGCTGGCCCAGCTGGTCCACCAGCGCGGCATTGATGCGCGGATGACCATGGCCAAACAGGTTGACCCACCAGGAGCTGACCGCATCCAGATAGCGTTTGCCGTCAAAATCCACCAGCCACACGCCTTCACCCCGGGCAATGGGAATCAGGGGAAAGGTTTCATGGCGCTGCATCTGGGTGCAGGGGTGCCAGACGGCGCGGGTGCTGCGCGCCAGCCAGTCAGCGTTATGCATGGGAACATCCGGGCAGACAAAAATGGCCTTGAGTCTAGCAGTCCGGGGGGGTAAAGCAAATCAGAGGGCGATGACGAACAGTGACGAACAGAGAGTGAATGACCCGTAGAGGCGGTGGCACATCACCTAGTAGCCAGTCACCATGATATGCATCGACTGACTGGCGATTAGACCGCTTTCGGCATGAGTTTCACCTCAGGCGTCGT
>ERZ724510.382-NODE-382-length-25603-cov-4.818616_pt1 | contig 25603 bp, 20 predicted proteins | sample MGYA00376043_ERZ724510 | MGnify/ENA primary metagenome ERZ724510 (study PRJEB28724, sample SAMN07190888) | wastewater metagenome | isolation source: influent of sewage treatment plant in Hong Hong | place: USA: Christiansburg, Virginia | collected 2016-03-01 ... | reverse complement strand
CATGCGGGTAGTTGTTTTTCATGGTTGCCGCAAATTGGGCAACCGCATCGCGATTATTTAGATCGGCGGCAGCAAAAAAACTGCCGAAACTGCTGATCGCCACTTCATTGGCGCGCAATTTATTGCGCAATTCGTTGTAAGTAGCGCTCGCTTGACGTTCAAAAACCTGATCGAAAGTTAATTTCGATTGGATCACAACAATCAGCAAAGTAATGATCGTTAGCGCAAGCCAGCCAGCTAGAAGTGCCAGATAAAGGCCGCGAAAACCGACGCGAGGAATGTGCACAGCCCGAAAAACCTATCCAAAACAGTGGCAGGTATCCTACCGTATGTCATACGGAGGTGTATATAAGACCTAATGCATACGCCAGTAAACCAAAAAGGGCACCGTCCGGTGCCCTTGCATTATTCTGCTGAAAAAGCTCAGAACATGTCGTCAGTTAGCCCGGCCAAGGCAACGTCGCCAGCCTTGACTGTTTCTGCATAAGCCGCTGCTTGCGGCAGCATCTGATCGGCGTAGAAATGGGCAGTGGCGATCTTGGCGCGATAGAAGGCCTGATCACCTTCGCCCTTATCGAGGTAGCCGGCAGCAGCCAAAGCGGCCTTACCCATGAACCAGCCGCCAGAAACGGTGACCGCCAGATGCAGGTAAGGAACTGCTGCGGTCAACACGCCAGAAAGGCTGGTTTTTGCGTTGGCGGCTAGCCATTCGGTGGCATCAGTCCAAGCTTTCAGTGCAGCGCCCAGGCGTTGGCCGATGGCATGCAATTCAGGCTTGCCGGATGCCCCAAGTGCTTTCGCCGTTGCATAAACTTCACCGAAAACAACTTTGGCGGTAGCGCCCTGATCGCGCATCAGCTTGCGGAACAACAAATCGTTGGCTTGAATGCCGGTAGTGCCTTCGTAAATCGTGGTGATACGCGAATCGCGCCAGTGCTGGGCTGCGCCGGTTTCTTCGATGAAGCCCATACCCCCGTGAATCTGGATGCCAAGCGAGGTAACTTCGATACCCATTTCGGTGCCGCCGCCCTTGACAATGGGAATCATGAATTCGGCGAGGAACAGGTTGCGTTTTTTCTCTTCCGGATCCGTAATGGTGTGCGCCCGGTCAAGCAGGCCGGAGGTGTAGTAAGCCATGGCACGGCAGGCTTCGACGCGTGATTTCATCAACATCAGCATGCGGCGGATGTCCGGATGATGATTGATGGTGACCAACGCTTCACCGGTCAAAGCATCGCGGCCCTGTTTGCGGTCGCGGGCAAAAGCCAGCGCCTGCTGATAGGAGCGTTCGCCCAGCGCAATACCTTGCAGGCCAACGCCAAGGCGGGCTTCATTCATCATGATGAACATGTACTCAAGACCACGATTGGCCTGACCGAGCAGATAACCAACAGCACCGCCGTTGTCACCATAGGCCATGACACAGGTTGGGCTGGCGTGGATGCCGAGCTTGTGTTCCAGTGAGACACAGTAAGCGTCATTACGCGCACCCAGGCTGCCATCAGCATTGACCAGGAATTTGGGCACAAGGAACATTGAGATGCCTTTAACGCCAACCGGCGCATCGGGCAGACGGGCGAGGACGAGATGGACGATGTTCTCCGTCATATCGTGGTCGCCGTAGGTAATGAAAATTTTCTGGCCAAATACTTTGTAGCTGCCATCAGCTTGCGGTTCGGCGCGCGAACGAATCAGCGCGAGATCAGAACCGGCTTGCGGCTCGGTGAGGTTCATGGAACCAGTCCATACACCGGTCACCATCTTTTCAAGAAAAATGGCTTTTAATTCGTCGCTGGCACAAGTAAGCAAAGCCTCAACAGCGCCAGTCGTAAGCAATGGGCCAAGCGAGAAAGACAGGTTGGCCGAACAGACCATTTCCTTGACCGCGACCGCCAGCGTATCCGGCTGGCCGTGACCGCCGAATTCGGTCGGCGAGGCAATGCCGTTCCACCCCGCATCGCAAAAGGCTTTGTAGGCATCCTTCCAACCTTCAGGTGTCACCACGCCATTTGGCGTTAACTGGCAACCCGATTTGTCACCCACACGATTCAGCGGGGCAAGCACTTCGCCGGCAAATTTGGCAGCTTCTTCAAGAATGGCGTCAGCCATATCCGGCGTTGCCTCTGCATACTCCGGATACTGACTCAGCTCTTTGTAGCCGGCCAGTTCATCCATGACAAAGCGCATGTCCTTGAGCGGGGCACGATAGTTGTTCATTGTTGCTGTCTCCGTATTTTTTAGTAGGGATTGCTGCAAATGGCGGCCTTGGCGGCGCGGTATTCCTGTTTCATGCGGGCAACCAATTCGGCAGTAGGCAGGACATCATTGATGTTGCCGACACCCTGCCCGGCACCCCAGATGTCTTTCCAGGCCTTGGCGCCAGCAGCGGCGCCGAAGTTCATCGAAGTCTTGTCACGCTCCGGCAGGTTGGCCGGATCGAGACCTGAAGCAACGATGCTCTTCTTCAGATAGTTGCCATGCACGCCCGTAAAATATGGGGTGTAAACGACGTCGACCGCAGCAGAATCAACGATGCACTGCTTGTAGGTTTCCTGCGCATTGGCTTCGGTCGTCGCGATAAAGCGGGTGCCGATGTAGGCAAAGTCTGCACCCATGGCTTCCGCTGACAAGATCGCGCTGCCGTTGGCGATAGCACCGGAAAGTGCAATCGGGCCATCGTAAAATTTACGGATTTCGCCGACCAGCGCAAACGGGCTGAGCGTACCGGCGTGACCACCAGCCCCGGCACAGACCAGAATCAGGCCATCAACCCCGGCTTCCAGGGCTTTTTCAGCATGGCGCACGCTGATCACATCGTGGAAAACCTTGCCGCCGTAGGCATGCACGGGCGGCACGATTTGCGTTGGCGCCGAAAGGCTGGTGATGATCAATGGCACTTCATGTTTTACGCACAATTCCATATCGTGCTGCAGACGCTCGTTTGATGGATGAATGATCTGGTTGACCGCAAAGGCAGCAGCATTCGGGTCGGCAGCCAGTTCAGTCTTGATACGCGTTAACCATTCATCGAGCGCTTCCTTGGGTCGGGCATTGAGAGCAGGAAAAGAGCCAATGACGCCACTCTTGCACTGGGCAATGACGAGATCCGGGTTGGAAACGATGAACATCGGCGCACAAATGACAGGCAGCGTCAGGCCCTTTTGCAACGAAGCCGGAATCGGCATTACGCGTTCTCCTTGAGGGCGCGACGCAGGATTTTGCCAACATTGGTACGCGGCAGATCAGCACGGAATTCAACAAACCTGGGCACTTTGTAACCGGTAAGCTGCTTGCGGCAGTGTTCGATCAGCGCCTCTGCTGTCAGATTGGGATCTTTGCGCACGACAAAAAGTTTGACGGCTTCGCCGGAGTGTTCATCAGCCACGCCAATTGCGGCAGCCTCTGAAACGCCGTCATGCATGACGGCAACCTCTTCGACTTCATTGGGATATACATTGAAGCCAGAGACCAGAATCATGTCCTTCTTGCGGTCGACCATGAAAACGTAACCTTGCGGATCGACATAACCCATGTCGCCGGTGTGCAAAAAGCCATCGGCAAACATCACATGGGCTGTTTCATCGGCACGCTGCCAGTAACCACTCATCACCTGCGGGCCACGGATGCAGATTTCGCCAACCTGGCCAAGCGTGACTTCCTTACCGGCATCATCGCGAATCGACACCTCGGTTGAAGAAATCGGCAGACCTATCGAGCCATTGAATTTTTCCAAATTCAGCGGGTTTATGGTCGCCGCCGGCGAAGTTTCAGTCAGGCCGTAGGCTTGCAGCAAAGGAGAGCCGGTGACTTTGAACCAACGATCTGCAACCGGACCCTGCACTGCCATGCCGCCGCCAAGGGTGACGTTCATGGTCGAAAAGTCGAGCCTGGCAAAATCCGGATGATTTAGCAGTGCGTTGAACAGCGTATTGACGCCCGTCACCACGGTAATCGGATACTTCGACCAGTCCTTGATAAAACCGGGAATGTCGCGCGGATTGGCAATCAACAGGTTGCGCGCACCGATCATCAGGAAGGTCAGGCAGTTCGCGGTCAATGCAAAGATATGATAGAGCGGTAAGGCGGTAACAATGAACTCCTCGCCCTCCTTCACCGCTGGCTTGATCCAGCTGTAGGCCTGCATCACATTGGAAGTGATATTGGCATGCGTCAGCATCGCCCCTTTTGATACGCCGGTAGTACCGCCGGTGTATTGCAGGAAAGCAATATCGGCATGACACAAGCTGACTGATGTCATGCCATGACGACGCCCGTTAGCCAAGGCTGAGGTAAAGCTGATCGAACTTGGCAAAGACCAGGCTGGCACCAGCTTCTTAACATGGCGAACCACCATATTAACCAGCAAGCCTTTGGCAAACCCGAGCATCTCACCCATTGGGGTGACAATCACGTGCTTGACATCGGTCTTGTCGATTACCTGCTCCAGTGTATTGGCAAAGTTTTCGACAATCACAATGGCCTTGGCACCTGAATCCTTGAGTTGATGCTCCAGCTCACGCGGCGTATACAGCGGATTGCAATTCACCACCACACAGCCGGCACGCAGGGTGCCGAAAAGTGCCACCGGGTACTGCAGCAAATTGGGCATCATCAAGGCGACACGATCACCTTTTTTAAAGCCCTTTGACTGAAGCCAGCCGGCAAAATCACGCGACAAGTTATCGAGTTCGCGATAAGTCATCTCGCGACCCATGCTGACATAAGCCATCTTGTCGGCGTACTTGTGGCAGGCTTCCTCGAACAAGGCAACCAGCGATGACACATGGTCGATACTGATATCGGCAGGTACGCCTGACGGGTAGCTCTTGAGCCAGATTTTTTCCATTTTTGTCTCCTCCTTGTTTTTTAGCTACCCAACAGTGCCTTCTTGAGCGAGGCATCTACCGGGTTATCTCCTAGCCATACTTTGAGCAGTGCACGGGCAAAGGCTGCGTTACTCACCTTGCCACGCGCCTCACCATTCAAGCTTACGCCAACGCCATCACTAGTAAAGTCGATTGCTACCGTATCACCACTACGTGCGTTACCGATTTTTTTCATCAACTCGGCAAACTGGTCAACCGGTGCTTTCAATGCCAGCAAGTCGGCCTCGCTATTGTTGTCCTTCAGACCATCACGCAGGGCGCCGTAGAGCGAGTCTGCATCGAGATCACGCAGCAGTCGCAGACTCATCCGACGTGGGCTACTCGCATCGAGCAAGGCTGTTGCGGTTGACGTCTTTTGGGTCACATAAAGTGCACCCACATAAACCTTGATGAAAACCTTGGTCCGCAGCCCGGCACCGTTAAGCACCAACTCGCTGCTACCGACCTTGATCCGCTCCTCCATCTTGACGCCGGCCACTTCTGCCGCATGCAGGCCAGGTACTGCCAACAAGGCAGCTACCAGCGCCGCCAACCGCACGGAATGGGAAATCATGTTTTTCTCCTTGGCTGGTTCTTGCTGGTAGCCATACAGTTACAGTGCCTCAATGATGCCGGCTGCGCCCATACCGGTGCCAATACACATGGACACCATGCCGTATTTGCCGCCGGTACGCTTCAGGCCGTGTGCCAGCGTGGCAATTCGGATGGCGCCGGTGGCACCGAGCGGATGGCCGAGAGCGATAGCGCCACCGAGCGGATTGACCTTGTCCGGATTGACGCCCAGCTCCTTCATCACGGCAATCGACTGCGCCGCAAAGGCTTCATTGAGTTCAATCCAGTCCAGTTGATCCTGGGTGATGCCAACCTGCTTCAGCACCTTGGGGATCGCCGCAATCGGGCCGATACCCATGATTTCCGGCGCTACACCGCCGACAGCGTATCCGGCAAAGCGGGCGAGCGGGGTCAGGTTGTGTTCACGCAGAATTCTCTCGGAAACGATCATCACGGCAGCCGCACCATCGGACATCTGCGAGGAATTGCCGGCAGTGACCGAACCACGGGCGTGGAAGACCGGTTTCAGCTTGGCCAGATTGGCCATGCTTGAATCAGCACGTGGGCCTTCGTCGGTATCGACAGTGCGTTCGCGCAGCTTGATCAAGCCGGTTTTCAAATCCGGCAGACTTTCGCTGATCGCGTAAGGCGTCGTTTCAGCCTTGAAGTATCCGGCAGCTATTGCTGCACAAGCCTTTTGGTTGGAAGCAACGGCAAAGGCATCCTGTTCGTCACGGCTAACGCCCCACTGTTTCGCTACTTTTTCAGCGGTAAGCCCCATGCCATAAGCGATACCGATGTTTTCTTCACGGGCAAAAATCGCCGGGTTCATCGACATCTTGTTGCCCATGATTTGCGGCATTACCGACATTGACTCAGTACCGGCGGCAATCATCACATCAGCCAAGCCGAGGCGAATCTGGTTGGCCGCATCAGCCACTGCCTGCACACCGGAGGAGCAGAAACGGTTGATCGTGATGCCCGGCACGGTAATCGGCAGCCCAGCCAGCAGCAGGCCGATGCGGGCGACGTTCATGCCCTGCTCGGCTTCCGGCATGGCACAACCGACGATCACATCGCCAATCAGCGCCGGATCAATGCCCGGCACCTGGGCGACAACTGATTTGAGAACAGCCGCCAGCATGTCGTCCGGCCGCACGTTTTTGAACATGCCGTTGCGCTTGGACACCGGCAGGCGGGTTGCGGCAACTATGTAGGCTTCTTGAATTTGTTTGCTCATCTTAATTCCTCAACGGCTTGCCGGTGTCCAGCATGTGCTTGATCCGGGCCTGAGTTTCGGGGGTCTTCAGCAGATCGACGAAGAGACGACGTTCAACGGTCAGCAGCCATTCCTCATCGACCAGGCTGCCGGTCTCGACTTCACCGCCACAGAGGGCGACGGCAGCCGAACGGGCGACCTTGTAGTCGTGAGCGGAAATCATGCCGCCCTCCTTCATGTTGACCAGCATCATCTCGAAGGTGGCGATGCCGTTCTTGCCGGCAGCCGGGATGGCGCGCGCCAGCGGCGGCGGCGCGTAGCCGGCCTCGGCCATGGCGCGGGCTTCGCGGATGGCGACGTAGAGCAGCTCGTGGGCATTGAAGAGGATGGTGTCGGACGACTTGGCGAACCCAATGTCGATGACTTCCTGCGCGCTCTTGGCAACCTTGGCCATCGCGATGGTCATGAAAGCCGGTTGCAGGAAGTTGAACACCTCGCCCGGCGTCGCCGATTGTGCGGCCCAGTCGGCGGCACGCACGGCAAACTCCTTGCAGCCGCCGCCCGCCGGAATCAAACCGACACCGGCTTCAACCAGACCGACATAGCTTTCCAGCGCCATCACGCGCTTGGCGGCGTGCATCACAAATTCGCAACCGCCACCGAGCGCCATGCCCTGAACTGCAGCGACCACCGGCACTTGCGCGTATTTCAGGGTCTGCGAAGCACGCTGGAATTTTTCAACCGTGGCTTCGAGCAAATCGAACTGCCCGGCGGCGCAGGCTTCACCCACCTGTTGCAGATTGGCCCCGACAGCGAACGGCGCTTCATGCCAGATCACGACGCCATCGAGCGTCGATTCGGCCTGGCGCACGGCAGCAATGACGCCATCCAGCACTTCGTTGCCGATGGTGTGCATCTTCGACTTGATGGAAATGATGCCAATTTTGTCGTCGACCGCAGCAAGCTTCCAAAGACGGACGCCATCGTCCTCGTAGAGCGTTTCGCCGGATTTTTCGGGCGTCGGCGCAATTTCACCAAGCACGCGCTCGGGGAAGAGCTGGCGCTGATAAACCGGCAGCGTCGAGCGGGCGACGTAGGCATTCTTGCTCGCCGAGTAGGAACCCTGCGCGGTATGTACGCCGGTACGACCCGACTCCAGCGCCCAGGCCGGCAATGCCACCGAACTCATGCTCTTGCCGGCGGCGATGTCGGCGGCAATGGCTTGTGCCGTGTCGGCCCAGCCGGCGGCCTGCCAGGTTTCAAACGGGCCTTGCGCCCAGCCGAAGCCCCAGCGCATGGCGAAATCGAGATCGCGGGCGTTGTCGGCCACGCTTTCCAGCTGCACGGCAGCGTAGTGGAAGATGTCGCGGAAGATGGCCCACAGGAATTGCGCTTGCGGGTGGCTGGAAGCGCGCAGCGCGGCGAACTTCTCAGCCGGGTTCCTGATCTTGAGAATGGCGGCGACTTCGTCGGCGATTTCGCCGGCCGACTTGCGGTAATCCTGCGCCGCCAGATCGAGCACCTGGATTTCCTTGCCCTGCTTGCGGAAGATGCCGCAGCGGGTTTTCTGGCCCAGCGCGCCCTTGGCGATCAGTGCCTGCAACCAGGCGGGATTCTGGAAGTAGGCATGCCACGGGTCATTGGGGAGCGTGGACTGCATGGTATTGACGACGTGCGCCAGCGTATCGAGGCCGACCACATCGGCGGTGCGATAGGTGGCACTCTTCGGGCGACCGATCTTCGGGCCGGTCAGCGCATCGACTTCATCGAAACCCAAGCCGAAAGCCTGGGTGTGGTGCATGACGGCGAGAATCGAAAACACACCGATGCGATTGGCGACGAAATTTGGCGTATCCAGCGCACGAATCACGCCCTTGCCGAGACGCGAAGTCAGCCAGGTTTCCAGCGCGTCGAGCGTGCTGGCATCGGTGCCTTGCGTACCGATGATTTCGACCAGGTGCATGTAGCGCGGCGGGTTGAAGAAGTGGATGCCGCAGAAACGCGGCCGTACCGCTTCCGGCAGCCCCTGCGCCAGCGCGTTCATCGACAGACCGGAGGTGTTGGAAGCAATGATTGCGGTCGACGACAAAAATGGGGCAATTTTCGAATAGAGGTCGTTCTTCCAGTCCATGCGCTCGGCGATGGCCTCGATCACCAGATCGCACTCGGCGAGCAGCGGCAGGTGCTCGTCGTAATTGGCGGCGTCGATGACCTTGAGCTTGCCTTTGCTCGCCAGCGGCGCCGGGTCGAGCTTTTTCAACCCATCCAGCGCCTTCTTGACGACGCCGTTCTTGTCGCCTTCCTTGGCCGGCAGGTCGAACAGCACGACCGGCACGTTGGCATTGGCGAGGTGCGCGGCAATCTGCGCCCCCATCACGCCCGCACCCAGCACGGCGGCTTTCTTCACGATCAGCTTGTTCAAGCGGTTCTCCTTTAGTGGTCTTTTTGACTGCTTCGCTAAACTAAAACGAACGTTTGAATTATAAAGTAGAGATCAGCACGGTCAACGCCTTTTTTAGAGGAAATACTCAAAAAAAAGCCCCGGACTGGCCGGGGCAAAAACGCAAGGAAATTCGAATCAGAAGAACATCGAGAACTGGGTACCAATCAACCAGGCGCTGTCGTCATACGAGCCCTTGACCAAGCCCTTCCCTTCGGCACGCAGATCGTTGTTGATATCTGCATTCTTCACGTACAGATAGGCCGCACCAACATCAAGCGCCATATCCTTGGCCGGCTTCCACTGGAAACCGGCACTGAACCAGGTGCGGTCGTTGTCGGGAAGCGAAACGAGGCGGTATTGCGCATTCGGCACCGGCGTCTGGTCGTAGGCGATACCGAAGCGCAGCTTCCAATCGTCATTCACCTTGTAGTTAGCCCCGAGCGCGAAACGCCAGGCGTCATCGAACTTGGTGTTGAGCAGTTGCGCCTGCTGTCCGCTCAGCGCGCCCGAGGTACGCACGATATCGAGGTACGGAATGCTGCTCCAGCCGGTCCACGAGACATCGGCCAGCAGCTCCCATTGGGCGCCGATACCCTGCGACAAGCTCAGAATGAAGGTGTCCGGCATATCGATATCAGCCTCGATATTACTGCTGCGGCTGGCATTGAGCGCGGCGCTCGGGCCGGAGACGGAAACGTTGCCGGTTGCGGTGTACTTGATCTTGGAACGGTAGGAGACACCGATCTTGGTCTGCTCCGCCGGCTTGAATAAAGCACCGACGTTCCAGCCCCAGGCATCATCGTCCATTTCGAGCTTGACGCCGGACTGGCACGGCACGGCTGCTGGGAAGAGCGGACTGGTTGGCGCGACGGCGGCGCAATTGGTGACTCGCGGGCTAGCCGCCACGCCAGCCGCCCTCTTGTAGGTGGCATCGATCCGCTGCCAGTTGATACCGGCACCGATGGACACCCAGTCCGCCGCACGCCAGGCGATCGACGGGTTGAGGTTGATGGTCTTGATGTCGAATTCGTTACTGTGGGCCGAGCCGATCCACGGGCCATCGTATTTAGTCTTCAGACCGAACGGTGCACCGATGCCGAGGCCGATGTAGACATCCTTGCTGACTTGCCACGAACCATAGGCATTCGGAACAACCCCCCAGTTACCACCGTTGCCACCGTCGCCCGTCAGGCCCGGCGTAATTGAGCCGTCGTTGCTGAATTCAAAACTGGTCTTGACCGCGACAAGGCCGGCAGAAATAGAACCTCGACCTAGTTCAGTCATGCCAGCCGGATTATAAAAAATGGTGCCGGCATTCTCAGCAACAGCGGCCGAACCGGCGCCGGCATTACCCAAGCTGCTAGCACTCTGCTCGCCAAGGAGTTGGAAGCCCGAAGCGCTGGCGGCGCCCGAAAATGCAACTGCCAGCAGGGCTGGAATCAGACGCGGACTGATCTTGTAGTACATTGATTTATCTCCTGACTTGTTAAATTTATGGAACTAATTTACTAATCACTTACGTTTTGATTAAAACTCAAACATGCGTTTGAAAGCCAGCGCGGTGTGCATATTCTGAAAGTGGGTGTTGCTGCCACGCAACACTCGCCCCCAAACGATTACGCTGACTTGCCGATATTGAGCGGGCCACCTGTGAATGGTGCGAAGCCGGTGCCAAAGATCACGCCGGCATCCGCTAGGTCGGCATCGGCGACGATGCCGTCGGCGACCAGCTTCCGGGTGCGCTCGATGAGCGGGCGCGCCAGGCGCTCGGCGAGGCCGGCCGGCACGCTGCCGGCAGCACCCTTCTGCGCCTTGCCGTCGTTCCAGGCGTAGAAGCCGTGGCCGCTCTTCTTGCCAAGCTGGTTTTTCTCGGCCTTGGCGAGCAGGCAGCGCGGCGCCTCGGCATCGCCGGCCAGTTGCTTGCCGGCGGCCATCGCAATGTCGAGGCCGACAGTATCGGCCAGCTCAATCGGGCCCATCGGCATGCCGAAGGCAAGCATTGCCTCATCCACGGTTTCCGGGCTAATTCCCTCGTCGACCGCACGCATCGCTTCCAGCATGTAGGGGGCGAGCACCGCATTGACCAGGAAGCCCGGTGCGCTCTTGACCGGTAGCGGCAGCTTGTCGATCTGCTTGACGAAGGCGCAGGCGGCGTTGACCGCGGCCGGGTCGGCGCCCTCGGCAGCCACGACCTCGACCAGCGGCATCATCGCGACCGGGTTGAAGAAATGGATGCCGACCAGTCGCTCGGGGCGCTGCAGCGCCGTGCGCAGATCCTCAAGGCGCAGGCTGGAGGTGTTGGTGGCAAGCAATGCGCCCGGCTTCATGCGCGGTTCGAGCGACTTGAACAGTGCGTGCTTGGCCTCGACGTTCTCGAAGATGGCCTCGATGACGACATCGGCGTGGGCGACACCGTCGCCATTGGGGTCGGGGATCAGGCGGTCGAAGGCGGCACGCACGCGCAACGGCTCGCGCAGACGGCGCGCGAACAGCTTGTGGGCGCGCTGCAGAGCCGGCGCGATGCGTTCCAGGGTCTGATCCTGGAGCGTCACGGTCATGCCGCGCAAGGCGCACCAGGCCGCGATATCGCCACCCATGACACCGGCGCCGATGACGTGCACGCGCTTGGCCTTGAAGTCTGATTCCTTGCCGAAAGCTTTCATGCGCTCCTGCAGGAAAAAGACGCGCACCAGATTGCGCGCCGTCGGCGAGCTGATGATGCGGTCGATGATCTCGGGCGCGACCAACGCGTTGCCGTCGTGCTTGGCCCAGATGTCGATGATCGCGTAGGGCGCCGGGTAGTGCTCGGGGCGCGCCTTTTTCGCCACCTGCTTGCGGGCGCCGCTGGCGACGACGCCCTTGAGCGGGCCGTTCATCATCCTGAGTTTGAACGGTAGCGGGCGGCGCGCCTGGCCGGACAGAAGCAACTGGCGCGCGGCCGCTTCCATGACGCGCGGCGGCACACAGTCGTCGGCCAGCCCCATCCGCTTCGCGCGCTTGGCATCGAGCGTTTTGCCGGTGAGCATCAGGTCGAGCGCGGCCGGGGCGCCGATACGCTGCGGCAGGCGCAGCATGCCACCCCAGCCGGGAAAGATGCCGAGCATGACTTCCGGCAGGCCCATCTTGGTGCCGGGTTCATCGACCGCGAGCAGATAGCGGCAGGCCAGCGCCAGTTCGAGGCCGCCGCCCAGGCAGTGGCCGCGTACCAGCGCCAGCGTCGGATAACGGACGGCGGCGAGGCGATTGAACAGTTCCCAGCCCCGTGCGACCAGCGCCCGCCCCTTGGCCGGGGTGTCGAGCTGGGTGAATTCGCCGATGTCGGCGCCGGCGATAAAGCCGGCCTCCTTGCCCGAGCGCACGATCAGGCCCTTGGGTGGATAAAGATCGAGCTGATCAAGGATGCGGCCGAATTCGCTCATCACCTCGGCAGAAAGCGAATTAGCCGATTCGCCCGCCTTGTCGAGAACGGCGACGGCGATCCCGCTGTCTTCGATAGCGAGGCGCCAGTGCTTGAAATCCAGATTGTTCATGGGTGTTCCAGCGTTTTGCATGATCAGGCCTCCGCCTCGATAAGCATGGCGCCGCCGAGGCCACCGCCAATGCAGATGGTGGCAACGCCGCGCCTGGCGTTTTTGCGGCGCAGGACGTGCAGCAGGTGGAGGACGATGCGCGCACCTGAGGCGCCGACCGGGTGGCCGATCGACACGGCGCCGCCGTCGACGTTGAGCTTGCTGTCGTCGATGCTGCCGAGGGCACCCGGCAAGTCGAGCTGCTCGCGGCAATACTCGTCCGATGCCCAGGCGGCCTGGCAACCCAGAACCTGCGCGGCAAAGGCTTCGTTCAGCTCCCAGTAGTCGACGTCGGCCAGCGACAGCTTGTGGCGCTGCAGGATCGGGGTCGAGGCATGCACCGGGCCGAGGCCCATCTGCGCCGGGTCAAGCCCAGCCCACTGGCTGTCGACGATGCGCCCGAGCGGCTTCAGGTTCCACTTCTCGACTGCCTCCTCGGAAGCGAGCAGCACCCAGGCAGCGCCGTCGGTGATCTGCGAGCTGTTGGCGGCGGTGATATTGCCGTACTTCTTGTCGAAGAAGGGCTTCAGCTTGGCCATGCCGGCCATGCTGGCGTCGGCGCGCACGCCGTCATCCTCGGCATAAACATTGCCCTTGCTATCGACGACCGGGACAATCTCGCCGAAATGGCCGGCGGCACGGCCAGCCAGCGCGCGCTGGTGGCTGCGCACGGCAAATTCGTCCATCTGCTGGCGGTCGATACCGAACTTCCAGGCGAGGTTTTCGGCGGTCTGCCCCATAAGCAGGCCAACGACGGGATCGGTCAGGCCCTTCATCAGGCCGATTACCGGCGAGAGCAGCGCGCCCGGACTCAGCTTGGTAAAGTGCCGCGCCTTCTGGCCGGCCGAACGCATCGACATCATGCCGGCGAACCAGCGCACCATCGCATCCGAATAGAGCAGCGGCGCGCGCGACAGCGCATCGACGCCGCCGGCCAGCACCAGCTCGGAGCGCCCGCACTGGATGTTGGCAATGGCCGAATCAAGCGCTTGCATGCCGGACGCGCAGTTACGCATCACCGTCCAGCCCGGTACTTTGTTGCCACAACCGAGGCGCAGGGCGAGCATGCGGCCGATGTTGGTTTCGTCGGGCGAAGCGGCGGCGCAGCCGAGGATTACTTCATCGAGATCGCTGGGTAGGAAAGGTTGGCGCAGCAGCAATGCACGTCCGGCTTGTGTGGCCAGATCGGAGGCAGCGAAAGGGCCGGGGCCGTTGCGCGCTTTTAGAAATGGCGTGCGGGCGCCATCGACGACATAGATTGTTTTCATTGTGCGATCCACGGCAACCCCTCCCCGGCCCTCCCCTTGTCGGGTGAGGGAGATAGTTCTCCCCCCTGAAAAGGGGGGCTGGGGGGGTTTAGGGTTTTAAAAAAAACGCTGATCACGCCGCCATCCTCGACTCAGCCGGCTTGTTGGCCGTTGCGACACCATAGTCGAAGGGGAAATCATCGACATGTACCACGATGTCACGAAGCGCATTACGGCGTTTCATCACTTCAAATTCAGCTGCCGAAATCACCCCACACTCAGCTGCAACGATAGCGATGTCACGCACATTGGCGAGTGGATTGTTCTCGAAGCGGCCATTCTTTTCTGCGACACGAATCTTGGCTTCAATGGCTTCGGCTTCCAGCGTGGCATGCAGAGCCAGTTCGATGGCGCCGATCGGCTCTTTCTCGGTTTGCGGAATGAAGCACTCGGCAGTCAGACGATCACGGGAAGCAGATGGTGCAATTAACAGCTTGGCGACCTGATGGCCGACATCATCGGATGGCACAACATACGGATGGCCCCACGGGAAAATCGAACGATGCAGGAAGGCGGCAATGAAGCGGATCGGGAAGTTGGCTATCACGCCATCAAACGCTTCCTGCGCCTTGTACATCGCATCCCAGATCGCCCAGTGAGCGAGCGGTGCATCAGCAGCCTGACGGCCCTCTTCCTCATAACGCTTCAGGGTGCATGAGATCAGATACATCTGTGACAAGATATCGCCAAGGCGGGCCGAGAGTTTTTCACGGCGTTTGACACTGCCACCGAGCACCAGCAGCGAGATGTCGGACATGAAAGCAAAGGCGGCCGAGAAGCGCGTCATCTGCTGGTAGTAGCGACGCATTTCTGGTGCAGTTTCGACGTTGACCGTAACAAAGTGCGAACCGGTCATGCCCAGCCACAAAGCGCGGAATCCGTTCTTGATGGTGAAGCCAACGTGCGACCAGAGCGCCTTGTCGAAATCGACCAGACCTTTATTGACATCCGGATTCTGCGCCGACTGCATTTCGGCCAGCAGGAAGGGATGACAACGGATGGCACCCTGCCCGAAGATGATCAGCGAACGCGTCAGAATATTGGCGCCCTCAACAGTAATTGCCACTGGTATCTGCTGGTAAGCACGGCCCATGAAATTGGAGGGGCCAAGGCAGATGCCCTTGCCGCCAATGACATCCATGCCGTCATTGACCACCTGACGGGCGCGCTCGGTGACGTGATATTTGGCAATGGCAGAAACTACGGACGGCTTCTCGCCGAGATCAACGGCACCGGCCGTCATCTTGCGTACCGCATCCATCATGTAGGTGTAGGCGCCGATGCGGGTCAGCGCTTCTTCAACGCCTTCAAACTTGCCAACCGCCATCTTGAACTGGCTACGCACCCGGGCATAACCGCCAACCGCACGGGCCGTCATCTGCGCCATGCCGGTATTGGAAGATGGCAGGGAAATCGAGCGTCCGGCAGCCAGACACTCCATCAACATGCGCCAGCCACCGCCGGCCATTTTCGGGCCGCCGATGATGAAATCGAGCGGCATGAAAACATCCTTGCCACGGGTCGGGCCATTCATGAACATGGCGTTAAGCGGGAAGTGACGACGACCCGTATCAACGCCCGGATGATCGTAAGGCACCAAGGCACAGGTAATACCAATATGCTTCTTGCTGCCGAGCAGGCCATCCGGGTCATAGAGGTGGAATGCCAGGCCAAAAACGGTGCACACCGGGGCCAGCGTGATGTAGCGCTTATCCCAATTGACGCGCATGCCGATCACTTCCTTACCTTGCCACATGCCCTTGCAGACGACACCGCTATCAGGAATCGACGCGGCATCGGAACCGGCCCACGGGCTGGTCAAAGCGAAAGCCGGTACTTCAATGCCCTTGGCCAGTCGCGGCAAATAGTGCGCTTTCTGTTCATCGGTACCGTAGTGCAGCAGCAGTTCAGCCGGGCCGAGTGAATTCGGCACCATGACCGACACCGATAGCGCTGAAGAGCGCGTCGACAGCTTGGTCACCACCTGCGAATGAGCATAGGCAGAAAACTCCAAGCCACCATATTTTTTCGGGATAATCATGCCTAGAAAGCCCTTGGTCTTGATGTAGCGCCAGGCTTCATTGGGCAGGTCGTACAACTCGTGCGTTACCTGCCAGTCATCGACCAGGCGGCAGGCTTCTTCGCACTCATTGTCGAGAAATGACTGTTCTTCGGCAGTCAGTTTTGGTTGTGGGTAAGCATGCAGTTTCTGCCAGTCCGGCTTGCCACGAAATAGTTCGCCTTCCCACCAGACAGTACCGGCTTCCAGCGCATCACGCTCGGTATCTGACATCTGCGGCAGCACCTTGCGATACGTCGAAAAAATGGGTCGGGTAATAATCGCCCGGCGAATCGGCCGAACGAAAATCATCCCGACCAAAACCACCAGGGTAATTAACCCAAGCAGAGGAATGATGTTGTTGAACATTGCTGTCTCCTTTTATATCTTTTTGGTTTTGGTCATTTATTGGCTGTCGACCGCAGCAGAATCGGAAAACTGGGGCAACGGGGCGCGCAGGCCGCCGAGCAGAAAAGACATCAGACGCGGCACCAGGCGATCGTTGCGGTCGAACGAGTCCGAAGGCTCGATTTGCCAATCGGTCACCACGCGCAGCGCATCGGCGCCGGCAATGGCGTAAGAAGTGGCGCCGAGCATGAAATGAAAGCGCCAGACAATTTCGGCCTTCGGCACATCCGGCAGCGCCTTGAACAGCGCCGCCTTGTAACGCTCCATGACCCCGGCGTACTCGTTGGCAAGAAAGGTGCGAATGAACTCGGAAGGATCGGTCAAAGTTCGTCCGAGCAGACGCAGGAAAGTTACGCCTCCCCGCGCCTCGTCGTCCGCCATGTGCAACAGCGTGCCAAAATATCCATCGACGATCTGTGACGGCTTGAGCGGATTGCCGCCGGCAGCCAGTTCCATTTCATTGAGAACACGCAGGCGCTCCTCGTTCAGCCAGCCCAGGCGGCGGCGAAAGACCTCCTGCATCAGCGATTCCTTCGAACCAAAGTGATAATTCACCGCTGCCAGATTGACAGCGGCCTCACTTGTAATCAGGCGCATCGACGTACCCTCGTAACCATGTGCCATGAACAAGCGCTCACCGGCATCAAGTATGCGTTCGCGGGTATCTGCAGTGCGGATTTCGGCCATTGGGGACTCCTGTGATCAAAGCATGATTCATACGTTCGTTTGAATCATAGGAGAGATCGTACCCTGCGGCAAGCAGAATTTTTAGTATGGACTACCCAATTTTGGAGTGCCGGATTTAACCGTTACGCTGCCGTATGAAAGCAATGACCTCTTTCGCCGGCACCGGGCGGCTAAACAAATAGCCTTGCACCAGATCACAGGCACGCTCGCGCAGGTACTCAAACTGCGCTTCGGTCTCGACCCCTTCAGCCACCAATTTGAGGCCAAGGTTATGCGCAAGTCCGATGGTCGCATCGCAAATCACCGAGCTACCTCCCCCCTGCCCAATCTCATCAACAAATGAGCGATCCAGTTTGATGTGGTCGATGGGGAACATTTTCAGATAACTCAATGACGAATAGCCCGTCCCGAAATCATCAATCGCCAGCTTGATGCCCATGCTATGCAGCATATCCAGAATCGCCACGGTTTCCTCCGGGCGCTGCATGGCTACTGATTCGGTAATTTCAAAAACCAGGTCTTCCGGATTCAGATTCAATGCCTGGATGGCTCCACGAGCAAGAATGGGAAGATTGCCGTTACGCATCTGCATCGCAGAAATATTGATGCCCATTTTGACGCCAGCCAGACCCACTTCATTGAACTCGGCAAGCGTTCGGCATGCGGTCCAAAATACCCATTCCCCGATTGGCTGTATCAAACCGGTTTCTTCAGCGATACCAATAAACTTGATTGGCGGAATCATTCCCTGCTGCGGATGCATCCAGCGAACCAATGCCTCGACCTCGACCACCCGCCCACTGGCCACATCAATGATCGGTTGAAAATAAAGACAAAATTCTTCACGCTCCAAGGCTTGTCGCAAACTGTGTTCAATCGACAAGCGCTCTACCGCCACCTCATTCATCTTCACATCAAAAAACTGAAAATTATTTCGACCAGCGCTCTTGGCATGGTACATGGCCGCATCGGCGTTCATCATTAACACATCGCCCGTCTCGCCATCGGTTGGAAAAACCGCTATCCCGATACTCGGCGAGGTGTACAAATCATGGCCTTCGATCAAATACGGAGAACCAATGGCCAAAACAATTTTTTCAGCAACCACCGCTACCGACGAGGTGTGTTCAATGCCGGTCAACATAACAACAAACTCATCGCCGCCCAGGCGCGCCACCACATCACTATCACGAACGCTTTCCTGCAAACGTTTCGCAACCTCAATCAGAAGTTCATCACCTATATGGTGGCCAAGCGTATCGTTCACCAATTTAAACCGGTCAAGATCAATGAACAACAAGGCAACTCGTCCACCTTCGCGCCGCGCCAAAGCCAGCGCCTGCTGAATCCGCCCATTGAGGCTAAATCGATTAGGCAGGCCAGTCAGTGAATCGTGATGCGCAATATGGTGCAGCTTTACTTCAGCAGCGTGCTCGTTCGAAATATCGGTGAAGTGAGCAATGTAGTAGCGAATCTCTCCAGCATCATCACGAATTACTGACACCGAAATCCACTTCGGGTAAATCCCCCCATCCTTGCGACGATCCCAGATTTCCCCTTGCCAATATCCTTTTTCAACAATCGACTGCCACATCGCCGCATATTCTTCTGGGGAGTTACGCCCAGCGGAGAGAAAGCGTGGGTTTTTACCAATCGCTTCTTCCTGTTCATATCCAGTTAATTTCGTGAATGCCGGGTTAACCGTAACAATATTGTTTTGAGCATCGGAGATCAGTATTGCCTCGCCGCTATGTTTGAAGGCGACACCCAGCAACTGCATCTGAGATTCCATTTGGCGAAGGCTCGAAATATCCTGGGCCGTACCAATCGAACGTTGCGGTGTGCCATCCTTCGCAAAAAATGTTTCACCGATTTCCTGAATAATTTTGATGCGACCATCCTGCATCAAGAGTCGATGCTCAATTTCGAAGGGCGTGTGCTTGTTAACTGACTCACGGTAAGCACGGTCAACCATCTCACGGTCATCTGGATGCACCGCCTCTAAAAAAAGCTCATAGCTGACTATTGATGATGCCGGGTCACGCTCAAAAATATGAAAAAGCTCGTCTGACCAAGCCAGCTTGCCACTCACCAGGTCCAGTTCCCAACTGCCAACCCGCGCCAGACGCTGCGCCTCACGCAACTGTTCCTGATTTCGCCGCAGTTTCTCAGCAGAAACGAACTCAGCCTCCTGATTACGGAACAACCAGATCAACACCAGCGACATCCCCAAAAACAAGAGAATCCCCAACCCACCCATAAGGACAGCACGCCGTTGCCAATCGGCATTCACATCTTCATTGGAAAGCCCGGCTATGACATAGAACGGATAATCAGCCAGAACACGATATGCGTAAATGCGTTGCACACCGTCAACAGATGAAGCTTGTCGCACCGCACCAATTTTGTTCCCTTGCAACACGATTTGCACTAACGGGTTTGTCGGTGGCAAAACCTGGTTGGCTTGAGCTGGCGCAGGAGGCTGTCGCAAGGCCAAACCATGATTGTCCAGACGGCGCACAGCCAGCGCACCATCCTTTCCAAGGCGAATCAACTTGAAAATTTGCTCAAAATAGCTAATTTCAAGCGGCGCGCTAACTACACCCAAAAAATCGCCATCCTGAGAACGTAGCGCCCGTGCAGCAACCAATACGGAGCGACCAGTAATCCGCGAAGTAATTACTTGCGAGAAGAAAATCCCGCGTACGCCACCATCGCGCAAAGCAGTGAAGTAATCCCGATCAGCCAGATTCACATACTCACCACCCCCGGCGAGATAGAGCACATCACCATGGGCATCGATCACCCGAAAGCCTGACACTTCAGGAAATGCTACCCGATGTTGCTCCAGCGATTTCTCAATCTGTTCACGAAAACTCTGCACATTGCCACGCGCCAACGCCTCAGGCGGCAAACGAGCAGTAATCGTTTGCAAATCAGCATCCACTCGGCGCAGTACCGTATCAAGGCGCACTTCAAGAATCTCGGCATAAGCATTTGCCGTCGATTCCGCATCTTGCCAAGTTTCGTTATAGGCCGACCACAATACAAAGCCGAGCAAAACCACGCCGGCCATCGCCAGTGAGATGACGGCAAACCATAGCTGTAACCCTTTGCGGGTCTTGTTGGTTGAGAGTGGCGCCATTTAAGGACGTATTTTTATTTGATCAGCTGATTCTGATCAACAGAAGCTGTTTTAGCAATTTATCCCGGCAAGCGCAAAGGATTTTCTTGCTCATACTGAACAAATCGACAAACAGTGGCCAACCCAGTTTTGCGCTCAAGATAGGTTTTTCGCTCCTCGCCCACGATCTTCCAGCGATCCAGCGGAATACTCTCGGGAAAACAGCAATCGCCGGCAAACGCACGCTCAATTCGAGTCAAGTAAAAGCGCTGACAATAAGGCCAGACAGCGGCGTAAAGCGCAGCTCCACCAATGACGAATACGTCTTTACCCGTACTTGTTGCGGTCAACAGCGCTTTTTCGACAGAATTTACTGCCTGACATCCAGGTTTAAAAACCAGCTCAGGTTGAGAAGTCACAATAAAGGAATCGACCGGCACCACATCCATCGATTCGTAAGTCAGGCGACCAATGACCAAGGCTGCACCGGCAACCATTTCCTCAAAGTACGCCAGTTCTTCAGGAATATCCCACGGCAACCAGCCATTCAGACCAATCATCCCGTTGCTGGAAACGGCCCCGATTGCAGCAATCATCCTTGCGTTTTTTCCCACTGCTCGCGCGTCATGGCTAATGAAATTGCCGGCGTTCCCAACCCTTTATAGACATGCGGTTTGTGCATGGAAATGAAAGCGGAACTGACCACCGGTATCGAAAAAATTGCATTCATCACCTCAAGAACGCTCGACTCCAGGCACTCGCAATGCGCATTCCCCTCCAATTTCCGGATTGCCAGAAAGATCACTTCATAATCAACAACATCTTTTATATCGTGCGGATTGGCGATTGCAGCCATCGGCGCGAAGGCATCAGCATGAACAACAACCGCTTGCGGCCCATGCTTTTCCAGGGGATTACATCCCGTACGCAGATTGATCGTGGCATCAACAGATGCGCACCAATGATTAAGTAGCGTATGGCTCATTTTTCCTCACAAACAACACAAACAACCAAAGCCCCGCAAAGGGAATCGGTAAAAGATGTATTTTAGATTGAGAGCGCCATTTAAGGCGCCAGAAAGTTGAGCAGAATCGCCCGACGATTCAGGCTGTCACGCTAATCAGAGTGCCAGTTTGTTGTCCACTGGTATTGACCACCGGAACTGGTTGAGCTGGTTCGCTTACCGCAAAATCCTTGCTTAACACAGACGAAATCTGCTGCCGCAAGTCATCAAAACCACTCTGGATCTCACCGATTGACTTCAACGAGACCAAGCCCTGCTGAGCCTGATTCGCACGTGAATCAGCCTGACTTGCCTCAACCGATATTGAACGCGCATTTTCCTGCGCCCGATTTGCAACTGACTGTGCGGATCGCGCCTGAGCCTGCAAGCTTTGTGCAGCCTGCTCAGCTTGATCCGCATTACGTTGCGCTTGTTGCTGCTGAATCTGTTGCCACGCAACACTTGTGATCGATTGGGCACTAGAGAGCGATGAAACCGCCATTCTGCATCTCCATATCCATCAAATCTGACTCAAAAATATATCAAGCTGTCACGTTAATCGTTGAACCAGTCGTCTGACCCTCTGCATTCTTGACCGGCTTGGGCGCCTCTTCCTTCTTTTCAACCCGCTCCTCAGGGCGTGGTTCACGCCGTTCAACGGCCTGAGTCTGCTGTGCTTGCTGCGCCGAATTCGATTGCTTCAGTGCATTGGTATAAGCACTTGCACCAGTAGATACTGAACTGACATCCATGACCATCTCCTTAACGAATACATCTGCTTCAACTCTACACCATCGGAAGGAAATATCCAGCCAAAAAGCTGCTAAAGTAAGAATCAAAGACAAGCGCCAATGCTGGCAAAACTAGCAAATTAATCCATAGGCGTTGATTTTCTGACCGGAACCCTCATGCAGACCAGCCACCCCATCAATATTGAAGCCCTTCTCACCCACGTTGCCCTGTTCAACGGACTGGCACCGGACGAGATTGGACGGATTGCCCAAGCCACGCGAGAAATTCACATCTCCAAGGGTGAAACTTTGTTTCATCGCGGCGACATTTGTACCGGATTTCACCTGCTGGTTTATGGCCAGATCAAACTGACATTCACATCCGCCCAAGGCAACGAAAAAATTGTCGAAATAATCAGTCAGGGTCAAAGCTTCGGTGAAGCAATCATGTTTCTTGACAAGCCATATGTTGTCTCAGCACAAGCGCTGGGTGATTCAATGCTTCTACACGTGTCGAAAACTGCAATTTACGAAGAGCTTGAACACGACTACATGCTCGCCCGCAAAATGCTGGCCGGCATGGCGATGCGCCTGCATCAACTGATGAACGATGTGGAGTCTTACTCCTTGCATTCCGGCAAGCAACGCATCATTGGCTACCTTTTGCGCGAACTGCCGGAAAATGAACAGAATGGCAACAACGTAACCTTAACCCTGCTCGCCAACAAAGGTGCAATCGCTTCCCGCCTCAATCTCACTCAAGAGCATTTTTCGCGCATCCTGCACGAACTGAGTGACTTGGATCATTGTCGAAGGCAAGAAAATTCACATCCCCAGCGTAATCAATTTGCGCAAACACGAATCCTAAAATGCCGTAACAAAATACCCGCCAAGCCATGAGCTGAGCGGGTTTCTGTAGGAATTCGTTTGGTGCGCACCACTGGTTTCGAACCAGTGACCCCGCCGCATGAAGACCGGTTTAGTGTTTTTTACCGTTCGCGGTTGTTCGCAACATACAACTAAACATATGATTATTAACGAAACTACATTCGTTGTTATTCAGGGTTGTTCGCGACAGAATTTCCGTACAGATTCCGTACGGAAAAACACCATGTCGATCGACCTGAAATCTAAGACAACACGCCGCCAACTGAAGGCACGACGCGAACCCTACTGGTAACGACTCACTGCCGGGTTCCACATCGGCTTTCGAGTTATCGATTCCGGCAAGGGCACATGGATCACGCGTCAACGAACGGAAGACGGCAAACAGAAATACCAAGCGCTTAAAGAAGTCGACCCTGACTTTAATGACGAGGATTTTGATGCCGCAGTAAAGGTGGCCAACGCTTGGCTTAGGCAGCGAGACATGGGGGTCACGAAGAGCGATACGACCGTAACTGACGCTTGCAAGGACTACGTCACCCGCCAAAAGACAGAAAAGGGAGCCGCCAGCGCCAGGGATGCAGAGATCCGATTTGAACGGCTGCTCTACGGTAAGCCGATTGGTAAGATCCCACTTTCGAAACTGAAGACGACGGATGTCAGGAAGTGGGTCACCGATCAACTGGTCACCGACGAGGATGACGATGATGAAGATCTTCGCAAATCAAAAGACTCGACCAACCGCAACTTGGCATCATTTAAGGCTGCATTGAACTTGGCGCTGAAAGATCGCCTGGTTGCAACTGACGCCGGCTGGAAAACCATTACGCCATTTCGGAACGTAGGCCGGCGCCGTGAATACATGCTTACCCAAGCTGAGCGGACAGCTCTGCTCGCAGTCTGCCCTGATGAACTCCAACAACTAATCAAGGGACTACTCCTCACAGCTGATCACCCAGAGCATTTCCTTCATCTATGCCGACGGCCCCCTGCCACATCGGGAGGAGGACCCATTATTGGCCGAATCGCACCCCGTCTATGGTGAAACTGTGCATGGCGTCGCGAGCCTCGAGCGTCAGGTGCTTAATGCCTCGCTCGATGGCGTCGTTCTCAGATATGGGTTGATCTACGGTCCCGGAACCGGGTTGGACACGCCCATTGCTCCTGGCTCCGTACATATCAGCGCCGCAGCGAAGGCCGCACAAATTGCTATCTCAAAGGCTCTGCCAGGTATTTACAACGTCGCCGAGAACGATGGCTCAGTTTTGACAGAGAAAGCCACCCAAATCCCAGGCTGGGATGCTGGCTGGAGGTCGGGTCGGTAATACCCCGACGGAAGCAAACGTGATCAATCAAATGCATTCTTATGCTTGCGACCCCAAGGTCGATTGTGGCCGAACATGGTATCGCTTGTGGCATCCCGATGAAGTCATAAGTATCCGTCGAGCTGGCTTTGTAGAAACCATGCACCTACTTGGGTAAAAATGAGGCGAATTGTCAATTCCTCACTAAGCCAGAGCAATCAATTCGCCACTCGCTGCCTGGAAAAAATTTGAAAGTTAATTGCACACCGAAGATGGAGTGCCGTACTACAACTCAGCCCTTCAACAAATGACGAATATCGGAAACGATATCACTTGTACTGGTCGTATCCTTAACATAAAGTCGCAAGTTGCCGGCTGGGTCGAAAACATAAGCCCCCGATGAATGATCAAGGACATAGCCAAGCTCGCTGCCGACTTCCTTGCGCACGCTGAAAACACGGAACTCTTCCTGCACGGCCTTGATTTGGGCCGTATCGCCGCGTAAGCCGAGGAAGGTCGGGTTAAACCACGGCACAAAATCCTTCAGACGCTCGGCACTATCGCGCTCCGGGTCAAGCGTCACGAACAGAACCTGGACTTTTCCCGCTTCGGCTCCCAGGACTTTCATCACTTCGGCCAAACGCGCCAGTGTGCTCGGGCAAATGTCAGGGCACGAGGTATAACCAAAAAACAGCACAACCACCTTGCCCCGAAAATCATCAAGCGTACGTAGCCGCCCCTGATGATCGGTCAAACTAAAGCGACGACCGAAGGTGGCACCGGTCAGATCGGTATTGAGAAAAGCCACCGGCGCCTTGCTGCACGCAGTGAGCAAAACAAAAGGCAGAGCAAAAATCTGGCGACGATGCATGGCGTTAAATAATGTTGAACTAATTACGGAATAGTGATTCTCAACCCTACGATCAGTTCTCACAAGGGGAGGGAACGGAATGGATAGCTGTGTGCCTGATACTAAGACAGAGGCAAAACCAGTCTCAGCATCTGCCAATCGACGTTTGCGTCGCTCATTCATTTTCTTGCTCCCCTTCCTGCCTGGTGCCAGCCAAGCCGCCTACAACATAAACTTTCCCGAGCCGGTAACGCCCATTGCCCGGGAAACGCTGCATATCCACAACGAGTTCATGCTGATCATCACCCTTCTTTTCGTGGTGGTGTTCGCGATCATGATCTACTCGATGATCAGGCACCGGAAAAGCATCGGCCATGAACCGTCCAAATTCAGCGGCCCTACCGGGAAAATGCAGTGGTTCTGGGCGCTGATTCCCTTTGCCATATTGCTCTTCATCGATTTCATCCTGATGGGCATTCCGGCGGTTGAAGCCATCGTCAACATGGAAGACACCAAGACCCGCGCCGACATGGTGCTCAAGGTCACCGGCATGCAGTGGAAATGGCAATACGAATA
>ERZ724510.380-NODE-380-length-25636-cov-7.871975_pt1 | contig 25636 bp, 22 predicted proteins | sample MGYA00376043_ERZ724510 | MGnify/ENA primary metagenome ERZ724510 (study PRJEB28724, sample SAMN07190888) | wastewater metagenome | isolation source: influent of sewage treatment plant in Hong Hong | place: USA: Christiansburg, Virginia | collected 2016-03-01 ... | reverse complement strand
GCATGGAAGATGCCCCACCGGTCTTTTACATGGGAGTAGATTCCAATGGAAGGTACGTTGAGCGAATGCTTTCGACGGCTCAAGACAGCTCACAACCGTTATAAATCAACAAGTTACGCGAATTCATCTGACTCACGACGGCGCTTAACGGCTATAGAAATACCGTTGATTCAACGGTAAAATAGACGGTATTTTCAGACACTCAAGAAAAATACCGTTATGGCCCTCACAGACTTAAAAATCCAGTCCATCAAAGGCACTGATAAGCCGCAAAAAATTGCCGATGCTGAAGGCATGTACCTTTTCGTATCCGCGTCCGGCTCCAAAGCATGGCGCTTCGACTACGGCTATGGTGGCAAGCGGTTTACGTACACGATAGGCAAGTACCCGCAAGTTGGTCTAGCCGCCGCCCGTGCCAAACGAGCGGAACTCAAAGCGAAGCTTCTCAGTGGGCTCAATCCCGCCATCGAAAAGCGAACGCAAAAAGTTCTTGCTCGATCAAGCGTCACTGACACCTTCGAGTCCATTGCAGACGATTGGTACACAACCAAATACGCCAACCGCTCAGAGTCTTGGAAGGTATCCAACAAGCTGTATCTGAGCCGAGATTTGAAGCCCAAAATCGGCAACCTCCCGATTCAAGATGTGACAGGTCCAATTTTGGTGGCCGTGCTCGAACAGTGCGCAGAAAAGCATGGTTTGAAAACAGCAGATCGGGTTCGCCAAACCGCCTTGCAAGTTTTTGAGCACGGCATCCTCACATTCAAGACAAAAGAGAACCCGGCAAAACTATTGAAGGGCTGGAAAGAAATTCCACCTCGCAAGAACCGCCCTCACCTTCTTGAGCATCAAGTAAGTGACTTGATTGAAGCAATGGATGCGTATCCGGGATACCTGACAACCAAGCTCGCTGCAAAAATGCTGCTACTGACCTTCGTTCGGAAGACCGAAGTCACCGAAGCACGATGGGAAGAAATTGATATGACCAACGCGACTTGGACGATTCCCGCTGAACGCATGAAGATGAAAGACCCGCACATCGTCCCCCTGTCAAAACAATCCCTTGAAACGCTGGAGATATTGCGAGGCAACTCTCATGGCTCCGAGTTTGTGTTTCCAAAAAATAGCACCATTCTCCGGCCAATTAGCCGAACAGCCCTCAACAATATGTTCGCCAAAATGGATGGCAATAAGTACAAGGGAACATTCACGCCACACGGCATCCGTGGAACAGCTAGCACCTGGGCAAACGAAGTGGGACATTTCCGCAATGACGTGATTGAGCGTCAACTTGCGCACGCGGAACGGAATCACGTTCGAGGTGCTTATAACCATGCTGAGTACCTTCCAGAACGTCGGAAACTCATGCAGGCTTGGGCAGACTTTTTGTTTCCAGCAATGCAAGAGGCAGCATGACTATGCCAACAAAACGAGTCAAAATTACAAAGGGCAATCGTCCAGACGGTTTGTCGATTGCCAGATACAAAGGGCATGAAACTTGGTCATATCGCCGTTGGGCATGGGAGTTCCTACGGCGTGACGACGACTTCATTAGAGCTTGCGCAGCGGTTGACCACAATGAGCGAACCGAGCCCGAGGTTGCAAAAGAATTTCACCTGTCGAAGTTCAAGCATTGCAACATGGGCTTCAAGTCGAAAAAAAGTCCTGCCCCCACCTATACCGTTGAAACCATCAAAAAATGGGCAAGACTCAAGCGCAGTGAAACGAAAGAGCCTCAAGTTCGATTGAAAGCTGAACTCAAACCGGGTCAGGTTTTGCTTCGGTTTGATTTGAATCAGGAATTTATTGTTGGGGGCAGCTTGGATGCTCAATTGCGAGCCGCTAAATCCACCTTAAAAGAAGCACTTGCGACCTACGCAGAAGCAACCCAAAAGAAGCCCGCACCGAAAAAGAAACCAGAGCGTAAGAGTTTTCTTGAGCTTCTGCGCCGCCTTGACGCAGTGGCCGGAAACGATGTCGGTGTACAAGGACTAGCCGCACTACAACCCGACGATTTTTTGGAACTCGAATCCGATGAGAGGAGCACAAAAGTTGACTCCCTCATGCGGACACCGCGCAAGTATGCCAAGCGCGTTTTTCTTAGCCTGGCAATTCACACAAACCAATGACGAAGCGGCCCTCTACAGCAAGCTCGGTATCTTGCGCCGCATAACTGGTCTGATGTATTTGCTCAAAGTGGTCATGCTGCGGTGACCAGTGACCTCCATAATCTGGTGCGGCAACAGAGTATCGACAGCCGTCGAAACGTACCCAGCTCGTAAGCTATGCGCTGACGTGAAGGCCACTGTTGGCAGACGTTCGGCCATCCACACCGCCAAAAGAAAACCCAGCGGTTTAAAGGCTGGGTCTGAACAAGCTTGAGGCCTGCCGCATCAGGGAGGTGAATGCGGGGACTAGTTAAAGCCCGGTCTAATTTTAGCTCTACAGCAATGCAGCCTGAGCGTTGGCATGAGCGGTTTCACCACCAACAGGTACGGCCCCAAATTCAGATGTTGGCATTTCTGTCAGCAAATCGCTGGCTGTCCCGGTTGTCGCATTCAGCCAGTTAAGCCAGTTAAGCCAAGCATTGGGTGGCACGACCACAAGGCTTCGCCGCTCGTCTCCCGGTCGGTGAAATCTGCCCATGACTGGATGACCGTCCGCATTGATGGTCAGCATGGAAAACGATTCGACTATTTCGCCCGTTGCCCGGTCTGTCCAACTGTCCCATATGGCGACGACGGCAAACGGCTCATTGTCTTGCCAATGAATACTCCAGCGCGCGGCCTTACACGATACCGTAAATGCGCGCCCGCCTAGCGAACGCTTCTTTTGCCCCCTCCAATATCTTGCAGGCTGCGTCACGGGCCACGGGATCGTCAATCGAGCCGCGAGCAACAATCTGACTGCGATCGCGATTCGTTTTGAGGACGATCAGCTGTTCGGCATCGCCCAGCACTGCAATATTGGCATTGTGAGTGACAATAATGACTTGGCGGCGCTCCTTCGCCCTACGCAGTACAGGGACGAAGGTATGGAAAATAAACTCGCTGTCGAGGTTATCTTCTGGCTGGTCAATAATTAGGGGACGCTTGCTGTCTGAGGAAAGGATAAGTGCAAGCAGAACTGATTGCTGCTGACCGAGTGAGAGCTGCGAAAATTCACGCTTCATCAGCGCGATGCCGTCCGCACCGCTAATGTTGCGTGACACAGTGAGCTTAGGGTAATCATCGACGTGGCATTGTTCGAGCGAAGCCTTCACTGTAGGATCGCCCAGCTTTGCAATGATTTCTTCTGCTTCTGTTTTTCCGAACTGAGATGTACCGCTCTCGCTGGGGATAGCGGTGATAGTTGCAACTCGGTTTTTCGACACAGCCTCTAGCAGGCCAGGTACCGTCAGGCTAACGATAAGAAGTTTGGCCTTGGCGTGACTAACTGTTCTCCATCCTAGCGCCGCAGCCACAATGGTGACCGCCTTTTCAGCGAAACCGCTCTCGACGTATTTTAGTTTTACGTGCAGGTCGGTCAGCACCTCACCAAGTGCCCTTGTCGCCTTGGCGGCGTACCGTTGTCGGCACAATGCTACCTTGGTGCGCGCCGCCCAGCGCAGCGATAGCAAGGTGGCGTATTCGGACTGGATTTGCTGCAGGTATGGCTCCCAGGTCTTTAACGTTGTCAAGGCCTGCTTCTGCGTCGCTTCGTCGGTAGTCAGCTTGTTGATATGCACCATGTTCAGTTTGACGCCTTGTTGCTCAAGCGCGCTGCGCCTGACCTCGATATCTTCGCGAATCGGACGTTCCTTCAACGTCCAGGATTCCATCTCGCGCACGGCGTTTTCCGTGAAGGATCTGAACGCGTCATTCAAGTGTTGGTCCAGTTCCTCCGCCCGCTTCCTAAACGTTTCGGCCAGTACAACGATCGCGCTCGCCTCATTGACCCCTATGGTGATGTCGTCTGCCTCAACGAATCCTCTCGCATCGTTAATCATGTTTGTAACGGACCTACTGGCAACTGCTTGCCGAATATCTGCGATACTTTTCGTTAGCGAGTCGCGCCGCCCCTTTTCGCTGGCTAGGCTCCGTTGCTTGTGCATGATCTCGGCCCCTTTGGCCGCTTCGAACGCCGTGAGCTGCTGCTGGGTGGTGTTGAGTGACCGTTGTGTTTGCGGGATCAGCGCAACCTGTTTTTCAGCCTTGAGGATTTCATCGTGCTTGTCGCATAAGGACTGCAAGACGTCTGCTTCCTCGACCAGTGCATCCTGCACCCCGGTGAACGTGTCTAGGTACTTCATTAGGGCAAGTGGATCTGTTTTTGCTTGCTCCCGCACACGTGCCGCCTCGCCCTGGCTGAAACAATCGATTCCGAAGGTGACGGGGCCGTCTTGGGCATCGTCCATATTTTCTACTTGCCCCCCGATCGTTCTTGAAAGACTATGCTCTTGGCTTGCTTCGTCCTTCCAGAATAGATGCAACTGATTGGGCCACACCTCGGAATCGACCATATCGGCTTCAGTGGGGGAGCCTACGAGACATCGTATGGCTTCAAACGTCGTCGATTTCCCCGTTCCTCTACCACCGATGATGCAGTTGAGGTTGCGGCTCAAATGAATTGCCTGTCCGTCGAGGAAGCCTCCACCGAACGCGACCCCGAGCACGAACGGCGTCGTTTCCGGTACTTCGTCTTCCAGGCGTACTCGCGAGTCGCATTCTTCGAGGGCATGTCGTAAGCTAAGAAATGATGGCTCTGTCATTTTGTAGCGCGTCAGCTTCTGATCTTGGCGCGCATTGCGTCCCAAGGCTTTTAAGGTATGCGAGTCGGAACTGAGGATGCGGGCCAAATATTGCCGCTCGCCGAGTGCCAGCTTTTCGATTCGCTGCCGGCCAATCCCAGCTCGAAGGGGATTCTCGTCCGCCTCGGTGTAGGAAACGGGGGATAGGGCGGTGTTCAGTTCAATCCCCAACAGCGCACGGTGGCATAAGATGTCAAGCTTGTGGGGCGATGCACCAGGATCGTTGGTTTCCAGACCATTCCCGCCGTCGATGTGCGCCAGCACCCCAAAACCGCTCTGTTCCTCAATCAAGTCCAGACAGCGGCTCATGTTCGTCTTGCAACGACTGTTTTGGGTACCTCGATCTGTCAGATCGAGGCGCCCGTGGAACTGCTCAAGTGCCTCAATCGTCGGAAAATAGCACAGCAAATGTCCTTCGGGCGTGGACAGTTCGACAGCAGGAATCACTAACAGGCCAGCAGCCTCACCTGCAACGAGCGCGTCCCGTACATTCCGAATTTCATTGTGGTCCGCAATCGCGATGAGGTCGAGCTTTTCAGCCACCGCCGTCTCGACGATCGCCTGTGCCGTCATCGCCGAATCCTTGACATCGTGTGACGCGACGAATGAATGAATGTGCAGATCGCCGCGATAAAAGTGCGCCCCGTTCGTAAGGGCGGTACATTCGGTCAGTTTTGCTGTCATTACATTTTCCCATTTAACGCCGATGGCGCAGTTCGGGCAAGTATGTCATGGCAACATAGCAATAACCACCCTCCGGCTTTGCCTGGGGTTTTCAATATTGTGAGCCGCTCAAAGCGGCTAAACGGGGTCGCTAACACGTCCCGTGGACCCAACGGGAAAAAGCGTTACCTTACTGGTAACGCTCGGAGTGCTTTTTCAAAGCAAACTGGGAATGGCTCTTTTCGCAACAGCACGGATGTATTTGGCTAAGGTCACATCAGACTTATGCCCGGTTTGCTCACGAATTTGCCACGGTTGCAGCCCGGTCATTGCCGCTTGCGTGCAGTAGCCAGCGCGTAGGCTGTGGCCGCTGACATTATCGGCATCACCACCCACACGCGCCACCGATGACTTCACGACCAGCGCCACAGACTGCGCAGACAAACCATGCCGTGCAATGCGGTCATGGCGCGTGACGGCTCGAAAAACAAACCCCTCTTTGATTTCGGCAACATCTAGCCACTGCATCAATGCACGCACCGGGCAACGGTCGCCATTGGCGAATGGCACAAAGACTGTGCGGCCCTGCCGTTCTTGGTCGGTTTTGCTGTGGGGCAAAAAGATTTCAACGCCGTTAGGCAGGTACGTCAAGTGTTCAACCATCACCGCCACCAGTTCAGAACGACGCATCGCGGATGCAAACCCGACCAACAGTAGAGCACGGTCCCGCGCTGCTTTGATGGGTTTCTGGCGGTCGATCATCACCATAGCCTCAAGCAAGTCATCTTTAACCATTGGCCGTGCCTGCTTTTGCTTGGTGCCGAACGTTCGGCGTATGCCCTGCATGGTGCGTTTCACCGTGATATGAACGGTCGGGGATTTCAAAGAGATTTCGAGGTGGGCTTTGTGCAGAGAAATAAGCCGACGCTCAAGGGTCGCCACCGAAAGTTTTCCGGCGTGTTGGGCAAGGTACTCGATCACTTGCGCAGCGGTAGCCGGAACCGTGATGCCACTGGCAGCGAACATGCGAATATCGCTGACATATGCGGACTTGCTGGCTTCGGACTGTGCAGCTTCCATGAAGCGGTCAGCAGTAGCTGATAAACCGTTCATAACGGCCTCTGGTGGCTTTGGTGGCTGGTTGCTGATGGCGGTCTTGGACTTGCGAACGGTTGCCGTGCCTGTGTTTTTGGCGGAAATTTTGGTCATTTTGAAGGGCTTTCTGGCTGTCGATAACTGAGAGTTATCGCTACCTGAGGTTGAAGAAAAATATTCCCTAAACCCTTGGGCGCAAAGACGTGTTTAGCCAACACGCACCAAGGGCATGACAAGAAAAAATCAAGTGGGGAATTGGGGAAGAAAAACCAAACCAACGCAGGGCACGTCAGTCAATACACCTCGCCATTGCAGCGAAATGTTTCTCTATTTTCTCAGGCAATTGGCAGCCAGGCAATAGCTAATAATTATGTGAATAGTTAAGCAAGATTCGCTACTAACCATGCTTTTCCCAAGGACTTAAAAGCATTCATGGCCGCTTCCAGTATGAAAAGCTATATTTTGCTGTGACTCCACAGAGACTGTGCAAAGTGAATACCTGGTTCACCACCGTGGAAAACTAGAACTGCTGTTCAAATGTTGGGAAAGCAGTTTCCACTAACGGACCGGAAACTCTTACGGTCCCATTATTTACGTAACAAATAAGGCCGCGCCTAAATTGATGAGTGACTTCATAAGTTAACGAGTCAACCTTGTGGTATTTTCCGGCAAGAAACGGTGCAATTTCCTCTGTCAGCCCATCCTTAGAACTTATTTCAAGGCGGCCAATTGCGTTGTCATAGACCTTGAAATCACGAATCTTTGCTGAGACCAGTCGAGCAGAATCAAAGCTCGATATATGTCTACGAATCATCTTGGGGTCAATCTCAAGGGGCTCAATAAAATACTCTTCATCCCCGAGAAGCTTGCTGAGAACTTCCGTCGTGACGCGCGAACCCCGTGGAGGGTCTAGGAGCGAAAGCATGAGACCTGCGTTGGCTTGAAAGAAGCGCAGTGAAAACTGTTCCATAGTAGGGATTTGATTTCTAACCTCGCTCCCATCACTGAGTATTTGAGTTGTCTCGATCTGCTTCGTGAAGGTGCACTTCAAAACGAGATTACTCGAAGTAAATTCAAGAACCGATATCCCATTTTCATTTCCTAGCTTGTATGCGGACGATGCAAGCGATGCGACTCCAGATTCTTGAGGTACGCGAAGCTTGTAGTATCTTATTTTCAGCATAGCTACTCCAACGTGGTTAGGGAAATTTTGGCAGCCGCCTCTATCAAACGGAGTAGATTGTCCTGCTCATCGCTCTTTGGTGTTCTCTTCTTATCGGTAACCTTGCCACCTTCAAAAATTAGCGCAGTTCTCGCTTGATAAGAAAATTCTGTACAGCTATCTGGCTCACCAAATTGCGCCTCCAATTCAAATAGGTCCGCATCCAAACTTGACGTGGGCTTCACTCGCCAGACAACTTTTACGATGTAATAGCCCTTGTCATACAACTCGTCAATAACGAACGACTTGGTCACCCCCGTACCCTTAAGCGTGACGCGCACAACATTTGGTTGGTCTTCCAGTTCCTTCTCTTTCTCGTCGTCGTTTACTGAAGCCTTGATACGTGGCTTGTAGCAAAACGCTTCTGTCACAGTTACGAAATTGTGATTCTCAATACTTTTAATGAGCGTCTGGAAAAACTTTGTCCTAACAACAGGATTCGCATAGCCCTCAAGGCTAATACGGTTTTGCTTTACGGGCTTTTCTCTAGCTAAATTGATTGCTGAGAAAACTTGATCAACTGCTATGTCAGTGAACGCATTCTGGGTGCTGCGGGCTACGTACTGGCCAGAGCCATCTTTCAGAAATTCAATAATCGCGTCGCGAGGTTGGACCTGCCGGAACTCGACCTCGGTGTAGTCGATGTGCTCATATTCGAGTCTGGCAAGTAGTCTTTCGCCAGAAACTTCAAGCGTAACGCGATTGCCCTGCGCTTCAAGTGCGCTCTTTACGGCAGAGAGTCCTTCCAGAATCTCCTGTTTAGTGACAGGCTCACTGATTTCGGCGTAGGTAATTCGTTCTCTCTTTGCAACCTTGCCCAGCTTATTGCCAATATTCAAGTGATCAAAGTAATCGGCAGTTAGGCGAGAAAAGTATTGAGCCAGTTCATATTTAGTTGTCTTGGGAGATGTAATAATCCCGCGCTCAAATAACAGTTCTCGAATCAAGTCGGTGCTGACTTGCGAATGGTTTATCGCGTCAAAAATTACTTTGTCGTTGGCAAAGTAAAGCGAAGGTCCAAAACGGGTTTTCATAAGCGCCAACCAATCTCGTCTGGAGTGTAGTTTGGTGAAATCTGCGAGATTGCGTCTATCGTTATCGCGTGAACTTCGGCTGCCCTATCTCCTTCAAAGTGCCACATACTGCAATACCTGTGCTTAGCCTTCTCAAAGTTGTTTTTGAGTTCGGGTGAGCGTTCACGTTTATAAGCCACCACTCTAATATTTTCGCGGGAGTTTACGAGCTGATATCTGGACAGACTATCGAGTAAGTAAACGAACTCGTCTACGGTTGCACCCTCTCGCGAGTAGTAAACAACGCTCCCGGACCTCAGAATGATATTTTGATCCTCTGAAATTGCGGGGTACTTTAATATGAAATACGGTGACAAGAGCATTTCAATAGTTGCGCCGATACGCTGATCGTCTGCCGTGTGGCGCTTCCAGAGAGTCAGGTCGGGGTAGAAGAAGCGATATAGCGGGCTTAGCTTCTTGTCGGCTATCGCTAGTTTGATATCCGTGGCGATGGAGTAGAGCGATGTTATTTCCGACGGCCCGAGGACATGAAGTGTTTGACCCTTGGCGACAGGAATGTTGGCTTTTGATATGCCACCAAGTAAAGGGGAAAATTTGTCTGCTGCTTTGCCATCATGATTCGCGATAAATAGCAACCCACGAACTTCATAAACCTCATCGTCAATTGGGAGAAATTTTTTCCGCCATGATTCGGAGACGGCCGCGCATTCCACGGTCATCGCAAGCGATTTGAGCGATTCGCGAATTTTGGTTTGCTGTAGCGTCGATTTCTTGTAGCTCTTTAAGTCGGTGTGTAGATAGATGCGCTTGTTCAGGTACGGGTCAATGTAATAAAAGATAACGTCACCTGGGTGCGTCAGCTTCTTAGCCCCGCTCTCGGTCTTGTGATCATCCGATACACAGTCAAAGTTGGTGTCTTGCTGCGAGTGCATTTCCCAAAAAAAGACTTTGAAAATGTCATTCGCGATCTTGTTCGCAACCTGCGCGATGTTAGTGGTCTCTGCCATTCAGCTCCCTGTTCAGCCATTAGTTTATTGATTTTCGGACGTATCTCATCTTGTTGCCTGAGTCCATAATCCGGACCGAATGAAACACACGACACTTGACGAGGTACCGAGAATTCTTAGTATCGCTGATCATTTCAAGGTTCTCAAGCCACATCTGGCATCAAGTCGTAGGGGCACATTGCACTTTATTGCCCACTGCGGTCGAGACTGTTTGTTCAGTTTTCATATATCAATCGCATCAATCGCAGCAATCGCAATGAGGGCAATCAGCTACATTCATCGCATGAGCGCGACACGCCGGAAATTTCAAATATCACAGCAGTTCAGATGGCTTAATCCTTAGCCACCACCGTGTCATACAAGCCGTAATGGGTCAGGCCATCGTGACTCAGAATGCCGGTGTAGCGCAGTGAAGCATCTTCATAGCGCCGAAACGCAAACACCGCCGCATTCATCTGCTCGGTGTTGAACACCTTGAGCCGCACCAGCAGGTGAAAGTCTTGCACCGTCAGCCCGGTCACCGTCAGAAATAATTCCGGCTCCAGCTTGGTGATGACATCTTGCAGCGTATTCTCGCGAAAGTCGGTCAGGTACATGAACGCCGGAATGCGGGTGGCAAACTTGATCAGCTTTTCCTGCACCAGCTTGCGTTTGGACTTGTATTCCTTTTCTTCAGCGGAAAGCTCTTTTTTCTCTTTGTCCGTCAGCTCGCCGTCTTTGGCTTTGGTCTTCAGGTCTTTGACCTTCTCGCTCTTGTTGATGATGGTCTCAATGACGTTGTCGCCCAGCGAGCGCCAGCCCTCTATGCGCCCCACTGCGTCCATCGCCTCGGGGCTGTCCAGAATGCGGCGCAGCGTGCCGTTGTCCACATTCACCAGCAGCGCACTCTCCCACTTGCGCGCCAGCAGCGTGGCCGATGTGCCCGCCATCGCAATATCCAGAATGCCGCCCGCGTCGATTTGCGTCATGTTCGCGCCATCAAACGCCAGCACCGGCAAAAAGGAGACCAAATCGCGCACCGCGTTCTCGGGGTTGGTTTCGTTGGGTGACAGGCCAATGCCGTATTCAGACAACTGGCGCAGCGCCCGCGTGGGCGCAAAGTCGAACACAAAGCACACGGGCTTGAGGATTTCCTCCTCGTTGGGGTTGTCGCCGTTGGGGTTCTTGATGGACCACGGCGACTGCACCCTAAATGCTGCCTGAAAATAGCTCTCTGGCGATTTCAGATTGCGCAGCATCAGGATGGCCGACCACTGCGCCACCGTCACGCCGGTGGTCAGCTTGCCGCAGGACAGCGTGATTGTCTTGGTATCAAACCCGCTGCCAATGGCCTTACGCACTGGAGGCAGCGCCTCCAGCCCAATACCTGCAGCAGCACCAGCAGCCACGATGACCTGGTAGCCGAGCCAAAAGGTGTTGTGCCGCTCTGCCAGCAAATTCGCCATCGCATGGCAGGCCGCCACATTGGGCAAAAACCAAAACGAATGCTGCAAGTAGGGTAACAGGCGCACGTCTGAGTACGGAAACGGCGGGCGTGTGCCCGTCTTCAGCAGCTCTGCCGATTGGGCAGCATAGCCACCGCGAATTATGTCCAGCCACTTTTGCACATCGCTCTTGTGCTTGAACTCTGCTGCGGCCCCTGTGCCATTGGCATCAAAAAAGGCGTTCAGATCAAATTCGTCAAACTCCCCACCGCTGGCAATGGCAAGCAACTCGTCGGGCATCTGGTAGGTTAGCAGACGCATTTGCGGCAATGCGCCATAGGGGTTGCGCTTGGCGGGGTGCGTGGCAGCAAACGCCGCCTTGGCGCGCTGCTCGTCGGTATAGGTCCAGTTGAAGATTTGTTCTTCAATGAACTCGCCCGTGGCCAGCGCCTTGAACGGCGTGCCCGACAGGTACAAATAAGCCCGGGTGGTAATGGGCAGAAAATCGGTTTCCGGGTTTGACAACACGGTCAGGTCTTCGTTGATACCATCGAGTTCACCCGCATATTCCAGCTTGGCCTCTTTTTTGGCCACAGTGTCTTCTTCGCCCTCAAACAACTCCTTGGCCGTGTCGCGCCAGGCACCAAAGTGGTATTCGTCAAACACCACCAAATCCCAGTTCACTGCGTGCAGCCACTCGTTGCGCGGCTTGATGTTACCCGCCGCATCACGCCCCAGCAGGTCTTGAAACGAACCGAAATACACCACCGGCTTGGCGCGGTCGATTTGCGTCGGGTCGCCCCCCGTTGATCGCGACAGGTATTGCCAGCCGTCAAAGTCCACATGGTTTTCCAAATCGGTCTGCCATGCGTCTTCAACCGCCGGTTTGAAGGTCAGCACCAGCACGCGCTTGGCTTGCAGCTTCTTGGCCAATTGGTAGGTGGTAAAGGTCTTGCCAAAGCGCATCTTGGCGTTCCACAAAAAGCGCGGTGCTGCGTTGGCATCCTCGGCCCAGATCGATTGGTAGTAGTCCCGCGTTTTGTTGACAGCATCAAGCTGTTCGTCGCGTAGGCCAAAGGTCTCGTGGTGGGTGCCACCCAAACGCTGGCCGGTGCGCAACTCGGTCAGCACGGTGGCCACATCGGCCACGGTGCAGCGCACCCATTCCAGTTTGACTTTCTCAAACCCTTTCTTGACCAACGCCGCCCGCACCTCGTGATCGGTGAAGATGGTGCCATCGTCGCGCTCGGCAGCTTCATCCAGTTCGATGGTGAAGTTCTGGATGGCGGCAGTCTTGAGCTGCTCGGCCACACGCTGCTTCACATTGCGCGTGGTCTGGCCCACCTTGAGCTGGCCGTGGTGTGCGGCATCGGCAATTGCGTAGGAGTAAATGCGGGGGCGGGCTTCGGGTTTGGGGGTGAGGACTTCCTCGATGGTGGGCTTATTCATCGGAAATATCGTCCAGGCTCAATGTCCGCACCTGGGATTCAATGTAGGCTCGTTCATCCTGCGTGATTCCGTATTTCTCATATAGGGCGTCGTCTGTCCACGTACGATCCCACTTCTGAGTGGGAATCCATGTGTAGGCCGAGTGTGTGGCGTCCTGGGTGATCTTTCGCAACGAGATCAGGAAGCGAAAAAATCGAGTCGAGTAATACGATTGCAGACTATTCGCCTCCTTTTCCGAACCGACATAGAAAAAAAGGAACGACTGTGTGCAAACTGACGGCGAAGGTGCAATAAGCGGCTTACCCAAAACCTGATGAGGCACGCCATCGCCTCCGTTGTAGGCTTTGGGAACGAGAACCTTCCAAGTGTCAATCAGATGCGCGCTCTTGGTCACCGCTTCCCGCTCAATAAACCCGCTATCGCGCTTCATCTTGCGGATGTAATAGAGCGGCAGGTCCCCAGGTTTTTCTCGCTTGTGGAAGCCATCAAAATTCGATGTCCAGCCAAACTCTTTATCGCGTGCCAATATGGTTTTGATGGAAGATTCTTTGCGCCCAAGAACTTTGCGCAGAATTGAGACCGCGCGGGCATCTCTGACAAATACGTCGTACTCACCCAAATTTCGCCTGACTGGTCCGACGATTTCTTGGCCGCGAAAGGTGGTCACGTTGCAGTCGTCATCATGTGTGGCATCCCAGAGGAAATAGCACACACCAGCCTTTACCTCCACGCCGGGAAACACATCGTTTGCTACCGGATAGTCGGCCAGTTCGCGAATGCGGCGATCTGTAAGCATTGCCTGTCGGAACTCTGTTAAACCGAGGCCAGACGCCATCCATCTTGCGGGGATGATCATTGACAGGTAACGAGGCTGAAGCGTTTTCGCCTGCTCTACAAAGAGCTGATAAATGGGCACATCGCGTGTTCCACCATCCGAGCCAAGCTGATATGGAGGATTACCAATAATGACGTCGAAATGCATGCTGCGTCCAAAAAAATGGGGGATTTGGCCGTTGATGTCGGCTGTATGGATGAATGCATAGGCATAGGTCTCACGTTCCAGACCACGTTCATATGCGCCTTGGTTAGCGCCACAGTGACTGCACTTACCTTTTTTCCAGGTGTGCTCAGTTCGCTCGAACCAGATATTTCCCGCGTCACTGGCAAAACTCGTGGCAATGGAATGCGCGCCATTGGCGTACTTGGAGCAATACACACTGCGCCGCGCCAGCAAGCTGGTCAAGCGGGTAATGCCAATGCCGAAAACCTGCTTCGTCAATATGTGGTTCACGCGCTCTTGCAGGTCTGGCATCTGCTGCGCCAGGCCCTCGGTCAAGCGGCTGGTGATCTCGCGCAGAAAGACGCCTGACTTGGTGAACGGGTCCAAAAACCGCACGGCCTTGTCCGACCACAGATTGGCACCGCCATGGTCTTTGGCCCAGGCCTCGGCCAGCATGTCCAACATGCGGCCCGCCAGCTCCGGCGGTGTAAAAACCTCGTCGTTCGACAGATTGGCGATGCAGGTAAGCACATCGGGGTTGCGCCCGCGCAGGGTGAAAGAAACTTGTTCGTTCATGGCTGCTTACCGCTTTTCATAGTTTTCTCGCTGCACAACAGGCAGTTCGTGTACTGTCAACGAGTGCGCTCTTACCACTTAATCTGACTGAAACGTTTGAAATTTCATCCCGATATTTCAAGTCATCCCACCTTCCGCAACGAATGCGATAGACGAGCTGGGCCAGAATTTCTGGTTGGGGGATGATTTTGGTCATGTTCGCGAATTTTCAAGCACCTATGGCAATGGCTCGTGCAGAGCAGCCAGTTCGCGCACCGTCATGGGTGGGTGAGTTTTGATGGGCATAAAGATTTCATGTTTACCCAGATCGGCAAATAGCGAACCTTCTGCACTGTAAGCAGAAGAGCCGGTAAGCACGTCAAACAGGAAGTCGCGCCGCTGGAATTTGCCCTTTCCCAAGTAGCCCCATTCGGCAAAAGTGATGGGCTGTCCGTCATTGTTGCGCATGGTGAGCGCGTCGCCATGCACCAAATTTTCCGACAGTACATGCGCCGCAGCCCGGTATAGGTCATCAGCTTCACGGACATTCAGGTACTCGGTAAAGACCTCCAGCACGTTGGCACGGCATTCCGCGATGTTGTCGGCCAACAACTCTATGCCGTAGATGCACATCAGCGCCAGAAGTGCGTAATGAGCCCGCTCGAAGTCTGACTTTCCGTATTTGAGTTCCACGGCTGCAAGCTTGCGCCGCAATATCTGGACGATGAAGTTACCACTGCCACAGGCCGGCTCCAGAAAACGAGCGTTAATCCGCTCGGTTTCGTCTTTCACTAGGTCCAACATGGCCTCGACCATCCATGCGGGCGTAAACACCTCGCCGTGGTCGGCTACACGTTGCTTGGATTTAACGAGACTCATGGGCACGCCAGCACGATATCGTCGATTTTTTTAAAGGTTTGTGCAAACATGCTTTTGACTTATCCGTAAATATAGAAACTGGCGGTCATTTGGCTATTTGGAAGGTCGGCGAATACTCTGGCTTGGACTTGCGCCGTTCTGGACTCTGGAGTTGCAGATTTTGGCTTATCCGTATCAGTTGCTCGGGAGTTCATCACCCTCAGCGATAGGCGCGCTTGGAACCAAATTCATAAACCGATCAAAGTCGCTGCGGCTGCCCTTTGCCGCTTCCAGCTTGAGATAGTCCAACGTCATCACCGAGGCCATCTTCTCTGACACGGCAGCAGCGATGAACTGGTTCACTGAAATTTCGTCTCGCAGGGCCAATTCCTTCACTTTTTGGTGAACAGAATTTGGCAGTCTTACGGTCAATGCGGTCATGATTTACTCCTGAGCAAAGTCAAAAATTCTGCCGGTGTGATGGCCTTCACCTTCAGTTCCGGGGCGCGCTTAAAGTCTTTCACGTTGTGTGTGACGATGTACTGGCTACTGGATGCCACAGCGCACTCCAAAACCATGTCGTCATCAGGATCACGCAAAAACGGACGCCACAAGAAGTGAACGTCTTGCAGATGCGCAATCGAAGCCAAGTAGCGCAAGAATCCAATTGCGGCATCGGCATCGGCATTGGCTCCAGGCGGTAAGTGCTCCCGTCTAGTCAACACCGATTGCCATTCTGTGTAAAGGGCGACCGTCAACGCAATCTCAAACTTGCTGCTGGGCAGCATGGACAGCAAGTGAAAACTTGCGCCATCACGGGAACGCGCTGCGGCCACAAGCACCGAAGTATCAAGAATTACACGCAAAATGGTTACACCAGTAAGATAGTTACGCCAGTACAACTATATTTTACGCTTTCCATCGGTCAAAGCAACGGCAACTAAATATTCAAAAAATGCTTACTTTTTAAGTATCACAGCGAAAAATGCTGCTTTTTTGTTGGTCAACCACCAGAGCACGGTTTTTTGGCTCAATTGAGGGGCTCAAAGTGCCAGTTGAGGGGTCAAAACGGCCACTTCTAAGCCGTCAACTGGCATATTTAGCCGCTTCATTATGTCAAAAAGCTTATAAAGATGGTAAAATACAGCTATCGGTTTACAACGTCATGAAATAGCAGTTTTCACTGTGTTTCAGAGTCACCGATGGTTAATTGAGCAAGCCTAGACAGCCTGCCAAACCCATCCCAAAAACGTTCTGTTTTAGGGACGCTGCCTAGCATCACCGGGCAGCCAAGAATTCCACCCCGCATACGAGCCTGAACTGTGTGCCTGATCGCCTCCAAGCATCGGGCGGCTTTGACTCGTATGTCCCGATGAACCTGTTGACCTGGCTAACCGCGCAGGCGGCTGGACTGGGTCTGGAAACCGACATGAGCCCAAAACAAACAGGCGGCGTCGATAAAGATGCTGACCCAAATGCAGACCCGACGGTTGCTCCTTATGGCGTGCCGCCCCATCCTGCAAATGAAGCCTATGCCAAGTGCATGGCCGCTGTCCTGATGAAGACCATAGGCATGAACCTGAGCAGCATCACGACCAGTGAAAATTTTCCATGGGCTGGCATACAAATCCGGGATTACTTTACGGAACATTTTGGCGAGCAATTAGAGGCACCAGCCAAGCCGAACGTGCCCAAGTTTTTGCTGCCACCTGAGCAACGTGTTACCCCGGTAATTGTTCCTGCCGCCTTTTGCTATCGACTGCGTTCGTTGGAACTGGCGACCCCTGATCGAGCCTGTGCAGTGGTGCGCAATCTGGACTGGTTGACCGAAGTTTTCCACCTCGGCCAAGCGGAGCGCAAGGTGCTGCTTTGGACACACATTGCAAATCGCACGTTGCCCCCCGTTATTGAGGGCGTTATGAGCGAGATTCAGTTCTGCAATGAACGCCAAGCCCACGCTGCGTTGTCGCTGCTGCTGGATGAAACCGAATCTGAGATTGCGAAGTGCTTTGCTGCACCCAGTCGTTTGCGTGGAATGAGGCTCATAGATTCGCACCCGTGGCGGTATCCGCTGACTCTGGACAGCTTCTTTCAGGGCACCGAAAACTTGTCCGATGTGCTGGAAGTCGTTCACTACAGCCGCTCGGGAATGCTGCAACGCCTGTCAGAACTGTCCTTGTTTTGGTCGATGTTGCCCGACCCCGGCGTGCCATCTGAAAGACTGCATCGGTGGTACCTGCCTGCGATGGCTGAGGCTTGCATCGCCACGTCGAATGATGAAGCACTCACAGCGGCTCACATCGCAGAACTAGTGTGGTGGCTGATTGGATACCGACTGCCTGCGGAACAGTACGCGCCGCTGGCAGGAAACATTGATTTCGTGACCATTCAAAAGGCCATTCAACGCTGCTGCATGGTGCGCAGCCAGCGTGATCAAGACATTACGCAATTGGCGGTCATGCAGGCGCTTTACGCCGCTGTGCCGTAGCCGCTAGACAAGCACCGCTGACACCGCCGATTCCCGGCGACATGCAGCACTGATTTTCTAACCGCGTGCATTGGTATCCGACAACTGACTTCGGAGAACAACGCACGTCCATACGTTTCACAAAAAGGAGAAGACCATGACCACCAACGACACCACAACTGACGATGCGCGTTCACAAACGCCAGTCACGATCATCACCAATTCAGCACGTTTTGCACTCGGGCAAGTTGTCGCCACACCCGGCGCGCTGGCGCTGCTTCAAACCACAGGACGTAGTGCCGCCAGCCTGCTTGCACGCCATATGCATGGTGATTTCGGAGATACCTGCCGGGACGACTCAGCTTTGAACGAACTGGCAATCACTGACGGCTCCCGAATCATGAGCGTTTACCGGCTTGTTGACGCAGAAAAGCTCAAGGCCACACCGAAGCAAAAGCGTGCCGATTTGCCAACCGTCTGGGTCATCACCGATGGCACGAACGACTATGGAAACCGTGAATACACAACGTTGCTCCTGCCAGAGGACTATTGATGGCAACCAGCCCTCGACCCAAAGAAGTAAAAGTAGCCTATCGGTTTCAGCGCGTCTATGCAGATTTGCAAACCGGGCACGCACTGACCGTCAAGGCAACCAGAGCGGAACCAGTCAGACCGTTTATGCAACAGTCAGATTTGGATGGAGCCTGTGGTGTTCACCTTGCCGCCATGATTGTTTCAATCTACGGACTTGCAAAGCCAAGTGCCCTGCACGAAATGGGGCGGCGCAAGTTCGGACTTGCGGCAGAAATATTCAGCGCGTTCAAGCATACGTATTTCACGGGTGTTCATGCGGCGGAATGGGTGGAACTGTTCAACAGCTTGAACCTGCCACTGCAACTGACCTCCAAGTTCGGCGTAGAAGACAACGCCGATGGTCACGCGGTGGAGTGGTTGATGCGGGGCGAACTGGTGGCACTGGCGTTCGCCTCGGTCAAGCACCAAAAGACGAAACATTGGAGTTTGGGCATCGGAATAGAGGGCGCTGTAATCGACAAGATATACAGACCCGACACGATATTGTTGCTCGATCCCAGCGCGTCAGAACCCGGCTTTCAAGCGTTCAATGCCCGGATGCGGTTGCCCGTGTCGAGCACTGACGGTCGCCGTGCCACGTCCAATTTGGTCAAGCCTACTGATGCCGGAAAGCGCAAACCCGTGACGTGGCTCTATGAGTCGATGGAATGGAATGCAGAAGAAGTAAGGCTATTGGCCGCAGTTCGGATACGTCGAACTGACACCAGCTAGCGCAGTGGGGAACGGCGCGACCCCCGTTTACGTTCGCCATTTGCTTCAAGCGAAGCTTCATTGGCACGGCGTTTGACGGGTTGCTTGCGCGTTCGCTGCTTGGATAAATGCACCTCAAACCCGGCGACCAACTCCGAAGTTGGCAACCCCAGTGGCTTGGACAGCGCCATCAGCAACAGCAGCGTTGGACTGGCAAGACCCCGCTCAAGCAGCGACACGTAAGTGCGATCAATCGCGGCATCGAATGCCAGCTCCTGCTGGGACTTGTTGCTCTCTATCCGAACCTCTTTCAGGTACTCACCGAACGCCACGGAAAGCGGGTGTCTTTCAGACGCAACTTTCTTCTTGGGTTTGGCTTTATCTAAGGTGGAATTCATTGACGCGAAGATGCGTCATTGAAGGATATATAGCGACGGAGTTAATGCTGCATTGTCATGTCAGAATCTTACTCTGATGAGTAAACACCTCATTGACCTAAAAACAGAATGGAGACCCCTATGGGAGCGATGAAAAAACTGGTGCTGAGCGCCGCCGTGGCCATGACCCTTTCATGTGCAGTTGTGCATGCCGAAGGCGAGTTCCCAACCAACGGACTGACCCGAGTGGATGTGACCAGTGCTGTGTGCAACGGCTGGTTCCGTCAAGCCAGTTGGAACTGCAAGCCCCTGACGATTCAAGCGTATGTGGCGGCACCAGAAGTGCAGAACAAAAAAGCCGTGGTGATAGTGAGTCATGGCAGTGAAGGCATGTCTGTTTTGCAGCGGTGGTACATCGACCACCTAGCTAAACAAGGGTACTACGGCATTGCCATCAATCATTGGCAACCACGTGGCATTAACAAAGCGCAGTTTGGCTACGCCGCAGCATCTCTCGGGCAAGGTGGAAACACCATGAACATGGCACTTGATGTGATGGCGGTCGCCAAATGGGTCCGTGACGATACACGCTTCAAGGGCTACAAGATTGGACACTTGGGTGAATCAATGGGTGCTGCCGTTGGTCGTGAACTGAACCGCGAGGGTTTCATCGCCAATTTGGCGGCATCTGCGTTGGGCTACGTCGGTCAGCCATTGGATGCCTACGCCGCTATGTATATGGGCTGTATGGAGAGAAGCAATCGTGACCGCTTCCTGAATAAGCCCATGCTGTTGGTCAACGGCACGCTTGATGACGAAACGACTCTGGAGCAATGTCAGAAGTGGCTACCTTGGTTCAAATCTCGGGGTGGCGTTGCTGAGTTGATTGCAATGCCCAACGAGTACCACCACTTTGACAGTTGGTATGCGATGCAATATTTCGGTCAGCCTCAGAACCCGCGTGAATGTGCGAACTTGGTTGACCCGGACAAGGGCACCATAACCGACGACAAGACAGGCAATTCCTACCCAGCCACTACTGAAGGATTCGCTGAGCACCGTAAAGCCTGCATGAAATACGGTATCACGGCAGGCAGCCGGAATCAAAAACCGGGCAATGGCTTCGATTTGTGGACAGCGTTCTTTGACAAGCACTTGCCGCCGTCGTTGACCTCCGCTTCTGCCGCCACTTCTGCCCGACCTATGGAGCCATCAGACATGACACATGAACAGCGCACAGGAGAGATATTGCGTGAATTGACGGGAGGTAAAAAGTGAAAACCCCAGCCATAAAGTTTGTAACCTTTGGCGTGTTGTTGTCAGGCTGTGTTTCTGCGGCACTGGCCCAAAGCAGTAACCCTTACGCCGATGGCAATGCCGCTGCGCCTGACGAATGGCTGTTGGTCAAAAAAGGCAATCCGTGGTGGTACGAAACCAAGCCGAGTCCTACGCCTGTTCAGCTTCAAAAGCGCACGCCAACGGCATCAGAGCAAGCCATCATTGAAAGAGCACGCGCATTGGTCGCCAATCGGCCCGCCAAAGCGTTCGTTTTGATGGATGGTGACACGGTGCTGTACTCGGAGACAAAAGCGCCAGCAGATGCTGATTCCGTCTTCTTTGGCTTCTCCATGGGCAAGACGGTCACAGCGATGGCTGTTGGTCAGGCGATATGCGCAGGAATGCTCAAGCTTGAAACCAAAGCCAGTGAAGTCGTGCCTGAACTCAATGGCAAAGCTTTGGGCAACGCCACCGTACGCGATCTGCTGCGCATGGCTTCCGGTGCGGCTGATCCCAACCCGGACAGTTCAGTCTGGACACCTGACCAGTTCAAAGAGTGGGGTCGTGGCAATCTGAATCTGGTTAACTTGGTGACGGAGGATCGTATTGCCAAAGCCGCCAAGGGCGTGTTCTCAGATTACAAACCGGGTGAAGTGTCCACCTATAAGAGTACAGACCCCTACGTGCTGGGCATCATGGTCAGCCGCGCCACGGGTACAGTGTGGAGCCAATGGATTCAGGAACAAATCTTGAACCCGATGGGTGCGGCCAAACCGGGTCTGTACGTTCAAGACCGTCAACAAAACGGACTGGCCGACAGCGGTTTGCGTATGCGTTTAGAGGACTGGATGCGGTTCGCTGTGTGGGTCAAGCGCAGTTCAAAAGAATCGGGTTGCTTTGGTGACTACGTGCGTGCAGCCACCAGCACTCAGATTTCCAACGGAAGTAACCCCAGTACCCGCAAGATGGGCAAGCTGTTTGGTGGCTATGGCTACTTCACATGGACAGAGAACAGCATTGTCCCGAACACGGCATGGGCTTCTGGCTGGGGTGGTCAGCGCATTGGCTGGAATACCGACCCGAACAACAATCGGATGGTCGTCACCTTCAGCAATGTTGAAAGCTGGATGCCGGACGTGTACGAGCTTGCCAAGGACTGGAACCGCTTGTCCAAATAGTCGAATAAATGTGAACCATGCCGCCGCACTTGTTACAGTGCTCGGCAACATGTTTACGCGGCCAGTCGGTTAGATTGATCGGCTGCTTTTTTCGCCTTGCCAAAGCGGATTTCAGGCTCAGGTCGAAGCCAAGCACGGTGATTTTGAGTTGGATTCTTCCACCCGTTCCACCGTTCCGGCTCAAACACAAACCCGAATTCTTTTGCCCACTCTGGTACTTCAATAATTGCGCTGGTTGCAATCACGTCTGCCCAGCGGATTCCGCATTCAGGCATCGGAGGTATGGACAGATCAATATCGGGATACTTATTGAGTATCTGGTTGCGATTGTGAAAGTAGGTGGACCGACTATTGAAGAACTGCGTCATGTCGCGTCCCGTAAGCCACAAAGCAATCAGCACTCTGTGTTTTTCAGTTGCCGTCGCCAATAGTTGCTCCTGGAGATACAACGGCGGCAAGTCAGCAAGGGGGATGTCTTCCAGCACTTTGCGATGCAGTTCGCGTGCCGTTTCAGGCTTCCAATGCACGCCTCGATTGAAGGGGTTCTTGCTATTGTTCAACATCAGCTTCAATCGCGTTTCGATGCGGATGCCCTGCGCCAGCACTTCATCCATCATCTGTTCAAATTCAATGCTGGTTCCAAAACGCCCGATATCCATAGGCATATTGCCCAAGAGCTTGATTTTGTGCTTCTCAAGGTCATCCATAAAGTAGTGATATTTGTCGTACAACAGGACTTGAAAATAGCGGGAATGTGGTAACAAACGAACGCCAACTCCTTTCTCAAGAGGTACGGCTTGAATTGACGAATCGGCGTACCGTCGAATGTTGTCAAAAAGTGTCCCGGCAAGCTGGTGAGGCATTCGATATTGCTCCGCAACATCCACCGCGTGAACGTCGTATTCACCAGTGGAAACCGCTGCCATAACTGAGGCGGGGACTTGAATGTCTAGCGTCTCAAAGACTAACAAAACACTAGCTTTCACCAGCGGTTGAAAGTCATTGCTACCCATGCCGTTATGCCCTTGCAAAAACTGTGCTGGTGAACCCCAGAACCGCATGCGTTTGGCTCGGGTCTCCACTTGCGCATAGAACTGCGGGGCACCACTGGCAACGCGCACATTGACCTCGGTAAACGACTTGGTTCTGGCACCACCGGGCTGCTTTGTCGTGAATTCTTTGCCAATAGTTGGAAAGTCGTCTCCATCTATGGTTATGTTTAAGTAGTCAATCATGGCTGATCTATGCCTGTATCTAATATTGGAGTAATAACCATAGCTCTACTTCGCACACGGCACCGCGCATGACCAACAGCGTGCGTATGGCTGCGAGTCTGTGCATCGGCGCGTATGCTAGTGTTTGCACGGCTGCATCAGGCGGTTTTCAAGCAGCTTTCAGCCAGCGGCCCACGGTGGTGCGGTCAACATCAAGTTCAGCTGCAATCTCAGTATTGGTTTTCTTCTGCTGATGCAGCTTGATGGCTTTGGCGACCTTGGGGTCTTTGTGTGTGCCTTGCTTGTACTCCCACGTCAAAACACCGTCTTCGCCTTGTCGCATGGTCACTGCGATAGGCTCGATCTGGTCACTGGCGAGGTGCCGCGCTTTTTCCCAGACCAAACTGAACCGGAGCGCGCCATCTTTGGGAGATTGTTTGTCGGGCAACAGGTTGATTGACCAGTCAAGTGCATCCTCATGTTTGCTACTGCCACGTTGCTTCCCAGCCTTGCCGGAATGATGAATAACAATGACGGTACGGCCAGCGCGTTTGTGCCCAAGCATCCAGCGCATAAAGGGAGCCCATGCTTCTGCTGTTTCACGGCCATCACTGCTCCAGGCTGAATAATTGTCAACGAACAAAACGTCCCATTCGATGCCGAGCATCTTGTCGATGAGTTTTTGCCCTTCCGGGGTATTGATAGATGGCAGCAAGTCGGTGAATGATTCGGGGGTGAAGACCTTCAGGTTTGCTGGTGGTTCAACGCCCAAGCTCTCGCAGATTTGACGCATCCTTTTTTGAAACGTCACAAGGTCCATTTCGCCGTCAAGGTAGATCACACGACGGGCGTTCTTTGGCTTGTTGCCCAAGAATTCCGCGCCTGTGCCGATGGAGATGGCAAGACCCATTGCTTCCCACGTTTTGCCACCACCACGTTCCCCATACATCATGCCTGTTTGGTTAGACTGAATGAGAGGCCCCCAATGCTTTTTGCGGGTAGGAATGGATAGCTTGACCAGTTCATTTGCGGGGATCAAAGTCATACGTTCGCATGGCTGAAAGTGACCTTCGTTTGCGCCGGAAGCTGTGGCATTTTGCTGTTTGGCTGCGATGCCGGTCTTAGTGCCTTTTTTGGCCGTTATTCGATTCGTACTCATTGAATTACCTTTCTGGGCGCGGCACGGAAAATGCACCACGCCCAACTTGTTGATATGCCGACTATTTACAGCCCCGCTTCTTCCAAAGTGATTGCAGGCTCAGTAACTTTTACGGACTGCTGAGGACGGCATGTGATGTGAACTTGGCGCGTGGTGCGGTTATCAAGTTCAACGCATTTTCCAGCGACCACAATGTCGATACCGCCATCTACTTGATGAACGCATTCGTTGGCTTCAGGATTGATGTACTTCGCACCTTTGAGGTTGCCACGTGTGGCGGTTGCAATGATGCTTTCCTTGTAATGCTTGCCGAATTTATCGAGCAGGTAGGGGGCGGTGAGATAGCAGCGTTTCAGCGCCGCTTCAGCCTCGTCCGACAGGTACACTTGGTCGAGGTCGATCACCAACACATTGGCAACCAATCCGTCAAAGGCAATGCGTGTTTTCAGCGACTTATGCAATGACAGTGACTTGTCGGCTTTGATGGCGCTGAGGTCAAAGGGCTTCAAAGTTTGCGCTGCTGGCGTCACCAACGGATTTGACGAGTCACTGTTCGCGTTGATCGTTGCGTCCGTGGACTGAGTAGGTGTTGTATTCAAAAAATTGGACATGAGTTCTCCTATGCCACAGCCCAAAATGGCGTGGCTTGAAATTACGAAATTGTTTGTTTTGAGCTTTTGAGGCTCTGTGGGTTATGGAGTGGCTATGACATCAGCGATCCTCCATTCCGAATAGCGGTCGCGCTTGATAGGTTTAGGGAAACTCTCTTCAGCAATCCTTCGATACAAAGTTGCGCGTGACCAACCTTTGACGGCGCACACAACCGACTTTTTCACCTTGCAATCTATCCCCGCACGATGAAGTGCGAGTGCTGCTTCGAGTTCAACTGCTACGCGAGCAGCGATTTCACGTTGACGTCCCGGCTTTTTGACTACTGGATGATTAACAGTTCCTGAATCAGACTTGGCTGAAATTTCCGCTTTTAAGGCGGAAGTAGCTGCGACAGGTGGCGCTTTTCTTCTCAGCAAAGCGGGAGAGACCGGGCACTTTTCGTTAACGGCATCCACAATGGGAAGCGCCTTCAACCCGCCACTGCTGTTGGATACCTGCGAGAGGTACACCGCTACCGCCTTAAGTCGTATTGAGGCAGGTTTTCGCGGTAAACTTATTGTGAAGATGGATGGCACTGACTTCTCCTTGTGGCTGCTTTTGGCAGTGCCTCAATTGTGAAATTCAGGGTCAGTTTTTCCTACCCACACAGTTTGGCTCTGCAAGTAGGTGGGTAAACCTTCGTGATTCGACGAAGTTTAGTTACGCGTTACTGTCCGCCTTCATGCGCAGACAGCGCCAGCCTGCGTCTTCAGTTGAAGAAAGCGGCGATAATTGGGGTATGCACCAGTACCCTCTAACCCATCCATGTGTCTCAAGAAAGCTCACCGATTTTTCGGTGGTTTTGACGGTATTTTTTGGGTGCACTAAAAAATTCTCTTTCGTGTCAAGCACTTACAAGAAGGCAGACACAATCGCACGGTGTGTTGCGCCGAGGATCAAGCCGGGCTTGCCACACCCGTTTGGTGGTCTCC
>ERZ724510.379-NODE-379-length-25654-cov-6.487714_pt1 | contig 25654 bp, 22 predicted proteins | sample MGYA00376043_ERZ724510 | MGnify/ENA primary metagenome ERZ724510 (study PRJEB28724, sample SAMN07190888) | wastewater metagenome | isolation source: influent of sewage treatment plant in Hong Hong | place: USA: Christiansburg, Virginia | collected 2016-03-01 ... | reverse complement strand
CGGCCAACTTCGCGCTCTACGGCGACATGAGCGACCGCATGATGAGTCTGGTGGCCGGTCTGGGCCACACCCAGGAGATCTATTCCATCGACGAGAGCTTTGTCGGGCTGTCGGGCATCCGGGGTGACCTCATCCGGCGCAGCCACCTCATCCGCCAGCGGGTGCTGCAATGGACGGGCATTCCCACCTGCGTGGGCATAGCCCCCACCAAGACCCTGGCCAAGCTGGCCAACCACATTGCCAAGACGGTCGAGCGCAAACCCGGTGTCTATCCCGAACACATCGCGGGCCACGGCCCGGATGGCTCGCTGGCCCAGGTCTGCCACCTGGGTCTGCTGAATCCTGCCGACAGACAAACCCTGTTCGAGCGCACCGAGGTCGGCGAGGTCTGGGGAGTGGGCCGCAGACTGGGCAAGCAGTTGCAGGCGGCGGGCATGGCCACGGTGTGGGACCTGGTGCGCATGGATGCGGCCACGGTGGGGCGGCGCTGGTCGGTGGTGCTGGAGCGCACGGTGCGCGAACTCCAGGGCACGCCCTGTGTGGCACTGGAGCATGCGCCCCCGCCCAAACAACAGATCGCCTTCACCCGCAGCTTTGGTCACACCGTCACTGGGCAGGATGAGCTGAGGCAGGCCATCACCGAATTCACCTCGCGGGCCGCAGAAAAGCTCAGACACCAGGCACTGCAGGCGGGACAGATTCTTGTCTTCATCCGCACCAGTCCGTTCCGGCGACAGGACGAACAGTATTCGCGCTCGCTGGTCTGCCCGCTGCACCGGCCCACGCAGGACACCGCTGTGCTGGTGCGGGCTGCGCTGGAGAGTCTCCAGGCCATTTACCGGCCAGGCTTCAACTACGCCAAGGCGGGTGTGATGCTGCTGGATCTGTCGCCGCAAGGCATGGAGCAGGCAGAGCTGGACTGGGATGACCCGGATGTGCCCCCCTCCACCGGGGGCCTGGCTCCGCCGCTTTCTCACAACACCAGCGCAAGCAGCCGCGTGATGGCCGCACTGGACGCGCTCAACAGCCGCTATGGCCGGGGCACAGTCAGGCTGGCCTGTGGTGACATCGAGCACAAGCCCGTTGCCCAGAACGGCAACTGGAGGATGAAGCAGGAGCGGAGAACGCCCAGGTACACCACGCATTGGGCTGAGCTGGCAGAAGTAAGGGGGTAACCCCACGCCCCGTCACACCGGCATGGCCTGCGGTGTCCGGTCACACTCAGGACAACAGGCACTGGCGCAGCTCTTCCACATCGGGCACATCGTCAAACCGGATCACGCGGTGGCCTGCTTCGGTCAGAAGCGACTCGCGGGCGGCATCTTCCTGCTCACGCCCCCGGTGGCTGGCATCGTCCAGCTCCACCACCACCAGCACGTCGAATTCGGTGTTGCACACCACAAAATCGGTGTACTTGCGGCAAAACGCGTTGCGCGTGCCTGGGTCATCGGTATCGATCAGTGCCGAAAACGACACCTGTGACAACACCACACACTCATACGGTGCCACAGCCTCCACCAGCCTGAAATACATGGCCTGTTCACGCGGGCTGAGTGGTTTTTTGATTCGCAGATCGCGCGTTGTCGCTGGGGCATCTGGAATGGAAACGGGCTTGAACAGCAAAAGCATGAGTGCGCCGCCCAGCAGCAGACACACCAACATCAAAAAATAGGTCATGCGAGTCCCCCTGCATGCATGCAGGGGTTTGTATGTCACCGGGGGATGCGGAGGGGAGGCTCAGGGCAGGAAAAGAGCTTGCAGATCGCTCAGGAAATCGAAGCCGCGCTCGGTGGGCCACACGCGCTGCCAGTCTCGGGCCAGCAGCCCTTTGCGCTCGGCCTCGTCCAGGGCAGCCTGGAAGGCGGTGAGCGGCAGGCCGGTGCGCTCGGTGAGGGTGCTCAGGGCCACCCCTTCCTGCAAGCGCAGGGCATTCAGCATGAACTCGAAGGGCAACTCGGTGCGGGCCACCTCGGTGTGCTGCACCACGGCATGTGTGGCCTGTGCCCGCTGCATGTACAGGCCGGGTTCACGGGCGCGCACCTGGCGCACAACCCGGTGGGCAAAGCTGAGTTTGCTGTGGGCACCGGCCCCCAGGCCCAGGTAGTCGCCAAACTGCCAGTAGTTCAGGTTGTGCCAGCAGCGGTGGCCGGGTCGGGCGTAGGCGGAGATTTCATACCGTTGCAGGCCAGCCGCTGCGGTGTGCGCCGTCAGCGTGTCGAGCATGGCGTAGGCATCGTCGTCTTCCGGCACGGCTGGCGGGTATTTGGCAAACAGGGTGTTGGGCTCGATGGTCAGGTGGTACACCGACAGGTGGGGCGGTGCGAATGACAGCGCGGTCTGCACATCGGCCTCGCACTCGGCCAGGGTCTGGTCGGGCAAGGCGTACATCAGGTCGAGGTTGAAGGTATCGAAGGTGCTGGCCGCCTCTTCCAGCGCGGCCATCGCCTGGCGGCGGTCATGCACCCGCCCCAGGGCTTGCAGATGCCGGTCGTTGAAGCTCTGCACGCCCACCGACAGGCGGGTGACCCCCGCTTCGCGGTAGGCGCGGAAGCGGTTGCGCTCGAAGGTGCCGGGGTTGGCCTCCAGGGTGATCTCGGCCTGGGGCTCCAGCCGCACGCGGGCACGCACATCGGCCAGCAACTGGTCGATGGCCTGCGGCGAAAACAGGCTGGGTGTGCCGCCCCCGATGAAAATGCTGTGTACCGAGCGCCCCCAGATCAGCGGCAGCGAGGCCTCCAGGTCGGCACGCAAGGCCGCCAGGTAGGTCAGCTCGGGCAACTGCCCGGCATCGCCCGTACGCCACTCGTGCGAGTTGAAATCGCAATAGGGGCATTTTTTCAGGCACCACGGCAGGTGGATGTAGAGCGACAGCGGCGGCAAGGCCGGCAGCTGCAAGCTGCCGTAGCGCATGAGGTGCAATACATCAAAAGCGCGGGCCGTATCGTCGGCAACGGCTTCATCGGCCACCCCGGTGGCCTTCACCACAGGAATGCCGGACAAGCCATGCGAAGGCGGGCCGGCCTGGACAGTGACATCGGCCATGCGGTCAGCTCCGGGCGGGCAGCCAACGCTCACGCATCAGCGTCACCATCAGGGCGCTGGCGCGGCCCCGGTGGCTGTGGGCGTTTTTGACTTCGGTGGGCAACTGGGCAAAGGTCTGACCGAACTCGGGCAGGAACATCACCGGGTCAAACCCGAAACCGTTGCTGCCCATGCGCTCGGTGGTGATCAGCCCTTGCACCCGGCCCACGGCCACCAGCGGCTCGGGGTCATCGGGGTTGCGTACCGCCACCAGCGTGCTGACCATCGCGGCACGGCGGTCGGTGATGCCCTGCATCTGTTCCAGCAGGGCCGTCACGTTGTTGTCGTCGCTTTTGGGGTAGCCAAAGCGGGTGGCGTAGTAGGCAGTCTGCACACCCGGCTGGCCACCAAAGGCTTCGACGCACAGGCCCGCATCATCGGCCACCGCAGGCAAGCCAGACTGGGCCGATGCGTGCCGGGCTTTGGCCAGGGCGTTTTCGATGAAGGTGTGGAAAGGCTCTTCGGCTTCGCTGATACCGAGTGCAGACTGGGGCACCAGCTCGATGCCGAGTGGAGCAAACAGTGACTGAAGCTCGGTGAGCTTGCCACGGTTGTTGGAAGCGAGGACGAGTTTCATTTCAATGCAAAAAAATGCCAATCGCGCTTTATCAAAAAGCACAAGCAGCTATCAATTCAGGAATCAGGACTGTGCCAGAGCCGCGTTTTGCAGGGCGACCAGTTCGGCCACGCCTTTGTCGGCCAGATCAAGGAGAAGGTTCATTTCATGCCGGGTGAAGGCCGCGCCTTCTGCGGTGCCCTGCACTTCCACAAAATGACCCGCTGCGGTCATGACCACGTTCATGTCGGTATCGCAAGCCGAGTCTTCGGTGTACTCCAGATCAAGCACGGGCGTACCCTGCACCACACCCACCGAGATGGCAGCCACCTGGCCCACGATGGGGCTTTGCGTCAGCTTGCCACTGGCCAGCAGGGTGCTGACGGCATCGTGGGCAGCCACAAATGCCCCGGTGATGGCGGCGGTGCGTGTACCGCCATCGGCCTGGATCACATCGCAGTCGAGGGCAATGGTGCGCTCGCCCAGCAGCTTCAGGTCAAACACGGCCCGCAACGAACGGCCAATCAGCCGTTGGATTTCCTGGGTACGGCCACTCTGCTTGCCCTTGGCCGCCTCGCGGTCGCTGCGGGTGTGGGTGGCACGCGGCAGCATGCCGTATTCAGCGGTCACCCAGCCTTCGCCAGAACCCCGCTTGTGCGGAGGCACCTTTTCTTGCACCGATGCCGTACACAACACCTTGGTGTGGCCGAACTCGATGAGCACCGATCCTTCTGCGTGCATGGTGTAGTGGCGGGTGATGCGCACAGGCCGCAGCTGATCTGCGGCACGACCTGCCGAGCGGACAAAGTCAGTCATGAGAAGACAACCTCAAAAAATCGGGGAAAGAAGTCAGAACAGCTGGGAGGGCGAAGCAGAGTGTTCGCGCTCTCAGCCTGTCTGCGAGTTAGAAAGATCAGCCTTTGCGTGCGGCCGAGCGCCGGATGGCTTCATTGATTTCAGCAATAGAGCGTTCAATGGCGGCATCGTCCAAATCGTCATCCAGCCCCAGCTCGGCAAAATCAGTCTGGATGGTGGACTGAAACGAACCGGCCCCAATCGAGTCGGTGCTGATGCCGCTCCCGGAATCCACCGCATCCGGCGTTTCCCATTCCAGCGCCAGAATGGTCACGTTGTCGCTGGTGGGGCCGGCCTTGCGCAGCGCACGTTCAGCCAACTCAGGCACGGCCTCCGAAACGGGCATGGTGGCCATCACACTGACCAATTCGTTATCGGGAACCGCACTCCACAGCCCATCCGAGCACAGCAAAACCCGGTCACCTTGGTGCAATGGCACATTGGTGGACATGTCAAACATCGGGCGCTGCGGAGAGCCCAGGCAAGTGAAGAGCACATTGCGGTTGACGGGCGCATGGGATGTCGATAACTGCGACTGCTGCTCACTGAATGAGTGATCACGGGTTCGCGTGACCAGTTCACCATTGCGAATCAGGTACAGGCGGGAGTCACCGGAATGGATCCACTGGATGTGCCCATTCTCAATGACTGCAGCCACCAGTGTGGTTCGGGGGCTGTCGAGCATGGCTTTGTCAGAGGCGTAACGCAAAATTTGGTGGTGCGCTGCAAGCAATGCGCCAGCCAAAAATTCGGGTACAGAGCCTACTTTGGGCTTGGACACCTTCTGGAAGTAGGCCGACATGGTCTGCAACGCCAACTGGGCAGCCACTTCGCCTTCAGGGTGACCACCCATGCCATCGGCCAGCAGAAAAAAAGCCGACTCGCGGGTGTAGCAGTAACCCATGCGGTCTTCATTTTTTTCGCGCCCACCGCGCCGACTCACTTGGAAAACAGAAAATTTCATGATCAGCTCGATTTTCCTTCAGCGGGCTTTGGCTTGCTTTTTGGCACCCCGGCCTCATTGCCAAGCAAATTATCAAACTGGATGCGCATTTTCTCGGCCATGGTGAGCTTGGTGTAGCGGCGCTCGGTCTCGCGGCTCAATTCTTTTTGCAAGGCGAACACGGACTGAGGACGGGAGAGCGGATCCAGGTTCATGCACCACTCCACAACCTCAATCAGGTTGTCTGAGTACACCCCCCGCAGCCTGGAAAGGGCCAGTGATAAGCGGTCTTTTTCCTGGCGCTGGGGTGCATCGTTGGGCGGATAACCTTGCATGGATGCGTATATGCAAGCTCCGATGGCGTAAATATCGGTCCACGGCCCCATGGTTGAATCGCGCCGGTACATCTCGGGGGCGGCAAACCCCGGCGTGTACATGGGGCGGATGAAGCTGCCTTCTTTGTTCAACACCTCGCGCGCGGCACCAAAATCAATCAGCACGGCGCGGTTGTCATCGGTGATGAATATGTTGGCGGGCTTGATGTCCAAGTGCAGCATTTTGTGCTGATGCACGATGCGCAATCCACGCAAAACCTCATCAAACAAGGAGCGAATGGTGGACTCGCGGAATACTTTTTGTTTTTTGAGTTCACGCGCAGTGATGATGAAGTCTTGGAGAGATGCGCCCTCCAAATAATTCATCACCATGTACACCGTGTCGTTTTCTCGGAAGAAATTCAACACGCTGACCACCGATGCGTGTGAAATCTGGGCCAAAGCCCGGCCTTCTTCGAAGAAGCTTTTCAAGCCAAGCCGATACAGCGACAGCTTGTCAGGTTGAACCTGAGGCAGCAGCTCACCGGCAGCACGGGTGGCAAGCGAAGCAGGCAGGTACTCTTTGATGGCCACCTGCTGACCTTGCTGATCAATGGCGAGATAAACCACACCAAAGCCACCCGCTGCCAGCTTGCGCACAACGCGGTAGTCTCCGATCACGGTATCTGGGGGAAGTGAGGCTGGTTTGACCTTTGACATAATCCTGCATGATGCCCAAGATGTGTTTGACTGGGCCTGATACCACCCTAGGGACAAAGCCAATGCCAGTTTACAGCATGACCGGATACGCCACCTTGCAGAGCAAACCGGCAAACGCAGATGCCCCCCCTTCGCCCACCGTCGGCATTGAAATTCGCTCTGTCAACAGCCGTTTTCTTGACCTTACATTCAAACTGTCCGATGAAATGCGCGGAGCGGAACCCGCACTTCGCGAATTGCTGGGCAAAGAACTGAGCCGAGGCAAAGTGGAAGTGCGCGGATGGACAGAAGGTCGGGGTGATGGTGTTGCCAGGCAGCCTACAACAGCAGAACTCCAAAAACTGGTTTCCATTCAAGACGGCATCCGGGCATGGCTGCCCACAGCCGAGCCTTTGTCTGTGGCCGAGGTTTTGGGATTGACCAGCCGCCAGGCGGCGGCAACACCTGTGGGTTTGCAGGGGGCCTTTCTCACATTGGCGGTACAAGCCGTGGAGGCCTTGAAAGAAGCCCGAGCCCGCGAAGGTGCCCGACTCACAGACATGCTGCTGGGACACGTGGCCCAGCTGCGCGATCTGGCCAGTCTGGCCAGCCCGATGTTGCCCAAACTGGTCGAGCAACAACGTCTGCGTTTTTTGGAGCGCTGGAATGAAGCATTGGGCTCGACCGATGCCACAACATCGGCCAAAGAAGCCGCGCTGGATCGGGCTCTGTCGGAGGCCACTGCATTCGCCATCCGCATTGATGTGGCGGAGGAGCTGACACGGTTGACCTCGCACCTGGATGAAATTGATCGCCTTCTGCGCAAAGGCGGGGAACTGGGCAAACGGCTTGATTTCCTGATTCAGGAACTCCACCGTGAAGCCAACACACTGGGTTCCAAATCATCCAGTCTGGAGCTGACCAGAGTTTCTGTGGACATGAAGGTGCTCATTGAGCAATTGCGCGAGCAGGTTCAAAACATCGAGTGAGAAACCATACCAACGAAAGCAGAAACGGTTCAAGCATGGAATACGCAGGAAATTTGTTTGTGGTGGCCGCACCCAGCGGGGCTGGAAAGTCCAGTCTGGTGAATGCCCTCATGGAGGTGGACTCACGGCTGGCCCACTCCGTCTCCCACACCACCCGCCCTCCCAGAGGTCAGGAAGTGCATGGGCGTGAGTACTATTTTGTATCCCATGCCCAGTTTGATCAGATGGTGCAGCAAGGTGCCTTTCTGGAGTGGGCACATGTGCATGGCAACCGCTACGGCACATCCAAGCAAGCGATTGAAGAACGCATCTCCCAAGGGGGAGACATCATTCTCGAAATCGACTATCAGGGAGCCATCCAAGTCAAGCAGCTTTTTCACAATGCCATTCTGATTTTCATTCTCCCTCCCAGCTGGGAAGAGCTGAGATCCCGCCTTGAGCGGCGCGGTGAAGATGCCGATGACGTGATTGAAATGCGGCTTCAAAATGCCGCCCGCGAGATGGGGCAAGTCCAAGAATTCGACTTCGTTATAATTAACGAACGATTTGAGCTGGCACTGTTCGATTTAAAGTCGATTGTTCATGCCCAAAGACTCAAATACGCAGCACAGCGTCGCACCCGGACTGACGTGTTTTCCGCGCTGCAAATCTCCTGAACAACCCACAGACTGGTCAAAAATGGCACGCATTACCGTTGAAGATTGCCTGGAAAAAATTCCTAATCGTTTCGAACTTGTGTTGGCAGCCACCTACCGCGCCCGCATGCTGAGCCAAGGCCACACCGCCCGAATCGAAAGCAAGAACAAGCCTGGCGTGACCGCACTGCGTGAGATTGCATCCGGCAAAGTTGGCATCGAGATGCTGAAAAAAGTACCTATCTGAGCCTCGGCCAGATGTGGATGAAAAAAAGCACCTTTCGAGGTGCTTTTTGTTTTTGAAACCAGTGGTGTTGAGCCATTGATGTTGGATCGGTTGCCGTTAAAGTAGTGGCATGAGCCACCTGCCACCACCACCTGATCCGAACCGTCCAGCAACTTCCAATGTGGCTGTAGCCAGTTTTGCGCAGTTGATCGAACAAGTGCGCTACCTGTCTGAACATGATCTCGAACAAGTTCGCCAGGCATACCGGTTTGCAGACGAGTCCCATCTGGGACAGATGCGTAAAAACGGTGATCCATACATCACCCACCCCATCGCAGTTGCGCTTCAGTGCGCAGAATGGCAGCTGGATGCCCATGCACTTATGGCCGCACTCATGCACGATGCCATGGAAGATTGCGGGGTCACCAAGCAAGATTTGATACAGCGATTTGGGGCTCCTGTGGCCGAGTTGGTAGATGGCTTGACCAAGCTCGACAAACTGGAATTCGATACGCGGGAGCAGAACCAAGCCGAGTCATTCCGCAAAATGCTTCTGGCCATGTCGCGGGATGTGCGTGTCATCTTGATCAAACTGGCAGATCGAACCCACAACATGCGCACAATGGGTGACATGCCCCGCAGCAAGTGGGGCCGCATTTCGCGCGAAACGCTGGAAATCTATGCCCCCATTGCCCACCGCCTGGGGCTGAATGTCACATTCAGGGAGCTACAGGACTTGTGTTTCAAACACATGCACCCGTGGCGGTACACCGTTTTGTCCAAGGCGACCAACAAGGCCAGGGCGAGACGAAAGGATCTGATTAAAAAAGTACAGGAAGAGGTGAAACACGCCTTGAAAGACCAAGGCCTGCAAGCCACCGTATTCGGTCGAGAGAAAACACTTTTCTCCATTTATTCAAAAATGGTGGAGAAGCACCTGACCTTCGCACAAGTCACAGACATGTACGGATTCAGGCTGATTTTCAACACACTGATGGAGTGCTACTCTGCTTTGGGTGTTCTGCACCAGCTTTACAAACCGCTGCCGGGAAAATTCAAAGACTACATTGCGATACCCAAAGTCAACGGTTACCAGTCATTGCACACAACGCTGGTTGGACCTGGTGGAACAAATGTGGAGTTTCAGCTGCGCACAACCGCAATGGACGTGGTGGCCGAGTCCGGGGTGGCGGCACATTGGCTGTACAAGGTGAATGCGCCCGAGAGTGAGGCCGCAACACGCCTGGGCACGCAATGGCTGCAATCCCTGCTCGATATTCAGCACGAAACCAAGGACGCAACGGAATTCTGGGATCACGTCAAAATTGACCTGTTTCCAGATGCGGTGTATGTGTTCACACCCAAAAGCAAGATCATGTCCATGCCCAGGGGCGCAACGGTCATTGACTTTGCATACGCCATTCACAGTGACATTGGTCACCGCACAGTCTCGGCCAATATCAATGGTGAACGCGTGCCACTGCGTACCGAATTGAAAAACGGTGATGTGATCGAAATCATCACCGCCAACATTCAAAAACCGAACCCAGCTTGGTTGAGCTTTGTGCGCACTGGGCGAGCCCGCTCCAAGATTCGGCATTTCCTGAAAACCATGGCTCTGGATGAGTCACTGGCTTTGGGTGAAAAAATGCTGTTGCAAGCCTTGAGAGTAGAAGGCATTGCCAACCTACCAGAATACGATGGCCCCTATCAACAAGTATGGGACAAATTGCTGCGGTCCACATCCAACCGCACCAAAGAAGAACTCCTGGCAGACATCGGCATGGGGCAGCGCATTGCAAGCATGGTCAGCAAGAAACTGGCTACGCTGCTGGCAGAAGTTGGCATCAAACCTGACGTGGTACTCATCAGTCAGGAGCGCTATTCACCACAGCACGAAACCATCAGCCAGGGTGTTCTTGCGCTTGACGGCAGTGAGGGGGGCTCCATTCAGTTTGCATCCTGTTGCCATCCAATTCCGGGTGACCCGATCATTGGCTATCTCGGACGGGGTGAAGGATTGGTTATCCACACAGAAGATTGCCATGTCGGAAAAAAATTGCTGACCCGTGATCGGGAGCGTTTTCTGGAAGTGGAGTGGTCTGATGAACCGACCCGGTCGTTTGAGGTCGGGTTGCTGGTAACCGTAGAAAACGGCAAAGGGGTCTTGGCTCGCGTTGCTGCCACACTGACGGCGGCCGAAGCCGACATTACCCATGTGGACATGCGGGATGAACGAGCTGAACAGGCAACCGACCTGAAATTCACTGTGGCCGTGAGAGACCGTGAACACCTGACCAACATCATGAAAGCACTGAAGCGAACATCCTCGGTGTTAAAGGCTCAACGCACAGGGAACGGGGTGAAAACAAAACCCCAGACTTGACCTGTCAGCTGCACACGTCAATATCCAAGATATTGGATTGCCACCACCTCGACAAATTCTGATCCAGATGGTGTGCGAATAAGCACCTCGTCGCCCAGGCGCTTGCCAAGCAGCGCTCGCGCCACAGGAGATACCCAGGTGATTTCAGACAGAGAACTGTTGGCCTCATCCACCCCCAGGATACGAACCCGCACCAAGTCACCAGACTCACGGGCGTATGTCACATCTGCACCAAAAAATATCTGGTCTGAGCCAGCGTGGATGCTTGGATCGACGATTTCAGCAATTTCCAGTCGATGAGTCAGAAATCGAATGCGACGGTCAATTTCACGGAGTCGCTTTTTGCCGTAGAGGTAGTCCCCGTTTTCTGAACGATCACCGTTGCTGGCCGCCCAATGAACAACTTCGACCACTTTGGGACGCTCGTTGTCAATTAAATCAAGCCACTCAGCCCTCAGCCTCTCATAGCCTTGACGGGTGATGTAATTTTTCGCACCCGAACCGACCGAAAGAGGGGCGTTATTTTCATCGTCTGCATCAGACTCAAAGTTGAACGAACGCATTTCCAATGTTGAGTTCAAGCAATAAAAAAGCCTGCAAGTAAATTTACTTGCAGGCTTCTAATTGGTGCGGCTGGCAGGAATCGAACCCACGACCCCTTGGTTCGTAGCCAAGTACTCTATCCAGCTGAGCTACAGCCGCTATGCAATTATTGTAACACGCTTTTTGGTAGGGCGTGGCGGACTTGAACCGACGACCAAAGGATTATGAGTCCTCTGCTCTAACCAACTGAGCTAACGCCCCCCAAGAGCCGCCGATTGTAATCGGCGCACACCGTTACCGACTCTGACTGAGGGCATTGCTGACGAGCTTGGCTGTAATGTCCACGATCTGAATCATTTTTTCATAAGGCATGCGCTGGGGCCCAATGACACCCAACGTGCCGACAACGGCCCCATCCACTTCGTAAGGAGCGGAAACAATAGACAGGTCGTGGCTGGGTATCAGCTGACCTTCACCACCGATGTATATACGTACGCCCTCGGCCTCACTGGAACTCTCAAGCAGCTGCATGAGCTTTGCTTTTTGTTCAAACAAATCGAACATCTTGCGCAAATTTCCCAAGTCATTGGAAAACTCGGTAACCGACAGCAAGTTGCGTTCACCCGAAATGACGACTTCATCCTGAGTTGTCATCGCTTGCACACCCGCATCGACTGCAGCACGCATGAGGGTGGTGATTTCCCCACGCAGACTGTCCACCTCACTGCGCAAACGCTCGCGCACCACCTCCAGAGCCAGGCCGGCATAGTGGGCATTGAGGAAATTAGAGGCTTCAATGAGTTGACTCTGGCTGTGCGACACATTGGTATGAACCACCCTGTTCTGCACATCCCCATCAGGCGCAACAATGATGATCAGCACCCTGCGCTCGGACAAACCGAGAAACTCAATGTGCTTGAATACCGATGTTCGCTTGGGAGCCATGACAACCCCCACAAAATGCGAAAGACTGGACAGAAGTTGAGCAGCATTGGCAATCACCTTTTGAGGCTGATCGGGGGCAATGGCGGGACTCGACAGCTCACCGGCTGACAGATCCAGAGAATCCCGTCGAACAGTGAGCATGGTGTCCACAAACAGCCGATACCCTTTCGGAGTGGGTATGCGACCCGCAGATGTATGCGGACTGGCAATGAGGCCGAGATCCTCAAGGTCACTCATCACATTGCGGATGGTGGCGGGCGACAAATCAAGCCCTGCGGCCTTGGACAGGGTTCGGGAACCAACGGGTTGACCATCGGCAATGTAACGCTCAACCAATGCCCGGAGAAGTAACTTTGCGCGACTGTCTAACATGTGTGGTGATTGAGTAGCTGTGTTGTAATTTGATCATGAATTTGCCCAATGTCCATTCGCATCACCGTCCTGCAAACGACGCTGTCCGTTTTGCCCATGTGGCCATTGTTGGCAAATATCAGGCCATTGGATCGCGTTCCGCCCTGGATGAAATAGCCCACTTCCTTCATGATCAGGGCTGCGATGTCGCCTTGGAAAAAGAAACGGCCCTCAACACAGGCCTGAGCCAGTATCAGCCACTGAGTATTGAACAGATTGGCAAGCAGTGTGACCTCGCACTCGTGGTCGGGGGTGATGGCACCATGCTGGGTGTGGCACGACAACTGGCCAAGTTTCGGGTGCCCGTCATTGGCATCAATCAGGGTCGGCTGGGGTTCATGACCGATGTTCGGTTTGAAGACTTCCCGTCCACCTTGGCGGGCATGCTGAGAGGCAAATACGAAGAAGATCCACGCACGTTGATGCAAGCCAGCGTCTGGCGCGATGGAGGTTCAATTTTTGATACGTTGGCCATGAATGACGTGGTCGTCAATCGCGCCTCGGCTGGCATGATTGAACTCAGGATCGATGTGGGTGGCCGCTTTGTGGCCATTCAGAGAGCAGATGGCCTGATCATTGCCACGCCGACTGGATCGACCGCATATGCCCTCTCGGCTGGTGGGCCACTGCTTCATCCGGCCATCGATGGTTGGGTCATGGCACCCATTGCACCACACACCCTGTCCAACCGCCCCATCGTCCTTCCATGTGCCCAGGAAATTGTGATTGAGATCATGGGGGGCCGAGAGATCAGTGCCAACTTTGACATGCAAACCTTCACCAGCCTCATCCACGGTGATCAAATCAAAGTCACCCGTTCTCAGCACCAATTGCGCCTGCTGCATCCCACGGGATGGAGTCACTTTGACACCTTGCGCAACAAGCTGCACTGGAATGAAGGTGCCATCGGATCTCAACACTGAAACCGCGCCATGAGCCTTTTGCGCCTTACCCTGAAAGACTTTGTCATTGTCAGCCAGCTGGAACTGGATTTGTCATTGGGTTTTACGGTTCTGACCGGAGAAACCGGGGCGGGAAAATCCATTCTGATCGATGCCTTGCAACTGGTACTGGGCGGACGGGCTGACCCCGGCACCATCCGGGACAAGCAAGCCAAGGCAGAAGTGAGCGCAGAGTTCAAACTCACACCCGAGGCCAGGGAATGGCTGCGCAAAATGGAGCTGGACGACACAGAGCCCACGCTGCTCCTGCGCAGAACCGTGGACACACAAGGGCGAAGCAAGGGCTGGATCAACAGCACGGCAACCACAGCGGCCCAGTTGCGTGAGGTGGGCGGATTGCTGGTCGAAATTCATGGGCAGCATGCGTGGCAGGGCCTGATGCAACCAGAAACCACCCGAGCACTTCTCGATGGTTATGGACGTATTGACAGCGCAGCCCTCTTGCCGCTGTGGCAAGCATGGAAATCCGCCCGAGAAGCACTGGATCACGCACGATCCCATCAGACCGCTGCGCTGGCTGAACAAGATCGGCTGCTGTGGCAAATCGCTGAACTGGACAAGCTGGAACCCACACCAGCGGGCTGGGATCAGCTGCAAGAGGAGCATGATCGTCTGGCCAATGTGCATGCCTTGCTGGAAGGAGCCCAGGCTGCCACGGGCATGCTCTCGGAGGCAGACGACAACGCGATCAGCCTGCTGTCAAGGGCCACACAGCAACTGCGCCAACGGCAGCACATGGAACCCCGCTTTCTGCCGCTGCTACAGAGCCTGGAACAGGCTGCGCTGTTGACAGATGAAGTGGCCAGGGAGCTGAATGCTTACCTCAGGCACACAGAAGCCGATCCAACCCGATTGGCAGAAATCGACCAGAAAATGGGAACTTGGATGAGCTTGTCCAAGCGCAACCGATGCACCCCAGAACAGTTGCCCCAGCTCTATCTGGAGAAAAAGCAACAGTTGGCCGCTTTGTCAGCTTCCATCGACACCGCCACACTGGAAGCAAACTGCCGGGAGTGTGAAGCGGTTTACATGAGCAGTGCGAAAGAAATATCGAAACTCAGACATGCTTGTCAGGCACAACTGGCTTTTGATATCTCAGCTGTGATGCAGCGCCTTGGAATGGTTGGTGGCCGGTTTGAAGTGCGCCTGTCTGCCTTGCCTGTCGCCCAAGCATTCGGACTGGAGTCTGTGGAGTTTTTGGTTTCAGGACACACGGGTGCCGAAGCCAAGCCCATCGCCAAAGTGGCATCAGGGGGTGAGTTGTCGCGCATTGCCCTGGCCATCGCAGTGACAACCAGCCAACTGGGAACATGCCCAACACTGATTTTTGATGAGGTGGATTCCGGTGTGGGCGGGGCCGTGGCCCATACCGTGGGCAAACTCATGGCTGCATTGGGGCAGCATCGGCAGGTATTGGCCGTCACACACCTGCCGCAGGTGGCCGCCTGTGCCAATCACCATTTGCATGTTTCCAAATCCGACATCGGGGGCCAAGTCATCAGTCGCGTCAGTACATTGGACACAACTGCCAGGGAGCTGGAAATTGCCAGAATGCTGGGAGGCTCACAACTGAGCCACGCGGCTCTCAACCATGCAAGGGAAATGCTGGCCTTATGAAATCACTGCAACTCGTTTTGATCACCGGCATGTCAGGCTCCGGGAAGTCGCTGGCACTGGCAGCTTTGGAAGACGCTGGTTTTTACTGCGTTGACAACCTGCCTCCTGAGCTGCTGGAGGTTTTTGTGGCACTCCAGCATGGCAAACACAACAGCAAGGTCGCCGTGGCCATTGATGTGCGCAGCGCACACTCCCTGCCCGGCTTGCCAGCACGGCTGAAAAGCCTGGGTCACACGGGTGTGGAGATGACCAGCATCTTTCTGGATGCGAGAGATGACGCACTGGTCAGGCGTTTTTCGGAGACACGCCGGGGACATCCGCTGTCAACCAAGCAAGCATCCAATGACGAGCATGGACTGCTGGAAGCCATCCACCATGAGCGGGACATGCTGAGCGAACTCCGGGAGCAAGCCATGGTCATTGACACCAGCTTGCTTCGCCCCGCCAAACTGCTGAGTCAGATCAAGGAGATAGTCAACAATGCACGCCATGAGTTGACATTGCAGTTTGAATCGTTTGCGTTCAAGCGGGGAATTCCGATGGGGGCCGACTATGTGTTCGATGTACGCATGCTCCCCAACCCGCACTATGAACCGGGTCTGCGCGAACTGACAGGCCGGGACAAACCCGTGGCTGATTTTTTACAGGATCAACCTCAAGTCGGCTTGATGATCGAACACATCTCTGCATTTCTGACCCATTGGTTGCCCGAGCTGCAAAAAGACCACCGAAGTTACGTGACCGTGGCCATCGGCTGCACTGGTGGTCAGCACCGATCTGTTTACATTGCAGAAGCACTTGCCAAGGCCTTTGCAAAGCCTTGGCAAGCCAAGTGCAGACACCGGGAATTTCAGGTCTGATGCCGAAATAGCCCAACAGCTGGTGCAATCTGCACAATCATCTCAGCCTGTTGATTCACCCCATTGGGTAAGCCAACGTGAAACGGGAGCGGGCACCCCCCCCGCAACCGCACAACCAGGCTGTACCCATTGACCTGCTGCACCAAAAACGGCGTTCAACAGGTCTGCGTCCCATTTCGCACCCTCATCGGGCAAGCTCGCCACCACGGGCTGCAATATGAGATCGCGGTGAGTCAGTGTGTGGGTCACTGGGACGGGTACTTCAATGGCTGCCGGATTGAACCGACTCACCACAGCGTCCAGTTCTGATCTGTCATTGAAGACAGGAAAACAATACATACGCGCCCAAATTCCAGTGGCTGGCCGTTGAGCAAGCCAGACTCTGCCCCCTGGCAACCTCAGTACCAACAGCCACCATCTGACAGTTGAGCGTTGGGTTCTTCGGCTTTTGAATGGCAACGTCAATTGGTTTCCAGAGCGCAATGCCTCACAACGACCAGCCAGCGGGCAGTCCGCACAAGCGGGTTGATGACGTGTGCAGACTGTGGCCCCCAGATCCATCAACCCCTGCGTGTAGCGCGCCATGTCTGACATCGCATCACAGCCAGTCTCACCGTTTGGCCTTGGTGTATTCACAGCGGTGGCAATGTCAGCATCACTTGGCATGGTGACTTTGCATTGCGCCAGCACCATCAATTTTTTTTCAGCCGATTTTTGGGACAAGTCCTCATCAAAGCCGTGATACCTGGCCAGTACACGCTTCACGTTGCCATCAAAAATTGACACGCGCTCACCAAAGCAAAAAGCAGCAATGGCGGCCGCTGTGGATGGGCCAATACCCGGCAATTGGGCCAACGTCTCGGAATGGAAGGGAAACTGCCCGCCCCAGTCAGCAACCACCTTTTGGGCGCACAAGTGCAAGTTGCGGGCGCGGCTGTAATAGCCCAAGCCACTCCAGGCAGCCAACACATCGTCTTGCTGTGCCTGAGCCAAAACAAACACATTGGGAAAACGGGCAATGAATTTTTCGTAATAGCCCAATACGGCTGACACCTGTGTCTGCTGCAACATGATCTCAGACAGCCACACCCGGTATGGATCCCGGGTGTTCTGCCACGGCAAACTGTGCCGTCCTTTGACAGCCTGCCAAGCAACGATGGTCTGAAAGAAATCCGGCTCCGACTGCTTTTCAAGCATCACTGGCTATGCCAACACAGCATTGGGCTGCTCTGTCAGCGGATCTGCCACCACGGGCAAAAGCAAGTTTTGAGCGTGAGCGGACAGTTGCACTTGGTACTGGTTGTTCTGGTTCATCAGCTCAGTGATTTCCTGCATCCGTTCATCCAGTCCACCGGCGGCTTCCTGAATGCGTGTGACTGCTTCCATTCGCCTGGAAAAATTGCGCCTGCGGTCACGCAACTGCCCATCAAGTTGCGTGGCTGCCGACTTGTTCCACCCTTCCAACTCGGATGCGGCCAGCTCAAATACCTCGCGCAGCCTGGCCAGCAATGCCCGACCAAGGCGATCGGAGAATTCCGGTTTAGCCAACTTCAACGCATAGCCCACACTCAGATACTGCACATGGTCTTTCTCAATGTCATTGAGTAGTTGGCTGAAATGCATCAAGTCGGGTGGAGGAGTCATTTGCAATGACATACCAAACTCCGCATTCAGCTGGTTGAAGCTACTGGACAGCATCAAATTGATCTCTTGGGCAATCTGTCCGGCCTGGGTGAGCAACGCTCGCAAACCTTCGAAGGTCTGTGCGTATGTTTTGCGCACCCCCAACTTCAAACCTGGCTCTTTGAGACGACTGGTGAGACTCGCCACTTCGTTGCCGACCTGCGCATGCCCGAGTGCATCGTAGAGTCTGGTCAACATTTTCAGGTGGATGGTTCGCACTGCCTGAATGCGCCCTCCGCTTTGCTCAAACTCATGCTGCTCCTGCTCAATGCGCATTCGCATGTGTTTGATGACCGAGGTATTTTTCCCACGCAGACCTTCCAGCTCCTGCAACTGCTCGGTCAAATCCCGGTTGCGGGACTGGATGATCTTTTCTGCCCGCTTGACCAGCTTGGCCACACCCGCACCCACAGCCCCCATCAGCAACTGCCTGCGCTGACCGATGATGCCGTCCACCAGCACCTGCTCCAACTTGGGTAGCTGACTGGCATCGAGCAACGGTGCATCGCGTTGAATTTTGGCCACCAGCCCTTTTTGGGCCGATACGGCCAGCACACGCGCGGGTTCGACTCCCAGAATGGCCGCCGAATTTTCACGCTGGCGCTGAATCTGCTGCGCAACCTGCCCTGAAGTGCTGAGTTCATCCCAGAGCGTGTCAATTTTGTTCAGAACGACAAGGCGACCACCCGGATTGGAACCGGATGCATTCAAGTGTTCACGCCAGATACGCAGATCCGACTGTGTCACACCAGTGTCGGCACCCAGAATAAACACGATCGAGTGGGCCTGAGGCAACAAGCTGAGTGTCAGCTCTGGCTCAGCACCAATGGCATTGAGACCTGGGGTATCCAAAATGACCAGCCCCTGCTTCAGGATGGGATGGGCAATGTTGATCAGGGCATGTCGCCATTTGGGGATTTCGAGGCACCCGTCCTCGCCCAACATGCTTTTGTCCACGCCGCCTTCCGCCTGCCAGAAGCCAAGCTGCTCGGCCTCCTCGGGTTTCACACGGATCACTTCAGCCACCTTGGCCATGGAGTCGGCCAAGCCCTGCGCATCGGCCACATTCAGATGAACAGTTTCCCACTCTTCTGAGCGGTCACGCCACTCAGAAAGGGAGCGCGACTGCAAACGGGTGGCAATGGGTAGCAAACGCAAACAGGCCGGAAGCTCTGGGTCATACCCCAATTCAGTGGGGCACATGGTGGTGCGCCCTGCACTTGCCGGCATGATGCGCCGACCGTAGCCAGCAAAAAACAATGCATTGATCAGCTCGGATTTCCCGCGTGAGAACTCTGCCACAAAGGCGACCATCACCTTGTCGCCCTTGACACGCTGCTGCAAAAACTCCACTTGCTCCGCCACAGCAGCATCCAGCAAATCATGCTGCCGCAACCACTCAGTCAATCGGTGCAACTCGGAAGAAAAGCGCGAGCGCCAACGGCTGTGCTCGTCAAAGTTCTGATTGAAATTCATGGATGAATGGACAGACATAGTGCGCGCAATATACATCGCAGCCTCACGCACTGAGCGCACGCCGACATCAGCATTGCTGGCAAACTGCACAAAAGAAAGTAGAACGTTGCCCTTGCTGGATGCGGCCTATGGCATTCGCACACACCGGACAAGGCAACCCCTCTCGACCATAGACTGCGGCTTGTGTTTGAAAGTGCCCAGCCTGACCATCGGCGCTGGAAAAATCACGCAACGTGCTCCCACCTTGTGCCACAGCACGGGCCAACGTGGAGCGAATGGCCGCATGCAACCTACGCAATCGCACCATGTCCACCTGATCAGCACGGCGAGTGGGGGCAATGCCCGCTTGAAACAAAACTTCACACGCATAGATGTTGCCAACGCCAACCACAACATCACCAGCCAGAAGCACCTGCTTGATGGCCGAGCGCCGCTTGGCCATCTGTTGAACAAACACCTCTGCATCAAAGTCGTCCGACAACGGCTCCACACCCAGCCGCCCCAGCAGTTTGGTCACGATGGGTTGCTGTAGATCCGGGGCATACACAACGGCACCAAAACGCCGGGGGTCGTTCAAGCGCAATGTCCCCGCCGAAGTCCGCATGGAAAAATGGTCATGCGCGCCCGCTGGCGGCAAATCGGATGCAAACAAAAGGCTGCCAGACATGCCCAGATGGATCAACAAAACCCCTCCAGTGGACTGCACGGGCACACCCTCCGCCGGGTCACGATGAAGGTGCAGCAGCAAATACTTGCCACGTCGCCCGACATCCGTCACCCGCAAACCACACAACGAATCGGGCTCCACACCCAAAGGCCAGCGCAATGGTTTGCCCAAACAAACAGATTGAATCTGTCCACCTGCAATCCGGTCTGAAAAACTCAAACGAGTGACTTCGACTTCTGGCAGCTCAGGCATGGGCAGGGGTGGATCATGGTGAAGAATCGCGCCAACAAATACGCTGGCAGCATTCAATTATCATGGCCCGATGATTCTTCTGCCCATTTTTCGCCCTCTGGCAACCGCACAAAAAGCCTCTGTGCATTTTTGGCCTTGGACTCGGTCTGCGGCGAGATCCTTCCGGGCGAATCAGTCATGGCATGCACCGCAGATGGCCACAGATCACGCACATCTTCGTTGTTCACGCTGGGCATGGATCGTCCCGCTTGCGCTGACCTTGTGTACTCTGGGGAATCAAGCCACCGCAGCCCCCCAAACAAAAACCACACAATCCGCAACCACCAGCAACACCGCAGCGGACAACAGCGCTCTGGAAGCCGAACTGGTGTACATGGTGCTGCTGGGTGAAATGCAGATTCAGGCAGGCCATCCTGGGGCTGGATACTCACTCATTCTGGAGGCAGCCCGCAAGTCCGATCATCCCGAACTGTACCGACGCGCTGTCAATATTGCCGTGCAATCGCGCTCCGGAGATGCCGCTCTGGCTGCCACCAAAGCCTGGGCCAGTGCACACAAACGCTCACCTGAGCCGCTGCGCATTGCCCTGCAAATCATGCTGAATCTGAATCAGATTGAAGGCAGCCAGCACCAGCTTGATCAGCTGCTGGACATCACGCCGGAGGCCGAACGCAGCTCTTTACTCGATGCGATCGGTCAGACCTACGCCCGCACCTCCGACCACAGCGCTGCATTGCGGGTGGCCACGCAAAGCCTGCTCAAGTGGCAACACCCCCCCTCCACCGCTGGCAGTGCATGGGCGGCCTTGTCGCGCATTCAGCTGGCAGCTGGCCTCACGAAACAAGCCAGGGAGTCTCTGGACAACAGCCTGAACGCGACACCATCGACACCCGCCCCCGGCCTGCTTGCAGTGGAGTGGCTGAACACAGCGGTCGAACCCATTGCACACGAACGGCTTCAACGGTATTTGGATGCGCACCCCAACCTCCATACAGTCCGATTGGCCTATGCCCGACATCTGCTGGGTGCCAGCCAGTGGGCTGAGAGCGAAAAGCAACTGCTCACCCTGAGCACCCATCAACCGCAACTCGCCGAGCCCTGGCTGATGCTGGGCGCACTGCAGCTGCAAAGTCAGCGACTGGCCGATGCACAAGCCAGCTTGAAGCGTTACCTCGATCTGTCATCTTCACTGGAGCCCGAACAACGCGAACGCGGAGACACACAGGCCTACCTGTCACTGGCCCAAATAGCCGAACAACAAAAGCAGTTTGAGGAAGCCAGACAATGGCTGGATCGCATCGGTGTCACCGAAGATCTGCTGCGCATCCAGCTGCGGCGCGCCTCGTTGCTCAACCGCGAAGGCAAACTGCAAGAGGCGATTGAATTGATTCGGGCCACCCCAGAACAAAAAGCCACCGATGCACGGGCCAAACTGCTGGCGGAAGCCCAGTTGCTGAAAGATGCCAAGCAGACAGCAGCTGCATTCAAACTGCTCAACCAAGCCATCGAACAAGCACCGGATGATGCTGACGTGCTATACGAGCAGGCCATGCTGGCCGAGAAACTGGGCCGGTTTGCAGAAATGGAGCGCAGCCTGCGCCGCGTCATCGAGATCGAACCCAACAACGCCCATGCCCACAATGCCCTGGGTTACTCACTGGCAGACCGCAATGAACGTTTGCCCCAGGCCAAGGAATTGATCGAAAAAGCCCTCGGTCTTTTGCCAAACGATCCGTTCATTCTTGACAGCTTGGGATGGGTGGAGTTTCGCCTCGGAAACACAGCAGAGGCTGTGCGCCTTTTGCGCAATGCAATGCAGTTGCGTGCAGATGCCGAAATCGCTGCCCACCTGGGTGAGGTTCTCTGGTTCATGGGCGAACGCGAAGAAGCTTTGCGCATCCTGCGCCAGGCACATACTCTTCAACCCGACAGCGAAACCCTGCAATCCACACTCCAGCGCCTTGGAATCAGACTGTAAACAAGCACTGGGCGGCCACCGTATCCTGGTCAGATATCGGTCGGCCCCACATCCTCACTTCACTGCACACATGACACTGCGCCCCCCCACGCGCCGCCAAATCATGGCGGCCCTGACCAGTTCAACCGTACTGTTGTTTGGCTGTGCAACACCAAGGGGGCAGCACAGTGGTGCTGGGCATGGATCTTCGGCTTGGTTCGGGCGCATCAGCATTCGCACACTGACCGACCCGCCACAACAGTTTTCCGCCTCGTTTGAACTGCGAGGCAACGCAGAAACAGGCCAACTCACACTCATCAGCCCCATCGGAACCACGCTGGCACAAGCTCGCTGGACACCTGCTGGTGCAGAGCTGGAGCAGGGCAATTCACATCAAACGTTCAGCAACATGAACGCATTGACCACCGCCCTGCATGGCAGCCCTTTACCCGTGACGGCCATGTTCAGCTGGCTGCAAGGCCAGCCCTTGGCCGCCGATGGCTGGAGCGTCCAACTCGACCAAGCCAGCACCGGGCGCATTCAGGCCACGCGCACAACACCTGAGCCAGCCACAGACATCCGCATCATCCTGGACAAGCCAGATTGACGATTGACACCATGAGAAGCCTGCTCGACATCCCCGCCCCCGCCAAAATCAACCTGTTTTTGCACATCACCGGGCGCAGGGCCGATGGCTACCACCTGATGCAATCGGTGTTTGTGCTGCTGGATCTGTCCGACACCTTGCACATCGAAACCAGGGCCGATGGCCGCATTTCGCGTGCTGACATCGGCAGTTCAACACAGGGCAGCGACCCTCTGCCCGACAACGATTTGTGCGTGCGCGCTGCCCGCCTGCTGCAAGCCACCACCGGCTGCACACAGGGTGCGCACATCCAACTGGAAAAACGCATACCCACCCAGGCCGGACTGGGTGGCGGGTCGTCCGATGCAGCCAGCACCCTGCTCGCCTTGAACAAACTTTGGCGCACCCGTCTGAGCAGACAAGAACTGACCGCCATCGGCCTGCAACTCGGTGCGGATGTGCCCTTTTTTCTGCTGGGAGACAACGCCTGGGTCGAAGGCATTGGCGAACAACTGACCGCCATTGACTACCCGCCCACACCCTTCATGCTGCTCAAACCACCTGTCGGTTTGTCCACCATTCAGATTTTCAAAGATCCAAATTTGAAACGCGACACAAAGCCTGCTACAATCGCAGGCTTCGCGGAAATCGAGAACGAACACAAACATCTGTTTGGACGTAACGATCTCCAACCCGTCGCAGAAACCCATTGCCCTGACATCAGGCACTGTGTTGATCTGCTGAAAGCCTACCAGCCTTCAGCTAGAATGACGGGATCGGGAAGTACGGTGTTCGCACCTTGGTTTTTGAACCATGATTTGCAGGCAATTCCAAGCAATTGGTATCACCTTCGATGCATGAGTTTAAAAAATCATCCGCTGAAACATTGGGCTGATTAAATTCAGGTCAATTTTCAGAGTATGCTTCGCGGTGTTTTTTTGGATGACTGGGTCACCAGCCATCAGCGTAGGGGAGTCGCCAAGTTGGTTAAGGCACCGGATTTTGATTCCGGCATGCGAGGGTTCGAGTCCTTCCTCCCCTGCCACCAACATTCTTTTGCACATTCGCATCGCGGCCAGTCAGCACACCGCTGACTCGGTTTGTCGCTTCTGCTGGAACGCTCATGCAACCCCAACCCCCTGATTTCATGATTTTTACCGGCAATGCCAATCCGGTACTGGCCTCTGAAATTGCCCGTCACACGGGCACCACGTTGGGCTCTGCCAATGTGGGCCGCTTCTCCGATGGCGAAGTCACTGTTGAAATCACGCAGAACGTGCGCGCCCGCGATGTATTCGTGATCCAGTCCACCTGCGCACCCACCAACGAGAACCTGATGGAACTCATCATCATGGTGGATGCCCTCAAGCGTGCATCGGCAGAGCGCATTTCTGCTGTCATCCCCTACTTCGGCTATGCACGCCAGGATCGTCGCCCCCGCTCCAGCCGCGTGCCCATCACAGCCAAAGTGGTTGCCAACATGCTGCAAGCTGTGGGCGTGTCCCGCGTGCTGACCATGGATCTGCACGCCGACCAAATCCAGGGTTTCTTCGACATCCCCGTGGACAACATCTACGCCTCGCCCGTGCTGCTGGGTGATCTGCGCCAGAAAAGCTACCCCGACCTGCTGGTGGTCTCCCCTGACGTGGGTGGTGTGGTGCGTGCCCGTGCGCTGGCCAAACAGCTCGATTGCGACATGGCCATCATCGACAAGCGCCGCCCCCGCGCCAACGTGTCCGAAGTGATGCACGTGATCGGTGACATCGAAGGCCGCAACTGCGTCATCATGGACGACATGATCGACACCGCCGGCACCCTGGTGAAAGCCGCCGAAGTGCTGAAAGAACGCGGTGCCAAGCATGTGTATGCCTACTGCACCCACGCCATCTTCTCCGGCCCGGCCATCGAGCGCATCTCCAAAGGTTCTGCCCTGGACGAAGTGGTCGTGACCAACACCATCCCCCTGAGCCAGGCAGCCCAGGCATGCAAGAAAATCCGCCAACTCTCCGTGGCACCGCTGATGGCCGAAACCATTGCGCGCATTGCTTCGGGCGAGTCGGTCATGAGTTTGTTTGCTGACCAAGAACATCTGGTCTGATCAGCCGACAACACCGCAACAACCGCGCACTCCGATGGGGCTGATCAAGCTCCCGATGCTGCGGTTGTTTTTTTAACTGGGGCGCTCTGGTCGCGGAGCCTACCCCGTCAGGAGTATCCAAATGATGAAATTTGTCGCTTTCGAGCGCGCTAAGCAGGGCACGGGTGCGAGCCGCCGTCTCCGCAACACAGGCCGTACACCCGGCATCGTTTTTGGCGGTTCCACCGACCCCGTTCAGATCGAACTCGATCACAACGCTCTGTGGCACGCCCTGAAGAAGGAAGCCTTCCACGCTTCCATCCTCGAAATGGAATTGGCTGGCCAAACCCAGCAAGTGGTTCTGCGCAACGTGCAATACCACCCTTTCAAGCAACTCGTGCTGCACGTTGACCTGCAACGCGTGGACGAACGCACCCGCCTGCACAAGAAAGTGCCTCTGCACTTCATCAACGCTGACCAGTCTCCTGCTGTCAAGGCCGACAAATGCCTGGTCAACACCCCCATGACCGTGGTTGAAATCGAGTGCCTGGCCACCGCCCTGCCCGAATTCATCACCGTGGACCTGGGCAAGATGACCAAGGGCACCTCACTGCACATCAAGGATCTGGTGCTGCCCGCCGGCATCAAGGCCGTGACCCATGGCCGTCCCAACCAGACCGTGGCCAGCATGGTCGAGCCCGAGCCAGAAGTGGTGGCCGCACCCGTGGCCAAGGTTGACGACAAGAAAAAAGGCAAGGGCAAGAAGTAATTCTTCCCCCGCCGGTGTTCAACACCTCGCAGAAAAGCCCGCCCACAGCGGGCTTTTTTGTTGGAGAAAAGCATGATCAAACTGCTGGTGGGCCTGGGCAATCCTGGCCCGGATTACGAAGACACACGCCACAACGCCGGTTTCTGGTGGATAGATGGTCTGGCG
>ERZ724510.374-NODE-374-length-25769-cov-5.068095_pt1 | contig 25769 bp, 25 predicted proteins | sample MGYA00376043_ERZ724510 | MGnify/ENA primary metagenome ERZ724510 (study PRJEB28724, sample SAMN07190888) | wastewater metagenome | isolation source: influent of sewage treatment plant in Hong Hong | place: USA: Christiansburg, Virginia | collected 2016-03-01 ... | reverse complement strand
TTCCGTTGCTTCATCAGTCAGCAAACGCTGAACCGGAATGTAGGTTGAGAGGGCGATCAGACCAGCCAGCTTCTCGGAATGGGTCAAGGCCGTCGTGTAAGCCACCGCCCCGCCCTGTGAAAAACCGGCTAGAAAAATGCGTTCGCAGGGGATGCCGCGCTGATTTTCGCGTTCGATCAGCTGCCGAATCGCCTGCCGGGAATGGACAATGCCTGCCTCGTCTACCCGCCGGCTATTTTTTTCCAGCGTGATGATGTCATACCAGGCCGGCATCACGTAACCGCCATTACAGGTCACCGGCATGCTGGGCGCGTGCGGGAAAATGAAACGGATTCCGGGCTGATCATCCAAGCCCAATTCGGAGACGACCGGCTCGAAATCAGAGCCATCGGCGCCGAGGCCATGCAACCAGATCACCGCATATTGCGGGTTATTCGTTGTCACTACTTCAATTGCGGGGAGCAGTTGTACCAATCAATCCACCTCTTTACGTTCGGGGAACAAGACATCAGTGAAGCCAAAACGGGTGAAATCGCGCACCCGCATCGGGTAAAGCTTGCCGATCAAGTGATCACATTCATGCTGCACAACGCGGGCGTGAAATCCCTCTACAGTTCGATCAATGGCGCGCCCATCCAGGCCAAAGCCCTGATAGCGAATGCGTGAAAACCTGGGGACTTCACCGCGCAAGCCGGGTACTGACAAACAGCCTTCCCAATCGAACTCTTCCTCAGCTGAAAGCGCTGTAATCAATGGATTGATCAGTATCGTCTGCGGCACAGTCTCGGCATCTGGATACCGCTCACTGCGCTCGAAACCAAAGATAACCACTTGCAAACCAACGCCAATTTGTGGCGCAGCCAGCCCGACCCCGCCAGCTGCTTCCATGGTGTCAAACATGTCGTCAATCAGCACCTTGAGCGCATTGGTAGAAAAGTCTCTGACTGGCAAGGCCATTTCCAGCAAGCGCGGATCGCCCATGCGCAGGATCGTTCGTACCGTCATCAATGTATCCTTGTCGTTTTTATCATTGGCAAGTTTATGGGATCACGCAAACATAACAAGCTCTTCAACTGGTTGAAAAATCTGTTTTCGTCCAACCCAGAAACAGTTTGCGAAATCACCCAGGCTAAACAACTGATCGTCGCCATTGATCGTGGCGGCGTGCCGCTCAATCCGGCTAAGGTCAATGACATCGCCCGCAATCTTGGCCTTGAAGTCTCACGCAAAGCACCGGTTGAGGAAACCATTACGCGGATTCGCAAGGCGCTGGAACGCACGAAATAGCCGATTTAATAAAAAATACCACAACTACTGCACATCCATACAGTATTCGAGTATTCTGCTTCTCAAGGCAAGTCACCATGACTTTTAGCCGGTTCCCCGCAACAGGAATTTTCAAGAGGCGTACTCAAAATGAAGACTATTCAAAAGTGGTTTGAGCAACTCGCTGGCATTTCTCAAGATGAGCTGGATCGACTGGCGCTCGCCGCAGAAGTTTTTTCCGAGGCACCTTTCGATGCCTCCGACCTGCAAAAACCCGCCTGCTGGCGCCGTAAATCCCGCCACGCAAAAAATTAATTCAATTTTTCCGGTCGACCGCAACATTGTTTGAATTTGCGACCGCTACCGCAGGGGCAAGGGTCGTTACGGCCAGATTTCGGGTCTTCCCGCTTGACCGTAGCGCCTGAACGCTTATTGCGCCAGAAGTTGTAGAGTGACTGCACGACCAGCGGCAAGTTCTCCTGAATATCGGCCACCAGACGCGCTTCTTCGGCCGGTGCAAACCAGCGTTCACCGCTCTTTTCAACATCTTCCTTGAGCATGCCGTTGAGCATGAACATCGGCTCCAACAATTCGGAAAGATCTTCAGAGTGCTTGCCGGCCTGCTCAAACCAGTCCTCGCCGAGTCCGGCACCAAAAATATAAGTATCTGCCCAGGCTTCGTAATCGTAGGTTTCGCAGCTTTCGTCGAGCGGATAAAGAATGGGTGCAATCGTTTCGTCAGCAAGTAAAGCAGCCGCCAGATCATTGTTCAGGCGCATCAGCAATTCCAATGCATCAGCCACTTGCGGGTCATCAATGCGGCTTAAGCCTTTACCCAGCGCTTCGGGCAACCAGACGGCAGGAGGAATCGGCAGCGGGCCACTGACCACGGCACAGAGCATGGCCTGGATTTCGTCCAGACGCATGGCGTCGCCTTCAAAAACATCGGCTTCGAGGAGTTGCTCGAGTCGGTCGAGTTCGCTTTCGCTAAGGGGGTTCGGGTTCATTCGCGGTATCCTGAAAAATCTCTGTGAATCATAGCCGAGTTTGCCAGTCTTATCTGCCCCAAACCACCCGAGATGCGCCATGCCAAAAATTGAAAAAACCGACGCCGAATGGCGCTCACAACTCGATGCCGACCAATTCCACGTCACCCGGGAGAAAGGCACCGAGCGCGCTTTCACTGGCCAATACTGGGATTGTGATGCAGATGGCACCTACCATTGCATCTGTTGCGACGCCCCGCTCTTCCGCTCTGAAGCCAAATTTGACTCAGGCTGCGGCTGGCCCAGCTTTCACTCGCCGAACGATGAAAAACTGATCGATGAGCACGTCGACCGTAGCTTCGGCATGAGCCGCACCGAAGTCACTTGTCACGCATGCGGCGCCCATCTTGGCCATGTATTCCCGGATGGTCCGGCACCCACCGGGCAACGCTACTGCATCAACTCGGCTTCGCTCAAGCTGGAAAAGGACGAGTCCTGAGCCACTGCACCATTAGTAAGTTTCGTCAATGACTACTGCCACCTTGCCGCCCGCCGCTCGTCACGATCTCGAAACCATTTCGCTGATTGGCTTCGTCCATGGCGTCTCGCACTTCTTCCATCTCCTGCTGCCGCCCCTGTTTCCCTGGCTGATGGAAGATTTCAAACTGAGCTTTACCGCCATCGGCGTGACGATGACCGTGTTTTTCATCGTTTCCGGCATAGGTCAGGCAGCGGCAGGCTTTCTCGTTGATCGCTTTGGCGCGGCACGCATCCTTGGTGCCGGCATCAGTTGCTTTGCGCTGGCCGGCATCCTGCTCCACTTCGCCACGGGCTACCCGATGCTGATCGCCGTAGCAGTCATCGCCGGGCTGGGTAACAGCGTATTTCACCCGGCCGATTTCACGGTGCTCAACCGCCACGTTTCCCAACCGCGCCTCGGCCATGCTTTTTCAATTCACGGCCTGTCCGGCAATCTCGGCTGGGCGCTAGCGCCGATTTTCATGACCGGCATTGCCACCGCTAGCGGCTGGCGCAATGCCACGCTCGCTGCCAGTCTCGTCGCCCTGCTCGCCCTCGCCCTCCTCTTTTGGCGCAGAGAAGCGCTGGCTGATCCAGTCTGCGAGCACAAGGAAAAATCTGATCACCCTGCCGGATCGCTTTTTGATTTTCTGCGCGTGCGCGCCGTCTGGCTGTGTTTTCTCTTCTTCCTGCTGATCACCGCCGCCTTCGGTGCCATCCAGAATTTCGCCAGCCCCATCCTGCAGGCGCTCTATGGACTGTCCATCACGACAGCTGCAACTGCCCTGTCCGCCTACCTGCTCGGTGGCGCCGGTGGCATTTTGCTCGGTGGTTTTCTGGCCAAAAAGAATGACCAGGAAAGCCTGATCACACTGGCCCTCGGCATCGCCGCCGGATTTGCCATAATCCTTGCCGCCGGCATTCTGCCGGGCTGGAGCATTCTGCCTTTGATGAGCGCCATCGGCTTCTGCACCGGCATCGCCGGCCCGTCACGCGACCTGCTGGTGCGCCGCGCCGCCACCGCCCGCTTTGGTCAGGCGGCTTTTGGACGCGTTTATGGCTTTGTCTACTCCGGCCTGGACCTGGGTTTGGCCATGGCACCCGTTATATTCGGCCAGTTGATGGATGGTGGCCGCTTCAGCCATGTCCTGATCGGCATCGCCGTGCTGCAAACCCTGGCCATCTTCACCGCCCTGCGTGTCGGCAAAGCAGTCTGAGACTTGCAAACCGCGCACCCAGTTCGAGCGCCAACCAATGGAATTCCATCAGGTGATGACGGGTTGGACGCAGCAGCTCACTACCAAAGCTCGATTGCAGTCACGGATTCCGCTTCCTGAGTGAAAGAATATTCCCCAGCCTTGGTTAATCCTTCGACAATGCCGACGAAATTTGAATCCAGGTCCTGGCTGCGCTCAAGAATTGTCAAAACCTTTTCAACAGCGTCACGTGCTGTTTTACTGATGCTGATTTCTTGATTGTCTGTTAGCCCAAGAAAAACATACATTCCCTCAATGGAATCGGTCATCGCCTCAAGCTCGAGGCGGGCGGCAAATTGCATTTCTTGATAACTGGCACGCAGCGCCTCAATCGCTTTGCGGCTGGTATCAGCCAAGTCCCGCAACTCATTGGCACGAATAATCGCTTCTGTACGTAAATTGATGTTTTCCACGGCAGCTTCGGCCGCTTCGGCTAGCGTTGCCGCATGATCGCGGATGCGACCGCAAAAATCATCATCCGCGACTGGCATGTTCGTGACCAGCAAAGACACACTGTCGTAATTGATGATAAGGCGGTTTCCAAAACTGAAAATCCGTCCTCGGTCTTTCGAGTTTTCTATAATGGATTCTTCAAGCGGTGAAGCTGCGCCACGTGGTGTCAATGTCAGGATTTGGGTTGGCGAGCGTAACTGGATATGACAGTCAATGTTGTAAGAACCCATTGACTCTATAGCCAGTTCCGCCAGTGAATACAGTGTGCGGCACGCCAATGCGCCACGACTGAATTTCAGCAGAACACCTGTTTCACCAAGGCTCGTCATGGCAATCATCGCTGTGTCAGACGTAGCATGTTTGTCAGCAATTGCTATCGCATGTCGACGATTATGTCGAATCGCGACCCCTGCTTTGCGCAGCGCTTCTTCTGGCACAAAGGGTTTGGATATGAAATCGCTACCCCCTGCGTCGTAAGCACGCATCCGGTCATCAAGTCCATCGTGCCCGGAGAGAAAAATTACCGGGAGGTCACCCATTGCAGCGACAGCTCGCAGTCGACGACATGTCTCGAAGCCATCAATCCCCATTCCCATTTCAATATCGAGAAAGACAACATCAGGCACTGTTGATTCGCCACTTTCAGTGAGCCAAGCCAAGGCTTCTTCCCCTGAACTGACCTCGACAACACTATGTCCAGCGGCGGCAAGCGAAATGCCAAGCATGCCCGCCACCACCGGGTCGTCATCGACAATCAAAATTCGGCCACTCGGGGTTTCTTCGGCTGCATCATCTACAACGCTCAGCGTTTTATCCATGGTTTTATTCCAATGCGTTAAATGTGTTTGATTTAAATAGCCGAATCTGTATCGAGCATACTCGCAAGGACAAGCTGTGCCCGCTCCCAACTTGTTTCAAGCGTGACGAATTCAGCGTGATAACTCGCACCTTCATTTCCTCGCAGCAGATATTCCAGTGCATTTTCCAAATTCCCTGCCGCATTCTGGAGTTCAATCAGCCCTACCGTGCCAGCGCCGCCCTTCAATGTATGAGCAAGTCGCCGTACCGTCTCAAAATCCTGAGCACCTAGTGCCGCGTCCATGTTTTCAAGAAAGCCGGCATTGCGCTCACGAAACAGGCGCAAAAACCGTGTCAGCATCGATTGACTCCCATTGACACGAGCCAGCGCTGCATCCAAGTCAAATGTATCATGCGTGACAAACTGATTTTTTTCAGTGGTCACTAGTGTTTCTGCGGGGGTAACAAGCGACATGTCTGATTTTGCAATACCCTCTGATTTGCCCAGGCTAACACCCCCCAAATAACTAGCCAGCACAGCGTAAAGTGTGTCAGGAATGATTGGCTTGGTGACAATGTCGTTCATGCCGCCGGCCAGCACTCGTGCCCTCTCTTCAGCCATGGCATGAGCAGTCAAGGCAATAATCGGCAGATTTGGCCATCTCTCACGGATGATACGGGCTGCGGTATAGCCATCCATCACTGGCATCTGTATATCCATCAACACCAGATCGAAGCTTCCGTTTGCAACTGCAGCCACGGCTTGTTCACCATCCTCTGCTGTTGTGACGGTAGCACCGGTAATCTCGATCAATTCAAGACCAACTTCGCGATTAAATTGGTTGTCATCGACAAGGAGGATGTGCGCACCCGTCAGGTCGTGAATTGGGGCTGGCGTGACAGGTTGCGGCTGCTTAGTTGTTGTACCGTCCAGCACCCTGACCATTGCATCAAGCAAAGCCGCCGAGGACACGGGTTTGTTCAAAAACCTGGCGATGTTGATACCCAGCAAATCGGCTTCGATGCGCGCCAGTTCCGATTCGTCTCCGGTAACCAGCATGACAGGCGTCGCATCCCCAATATTTTTCAGTTTGAGCGCGGTAGATAAACCATCCATATCGGGCATCCGCCAATCCATAAGAATGATGTCGAATGTATTTCCATCTTCGATGCAAGCAAGTGCAGCCATGCCGGAATCGACCATCTGAACCTGACAACCAAATGTATTGATCAGGTTGCTCAGCAAGTTGCGCATGAAAGCATTGTCATCAACCACCAGTATTTTTTTGCCATAAAGAGGTGTTTGCTCCGATGAAGAATTATTTTGCACTGCGACACCAAAGCAGGCTGTAAAGCTGAAACACGAGCCAACACCAGCCTCGCTCTCCACGCCTATCTCGCCCCCCATGCATGTCACCAGTTGTTTGCTGAGTGCCAGTCCAAGACCGGTACCACCGTATTTTCGAGTAGTCGAGTTGTCAGCCTGTGTAAATGCCTTGAACAACCGTTTCTGCTGATCAAACGTCAAGCCCAGACCCGTATCACGCACAGCAAAGAGCAAGGTTACCGAGTCGGCAGAAACTGATACCGGCTCAACCGACAGAATCACTTCGCCACGGTCCGTGAACTTGACTGCATTGCCTAACAGATTGACCAGCACTTGTCCGAGACGGAGGGGATCACCAATCAGCCGATCCGGCACATCGGTAAATGATTCGCTGAACAATGAAACCTCCGACTTGTCAGAAGGAGCAGCGAATTTCGTACAGTCAGTTTTATGATTACACGATGAGCAAAGCATGCCACTACGCGATGTACCGACAACCAGTTCCAAGCCCTTTTCCCGAACCTGTCGGTCAAACAAGCTGGCAACACCTGACAAGACCTCATCCAGACTGAAGGTTATGGACTCCAACTGAAGCATGCCGGCATCGACTTTTGAATAATCAAGAATGTCGTTGACGATACCCAGCAGTGACTGAGATGCGTTCTGAATTTTGACGAGGTACTCGCGTTCGCGTGGCGAAAGACTCTGCCGAAGGCAAAGGTGGGCAAAGCCAAGTACGGCATTGATCGGTGTGCGAATCTCATGACTCATGTTGGCCAGAAAAAGGCTCTTGGCAATGTTGGCGGATTCGGCAGCATCGCGGGCTTCAAGGATTGCCTGTTCCTGCAATTTACGCTGACTGATATCAGTTAGAAACGTGATGTACCGACTGGGATAACCATCCTGTTTTGGGGATAGGTATCCCACCAAATCGACATGTATCAGCCTCCCATCTTTGGACTTCAGCGTGCTTTCAAAGTGAGCAGTGCCACTGGCAAACATTTTTTCAGTGATTTGCCTGAAATCACCCTGAGGGAAATTCTGATCTAGATCAGCTACCCTGAGTTGCAACATTTCATCAACGGTATAGCCCAGCATCTCAGCAGCGCGATCATTGACATAAAGGAAATCTCCGGTATGAACATCTACCCAATGAATGGCAATGCCAGCCTTTTCAAGCGCAAACTGGGTATCAATGAGTTCTTTTAGATTCCGCTTATGTAACTCCCTGGTGCGAAGAGTGGAGCGAGAAAAAACAAATGTGCCGACAACGAAGAAAATGAGCAGAACAAGTATCGAGAAAGCTTGGTTATACCATTCCGAAAGCACCACTTCGACAGGAATGCCTACCAAAACAGTAAAGCCGTATTTTTGATTTAGGTGATAGGAATAAATTCTTCTTACGCCATCAAAGGCACCATTACCACTATCATATGTTCCATGCAGACGGCTGGATTTCAGTGCATTTTCAAGAGCAGGAGAAAGTCTCTTATCACCGACTTGAATAGCTTGTTTGCCATCAAAGGTTGTACGAGCTACCAACCCCATATTTTCATCTCTTAGAGAAATTGCACTGCCTGGCGCCAACTTGACGTCATTAAACATTTGTACAATGTCGTCAATAAAGATTGACCCATAAACCACGCCGGCAAAACTGTTGTCCGGGTTTTGCAGGCGGCGAGCCATTAGCCAAATCCATTTTTGGGAAATTTTTCCAATAATGGGCTCGGAAATGACCATCCCCTGACTCGGGTTATCTCGCAAGCGACTGAAATATTCGCGCTGAGCCAGACTTGCCCGACTCAGAGGATCAACACCCTTGCCGTAGATAACCTCTCCATCTGCGTTTGAAGCACGCAATAAATCAATATGAGAAAAGCGATCCTGTTGCCTTGCTAGAAAAAGGTCAATTCTGGCTTTATCTGGGTGACTGAGAGCTAACTGATGATCAATTTCATCAGCCGAAATTTGCAATGCGTAATCAACGCTATCGATCATGCTCTCGATTGTTTGATCGATTGACTTTGTAAGATTCTGAGTATTCAAGTAGGCATGTTCAAGAGCTTCATTTCGCATGTTCCAAAGTGTGAGAAATGATAGAAAAATCACACCAAGAATAAAAAATGATAAAATTACATAAGTTAACTTGTTACTGAATAAATATGAATTATTACGAATTTGTTTTAACTTATTTATCATCTAGTTATTAAGTAACAAGGCAATCTATATAAATGAAATTGTTGTTTTTTGCATCAGCTATTAAATTAAATTTAAATAGATACAGTTAAACCTAAAAATATCAGAAAAAACCCCATCAAAAACACCAAACATGATTTGCATTCTAAAGGGTTTCCAAATATTGGATCAGGCAATATTTCACATCTACTGCGTAATAAGCAGATAGCTGTAATTCATTCAGAGGAACAATTGAAACACTCGAATGAAATCTATCAACCGTTTCCTGCACGCTGATGGTTCAATTTCCAAATTATCGCCCAACCTCAAAGTCCCCTCGCCCACGCCGGCCGCAATCCGGCTTCCTGCGGCCGTTCGATCGCTTGCCGTACTTGTGCAAGCAGCCGTTCCTTGTCGGCACCCAGAGTACCTTTGAGAATCAGCAAGTTCGATGCATGGTCACTGCGAAAAACGGTTCGCTTGAGTTCAAGCGCGGACAGAAATTGCTCCATTTCGGCAAATAGTTCCTGTTGACCAAGCGGCTCCCATTCTGGAAACTCAGCGCTAAAACGCTGTTCACCTTTTGGAAAACTGACTACCAAGGTCGCCAGATATTCAGGTTGCGTCAAATTCGCAAGTTTTGCCGATTGTTCGGCATGCTGTCGTGTATACACCTTGCCGCCGAGGCCATTCAGAATCATCACCGAACGGGTAATGCCAGCGCTGCCAAGTTTATCCAGCGCGTCGCAGGTACTGGCAAAGGTTTCGCACTTCTTTACCGCTGCCAATACTTGATCATCGCCCGATTCAGCGCCGACATAGACCATTTTCAAACCGGCTGCTGCCAGTTCATTGATTTCCGACTGGCTTTTTTTCTTCAGGTTTCGTGGCAGGCAATACGAGGAAATCCGCCTCACGGCGGGCATGTGCGTTCGAATTGCCTCAAGGATATTGAGCAAGCGGCGCGTCGGCAAAACCAGCGCATCACCATCGGCCAGAAACACCCGCCGCACCTGATCGCCGTAACGTTCACCGGTGAGACGAATGCTTTCCAGAACCTCATCTTCTTCCCGCACCCTGAATTTCTTTTGCGGGGCAGTGTACATCTCACAAAACGTACACTCGTTCCACGAGCAGCCATCCGTCACCGGCAGAATCAGCGATTCCGCCTCGCTCGGCGGACGAAAAACCGGTTCAACATAACGGATCGGAATCATCGCTCAAGGACCAAATTTTGCAACAAAGGCTGGCGGCACCAGCGCCGGTTTGCGCACGCCGTAGTCGAAGAACATGATGCCGTGCTTGCCACGCGCCACTTCGCGCCCGCTTGCCTGATCGGTAATTTGCCAGACCAGATCGCAGCCGTATTTATTGAAATCGTTGGCGGTCATTTGAATGACCAGCACCTCACCATGGAAAGCTTCGGATTTGTACTGGATGGCGGCATCGGCGACGATGATGCCGTAGCCTTCAACATTGAGTTCGGTGTAATCCAGCGACTTGAAAAAACGCACGCGCGCCTCGGAAACCAGCGACAGTAAGGCCGAATTGTCGAGATGGTTGCCGTAATTGATGTGATTGATATAAATCGGGATCTCCGTCGCGAACGTAAAACGCGGTGGCAGGTCTATGGAAATTCTGGCCATAATGACTTTCAGTAAAATTTGATCGGGTTCAGCAAGAGACTATATCCCGTCGCCCCCTGCATGGAGAAGTACATGATTACGATTGATATCGTTTCCGATATCGTCTGCCCCTGGTGTTTCATCGGCAAACGTCGGCTTGCCACGGCCATTGAACTGGTTGAGCAGGAGCGCCCGAATTTCAGCTATCAGATCCATTGGCTACCCTTTTTCCTCAACCCGGACACGCCGCCGGAAGGCGAGCTTTACCTGCCATTTCTAGAAAAGAAATTTGGCAGCCGTGAACGCGTTGATGCCCTGTTCGAGAACGTTCGCGCCGCGGGTCGTCCCTATGGCATTGAATACGCCTTTGAGAAAATTGCCTTCCGCGCCAATACGCTGAAAGCGCACCGGCTTCTCTACTGGGCACAACAGCGCGGGCCGGTCGATCAACTGGTTGAACGCCTTTTCGTCGCCCAGTTTCAACTTGGCGAACACGTTGGCGATCTGGAAACGCTGGTCAATATCGCAGCGGAGTGCGGCTTGCCAGCCGAAGAAACCCGCGCTTATCTTGCTTCAGACCAAAACCAGGACACTGTTCGCCAGCTTGAAAGGGAATACCGCCAGCGCGGCATCAACAGCGTGCCCAGTTTCATTCTGCAAAATAGCGAGCTGATCGTCGGTGCGGAAGATCCCAAAGTATTGGCCGAGGGCATTTTGCAGCATATGCAAAAGAGCTGAATCAAGCCTCCTCCAGACCTGCCTCAACCGCCTCGGGATCAGCCAGCCTTGCCCACGGCTCCATCAAAACAAGCATCAGCAGCTTGTTGAATTCACTGGCAAAGCGCTCAACAATCCGCTCCGGGTCCGGGACCATTTTTTTGTCGGTGATCAGACCGAACTGCACCTTGTTGTCGTAAGACAAAATTGAGACACCCATGCCGATATCGCCGGACTGAGGCACCCAGAACAGCGGTTCACGCAATTTGGCACCAGCCAGATAGATCGCTTGCTGCGGCCCCGGCACGTTGGTCATCACGGCGGTGGCTTTGCTGGCCAGCATATCGAGTACTTTTTCCTGGGCAAATTTGGGCGCCAGCCCGACCGCGCCGAGTATCGACAAGGTCAATGGTGCCTGATACGACCCCTTGAGTTTTTCCATGCGTTCGCGCGTTGCGTAAAGTCGCGCCAACGGATTTTCAAGACCAACTGGCAATACCAGCGCGACCAGCCCAAAACGATTTCCCAGCCGCCCCATGTCCTTGGGCCGACGCAGATTGACCGGCACCATGGCACGAATTTCAACGCCATCGACCGGGTCACCCTGTTCAACCAGATAGGCGCGCAGTGCACCCGCCGCCGCCGAGAGCAGCATGTCATTGACCGAGCAGCCAAGCACCTTGCCGACTGCCTTGACCTCGGGCAATGAAATCGGCTCCGACCAGGCAACGCGCTTGCTGGTCCCTGGCTTCCCTTTGAAACGGGTTGGCGAGTCGTTGGACATCAGCGCAAGCTTGGCCACTTCGGTCGCAATGCCACCGCCAATTTTGGCGTAGTGCAAGGCCTTTTCGGGATTGCTCACCAAGCCGATGTACTTGACCCAAAACTTTGTCGACAAACGGATCGAGGCCAGCATGGCATCAGTCATCGGTCGCCAGAGCAGCCGCCAAAAAATATCATCGGCCTGCTCCTGCGTTGGTTCCAGCAAGGCTTCGCTGGGCACCAGTTCGGTAGACTCATCGGCCATCGACAAAACCACGCCAACCAGTGCGATGCCATCGGCTATGCTGTGATGAATGCGCAGGATGAGCGCCTGCCCGCCCAGCGAGGTTTCGACCAGATGAAATTCCCACAGTGGTCGCGACGGGTTGAGTGGCGTACTGGCCAGATCGGCCACAAAACGCTGCAATTCCGCCTTGCCCGCCGCACCAGGCAGAATGGCACGGCGCAGGTGGTGTTCGAGATCGAAATCCTGATCGTCTTCCCAGTAATAAATACCGGCTACCTGCCGGGCAATCTGGCGGAAGCGGCGAAAACTGAGCATTCGCCGTTCAATGCTACGTTGCAGCCGCTCGTAATCAAGGTCGCCATCAAACAGCATGACGCCGACAATCTGCATCAGATTGCTCGGCCTGTCCATCCGCAACCAGGCGGTATCAACAGGTGAAATTCGATGACGAATGGGCATCGGAAACAACTCCGGATGGGATCAAGCTTCTATAATAACCAGATTCCATTATTCGCCTGCAGGAGAGATCAATGAGTGATCTGAAAGCCCGCTTTGAAGCTGCCGTTGCCCATTCCAAAACGCTCACCGAGCGTCCGGACAACCAGACATTGCTGCGACTTTATTCACTCTACAAACAGGGAAGCGTTGGCGATGTAACAGGCAAACGCCCCGGTTTTACTGACTTGGTAGGCCGTGCCAAATACGACGCCTGGGCCACAATGCAGGGAACATCACCCGAAGCAGCAATGCAGGCCTATATCGACGAAGCGGCAAAACTCACCGGCTGACTCGGGTGATCAGCCGAAACGCTGGTCGAAATATTCGTGTATTTCGCGTTCAAGCGCGGCCTTGAAGGGCAAGTAAAACAAGCCAAGCTTAACCTGCACCGTCACCTCGTGTTTGGCCAATGTCAGTTGTCCGCGAACTCCCGTGCGCTCGAAGCGTAAAACTCCCGCCTCATCCCACACATAGGATAAATCGAACTCTTTTTGGAGGTCGACCGCAACATGTTCAGCCGCCAGGCGGGCCTTCTTCATGCTCAGTTTGTGCACGCGGGTTATCAGAATTTCACTCATGTCGGGCAGTGTAACCGGGGCGCACCGAAACCGATATCTGCGGTAGCATTTGCCGCCTGAAACCAAACCAAGCCCGTAAGCCATGACCACTCAAGCCCACGCCGCCGCTCAGGACCTGCTCGACTTCATTGATGCCAGCCCCAGTCCCTGGCATGCCATCGCCAGTTGTGAAGCACGCCTGCAAGCTGCCGGCTTTTCTCGTCTGGAAGAAGTTGACCGTTGGCAACTGGTCGCCGAAGGTCGTTACTACGTGGTGCGTGGCGGATCATCAATCATCGCCTTTATTGTTGGCACGCAGACTGCGGCTGAAGCCGGCTTGCGACTGATTGGCGCGCATACCGATTCGCCTGGCCTGCGTCTCAAGCCGAAACCGGCCGAGGATGCACAAGGCATGGTGCGCCTTGGCGTTGAGGTTTATGGCGGGCCGATTCTCGCCACCTTCGCTGATCGCGATTTGAGCCTGGCTGGCCGCGTCAATGTGCGCACGCCAGATGGTTTCGCCAGCAAGCTGGTACGCTTTAGCGAGCCGCTGCTGCGCCTGCCCAATCTGGCCATCCACATGAATCGTGAAGTAAATGAGAGCGGCCTCAAGTTCAACAAACAAACCGAACTGCCGCTGCTGCTCGGCGTTTCGGACAATGACACAACAGCCGAAGCACGCTTCCGCCAACCAATTGCCGCTACCCTCCATGTCGCGCCGGAAGACCTGCTGACTTGGGAATTGAATGCCTACGACACACAAAAAGGGGCATTCTGGGGCGTCGATCATGAATTCATCGCCAACAGTCAGCTCGACAACCTCGCCTCCTGCCATGCTGCACTAAGCGCCCTGCTCGCTACCAACAAGCCGACTGCGACCTGCCTCTGTGCCTTTTTTGATCACGAAGAAGTGGGCAGCGAAAGCGCGGCGGGTGCCGGCGGCAGTTTTGTTTCCGATGTCATCAGCCGCCTCGCTGCCCACGCCGGGCTGGATGCAGAAGATCAGAAGCGCATGCTGGCGCGCAGCTTTTTCATCAGCGCCGACATGGCGCACGCCTGGCACCCCAACTTCCCCGCCGCCTATGAGCCCTGCCATCGGGTGATGGTCAACGCCGGCCCGGTTATTAAAAGCAATGCCAACCAGCGCTACAGCACCAATGCCGATACGGCAGCCCGCTTCATGGCGATTTGCGAAAAAGCCGGCGTGCCATGCCAGCAATATGCGCACCGCACCGACCTCGGTTGCGGCAGCACAATCGGCCCGATAGTCGCAGCGCAGCTTGGCATCCCCAGTGTAGATGTCGGCTCGCCGATGTGGGCCATGCACAGTATTCGCGAAAGTGCCGGCGTGCTTGACCACAGTTACATGATTGCTGCCCTGACAACGGCATTTGGCGACAATTAGCCGCTACTTGGCTCGAACACTGAACTACTTGCCAACTGTTACGGTCAACAGCCAAATTTGCCGATTTTTTTCGCCGGAGTTTCCCGATGCATCGTAGCAAACCGAAACAAGCCTCGTTGACCAATATATCGCAGGCGCTCTCAGTAGCACTTGGCGTTCGCGACAGTCACACCTTGGGTCATTGCGAACGCGTCGTTACGCTTTGCCGGGAACTGGCGATACACCTCGACTTTAGTGAGCGTGAATTGGGCATACTGGCTGTTGCCGCTCAATTTCACGACATTGGCAAAATCGGCATCCCCGACAATGTGCTACACAAACCTTCGCGTTTTGAGCCGGCCGAATGGGAATGCATGAAACAGCACTCGGTAATCGGCGAGCGCATCATCCGCGCTCTCGCTTGCGACCATGCTGATGAAATTGCACTGTCAGTTCGCCACCATCACGAACATTTTGACGGATCAGGCTACCCCGATGCCTTATCGGGAACGCAGATTCCCATTTACTCACGCATGATTTCACTAACCGACAGTTACGATGCCATTGCCGAGACCCGCTCTTATCACAAGGCGCGCAAGCACAATGAAATCATGGATCTGCTGCACAGCGAAAACGGCATCAAGCACGATCCCGATCTATTGCATGCCTTCAACGCTGTCATTGAAAAATCGGCAATGCGCACGCCGGACATTGGCTGATTAGCTAAACGGTTACTCTGGCAGCTGCTTGGTGCCCATCATTTCATTGCATTTCGCCCGACCGAATTCTTCTGCCTTTTTCGGGCTGGAAATTTGCGGATCTGCGTAAATACGTTTGACGATGACATTGGTGATCCGCGCGCCATCACTCCCGTCTTCGGCAAATAGCTTGATCGGCTGGCCTCTTTCGCGGTTGTAATAAGTTTGTAAGGCGTGATCGCGAATTCGCTCGCAATATCGAACCTTTTGTGCATCCGGCATGCCTTCATCGGCTGCTGCAGCAGGGCCGTGCACAACAAACAGTGTGAATATCAACAAGCCAAAACGCTTCATTCCTTGGGATCCTGTATCGAGGTGAGATAGGCCAGCACATCCTGAATCTGCTTTTCATCCAACGTATTCAGCACACCGCCAACGGCTTCTTCATCATGTGCACGATCACCAGCACGGTAAAGGTCAACCTGACGCTTAAGATAATTCGTGTATTGACCGACCAGCATCGGGAACATGCCACGCCCACGACCTGACTTGGCATGGCAACTGGCACACTGCTTCTGGTAAATCTTGCCACCCGCCTCAAGATCGCCCTCGGCACGCGGAATGATCATCACTTTCTCGGCCATCAACAATTTGGTCAGCGCATCTTCCTTGCCGGTATAGGTCGGCATTTGGGTATCAAGCTCGATACCGTTGAGATACGCGGCAATATCCTTGACGTCGGCATCCGACATTTCGCGTTCCTGCGTATAGGGGAACATGGGAATATTCACCCGCGTCCTCGCCCGAAAGCTTTTTAGCTGGTTTTCCAGGTATTTCACCTGCTGGCCAGCGATGCGGGGGTATTCGCCCTTCTTGCCACCCTGGCCATTATCGCTATGGCAGGCCGCGCAAGTTCCGTTAATTTCCTTGCCTTTTTCGAGGTCGACCGCAACCGATGCGCTAACTAAAGCACATGAAGCAAACAATCCTGCCAATAGATGACGCAAAAGCATTCCGAAACACTCCCAAGTTGGCCGCGACAAATTGTCGCACAGGGCAAGCGACTAAAAATTGACACAAATCACGCATAATTCGCCGCATGCCTTTTATCACCTGTGACAACAAGGGAAGCGAACACCTGGCCAACCTGCGCCGGCTGGTGAACAGCCGCTGGCTGGCACTTTCTGCGCTCGCTTTGCTTGTCCTGTTCTGCCCTGCATTGCTCGATATTTCACTACCCCAACTGCCGATGTTCGCCATTCTGGCCGTTGCCGGCTTGATCAACGCCATCACCTGGTGGCGTTTGCGCCAGGCGCCTGACGCCACCCCCTACGAACTGTTCAGTCATTTATTGATTGATGTAGCGGCACTCAGCGCACTCTGCTTTTTCAGTGGCGGCGCGACCAATCCGCTCGTTTCAATGCTCCTGCCACCGGTTGCAATCGCCGCCCTGACCCTGCCGGTACGTTGCGTCGTTGCCGTCGGCGGGATTGCCCTCAGTGCTTACTCGCTGCTGATGATCTATTACGTCCCGCTACCGATGCCGGACGCCACCCGCGCCACCCGCCTGCACCTGATCGGCATGTGGCTGACCTTCGCCGTTTCAGCCCTGATGATCGCCTGGTTTGTCGTACGCATGACGCGCCTGATCCGTGAACGCGATGCCGAACTGGCCGCCGCCCGCGAACAAGGCCTGCGCGATGAACGGGTACTGGCGATTGGTACGCTGGCCGCCGGCGCAGCACATGAACTGGGCACGCCACTCGGCACGATGGCGCTGCTGGCTGGCGAACTGGCTGATGAACCGGGGTTGTCAGATGCCGTTCGCGATGACATCAACCTCATACGCCAGCAAATTCAGGTTTGTAAAGGCATCATTACCGGCCTATCGCGCCGCGCCGGGGCTGATCGTCTGGAAAATACAGTGTTGCAACCAGTCGATCAATGGATCGACAGCATACGCCAGCATTGGCACGCCAGCCGGCCGCAGGCCGAGAGCCGCCTGACGCTGCACGGAACACAACCAGCACCCAGAATGGTAGCGGACCCGCGCCTGGAACAAGCCCTGCTCAATTTATTCAACAACGCGGCCAATGCTTGCCAGAAAGCCATTGATTTGAGCATAGCCTGGAGCGCATCCGGGCTGACGATTGAAATTCACGACTGCGGACCGGGATTTCCACCGGAAGTACTTGCACGCGGCGGCCTCAGCAGTTTTCCGACGCATCAACAAGGCAGCGGCATTGGCCTGATTCTGACCCGTTCCGCCATTGAGCAACTTGGCGGCAAGCTCACGCTCAGCAACCCGAGCCAAGGTGGCGCGCTCGCCCGCATCGAACTACCACAGGTTACATAATGAATTTTCCGACTCTGGTCATTGACGATGACATCAGCTTCAACGCCATTCTGGTCAGAACACTGACCCGGCGCGGTCATCCCGCACGAGGGGCAAATGACATAGAAAGCGCATTGTCAGTTGCCCGTGAAATGCAACCGCAGCAGGTTGTGCTTGATCTCAATCTGAACGGCAGCTCCGGGCTGGCTCTGATTCCCGAGCTTTTAAGCATCAACCCGGACTGCCGCATCGTCGTCCTGACCGGCTATGCCAGCATCGCCACTGCCGTTGATGCAGTCAAACTCGGCGCCGTGCAATACCTCGCCAAACCGGTTGAAATCGAAGCCATCCTCGCGGCGTTTGAAGACGATGGCGGCCCTGATTTTGACCTGCCCGCATCAGACAAACCACTCTCGGTCGACCGTCTGGAATGGGAGCACATTCAACGCGTGCTGAATGAGAATGAGGGGAATGTTTCCGCCACTGCCCGTGCCCTGAAAATGCACCGACGCACCTTGCAACGCAAGCTGTCGAAACATCCTGTCAAAACCTGAGCTGGTGCTTGGCCGCAAACTGTTACGGTCAACGCCCAAAAAGCCCTGATTTTTTGCCCGCTTTCGGTTACCGGCATTTTGACTCCCCTCGGATGCACCGAGTTACTTCACGAGTTCTTGAGATGATGGGAAGCTGCCTTTTGTTTTGACGGGAACACAAATATTCACACCAAAATATGCCGTTCATATACTCTATGGCTTTGATGAACCATCCGGGACAGCCATGAGATTTATGCCGATTTTCCCACTTTGCAGAATTTTGCAATGACGAGATCGGCAGTCGTCTGGCGATCATTGAGGTTGCTTGCACTATTGTGCAGCCATGCCGCATGCGCCCAGACTCAGGTTGTGGATTATGTGATCAAACCCGGTGACAATCCTTGGGATTTTGCCCGTCAGCATTTGAAAAGCGGCCTGGTCGATGCACTGATTGATTTCAACGCAATCAAGGATCCGCACCATCTCCCACCCGGCATGGTGCTCCACATCCCTGACAAATGGCTGTTTCGTGGCTCGCGACCCGTCACTGTCCTGGATGTCACTGGCGCTGCCTCGCGAGTGGTAGCGAATGGCACAGCCATCCCGCTCAAGGCCGGGGAGCGTATCCCTGCACGCAGCCATATCGTCACGGCCGACCAGGAGAGTGTTGTACTACAGTTCTCCGATGGTTCAAGGATGCTGGTTCGCGAGCATAGCCAAGTTCGCTTGCAGAACAACAAATTCGTACCGCTCGCCGAGGGGCGCGACATTCGCCTCAATATCCCGAAAGGCAAGGTCGAGAACGAGATCAGCAAACTTCCGGCGGCCAGTGGTCGTTTCGAGATACAGACTCCTTCCGGCATTGCCGCGGTACGGGGCACCCAGTTCCGGGTCGCCAGTTTTTCCGATGAAACACGCACTGAGGTTCTTGAAGGCAAGGTTGCGCTGGCCCACAAAAACGGGCCACACAGCGCCCTGCCTGCTGGTTACGGCATGGCCATGCAGAAGAACAGTCGTGTTGAAGCAATCCCGCTACTGAAAGCACCGCAGATATCTGAAGTCAGCCTGTTGGCCGAGCGCTTGCCGATTGACTTGCAACTGGCTGCGGTTGACGATGCCAGACGTTATCGCACCCTGGTTTCGGCCAAGGGCTTGTCGTCAGCCGTTGTGTCAGACCAGGTGACAGAAATCGCAGTCATGCGCATTCGTGACATCCCGGACGGCGACTATGTCTTGCGCGTTCGGGCCATAGACGCCAAGGGGCTGGAAGGCGAAGAGCTGGTGCGCCCGTTGACTGTCAACGCCCGCCCCGGCCCGCCGTTCGCAATCAGTCCCGGGGCCGATGCCAGCCTCGCCGCGTTGCGCCCTGAATTTAGCTGGGCGCGCAACAGTGAAGCCAGCGGCTACCATTTTCAACTGGCGGCCAATCCGGAATTCAAGGCGCCACTGATCGACGAACCCAGCCTTGCAGTCAGCACCTTTCATTCCCCCACGGATCTCGCTGAAGGCAAGTATTACTGGCGCGTGGCGACCATTTCTGCCAGTGAAGGTCATGGCCCGTTCAGCTCTCCGGATAGTTTTACGCGCACCCCGGCCAGCCCCGGCAAGATTGGCGTTGAGCAGCAAAATTTGCGCTGGCAAAAACTTGATAATGCGCGCTATCGCATTCAGGTGGGTACTGAAAAAGACTTGGAAAAACCGCTGATTGATCGCGTGGTCGAACAAAATTCACTAACGCTCGACGAACTTGATGCCGGCCAGTATTTTGTACGCATCCAAACCCTGGGCGCCAGCGGGCTAAGCAGTCAGTGGACCAATGTGCAGTCATTCACTGTCGAATCGCGATTCGACTGGCGTTATCTGCTGCTGACCCTGCCCATTTTGCTCCTCCTCTAATCGCAGAGAAGGCGTGGAACAGATAAGACATTTTTTGCACCGACTGACCGGCGCACTGCAATTGCGCCTGCTCTGGTTGCCGGTACTTTGCCTGACTGCGCTGGCGCTGCTTCCAATCCCACTGACTAACCGCCTCAACCTGCTCGCCTACGACTTTCTGGCACAGTCACTGCAAAAACCTGACAGTCAGTTACAAGCGGTCGTTGTCGCCATCGACGAGGCCAGTCTGGCGCAATTTGGCCCCTGGCCCTGGTCGCGCCAACGTCATGCTGATCTTCTTCAGGCTCTGCGCAAGGCGCAATCAGGCCCGGTCGCCTTCGCCATCCTGTTTGCTTCGGCTGACCCGCAAGCGGCCGGTGATGAGGCATTTGTTGAACAAATCGCCCTCAGCCCGGTAGTCATCCTGCCCGTTGCACCCGCCCAACGCAGCGATGGCCCCGGTGTTTTTGCCTTGCGACCACTGAACCAATTGCGCGAAAAGGGAATCGAGGGCCATGTCGATGTCGAGGTTGATCCGGATGGCACAGTCCGGCGTTTATATCTCCAGGCCGGCATTGCCGGCCAATGGTGGCCGGCGCTCGCCTGGTCCACCCTTGCGCACTTGCCGGATGACACCAGCCGGGGCCAGGTCGGCCGTGCGGCGCACAACTTGGAACAGCGTGAAGATGTCTGGCAACGCGACGGCGAGTTGATGCTGCGCAACGATCTGGTCGGCGAAATCCCTGTCGTTTCATACCGCGCGGCTCTGTCAGGTGATGTGCCTGATACCGCGCTACGTGGCAAAGCAGTTTTCGTTGGCGTGACGGCCAGCGGTGCCAACGGGGCACTGAGCATGGCCAACAGCAAGGATGGCACCCTTATCTCTGCCGTCGAATACCATGCTCGCGTTTTCGAGGCCTTGCGCCAAAAGGCGCTGATTACACCGCTCAGCCAACTGACCACGTTCCTGCTCGGCCTTGGCTTGTTGCTCGCCGCCGCTTTCGCCAGTCGCCGCACGACTTATCACTGGAGCCTTTTGTTGCTGGCTTTCAGCCTGCTGCCGGCAGCAGCTTCGATATTCCTGATCCACAGCCTGGCTATCTGGATTCCACCCATTGAGGCCACCGTTGCCCTGAGCGTTCTGGCCTTGTCCATGCTTTGGCGCCAGATGAGCGACTTCGAGGAAGCTGACTCCCTGCTCCGTAACCGTAGCCGTGTAGCCATGGAATCGATTGCCGACGGTCTGATCGTCATTGATGATGAAGGCCGTATCGTGCAAGTCAACAAGGTGGGTGCCCGTCTGCTGGGCGCCAACCGAGCCAGTCTCAAAGGACGCCACTATGGTGAAGTGCTGGGCAACTCGACGATGCTGCGACAAGGAATAGATGATTGCCTGAAACGGCGTCAATCAGTCTTGCTTGCCGAGCCACTCGAATTACAGGTCGACCCGCCGTGCACGGTGCGGGTATCGATCGGCCTGGTGCCGGCGCTTAATGCCAAATCGCGTGGCGCTGTTCTCGTACTCAGCGATATTACGCCGCTGGTGCTTGCCGAAGCTCGCCTTTACCACCAGGCAACGCATGACCCATTGAGCGGTCTGCCGAACCGCACACTGATTCACGACCGCCTGCAGCAACTGCTGGCTGCCGCACAGCGCCGCAATTTTGGCGTTGCCGTCCTTTTTATTGATCTTGATCGCTTCAAACGCATCAACGATGGTGCCGGACATCCGATTGGCGACCAGGTGCTGCGCACCATCAGCCAGCGCCTGCTAAGCGCCTGCCGGGCTGATGACACAGTTGGGCGCTGGGGTGGTGACGAATTTGTCATCCTGCTCTCCGGCGAGAATGTCAGCGAACATTGCCAGCTTGTTGCACGCAAACTGATTCGCGAAATCGGTTCCTTGATCAGGATCGACCATGCCACCTATCACCTCGGCGCCAGTATCGGTATTTCTCTGGCGCCAAATGATGCCAACCATGCCGAGGAACTGATTCGCCTCGCCGATCTCGCCATGTATCGCGCCAAGAAGGCGGGTGGCGATAATTTTGTCTTTGCCTCGCCCGAGATGAACCACAGTAGCAGCCAGCGCCTGGAAGTCGAGGTCTGCCTGCGCAAAGCGCTTTTGCTTGGTGAGTTCGAAGTCTATTACCAGCCTCAGTTTGTCATCGGTCAGCAACAACTGATCGGCCTTGAAGCGCTGATCCGCTGGAACCGCCCGGGCCTTGGCACCATTTCCCCCGATGAGTTCATTCCGGTCGCCGAAGACTCCGGCCTGATCAACGAAATCGGCATCTGGGTATTCAACGAAGTGGGGCGCCAGCTGCGTCAGTGGCTGGATGTCGGGGGCGCGGTAGTTCCGGTCGCCGTCAATGTCTCGGCCCGCCAATGCCACGACCTCAAACTGGTCGATGAAGTACGAAATCTGCTGACCCGCTACGCTATTCCGCCAGCGCTGATCGAAATCGAAATTACGGAAACTTCCGCCGTCCAGAACATGGAACACATGACCATGCTGCTCGGCCAACTCAGTGACCTTGGCGTCAGACTGGCGATTGATGATTTCGGCACGGGCTATTCATCGCTCGCACATCTCAAGTGTCTGCCGATCAGTGTGTTGAAAATTGACAAATCCTTTGTCAGCGGCACCACGAACAGTCATGAAGACCGATCCATCTCACGCGCGACGATTGCTCTGGCCCACTCGCTGGGCATGAAGGTGGTTGCCGAGGGGGTGGAAAATGCGCAGCAACTGGCTTTTCTCGATGCCGAAGCCTGTGACATCGCCCAGGGCTTCCTGTTCAGCAAACCGATTCCGGCAGCCATGATCGCCAGTCTGTTCCTGTCGCGTCAGGCAAACACAGAAAGCTCTTCGGACGATTGACCGCAAACTGTTACGGTCAACGCCCAAAAAGCCCTGATATTTTTAGTGCTTGTGTTCCATCGCTGGCATACCGGCTGCCATTGTCTTGACGACCTTGGCATCCACCTTTTTGCTGCTGCCATCGTCAAAGGTCAGCGTGATTGGCACGACATCGCCTTCCTTCATCGGCGCATTCAGGTTAATGAGCATGACATGCAGACCACCCGGCTTGAGCACGGCCTCACCTTTTGACTTGACGTCAATCGCTGCAACCGGGCGCATTTTCATTACGCCATTTTCGTTGAGGTGAGTGTGCAGCTCGGTTGCCTTCGACGCCGGATTGTCGGCCTTGACCACTTTCACATCCTTGTCACCAGCATTCTTGATCACCATGAAAGCACCGGTTGCCGGTGCATTGGGTGGCGCCAGGCGAACATAAGGCTCATCCACCGTCACCATATCGGCAGCAGCAGCCAGTGCTCCGGCAGAAACCATCAAACTTGCCAACAGCAGGGAAAATTTCTTCATCGTTCTCTCTCTTTCACAGGTTATTTCAAACGTCTACGAATCTCGGCAGCCACCTCATCGGGCGGTGCTGCATGGGCAATTTTGCTTAGTAACTGACCTTCGCGGCCAATTACATAGGTATCTGAAGTGTGATCAACAACATAACCACCGCCTGCCGTATCAACTTTTTGGCGAGCATAGAACACCCCATAGCGTTTGGCGATCTCGGCCAGAACTTCGGGCGTGCCGGTCACGCCAACAATCGCTGGGTGGAAAAATTCAGCGTATTCCTTGAGCCGTGCAGGCGTGTCGCGCTCCGGGTCAACCGAAACAAAAATCATCGCCACCTGTGCGGCCTCTGCCGCATCCAGCAACTTCAAACCGGCAGCCGTCGCGGCCAGTGAAGTCGGGCAAACATCAGGGCAATAGGTGTAACCGAAATAAACCAGCACCAGTTTGCCGCGAAAATCCTTGAGCGCCACCGGGCCACTGGCTGATTGCAAGGTGAAATCGCCACCAGCCGCCATTCCGGCCTTGGGTAAAAGTCGCTGCGGCAACTCGGGATTCCAGAAAAAGCCCAGCCCGACGAGTAGTGCGACGAGTAAGGCAACAAGTGCCAGCAGAATACGTTCGCTCATATCAGTCGTGTGTTCCTGAAGTAAAACGGTAGGGAATGGCGATACTTTGCTTGCCAACTTCAAGCAACACTGTTGCCTGCCACTCCATCATCCCCGTGATGCACACCGGCAGCGTCGCCTCGGCTACAAACACGCCACCACCCTGCGGCAAGAGTTGCGGGCGATTGAGGCCCATATTCATGTCGATGCCGGCAAAGTCGACTTCAACCAGCTTGGCTTCGACCCCACTCACTTTTACTTCAACGCGAAACGCTTTAACCATGGGAATCGGTCGTGTTCCGAACGACAGTTCAACGCGCCCACCGCCCGGCAAATCAACACCACAAGCCTGGTGGTGAAGATCGCAATGAACATCCGGAAATACCGAGACATCTGCTTTTGGCAAAAGCAGCGGTGAGAGTTTGTAACCAACGACCACAACCAACGCGATCAGCAAAAAGCCAATTGCGTCTATCAATATTTTCTTATTCACAAGTTGCGTCCTGAATCTTCGCGAATGCGGTATGGCATTTTCCTTCAAGTCACGTCCGCAAAATTAACAAATATCAATTTTTTCACACGCGGTGAGGAATACAGTGTGCGACATATTGCCGCAGCGGCATTTTGTCGCATGCGCCGATTGCAAGAGTGGAAGTTCTACTTCGGTTTTTCATGGGGGAGTTCAAGATGAAAAAATTTGTAATGAAATCGAGCGTGCTGTTAGTCGCCGCCGGCATTGCCGCCGGTGCGATGGCCGCCGAATCGCTGCAGGACGTAATGAAGCGTCGCGGCCTCAGCCAGCAGGATCTGCTGGCTGCATCCAAGACCTACGTACCAACCGGCAAGCGCGACGAATTCGTCGTCTTCAGTTCGGGCGGTCAATCCGGTCAGATGATTGTGTACGGCATTCCGTCCATGCGCATCCTGAAGTACATCGCTGTCTTCACGCCAGAACCGTGGCAAGGCTATGGCTTTGACGAAAACTCCAAGGCTGTGCTGCGCCAGGGCAATATCGACGGTAAGGAAATCAACTGGGGTGATACGCACCACCCGGCCATTTCCGAAACCGATGGCAAGTATGACGGTCAGTTCCTGTTCATCAACGACAAGGCCAATCCGCGCCTCGCCGTGATCGATCTGCGTGACTTCGAAACCAAGCAGATCGTGGTTAACCCGATCTACAAGTCGGAACACGGCGGCGCTTTTGTTACCCCGAATACCGACTACATCATCGAAGCCGCCCAGTACGCTACCCCGCTTGAGAACAAGAAGTTTTACCCGCTCGAAGAGTTCAACGAGAAGTATCGCGGCGGCGTGACTTACTGGAAGTTTGATCGCAAGGAAGGCCGTATCGATCCGAAGAAATCCTTCTCCCTCGAACTGCCGCCTTACAGCCAGGACTTGTCCGATGCTGGTAAAGGCCCGTCCGATGGCTGGTCATTCACCAACTCTTTCTGTTCCGAGCGTTATGTTGGCGGCATTGAAAAAGGCCGTCCGCCGTATGAAGCCGGTTGTTCTGCCAAAGACACCGACTATCTGCACGTAATCAACTGGAAGAAAGCTGCTGAACTGGTTGCTGCTGGCAAGGCCAAGAAGATCAACGGCCATGACGTGCTGATGATGGAAACCGCCATCAAAGAAGGCATCCTCTTCCTCGTGCCGGAACCCAAGTCACCGCACGGCGTCGATGTAACGCCTGATGGCAAGTTCCTGACCGTTGCCGGCAAGCTGGACACCCACGTTTCCGTCTATTCCTTCGAGAAGATTCAGG